>Ga0209826_1001500_pt1 | contig 16232 bp, 12 predicted proteins | sample GOMGulsemesocosm_5_FD_184637 | JGI IMG/M metagenome (GOLD analysis project Ga0209826, IMG submission 184637) | Methane-oxidizing microbial communities from mesocosms in the Gulf of Mexico - GOM15C Gulf of Mexico (SPAdes) (version 2) | ecosystem: Environmental > Aquatic > Marine > Cold seeps... | reverse complement strand
ACTCATTTGTACGCCCAGTACACTGGGCAGTATTACTATTTGGCGATGATATTATTGATGCTGAATTTTATGGTGCTAAAACAGGCCGAAAAACCTATGGTCACCGCTTCCACGCACCTTCATCTATCACCATTGAAAGTGCAGCTAACTATGCCCAACAATTACAACAAACAGGTTCAGTAGTTGCCGATTTTGAACAACGCCGCCAGCAAATCTTAGAGCAGGCCTATCAAGCAGCTAGTGATTTAAATGGCACCGCACATATTGAACCAGCACTATTAGATGAAATTACTGCTTTGGTTGAATTACCTGTTGCGGTAACCGGCAGTTTTGATGAAAAATTCCTTAGCCTGCCTAAAGAAGTACTGATTACCACCATGCAAAGTAATCAAAAATACTTCCCAGTGCTTAATAATAACGGTGATTTATTAGCTAACTTTATTACTATCAGTAATATTCAAAGCACCAATCCACATTCTGTTAGCAACGGTAATGAACGCGTAATTAGTCCAAGGCTAGCAGATGCTGAATTCTTCTGGCAACAGGATATTAAAACACCGCTCAGTGAACGAGTAGACTCACTAGCTCAAGTAGTTTTTCAACAAAAATTAGGTTCAGTACTGGATAAAACCAATCGCGTTAAAGCCCTTGCAGAATTTATTGCCAACGCCCTAAACGTTGATAAAACCCATGTTTGTCGTGCCGCACTGTTAGCCAAAACCGACCTTGTTACCGATATGGTCGGCGAATTTGCCAGCTTACAAGGCATTATGGGCCGTTACTATGCAAACCAAAATGGTGAAACTAGCGAGGTTGCCAGCGCTATTGAAGAGCACTATTTACCCAAGCAATCAGGTGCCGCATTACCCCACTCCCCAGCTGGCCAAATACTTGCGCTTGCGGATAAGCTCGATACCTTAGTCGGAATATTTAGCGTCGGCCTTATCCCAACAGGTGATAAAGATCCATTCGCACTACGCCGCGCTGCACTTGGTATTTTGCGCATTATTATTGAACAAAATCTGCCGCTGGATTTAGCTAAACTCATCAACCATGCGTGTAGCAACATCAGCCATGAATTTGATCAACAAGACGTCCAAGCTAATGTCTTAAGCTTTTTAATTGATCGGCTTAAAGGTTACTGTGTTGCGCAAGGCTATACAGTCGAACAATTCAATGCAGTTGCGGCCATCAACCCAAGCCAACCGCTCGACTTTATGCTCAGATTATCAGCCGTCCAAGCGTTTGCATTAACAGAACAAGCGCAAAGTTTAAGCAGTGCTAACAAACGAATTAAAAACCTACTTAAAAAAGCACCAAAAGATATTTCAAACAAGTTTAATGCTGAACTTCTAGAAGATAGTGCTGAAATCAAGCTAAATAAAAACCTTTTAAAGGTCGAAAAGCTAATAGAGCCTTTACTAGAAGACAAACAATATATTGAAGCACTTAAACAATTAGCGACACTAAAAACCAGTATTGATAACTTTTTTGAAGATGTGTTCATTATGGCCGATGATGAAAAATTACGTTTTACTCGCTTGGCATTACTTGCCAACGTTCAGAAAAACTTCACAAAAATAGCCGATATTTCAGGTATTTAAAATGACTAAACACCCTATCGTTCGAGCTGATATTATTTTAGACCGCGATGGGGTGATTAATTTAGACAGCGATGCCTACATTAAAAGCTGTGATGAATGGATCCCGATTCAAAGCAGTATAGAAGCTATCAGTTTGCTACATAAAGCTGGCCATAGGATTTTTATTGCCACTAACCAATCAGGTGTCGGCCGTGGTTATTTTAGCCTTGATACGCTAAATAAAATGCATCTAAAAATGCTTAAGCTTATTAATGCTTTAGGCGGCAAAATTACCGATATAGCATTTTGCCCACACAATCCAGATGATAACTGTAATTGCCGAAAACCCAAGCCCGGTCTATTACACCAATTAGCAAGCCAACACAGTATTGATCTTTCCAAGGCCATTGTTATTGGTGACAGTTTACGAGACTTACAAGCCGCCACAGCAGCAGATTGTAAGGCAATACTTGTCCTAACAGGTAAGGGCAAAAACACCCTTACAAACAACCCCGACCTTCCCTATCCATATTTCGAGAACTTATACGATGCCAGCCAGCACATCATCAAGCAAGCAGACTAGTCAATTCACCCTTGCCGTAAGATCAATAGTCTTCTTTATTTTTCAAATCGTTACACTTTGTATATTTGCTCCTTTAGTATTACTTTCTTTTCCCTTACCCTATAAAACTCGTTATATGTTTGCCAGCAGTTGGGCAAAGTTAGTTATTAAAGGCTTAAAGGTTATTTGCAAACTAGATTATCAAGTAACTGGCTTAGAAAATATAAAAGACAACGGCGTTATCTATTGCAAACACCAATCTGCATGGGAAACTTTTGCACTACAAGTATTCTTTTCAGAACAATGCTGGGTATTAAAACGTGAACTATTCTGGGTACCACTATTTGGCTGGGCCCTTTATTTAACCCAACCCATCGGCATCGACCGATCTAAAAAAAGCAAAGCCTTTAAACAAATCATAAAGCAAGGCACAGAAAGACTAAAATCCGGTCGCTGGGTCGTTATTTTCCCAGAAGGTACTAGAACCGCGCCAGGCGAGAAAAAAAAGTTTATGGTAGGTGGTGCCCTGCTTGCCCAAAAATCAGGCTACCCCATAACTCCTGTGGCACATAATGCTGGGGAATATTGGAAAAAAAATGCCTTTATAAAACGCCCGGGCACCATTCAAGTAAAAATTGGAAAACCGATAGACAGCACCAGCCTATCTGCAAAAGAATTAAATCAACTAGCTGAAACTTGGATTGAACAACAAATGGATGAGATAACCACGCTTTAATCTACGGCATTTTGTTCAAGGGAAATTTGATAATCTAATATAGTGAAATACACATACCCCCTTGTTTGTTCCATCGTTAACTACATTTATTGGCTTGTTGCCATTAATGCTCAGTGACAATACGCAGGCCAAATTCCAAATACTAATGGCGATGTCTCTTGGTTACGGTGTTTTGTTTGCTACGTTTATTACGCTAATCCTTGTTCCTTGCCTTTATTTAATGATGGATAAGGTTATAAACCGATGTGTTATCAAGTAGTAAATTAGTTATAAAAGGCCTTTATTGACGACAATAAATGGAATGCCTTATTGAGCCCGATAACTCTGTTATATAGGGTGATATTACGTTGAGCAGATTTATAGATTGGAGTATAGTTTCTTCCCATTACTGGGCAACCCTCATCACTGTTATTCAAACATAAACTTTTACGGAGAAAAATAAAATGAAGTATGGAATCACACTATTAGCACTCTTAAGTCTGTTGTTTTCAGGAGCCACCTTAGCGGGTGAAATTTCAACACTTGAGCAAATTAAGAAAACAGGGGAAATCCGCATCGGTTATAGGAATAATGAACCACCGATGTCTTTCTTGAATAAAAATAACCAACCTGTTGGCTACTCAATTGAGCTTTGTTTAAACATTGTTAATGACATAAAGGGCGTATTGAAGAACCCTAATATTACTACTAAGTACGTTCCTGTAACGGCATCCAGTCGTTTTGATGCATTAAAAAATAACTCAATCGACATTCTTTGCGGTTCAACAACTAAGACATTATCACGATCAGAGCAGGTTGACTTCACGCAGCTCTCATTTGTTACCGGTGCTGACTTAGTTAGCTTAAAGAGCGCAAGGATTGAGTCAGTGTCCGCGCTTAAGGGTAAAAAAGTTGCAGTAGTTAAAGACACAACGACGATGACTAGCTTGAAAAAAGCATTGAAAACACTGGATAGTGACGCAAAAATTGTTGTTGTGAATTCTTCTAAAGAAGGCATGGATGCAGTTTTAAAAGGTAAAGTAGCTGCCTTTTCATCTGATCAGATTGTTTTAGTGGGCCTTATCATTACCAATGAGAATGCGGCTAAATTTGCTCTTTCAGATAAAGTCTTCACCTACGAACCTTTTGCTCTTGCAGTTAGACAAAATGATTCTGAATTCCGACTCATAGCAGATCGTTCGTTGTCACGGATAAATCGAAGTGGGCATATTGCAAAGATTTACAATACTTGGTTTGGTAGCTATATTAAAGAAGTACCGGGTCAGCTAAAAGCCATGTATATTTTGAATTCAACACCTGAATAACAGGTGTTAATGAGTGCTTATTGCTGAATTTATTCAGCAGTAAGAATACAAAAAAAGCCCCGAAAGGGGCTTTTTTTGTATGAAGTTTCCGTTCTACCGGTTACACAAATAACATCTTATAATGGAAAAAATTAAAAAAAACATAAAATTATTTAAGGATAAAGAATGAATCGTAAGGTCCTATTTAAATACCTGTTTCTTGCATTGTTTTCTTTACTAGGCATCAGTTATTTTATTACCCCCAGTTTTCATGCGGAAGACGCCCCTGTTAATACGTTAAATTTTTCTTCAAAAGAAGCTGTTCAAGTCGGTAATGTTACGGACTTAGATAATGAGGTTTCTGAAGCCGAGAGCTTTGCTGGCTTAGAGAAGGATGATTCCAATCTAATAACACCAGGTTACGTTGCCGCAAGATATACCGATGACTTGCCGAAATTACATGAACGAAAAGTTATTCGTGCATTAGTAGTACCAGGAAAGACTGATTTTTATATTAGAAATGGAAAAATTTCTGGGCTAATGGTTAAGCTGTTAGACAACTACGAGAAGGTACTTAATAAAGGCATTAGGAAAGAAGATAACAAAACCCGCATTGTTTATGTCCCCGTTGATTTTGATGATTTAATTCCTGCTTTAATTGAGGGGAAAGGCGATATTGCAGCTGGTTTTATCACGGTTACTGACGAGCGAAAACAAAAAGTAGCCTTTGCCTCTGGACAGAGCACACGTATCAACGAACTAATAGTTACAAATAAAAACAGTAATAAATTAATATCAACACTCGATGATTTAGCAGGAAAAAGCGTCTATGTATTAAAGGGCAGTAGCTTTGTTGAGCACTTACGTAACTTGAACATTAAGCTGACTGAGAAAGACCTTGATGTCATTAATGTTATCGAAGCAAACCATCACTTAACTAGTGAAGCTATTTTGGAAATGTTGAATGCTGGCATTATTGATTTCACCGTGATTGATGATTTTAAGGCCAAGCTTTGGGCAAGAGTATTGCCAGAGATCGTTGTGAGAAATGATTTAGTGGTAAGTGACACAGGCACGGTTGCTTGGGCTGTGAGAATAAACAACCCTAAACTTAAAAAGAGCCTGGATGGCTTCGCCCAAAAAATAAAGAAAGGCACTTTGCTGGGTAATGTATTATTTAATCAATTTTATGGCCGTGATCAAAAGCTTGCAAATTTAAAAGCCGATAAAGACTATAGAAAATATTCGAAATTTATCGAAGTATTTAAAAAATATGGTGATAAATATGACATTAACCATCTAATGTTAATTGCCCAAGCCTATCAAGAGTCAGGGCTTAACCAGAGCTTAGTGAGCCATAGAGGTGCTGTGGGGGTAATGCAGATTTTACCGTCTACAGCTGCAGGCAAGCGGGTTGGTATTAATAATATAAAAGTTTTAGAAAACAATATTCATGCAGGCACAAAATACATGAATTTTTTACGAACCTATTATTTTAATAGCCCAGACATTACCCCTGAAAACCAAATGTTTCTTTCATGGGCTGCTTACAATGCAGGCCCATCAAATGTGATTAAGATGCGGGCTCTTGCCGAAAAAATGGGCCTAGATAAAAATGTTTGGTTCAATAATGTTGAAATTGCAGCCGGTAGAATAATTGGCAGAGAAACGGTTAAGTATGTTGCTAATATATACAAATATTACAGTACCTACCTGCTCATGGAGAATAAGTGGAACATGCTTACTGTTAATAAGGCTGAACAGCAATGAAAGTTTTTTTGCTTGAGCTTTATGCCAGTCCGCATAAAATAGCCACCCTAAAGTAAGCTGCCACCACTTTCTTAGACAGTTTCTAAATTCTCAAAATACTGCTTTTCATACCTCATTGGTGACAGTCCGTTATTATTACCATGATGCCGTTTAGGGTTGTAGAAAAACTCAATATAATCGAATATTTCAGCTCGAGCTTCTGCTCGTGTTTTAAATATTCGTCGCTTTATACGATCCATTTTTAATAATGAAAAGAAGCTTTCAGCAACAGCATTATCATGACAATTGCCACGGGGCTGATAATGGCCTCAAGGTTGTTTTCACGCAAGAACTGTCGCCAGTCACCGCACGTGTATTGAACACCTTGATCTGAATGGACAAGCACCTTATGTTGAGGCTTTCTTCGCCATATTGCCATTAATAACGCATCAATGACTAGGTCGGCTTTGGGGTTTGATTTCATACTCTAACCAACAACTTACCTTGAAAAAAATCGATCATAACGGTCAGATAAAACCAGCCTTCATGCGTTCGTATGTGCATGAAATCAGTTTACCCACAGTTTGTATGGATTGATGGTCGTATTCAAACTGACTTTCTAAGGTGTTGGGCGCAACATTGTTGCGCCCCCCATAAGTAACCGAATTTTTAAGTAGAAGGTTAAGCCGCCTTCAGTAATTGCCTAGGCGGTATACCTCCAATCGCTGTATGCGGACGTTCATTACGCCCTGAAAGTAGTGCCCTTGGGGTATTGTACGACCAAAGCCACTTTGCGGCCAATAATTGAGCTTGCTCAATTGATTCAAACAGATGCAAAACTAGCCATTCATGTCGTGCTGCTCGGTTAAATCGCTCGATATACGCATTCTGAGTGGGCTTACCCGGCTGAATATAAAATAATGTAATCTGCTGTTTAATTGTCCAGTCTTTAAGTGTTTGGCTAATGTACTCAGGGCCATTATCGCAACGTATTGCCAACGGCTTACCCCGCCATTCAATAATCTGTTCCAAGGAGCGTATAACTCGAGAGCTTGGTAATGAAAGGTCCACATCAACACCCAACCCTTCACGGTTAAAGTCATCAATAACGTTGAAGGTACGAATGCTTCTGCCATCATTTAATATGTCACTCATGAAATCCACCGACCAAACTTGATTCATCGCTTCAGGAACGCTCAGTGCTTCTGGTTTATCTCGTTTAATACGTTTCCTTGGCTTAATGCGTAAATTCAACTCTAACTCTCTGTAGATGCGATATATGCGCTTATGGTTCCATCCAAAGCCCTTGATGTTGCGAAGATATAAAAAGTATAAACCAAAGCCCCAGCGCTTATGAGTTGCACTCAAACGTAACAACCAATCGGCTATTTCAGCGTTTTCCGTCGACAGTTTTGCTTGATAGCGATAACAGGTTTCACTGATGCCGAAGGCATTGCAGCTAATACGTATTGAAACACTAAAATCATTGTTGGTGAGATGGCTTTACCAATGGGCCTGCCCCGCTGTATCGGGTATTTTTTCAAGAGCTTCCTTTACGATTTCAGCCTTAATCTTTTCTTCAGCGTACATCTTCTTAAGACGACGGTTTTCATCTTCAAGCTCTTTCATACATTTCATTAGTGAAGCATCCATACCGCCAAACTTGGAGCGCCATTTGCACCCCAATGGCACTTCTTACAGGGCGTAAAATGTCGCATTGCTCATGCCATGTTCACGGCATAAATCTGGGACCGCTGATCCAGCTTAATTTTGCTTCAAAATCGCCAGTATTTGGCTGTCTGTATAACGTGATTTTTTCATAGAAAACTCCTTTATTTCATTATAAGAATTTTCTACTTAAAACTCCCTTGGTTTTTAGGGGGGATTACAATGGGTTGCTGAATGATTTTGACCCTATAATTAAAAATTGAGTAATATTAATGAAAAGCCACTTTTTCGCATATATAAGTAAAATCCGCTGGCTGCAACGTTGGGGGTTAAAGCGCAATACCGTAGCTGAAAATGTCATGGAGCATAGCTGGGAGGTATCCGTTATTTCTCATTCTCTAGCTCTAATTAAAAACCGTTATTTCGGCGGTGATCTAGATGTAAACGCTATTGTTGTTGCCGCGCTGTATCACGATTGTAGCGAGGTGCTTACCGGAGATATGCCTTCGCCCATTAAATATCACTCTCCTGAAATAACTAAGGCTTATAAAAGTATTGAAAAAAAAGCAGAGTATGAATTATTAAATCAACTTCCTGCAGATCTTAAAGAGGATTACAGGGCATTTATGATTGAAGAGGAGTTGCCCAAAGATCATAAGGTTATTATTAAAGCGGCTGATACTATTTCAGCTTATTTAAAATGCAAAATGGAGGTTTCTGCTGGTAATCAAGAATTTTCTATTGCAGAGAAAAAAATTGAAGAAAATTTAAAATCAATTAATCTACCTGAAGTGAAATATTTTTTAGATACGTTCACTTCTAGTTATGAATTAACGCTAGATGAGTTATTTAAATAACTCTCTTCTTTAAAAAGAAACTGGAAGCCACTCTCATTTCTTACCAGAACCTTTTATAAAAAAAGGTTTATTTCAAAATAACAATTTTATAACTTTCAATTAAGCGTTAGTGATTGTTGTTCATTGATTTAATAATCAGAGAAATTGAATTCCTAATAATTAGATTTTAATCACCTTACTATTAGTAGCCTTTTTATACCCCCCCCCTAAACACCAATTGTTGAATTTCCCACCCTTTACACCCAAAAAACAGCCTCGTGTAGCCTGATTTAAGAGGCTTTTTAACACAAGTTATAGCGATGCTCTTTAATTACAAAAAAAACCACCTGTAAAGTATTTACAGGTGGTTTTGGGTTTTTATCAAGCCAATCAAAAAGGGAGGTTTTTGAGTTATTTAAAACGGTTTTTTGCTAAAAATTGGCCTTATTTTATTTATTCCAAAATAAATATTAACTTAACTATTTGATATTTAAGATTATTATATTTTTCATTCGATTCAAATTAAGTGAGAATGGTTCAAATTAAATGAGAACCAACACAGCATGAATTTTAAACATCCAAGTTTGCAACTTGCAGTGCATTCTTTTCAATAAACAACCGTCTTGGTTCTACTTCATCACCCATTAGGGTTGTGAATACTTCATCTGCTTTTATCGCATCTTCTATTTTCACTTGTAGTAATCGACGTGCATCGGCATCTAAGGTTGTTTCCCAAAGTTGTTCTGGGTTCATTTCACCTAAGCCTTTGTATCTTTGAATCTGCTGGCCTTTCTTTGCGTCTTGCATTAGTAAGTTAAATACCTGTTTGAACTCTGTCACCGGTGTTTCTTTTTCACCAATCACTAAGGCGGTTCCTTCCTCGAACATGCCTTTTAATGTATCACCAAAGGAAATTATCTTTTTATATTCAGACGATTTAAAGAATATTTGGCTAACGATAAACTCTCTTTCTACACCGTGTGAGCGTTTTAAACCTAATATTTCCCAGCTACTGTCGGTGTTCACTAGAGACAATTTATATTCTGTTACATTATTTTCATCGGCATTTAGCTTGTCTTCTAACATTTGTATCCAATCGCTAAAAGCAGCTTTATCATCAAATTTAATATCACTACCTGATGTCAGTAAGGCATGCAAAAATGCGGCATCGTACCGGCTAGCAAGGCGTGCAATAATCGCTTCTATTTGTAAGTGTTCTTTGGCTAATTGTTCTAATGCCAAACCTGAAATTGCAGGTGTATTTTCATTTATAACGAGACTTGCTTTTTGCAAAGCCAGTTGTAAAAGGTAGCTATTTAGTTCGTTATCATCTTTTACGTAATATTCTTGCTTACCTTTTTTTACTTTATATAGAGGTGGTTGGGCGATATACACATTGCCGTTTTCTACTAATTCTGGCATTTGACGATAGAAAAACGTTAGAAGCAATGTACGGATATGTGATCCATCGACATCGGCATCTGTCATGATTATGATCTTATGATACCTAAGATTTTCTGGTTTATATTCTTCTTTACCAATACCACAACCAAGCGCTGTGATAAGTGTCCCCACTTCTTCTGATGAGATCATCTTATCAAAACGGGCTTTTTCTACATTAAGGATTTTACCTTTAAGTGGCAAAATCGCTTGAGTTCTTCTGTCTCTACCTTGTTTAGCTGAACCGCCAGCGGAATCACCCTCCACTAGGAATATTTCAGATAATGAGGGGTCTTTTTCTTGGCAATCAGCTAATTTACCTGGTAAACCGGCAATATCTAATACTGATTTTCTGCGTGTCATTTCGCGGGCTTTTCTTGCGGCATCTCTTGCGCGAGCAGCTTCAAGCATTTTATCTGCTATTTGTTTTGCTTCTGATGGGTTTTCCAATAGAAAATCGTTTAAGCATTCACTTAATGCTGCTTCTACGATTGGTTTAATTTCAGATGAAACTAATTTATCTTTTGTTTGGGATGAAAATTTAGGGTCAGGTACTTTTACTGAAAGAACCGCTGTTAACCCTTCTCTTGCATCATCACCACTGGTTGCTACTTTTTGTTTTTTTGCTAAACCTCGGCCTTCAATATATTGATTTAAGGTTCTGGTTAAAGCTGATCTAAAGCCAGCCAAATGAGACCCACCATCTCGTTGAGGAATGTTATTGGTGTAGCAATACACGCTTTCTTGGTAGGAGTCATTCCACTGCAAAGCAACTTCAACACCTACATCATCTTTACTGGTGTTTAAATAAACAACCTTATCGTGAATACTGGTTTTGTTTTTATTTAAGTGATCAACGAAAGCTTTAATACCACCTTCGTATTCAAAAATATCTTCATTACCTGAACGCTCATCGGATAATTTTATTCTTACACCAGAGTTTAAGAAAGATAACTCTCTTAACCGTTTAGCGAGAATATCATATTTAAAATCTATATTTTTGAAAGTTTCTTCACTAGCCTTAAAACGTAAACTAGTGCCAGTTTCGCTTGAATCTTCGATAGCCTCTAAAGGAGCCACTGGTTCCCCATGACTATATTTTTGGTAGTACTTTTTACCATCCCGTTTAACCGTCAACTCAAGCGTTTCAGATAAGGCATTAACCACGGATACACCTACCCCATGTAAGCCACCAGAAACCTTATAAGCGTTATCATTGAACTTACCACCCGCATGTAGCACAGTCATAATCACCTCAGCTGCTGAGCGCCCTTCTTCCGGGTGAATATCAACGGGAATACCTCGGCCATCATCAGTAATAGTAACCGTGTTATCTTCATGGATAATCACACCAACTTCTGAACAAAAACCAGCTAAGGCTTCATCAATAGAATTGTCTACTGCCTCAAAAACCATATGATGCAAACCTGTGCCATCATCTGTATCACCAATGTACATACCCGGTCTTTTTCTTACCGCATCCAATCCTTTTAAAACTTGGATATTTGATGAATCATATGTTTGTGGTTCTTTCTTTTCTTCAGTCACTCTACTAACTCCTGATAAACGCCATGTTCCACGTGAAACACCTTCGTTTGTTCTTTTTGCATATAACCAGCAAACCGATCAATGTCGGTTGTGGTTAGTATAATTTGTGCATCTATGTGTTCTAAGAACCGCATTACTTTTGATAGTCTTTTATCATCCAATTCTGCGGCCAAATCATCAATTAACACACACGGTTTATTTGACCCGTGTTTTGATGAAATCCCAACCTGAGCCAAACTAAGTGATAGCACTAATAGTTTCATTTGCCCTCGAGATAAAAAGTCTTGGGCTAATAACCCATTAATATGGATTTGAAAATCAGCTCTATGACACCCAATATGGCTATAACCTTTTAGCACATCAATTGAATGAGATTTCTCCAGTGCTTCCATTAAGCTTAGGTTTTTATCCCAGCCTTTTTTAAGCGTTAAACTAAACCCCGTTAAGTCTAAAAGCTTTTCTGCAATGGCTGTAAATTCTTTTAATAATAACTCAATGTAGCTTTCACGATCTTTAGATATCATTGTACCGTATTCTGCAAGTTTATGATTCCATGAACCTATCCCTGCTACCTGTTTTTTTCTTAATAAAGTATTACGTTGTTTTAACGCTTGGGTATATTTTTTTGAATTAAGTAAAAAGGATGGTTTCACGTGAAACACTCCCCAGTCCAAAAACGATCGTCTTAACGAAGGTCCTTTTTCTAGTAGCATTTGAGATTCAGGTCTTATTAAGTGAACTTGGAAATAACTTAATAACTCAGATGTTTTCTTTTCATCTTTACCATTAATTCGTATAACCGTTTTATCCTTACTTTTTTTAACGCCTATTTGGCTTATTAAGCCATGATCAATTATTTTACCGCTAACAATTAATACTTCTTCGTCTTTATTAATTATATTTTTTATTGTGTGCGTTCTAAATGAGCGGGTTCTGCTTAATAAAAAAATGGCTTCTAATAATGAAGTTTTACCACTGGCATTATCACCACTGATAATATTCAAGCCAGCGTTAAATGACAAAGTAGATTCAATAAGGTTACGCACATTTTTTGTGCGTATTTCAATCAGCGACATTTTAACTAATGAAAGCCGCCCTTAAAGTCTCATCGGCATAATAACAAACTGGCATGAATCATCTTTAATATCTTCTAGTAAACAACTGCTATTAGTATCGGTAAATGAAACACGAACTTCATCAGACTCTATAGCTGATAATGCTTCCATTAAATAACTTGAATTAAAGCCCATACTGATATCTTCACCTGAATAATCGATTATTACCGCTTCTTCTGCCTCATCCCTTTCTGGATTATTGGCACTAATACTAATTAGGTTTTCATTTAGGTCTAAGCGAATACCTCTATATTTTTCATTTGATAAAATAGATACTCGAGAAAGAGCGGCTTTAAAAGCTTGTTTATCAATGGTAAAGCTGTGCGGGCTTTGATCAGGGATTACGTTTTTGAAATCGGGGAAACGACCATCAATTAACTTTGCATTAAGTTCAACATTACCAATAAGGAAATTAATGTGATTTTTAGCGATTTTAATATCGATGTCACTTTCACCACTATCTAATAATTTAAGAATTTCTTGAGCTGCTTTTCTTGGAATAATTGCTTGGCTCATTGAAATATTGTGGTCATTTAAATCCGCATGAAAAAGAGCTAACCGATGGCCGTCAGAAGCAACTGTCTGAATATTACCTTGTTTTATTTCTAACATTAAACCATTCAGATAATAACGAATATCCTGCTGAGCCATACAAAAAGTAGTCTTATGGAAAGCTTTGTGTAATACGGTTTTATCTAAGTTTAGTTGGCTAAGATATTGTTGTTCGTCAAACAAAGGGAATTCATCAGCTTCTAATACTCGTAATGTGAAGCGACTTTTACCAGCCTGAAGCAATACTTTATCTTCTTTAAAACTCATTGTTATATCTGAGTCCTTTTCTAAAGAACGACAAATATCAATTAATTTTCGGCCTGGCAATGTTGCTTTAATAGATTCTGTTGCATTAACTTTACAAACTGATGAGATTTGAACCTCTAGATCTGTGCCGGTTAACTTTAGAACGCCATCAGAAAGGTTGAAAAAAACATTAGATAAAATAGGTAACGTTTGTCTTCGTTCTATGACCCCAATCACTTTAGTTAACGAGTTAATTAGAACTTCATTATTAATATATATTTTCATTTTAAATACTTATTATTACTATTAGGAAAGACTTAACTGTTAGTAAGCCATTTATACCTTTAAAAATCAATTGTTTGAATTAAATAAAACCATGTTATTAAAATAAATATTTCATGTGGGTTAATTGTGGATAAGTCAGGCAAATGAGTTATCCACAATATGTTAACGCTAATCAGGGAAAGTTCTTAACAAGTTTTTATAACACTAAATAAATTATTTTTTCATAAGATTCTTAGTGGCTAGGGTGAATCTTATAATTGGTTAAGCTCATAGCTTTAAGAATAAATCTAAAAACTTAATGTTTAAAAATATTCTGAGAATGATCTATTTTGGTTTCATATTTAAATAATTCCCACATAAAAACTTTTAATACTCTGCGGAATACAAATTACATCTGTAAGTACGGATTAGAGCAACTTGATCAGTATTTAATTATAAATATATTTTTATTTTAAATACTTATTATTACTATTAGGAAAGAAATAACTGTTGATAAGCCATTTATACCTTTTAAAATCAAAGATTTAAACGTTATAAAACCATGTTATCAAAGACAATATTTTATGTGAATTAATTGTGGATAAGTCTGTTAATTAAGTTATCCACATTATGTTAACGTTAATTAGATAACGTTCTTAACAGGTTTTTATAATCTTCATTGATTGCTTGGTCTGTTTCAATTAGTTCTTTAATTTTTCGCTGAGCATGTAAAACTGTTGTATGGTCACGGCCTCCAAACTGGTTACCTATTTCAGGTAAACTGAAATTAGTTAACTCTTTGGCTAAAGCCATAGCAATTTGCCTAGGTCTTGTAATTGATCGTGTTCTTTTGGCAGACAATAAATCTGCAATCCTAATTTTGAAATACTCAGCAACAGTTTTTTGGATATTATCAATACTGATGCGGCGATCTTGAACAGCAATTAAATCTCGAAGAGAATCCTTTGCAAACTCTAACGTAATGGGTTTGCCGGTAAAATTAGCATTAGCAAGGACTCGTCTAAGAGCACCTTCTAATTCACGAACATTTGAACGAATTCTGTTACCCATAAAAAAAGCCACTTCGTCGGGAAGTTCAACACCACTTATAATTGCTTTCTTTTTTAGAATAGCAACCCGTGTCTCAAGATCTGGTGGTTCTATCGTGATGGGTAAACCCCAACCAAACCTTGATTTAAGCCTATCATCCAATCCGTTGATTTCTTTAGGGTAACTATCGCAGGTAAGAATTATCTGCTTATTATTTTCAATTAACGTATTGAAAGTATGGAAGAATTCTTCTTGAGAGCGTTCTTTCTTAGCAAAAAACTGGATGTCATCGATTAACAGTAAGTCTAGAGATCGGTAATGTTTCTTAAAATCATTGATTGTGTTTTTTTGTAATGACCTGACCATATCAGAGACAAATTTTTCTGATGAAATAAAACTAATATTGAGATTGTTATTTAATCGATAAAGTTCATTACCTACAGCATGCATTAAATGAGTTTTACCTAAGCCAACACCGCCATAGATAAATAATGGGTTATAGGCGCTACCAGGATTCTCACTCACTTGAATGGCAGCCGCCTTTGCTAATTGGTTTGACTTTCCTTCAACAAAAGAATCAAAGGTAAAGGTGCTATTCAAGTTATGGCTCGGCCTACTAGAAGTTTTCTTTTCAGCTGGCGTTGCTCTTTTCTTTACTAAAGCAAGGGGTTTACTGGCTTTATTACTACCAATTTTGATTAACACATCAATATCACTACCTACAAGGCTAGAGGCGATTTGAGTTATTTTTGTTTTATAATTATCAAGCACCCAATCTAAAACAAATTTATTAGGGGCAAATAAACTTAATTGGTTTTCCTTAAGTTCTGCCTGTAATGGCCGAATCCAAGTGTTAACGTGCTGGGGTTCAATTTCTTGTTCAAGTTGCAGTAAACAGTTTTCCCAAAGTGAGGGCATAGAGATTCCTTAGACGAATAAGACTTAAAATGACTTTTGAGGTAAAAGGATAACCTTAATTCACAGGGTTATCCACAGAAAAAGGCTAGTTATCCACAGAAAATCAAAAAATAGAGAGTGTTTAATTGCGGATAATTAAAGTAATTTTAACAAGCATTTAAGATGCGTTTTTATTGACTTTTCTAGGAAAAAAAAGTAATATCGCCTGTCTTTAATTTTAGCCAAGTTAGCAAGTTTAATTTCTGTGGTTAAAAAATAATATTTATACATACAAACTTTAGGTAGCGAGCAATGAAAAGAACATTTCAACCAAGTAATCTTAAAAGAGCTAGAACACACGGATTTAGATCACGTATGGCAACTAAATCTGGCCGTAAAATAATTAACGCTAGACGTGCAAAAGGGCGTGTTCGTTTATCAGCTTAACGTTACAAGAGAAGGCTGATCAACGTTTTACAAAAAACAAACGATTAAATACAGCCGCAGAATATTCAAATGTGTTTAGTAAAGCACAACGAAGTTCTGATAAATTTTTTACAGTATTAGCAAAAAAAACAGGGCAACAGCAATCTCGCCTTGGCCTTGCTATAGCAAAAAAAAAAGTACGAAAAGCAACCAAAAGAAATCAAATAAAAAGGTTGGTTAGAGAGTCGTTTAGGCTATCAAACCAATCTTTTATAGC
>Ga0209826_1001499_pt1 | contig 16248 bp, 13 predicted proteins | sample GOMGulsemesocosm_5_FD_184637 | JGI IMG/M metagenome (GOLD analysis project Ga0209826, IMG submission 184637) | Methane-oxidizing microbial communities from mesocosms in the Gulf of Mexico - GOM15C Gulf of Mexico (SPAdes) (version 2) | ecosystem: Environmental > Aquatic > Marine > Cold seeps... | reverse complement strand
ATGACACAAAAAGCGATCTCAGAAGGCGGTCGCGCGATGATTTATTATACGGCAAAAATTGTTGATGATATTGAAATGGCAAAAACAGAAGCTGATAAAAAAGCAGCGGATGAACGATTAGGTTTTATCACACCAATATTAAAAGCTTTTTTAACTGAACTAGGTTCAGAAAGTGCTAACCATGGAATGCAAATTTTTGGTGGTCACGGTTATATAAAAGAGTGGGGCATGGAACAAATTGTACGTGATGCACGTATTGCTACACTTTATGAAGGTACAACAGGCATACAAGCACTTGATTTACTGGGTCGTAAAATAATACTTACTCACGGTAAATCTTTAAGAGTTTTTGCTGGTGAAGTACTAGGATTTTGTAAAGATAAAAGCGTGATTTCTAGTAATCCTCATAAGCGTCAAATGAATAAATTTATTTGGCCATTAAGTAAAGCTGTTGCTAGCTGGCAGCAATACACGTTACGTTTAGCATTAAAAGCTAAGAAAAATAGAGATGTTGTTGGTTCGGCATCTGTAGATTACTTGATGTATTCTGGCTATATCGTTATGGCTTACTTCTGGGCACAAATGGCGCAAACCGCTTATGAAAAATTAGCCAGCGATGTTGAAAGTCGTGATTTTTATCGAGCAAAAATTAAAACGGCAGAGTTTTATTTTGAACGTATGCTACCACGAACCAAGTCATTAGCTACCACCATGATGGCTGATCCAAAAACGTTAATGCAGTTGGATCAAGAATTGTTGTCATTTTTATAAATAGTTCAATGTATCGCTGTTGTGTCTGTCAGCCGCTCATCAGCAGCTCATCAGGATATAAGCTATAGTCTATTTGCAATATATTTAGATAGTGATTTAAGTATGATTAACGAGTAAAATAAGTTAATAAAAATATTTTATCTTAATCCCCGTAGATACCTGACAAAATAGATATCTATGGGGATTATTTTGTAAATAATATTTAACCTATCAATAACTGATAATTAAGAGTGATTGTTTAATGTGTGAACTTTTGGCAATGTCAGCCAATGTACCAACAGATATTTGTTTTAGTTTTAGTGGCTTAATGCAGCGCGGAGGTAATACTGGACCGCATAAAGATGGTTGGGGTGTCACTTTTTATGAAGGAAAGGGCTGTCGTAGCTTCAAAGATCCTAAACCAAGTGCTCATTCGCCAATTGCCGATTTGGTGACTAAATACCCAATGAAAAGTGAAGCCGTCGTTTGCCATATTCGCCAAGCAAACTCTGGTGGTGTTTGTTTAGAAAACACTCACCCATTTATTCGACAAATGTGGGGTAAAAATTGGACTTATGCACATAACGGACAATTAAAAAATTATAAAGAAGCATTACCAATAAAACTACATTTACCTATAGGTACTACCGATAGTGAACATGCCTTTTGTTGGATACTCGATCAATTGCATTTTAAATTTGGTACGCAAGAACCGAGTGCAATAGCTTTATTTACTTTTATCGCTTCATTAGCTAATAATATTGATAAACTTGGTGTTGCTAATATCATTATTACTGATGGCGAGTGTTTGTTTGCTTATTGTTCAAATAATTTACACTGGCTTACGCGTAGAGCACCGTTTGGTAAAGCAAGTTTGATCGATGCAGAAATGGCAGTTGATTTTCATCAAGAAACTACGCCTAAAGATGTTGTTACTGTTATTGCGACAAAACCTTTAACCGATGATGAAACCTGGCATAAAATGAGTTCAGAGCAGTGGCATTTATTTAGGTTAGGTGAATCTATTGCTAGCGGAGAAGCTAGCAATAATCCCTCTAAGGCTACTTCCTTCACCAACTAAGGCGTAATTAATGAGGGAATATACATAGCGGCAATGTGACTTTGTATCACCAATAAAAACGATAATTGGTGTTGAACACATTACCAAAGGCTGCGCTATAAACAATAACACAATGTTTTAGGTAGATTAAACTTACGCGATAAAAATAGAGCGCTAGCTACTATTAGCATCAAGGTGAGGGCTATAATTAACATAATATATTCAACATAAGTTTATTTAACATAATATTGCTAACCTGATTCCATTGCTAAAATAGCCTTTATATCAAGTTCACCTCGATATTCTATTAAGGCTTGTTGCTGCTGTACTCTTGCCATAACCGCCATACGATCTGATAATTCGTTACCTTCTATATTGGCATGACCCTTAACATGAGAAATAACTAATTGTTTTTTCAGTGTTTGATAAATAGCAAAGCACTCTTGAATTAATGCTAAGTTTTTAATCTCTTCGCCTTTACCACGAGTCCAACCTTTTGTTTGCCAACCTTTAGCCCATTTAGTAATACAATCTATAGAATATTTTGAATCAGATAATATTTGTACTTGCTCAACCGTTTGTAAGTGATTTTTAGCAAGCTTAAATGCGTATAACAAACCGTTTAATTCAGCAGTATTATTAGTACCATTAGCTTGATACAAGCCGTAATAAAGTGCTGTTAATTGATGTTGTGTATCAGCTGTTTCATTGTTTTTTGTTATTTCTCGTGTGGTTGTTTTTCTTGTGTAAACGGCAAGGCCAGTACCAGATTTTCCTGGGTTTGGTGAGCAAGCGCCATCACAGTAAATCTTCACCTCTGCATTTATTTGTGTGCCAGAATTAGCGAATGAACGAGAATTTTGTTTAGCTGCCGAGGGAGATTTTTTACCGACTAAAGAGCGTTTCATTAATGCTTTAGTATAAGTAGATGCATAAGCTGTTTCTGCTTCTGCTTTAGACGAAAAGCCCATGAATTGTGCGTCAGAACGTCCTTGGGTGTGGTTTTGTACTTCAGACCAAGTGGGAAAAACACCTGTTTTTTCGCCTTTCCAAACTACGTAGAATTTTTTACTCAATTTTTTTACTCAATTTTTTGCTAGCTATACAACTATTATCATCAATAATTAGTGGTATAGCTAGAAAAAAACACCAGCCATAGATATTTTATAGTCTCAATTTGCTAGTTATTCTGTCAAATTAATCAAATTTTAATATCAACATCGTCGTTGTTATTACGACGATTAATTCTCTGCCTTGATTCAATATAGCGTCCACGTGATAATTTGCTTTGTCGACGATCATTTTTTGAACGTCGCTCTTCTTGTGTTATGGTTGGGCTTACTTCCATTGTTGGTTTAGTTGAATCTTCACTATTAGGTAATTCATCTTCATTTTCTAATTCTTCATTTTCTAATTCTTTATTTTCTAATAAAGTGCTTCGATAGTATTTATTTTTCTGCCGTTTATCTTTTACAGACTTATTAGTTCTCGCCATATGTGCTGAATAAATTAATTCATCAATAAAATCCATTAAATTTATCCTTTTTTGGGCATTAATCTATTTAATCGGCAATAGTAGCTAAAAGTTTAATTTTTAGTATAAAAAAATTACTAACGTGATTAAAATCTTTAGCCGAAAGTGAATTCTTGCTAAAATCCCTCCACATTTAAAGTATTTAGGATTATCTATGGCTATTAACTGGTTTCCAGGTCATATGCACAAGGCACAAAAAGAAATTAAAGAGATGTTGCCACAAATTGATGTAGTGATTGAAGTGTGTGATGCGCGTTTACCATTTAGCAGTGAAAACCCAATGATCACTGAGATCAGAGGCGATAAGCCACTGATTAAAATTTTAAACAAGTGTGATTTAGCGGATGCAGAAAAAACTAAAGTTTGGCTAGAATATTTTGAATTACAACAGAATGTAAAAGCGATAGCTTTAACCACTGAAAATACTGGTACTGCTAAAGGTATCCCTGCCTTAATTCGTAAGCTTGTGCCGAATAAAAATGAAGAAGGTAAACAGGTAAATGCTGTTATTGTGGGTATTCCTAATGTTGGTAAATCTACTTTAATAAACACTTTAGTAGGTAAAGCGAAAGCCAAAGTAGGTAATGAACCAGCCGTAACAAAGGGACAACAACGCATTCGTCTTGAAGAGGGATTATATCTTTACGATACACCTGGCATGTTATGGCCTAAAATCGCTAATGAAAACAGCGGTTATCGTTTAGCTGTTTCTGGAGCGGTTAAAGACACCGCCTTTGATCATGATGATATCGCTTATTTTGCAGCAGAGTATTTACTGGAAAACTATCCTGAACGCTTAGTTGAACGCTATAAATTAACGGAAGTACCTCAACATGAAGAAGATTTAATTGAAGCTATTGGACGACAGCGAGGTTGTGTCCGTAGTGGTGGTCGTGTTGATATGCACAAAGCGGCGGTAATTTTAATTAATGAAATTAGAGATAAAACCCTTGGTGCTATCACTTTTGAAATGCCAGATAATATTGAAAAAGAAAATGAGTACTTTGCTGAATTAGAAGTGAAAAGAATTGCTGCCCGTGAAGCTAAAAAACAAGCTCGTGGTCGTGGTCGTAAAAACAAAAGGAAATAAAATGCTAGCAGAAACAGTAAGTGAATTTAATTTACACCCTCAGTTAAAAAACGATTGTATTGAATTAATGGAGTTTCCTTTATGTAAACTTTTATTATGTAACGACAGTGCTTACCCTTGGTTTATTTTAGTGCCTAGAGTCAATGATATTAGTGAAACTTATCAACTGAACTGGCAACAACAGCAGCAATTATTAAATGAATCAAGCTTACTGGCTGAATTGCTTATGCAAATATTCAATGGTGATAAAATGAATGTAGCTGCATTGGGTAATGTTGTTCAGCAATTGCATGTACATCATGTAGTTCGTTATAAATCCGATGTAAGTTGGCCTAAGCCTATATGGGGTCAGCAAGCATTAACACCATATTCTAATGATGAATTAGCTCAATTAAAAGATAAGTTATTACCAGCACTTGAAAGGGTATTAACCTCTTTTAGCGAAGATAACAGTGTAAGTGACTAATAAATTATTTTGAAGCAATTTGTTAATGCCATTAGTACACCATTAGCCTCTATTTTTGGTAGTGGCTTTTTAGTTATAGTACCAATATTAGCAGGGGCGGTAGGTTCATTTTCTGTGTTTGCCATGATTGGCGTATGTTTTTTAGCTTTTATGGTTGGTGAAGTACTTCGTTTTAATATTATTCATGTTGAACCCATATTAAAAAACGATTCTAAACAAAATAATCCTAAAAAATCGACACTATTGATTGAAAAGATTTCAGATTTTGCTTTGATCCTAGCCTATGTTATTTCTGTTTGTCTATATTTGCATATATTGTCCGCATTTGTATTAACAGGGTTAGATCTTGATACAGGCTTTAATGAAGATGTTTTAACCACGGGTATTATTGTAGTTATCACTCTCATTGGGGTAATAAAAGGATTAGAGCCTTTAGAAGTCTTAGAGAAATGGGCACTTATCATTACCCTGCTCATCATAGTGTTACTTTGTGCCGCATTTGCTAATTTTGATTTTACACTTTGGCAGCAAAATGCGAACTTTATTGCACCAAAGAGTTTAGATTATTCGAACTGGCAAATATTAACCGTATTAGCGGGTACCTTAATTGTAGTGCAAGGCTTTGAAACAAGTAGATATTTGGGGAGTACCTATAATACTGAATTAAGGGTTCAAACTTCTCGTTGGTCTCAGTATATTTCAACATCAGTATACATTTGTTTTGTATCGCTTACTTTGCCAACCGTTCATTTACTTAATGGCCAATATAATGATCACGGTTTAATTGATTTGGTGACCAGTGTTTCATTAATTTTTGTAACGCCATTAATTTTAGCTGCCACTTTAAGTCAGTTTTCTGCCGCTGTTGCTGATATGTTAGCGGCAGCAGGCAATATATCAGAAGTCACTAAAGATAAGTTCACTGAAAAGCAGGGTTATTTAATTGTGGGTGTTGGTGCAATTATTCTAACTTGGACGGTTGATACCTTTGAAGTGCTAGCATTGGCATCTCGATCTTTTGCTTTTTATTACTTATTACAATGTTTTGTTTCATTTACTGTTTCAAAATCATTTATTCATAAAGTTCTTTTAATAATCTTAAGCATTATACTTGGCTTTATTACGTTGTTTGCTGTACCTGTAGGTTAATTTTTAAAGCCTGAATTCAAGAAGATATTATAATGTATATATTCAAAATAAATAAAATTGCTCTGATACTTTTCTTAATAACTTTTTCTAAGCAAAGTTTTGCAACCTTTGAGGATGTTTTTAGTGATTGTATTTTTGAACGAGTTAAAGTGGTAGATAAAACACAAACATTACAAAAAATAGAATCATATTGTGAAAAACAAGTAGTAAAAAATGAAATTGGTAACGGAAGTTTAGGTGCTATTTCACAACGATTGATTCAAGAACGAAAAACAGAATTTAATCCTTATGTTATTACCCCTCATAAAATGAATTATGTTTTACCCGTTATAGTCACCGATGGCATTAACGCTCAAGTATATGATAATGAATCTAATTGGCCTAGCAAGCTAAAAGATATAGAAACAAAATTTCAGCTAAGTATAAAACTCCCTTTAACTTTCGGCAGTATATTAAATACAGGCGACCAGTTATATTTTGCTTTTACTTTAAAATCATGGTGGCAATTGTATACACATAGTTTATCTAGACCCTTTAGAGAAACAAATTATCAGCCTGAGTTTTTCTATTTTACTCCGATAAACTGGCACCCATTTAAAGGTAACAGTGCTTTACGGTTTGGTTTTGAACATCAATCTAATGGTCTTGCGCAGGCTAAGCTGTTATCTCGCAGTTGGAATAGAATATATGTAGATTTTTTATATGAAAAAAACAATTTTGCTCTTTCTTTTCGTCCTTGGTACAGAATACCTGAAGGAGACAAAAGAACTACGCAAGAAGAGTCTGGTAATGACAACCCTGACATAACTGACTACATGGGATATTTTGAATTAAGTATGGCTTATAAATGGCATGAAGATTTTGAAGTTACAATGCAAACACGAAGAAACTTTGCTACTAGTCATGGTGCGCTTGAGCTTGGCGTTACTTTTCCTTTATGGGGACGGTTAAGAGGTTATGCGCAATATTTTAATGGTTATGGCGAAAGTTTAATTGATTATAATTATAGGCAACAAAAAATAGGTATTGGTTTTGCTTTAACTAGCAGACTTTAAATTTTTTTGAAAAAAGCTTTTTTTGTGGTTTAGGTATATAATACCGTCATTGTTTTTCTTTAATCGCAATTTGTTGCTGTTTATATGCTTCCTAAAATAGATCCTCAAAACCATTTACCTCCTTTATACGATAATTTTATTAGCTCTTTAAAAGGCGTGAAATTCAGCGGTGATATTAATGCCAGCTACAGTGCGCGCCTAAGTGTCGCTACTGATAATAGTGTTTATCAACAACTGCCCGTATTGGTTATTCATCCGCGCTGCCAACAAGATATTATTTTACTGACAAAAACAGCCAGTGAAACGCAATTTAATGGCATTAAATTTAGCGCAAGGGGTGGTGGTACAGGCACTAATGGCCAAAGTTTAACCCCTGGTATTATTGTTGATTTGTCTAAGTACATGAATAACGTCTTAGAAATTAATGTTGAAGAAAAGTGGGTAAAAGTTGAAGCAGGCGTTATTAAAGATCAATTAAATGATTATTTACGTCCACATGGTTTTTTCTTTGCCCCCGATTTATCAACCTCTAATCGCGCAACTGTTGGCGGCATGATCAATACTGATGCATCAGGCCAGGGGTCACTTGTTTATGGTAAAACCTCAAACCACGTTTTAGGGTTAACATCGGTATTAGTTAATGGTGACGTATTAGCGACTGAACCAATGACACTTGAACAGGCACAAGTATTGGCGAAAGAGGAAAGCAGTCATGGCAAAATTACCGCGCAAGCATTAGCTTCATGCCTAGATAATCGCACCTTAATATTAGATAAATTCCCGCGTTTAAATCGCTTTTTAACAGGCTATGATTTAGAAAATGTATTGCAAGATAACGGAAATACATTTGATTTATCACGTTTAATCACTGGCTCTGAAGGCTCTTTAGCTTTTGTGTGTACAGCCAAACTTAATATCACCCCTATTAGCCCGGCAAAAACGTTAATCAATATTAAATACGACAGCTTTGATTCAGCACTTCGCCATTCGCCATTTTTAGTGAATGCTAACGCTACTTCCGTAGAAACTATCGATAGCAAGGTTTTGAATTTAGCTAAACAAGATATGGTATGGCATAGCGTTAGTGACTTAATTACCGATGTACCCAATAAAGTAATGGACGGTATTAATATTGTTGAATTTAATGGCACTAGTGTTGACGCGTTAGCTGAACAAGTTGCTATTTTAACCAAAAATTTAGATGAGACTATTGCCAATGAAACTGATGGTGATTCATCGGGTGTTATTGGTTATCAAGTTACCTCTGATTTAGCTAGCATTAATAAACTCTACGCTATGCGTAAAAAAGCAGTGGGTTTACTTGGTAACACTGATGGCAGTCAAAAGCCGTTAGCATTTGCTGAAGATACTGCGGTTCCGCCTGAAAATCTAGCTGATTTCATTGTTGAATTTCGTGCTTTGCTCGATAGCTATAACTTACATTATGGTATGTTTGGCCATGTTGATGCTGGTGTATTACATGTTCGACCAGCGCTTGATATGTGTGACCCAGAGCAAGAAAAATTACTACGTACACTATCTGATAAAGTCGTGAAATTAACGGCTAAATATGGCGGTTTAATGTGGGGTGAACACGGTAAAGGTTATCGCTCAGAATATGGGCCAGAATTTTTCGGTGAATTGTTATTTACCGAACTTAGAAAAATTAAAACGGTATTTGATCCGCTAAATAAAATGAATCCAGGTAAAATTTGTACGCCAATTGATTCAAACGAACAACTTGTCAGTGTTGATGATACTAAACGTGGTTTTTATGACAGACAAATTCCTGTTTCCGTGAAAGAATCATTTACTGCCGTTATGGATTGTAATGGCAATGGCTTGTGCTTTAACTATGACGTTAACAGCCCCATGTGCCCATCAAGTAAAATTACTAAAGACCGACGACATTCCCCTAAAGGGCGTGCTGGTTTAATGCGTGAATGGTTGCGTTTATTAGAAAAGCAGGGCATTGATGTTTTAGCGTTAGAGCAAGATATTAACAATTGGTCAGTTAAAAAATTATTAGATAGCTCTATTAACAAATTTAAAATTTCCTTTTTAACCAAAGAAGAAAATAAAAATGATTTTTCTCATGAAGTAATGGAAGCCATGCAAGGCTGTTTAGCCTGTAAAGCTTGTGCTAGCCAATGCCCAATAAAAGTAGATGTGCCAGACTTTAGAAGCCGTTTTATAAATTTATATCACTCACGTTATCCACGCCCGTTAAAAGATCATTTAGTGGCAAATGTGGAAATATTAGCACCGTTAATGGCAAAAGCACCTAAGCTAGTGAATAGCATTCTAAGTTTAAAGGCTTATGATAAATTATCTGTAAAAACCATTGGTTATGTCAACACGCCACTACTCAGTGTGCCAACTTTAAATCAACAAGTAAAAGCCGCTGGTTTTTCAGGTTTTGATTTAGCAAAGTTACAAGGCTTAACAGACGAACAACGAAAAGGTTATGTATTAATAGTACAAGATCCGTTTACCTCTTTTTATGATGCTAATACTGTAAAAAGTATGATGAACGTGATAAGCACGCTTGGTTTAGAGCCTATATTGTTGCCATTTAAACCTAACGGTAAGGCACAACATGTAAAAGGCTTTTTAGCACGTTTTGCCGCCACGGCTAAATCGTCTAGCGATTTTTTAAATAAAGTCGCTCAACTTAATATTCCTATGGTGGGCATGGATGCCTCAATGGTACTTTGTTATCGTGATGAATATGCAAAAATTCTTGGCGATAACCGTGGTGATTTTAAGGTGTTACTTGCCCATGAATGGTTGATGTCTTTTATTGAAAATGATGTTGAATATAAAACTGTTGCTAAAGAGACAAATCAAACCTTTAAACTTTTCGCCCATTGCACCGAAAAAACGGCATTAGTGAATAGTGAAAATGAGTGGTTAATGATTTTTAATCATTTTGGTTTAAATATTGATAAGGTCAGTGTTGGTTGCTGCGGTATGGCGGGTACTTATGGTCATGAAAAATCTAATTTAGATAATTCTAAAGGGTTATTTGGGTTAAGCTGGCAGTCTAAACTTGATGGATTAGTTGAAGAACAAATATTAGCGACAGGATTTTCGTGTCGTTCACAGGTTAAACGACTAACTGAATTAAAAGCGAGACACCCGATAGAAGCAATTCTTACTGTATTGAAGCAATGATAAAGTCGTGGTAAAGCTCTTGTAAAGAACTTAAATAGCTCTTGTAAAGTAACGATGATATAGATCATGTCAGTATAATGATAATCGTTTTATAGTTCCCTAACGTTATTTGTTTAGGGAATTATTTATGTCAGAACAATTTATCTCAGAAGAACGTTTAATTACTTTACTTAAAATATCAGTAAGCATTGGCGTATGCTTATTATTACTTGGAGTTTACTTACACAATTTCAATGAGCATATGGAATCATTAGGTGTTACGGGTATTATTATCAGCGCTGTTTGTATTGCCTTTGGCTTAATATTTTCCCTGCCAACCAAAATGTATTTAACCTTTATTCTTGTTAAGCGTGAATCTGATCAACAAGCAGCAGATCGCTTAAAAGCTAAGCAAGAAAATAAAGATTAAAAAAACACGTTAAAACCTTTATTTTCCCTACAAAAACATTAAGTTTCGTGTAAAATCATCACAATTTTTTAAGTCTATTTATAAACTGCGTTTGTGTATTATTACAAGCATTGTTTATCACCCCCCCCGTTTTAGAGGAAATCATGAGTTTAGACACCACCACCATTGATAGCATTGTTGCTCAGGCAGAAGTCGCTATAGCAGCGGCATCTGAGCCAACCGCACTTGATCAAGTGCGCGTTAACTTTTTAGGAAAAAAAGGTTTATTTACTGAGCAAATGAAAGGCTTAGGTAAATTACCAAAAGAAGAAAAACCTAAAATGGGGCAAGTAATCAATATTGCCAAACAAGCGGTACAAAAATTATTGAATGATCGTGGTGAACTACTGCGTAAAGAAGAAATAGCCAAGCAGTTAGCGGCAGAGTCTATTGATGTTACGTTACCAGGACGAGGTACTAAAATTGGTGGTTTACACCCAGTTAGCCGTACTATTGAACGTATTGAAAGTTTTTTCGGTGACTTAGGTTTTGAAGTGAAAGCGGGCCCTGAAGTAGAAGATGATTATCATAATTTTGATGCGCTGAATATTCCAGAACATCATCCTGCTCGTCAAGATCACGATACCTTTTATTTTAATCCAAAATTAGTATTGCGTACCCAAACCTCTGGCGTACAAATTCGCACCATGGAAGTAGAAAAGCCACCATTAAGAATTATTTCTCCAGGTAAGGTTTATCGTAATGATTACGATCAAACGCATACGCCCATGTTCCACCAAGTTGAAGGCTTAATGGTTGATAAGGATGTTAGTTTTACCCATCTTAAAGGTATTTTGCATGACTTCTTACATCACTTTTTTGAAGAAGAGGTAGAGATTCGTTTCCGTCCATCATACTTCCCCTTTACTGAACCTTCAGCAGAAGTAGATATTATGGGTAAAAATGGCAAGTGGTTAGAAGTGCTTGGCTGCGGTATGGTGCATCCAAACGTGCTTAAAAGTGTAGGTATAGACCCTGAAGTTTATACGGGCTTTGCTTTTGGCATGGGCGTTGAACGCTTAACTATGCTGCGTTATGGCGTAAATGACTTACGTGCATTCTTTGAAAACGATCTTCGCTTCTTAAAACAGTTCAAGTAGGAAAAACTCATAATGAAATTTAGTGAATCTTGGTTACGTGAGTGGGTAAATCCTGCACTTTCATCTGATGAATTAGCTCATCAAATTACTATGGCTGGCCTTGAGGTTGATGGTGTTGAACCTGTTGCCGGCGAATTTACGGGCGTTATTATTGGCGAAGTAGTTGAGTGTGGACCACACCCTGATGCTGATAAATTACAAATTACCAAAATTAGTCTCGGTGATTACAGCTCAGATAAAGTAGAAAAAGGCGAATTAGTTGATATTGTTTGTGGTGCAAAAAACTGCCGTAAAGGGTTAAAAGTAGCCGTTGCTACCGTTGGCGCGGTGTTACCAGGTGATTTTAAAATTAAAAAAGCTAAGCTACGTGGTGTCCCTTCATTTGGTATGCTTTGTAGTGAGTCTGAAATTGGCTTGTCAGATAGTTCAGATGGAATAATGGAGCTAGCGCAAGACGCGCCCGTAGGTATCTGTGTTCGTGAATATTTAGACTTAAACGATGTTACCATCGATGTTGATTTAACCGCTAACCGCGGTGACTGTTTAGGCATTAAAGGTTTGGCACGCGAAGTGGGCGTTTTAAACTCACAAGCCGTTGAAGAAGTGAAAATTGTTGCCATTACATCTACTATTGATGATGTGCGTGAAATCACTATTGAAGCAGGTGAAGCCTGTCCACGTTATTTAGGCCGTGTTATTAAAGGTATTAACCCTAATGCGCAAACACCTTTATGGATGGTAGAAAAATTACGCCGTTGTGGCACTCGTTCAATAGACCCAGTTGTTGATGTGACTAACTATGTACTGTTAGAGCTTGGACACCCAATGCATGCGTTTGATTTAGCTAAAATTGAGGGTGGCATTAAGGTACGCTTTGCAAATTCAGCAGAAAAGCTAACCTTACTTGATGAAAACGAAGTCACGCTAAAAGAAAGTACTTTAGTTATCGCTGATTCAAACAAAGCGCTTGCTATTGCTGGTATTTTTGGTGGTCTTGATTCTGGTGTAACCAGTAACAGCACCGATATTTTCCTAGAAAGCGCATTCTTTGCACCTTTAGCTATTTTAGGTAAAGCCCGTCAATACGGTTTGCATACCGATGCTTCACATCGCTATGAACGTGGTATTGACCCAACATTGCAATATGATGCAATGGAACGAGCAACACAGTTACTATTAGATATTGTTGGTGGCCAAGCAGGACCTATTGTTGAAGCTAAATCAGCTGATAATATTCCACAAACTAAAGATGTTAGTTTACGCCGTGAAAAATTAGATAGCCGTATTGGTCATCATATTGAAGATAAAAAAGTTACTGAAATTTTAACGCGTTTAGGTTTTACCGTAACTGAAAATGGTGAGAGTAATGCAAAAGTATGGCAAGTTATTGTGCCTGCTTATCGGTTTGATATTAAAATTGAAGTTGATTTAATTGAAGAGGTTGCTCGTATATTCGGCTATAACAATATTCCAAATATTGCGCCTAAAGCTACTTTGAAAATGGTTGTACAAAAAGAAGCTAAACTTTCTTTAGCCACATTAAAACAAACGCTAGTTAATCGAGATTATCAAGAAGCAATTACTTACAGCTTTGTTGACCCAAAAGTGCAGAGTTTAATTCATCCTGATGAAGCGGTAATGACTTTACCACATCCAATTTCAAGCGAAATGTCAGTAATGCGTTTAAGTTTATGGACGGGGTTATTGCAATCAGTATCTTATAACCAAAACCGACAACAAGCGCGAGTACGTTTATTTGAAACGGGTTTACGGTTTGTGCCAGATGAAACGGCGGAGAACGGTGTACGTCAGCAAAATATGATTGCCGGTGTTATTAGCGGCAACCGTGTTGATGAACATTGGGATATGGAAAAGGCAGCCACTGATTTTTACGACATCAAAGGTGATGTTGAAGCGCTACTTTCTTTAACAGAGTCTTTAACAGGGGCGTTATCGAGTGAGCCAAACCAATATGAGTTTTCAACTGCTGAAATTGCTGCTTTACACCCAGGGCAAACGGCCGAAATCACTAAAAATGGTCAATTAGTTGGTTTTGTTGGCGCCTTACACCCTGAATTAGAAAGAAAATTAGGGTTGAACGGTCGAACATTAGTTTTTGAACTGTTATTGTCAGAAGTATTAGAACAAAAAATACCTGAAGCCAGTGCAGTATCACGTTTTCCTGCAAATAGAAGAGATCTTGCAGTAGTAGTAAAAGAAGAAGTGAATGCTAAAGACGTGTTACAACTTGTTGAACAGGTTGCTGGAAATTATTTAATTGATCTAAACTTGTTTGATGTATACCAAGGGCAAGGTATTGAAGACGGATATAAAAGTCTAGCTATTGCCTTGGTATTACAAGATGTTGAAAAAACACTTGAAGAAAAAGACATTACCGATGTTATTGACCGAGTAGTGGCATCTTTACAAACTGAGCTGAATGCATCACTGAGGGACTAAACAATGGCACTTACTAAAGCAGAATTAGCAGAGCATTTATTTGAAGAAATTGGTTTGGGCAAACGCGACGCAAAAGAAATGGTTGAACTGTTCTTTGAAGAAATACGCGAAACCTTAGAAAACGATGAACAAGTTAAGCTTTCAGGGTTTGGCAATTTTGACTTACGCCACAAAAGCGAACGTCCTGGGCGTAACCCCAAAACAGGTGAAGCTATTCCAATTTCTGCCCGTAAAGTAGTTACTTTTAAACCAGGAGAAAAATTAAAAAGCCGAGTTGAAGAGGGAAATAAAGCTTAATTTATTGTTGTTTATATTTTTTATCCTTTCAAGGTGTTGGTTTTGGTAATGCTTAGCTATTGAATTGTGAGTGCCAGCTGTACCTTGAAGGCCGATCCCCTTAAGCTCATTTTAGGTGTTTATTTTAGTGGGGATTCGTCAGGTTTAGGTATATAATCCGCATCTTATTTTGTTTTGTGTTTTAGGTGATGTATGAGTGTTGATGCGATTGGTTTATCTGTTGATTTATTAAAAGCAGTGAAAGAATATGGTTATAAAAATTTAACGCCAATTCAACAGCAAGCTATTCCAATGATCCGCACAGGCGTTGATATATTAGCGAGTGCTCAAACGGGTACGGGTAAAACAGCTGCTTTTAGTTTACCTATTTTAGATGCGTTAGCGAAAAGTGCAAATCAAGCACAAACTATAAAAGCGTTAATATTAACACCAACTAGAGAACTCGCTGCACAAGTCGCTGATAATATGAGGGCATATGCTAAATTTCTTCCTTTAAAAATAGGTGTGGTTTATGGTGGAGGTAAAATGCCTTCACAAACTAATTTGTTAAAGCAAGGCGTTGATGTATTAGTTGCCACCCCTGGGCGATTGTTAGAACATCTTAATTTGCGTAATGTTGATTTATCACAAGTGAAGTTTTTAGTCTTAGATGAAGCTGATCGTATGTTAGATATGGGATTTCTTAGTGATATAGAAAAATTAACTTTGGCAATTAAACATCACCCTCAAACATTATTATTTTCTGCGACTTATTCAAATAAAGTTAATGCTTTAGCCAAACAAATATTGATAACACCAAAAACACTAGGTGTTGCCAAGCAAAACTCTACTTCAGGCAAAGTGAAACAAGCGGTTTATTGGGTAAGTGAAGCACGTAAACGTGAATTACTTTCTGAGCTTATAGGCGTTAATAACTGGCAACAAGTACTTGTTTTTGCAGGAACGAAAGAAAGCGCGAATATTCTTGCTAAAGAACTAAAACTTGATGGGATTAAAGCTGCACTTTGCCATGGTGATAAAACGCAAGGCGCTAGAAATAAAGCATTGTCAGATTTTAAAGAAGGCAAGGTTCGGGTGTTAGTTGCCACGGATGTTGCCGCACGAGGTTTAGATATTGAAGATTTGGCTTATGTAGTTAATTTTCATTTGCCATTTTTAGCAGAAGATTATGTGCATCGTGTTGGTCGTACTGGGCGCGCAGGTAAATCAGGTACCGCCATTTCTTTAGTAAGCCCGAAAGATGAACGCTTTTTAGGGAATATAGAAGAGTTAATAGGGCGCAGGTTTGAAAAAATAATAATGCCTGGATATGAGCTAAATCGTGATGAAGCGTTAGATCATCAACAGCGTGTAGAGAAACGAAGTAGTAAGAATCGCTACCGTGCAGATCAAGAAAAAAATCAACGTATAACAAAGAAGGATACTAAAAAGCAGTTGGCATCTAAATCAGCAAACAAAAAATACAATGTAAAAATAAATAAAAAACGCTAAGGTTTTCTAATTGCCACTTCATTCTGAATATTGAAGTAGCATGGATATATGGTATCACTCTTCTGATGAGTATTTTTTAGATAATGGTAACTTGGTTAGAACGGCCAAGTTTTGCCGTTAACAGGTAAATGCTAGCCGACATTAGTGCCAACTAGCGTATCAAAAGTAAAT
>Ga0209826_1001498_pt1 | contig 16250 bp, 27 predicted proteins | sample GOMGulsemesocosm_5_FD_184637 | JGI IMG/M metagenome (GOLD analysis project Ga0209826, IMG submission 184637) | Methane-oxidizing microbial communities from mesocosms in the Gulf of Mexico - GOM15C Gulf of Mexico (SPAdes) (version 2) | ecosystem: Environmental > Aquatic > Marine > Cold seeps... | reverse complement strand
TTTTCACCTGACGCTCACCACCGTAGCTCTTTACTACAGCAGCTCAGGCTGGTTTGAAGCCGACTCCTGCAAGCAGACTTCGGCGGGCCTACCGCCATCTTTTGTGCAGCTTTCACGGCACACCAGCGCCTAGCGTGCCACGGGAAAATAAAGACCACTATCAGAGCCTAACGCCACGTCAAAAGGACTGGTTTAACCGCTTTTGGAATGCCTTTAAATATAAATCAGCGCGTGATGGAGCCGCAATGCGCTGGTCACAACTGGGAGAATTAACCGATAAAGACTATCAGAAAATCATTGATGCAGCGGAAAAGGAAGGCAGCCGCCAATTACCACAAGGGCAATCGCGCATGATGGCGCAAGGTTGGTTACATGAGAAGCGTTATCAAGATTATCAGGCCTACGAGCCGCCCAAGCAAGACCAGAAAAAACACGTTTTAACTCACTTGCATAACGAGTTAAACGGGATTAAAACCCTGTATAATAAGAGCGGAGATGAGGCACTTTTGACCCAAATCACCAAACTTGAACAGGCCATTAAAGATGCAAGACGCGACTAACTACCCCGAGATTTTGCAGGATCTGAAAAGCAACATTACCGATGTAGCCAATCAGGAAGGCGTTAATGACGAAACCGCGCGCACCATCGCGCATATCGTCGCTGAAACCCTACGTAAAAGCTGGGGCGGTATGCAGATTTATATCTGTAAAGGTCATGAATACGAGCTTAGCCATCGTGATCTTGAGATCTGGGCAGAGTTTACTGGGCGTAATCACCATGACTTGTGTCGTAAATACGATATGAGTTTACAGCGATTGTATCGGATTATTGCCGTCCAGCGTCAGCAGGCGCTAAAGGAACGGCAGGGGGATTTGTTTGAGTGATTTATTAGCCTGCCCTTTTTGCGGCGGTGGCGCTGAAATTGAAGCGGAATATGAGAGAGTTAATTTAAACCGTTCCTGGATGAAAATAAACTGTATTCAATGCGGCGCTGGTATTGAGTCTAATCTTATTCATGCGTCAGCAAAATCATTGCGGCAGGGACAAAAAAATACAATAATCGACAAATGGAATTTAAGATTTACGCCTGGGAATAAATGAGCCAATAGCTGCCGCTGTGACTATAAGTAAGCAGAGCTTACCCGCATGCATTCCCAAATAGAATTTGAGAACGAGAATCACATGATTACCGATGACGATTTAAAAAAAGTTTCAAAATACGCTGCAGATTGTTCTGTTGCAACTGGAAAGCCCCCTCTTGATTTTGTAGAACAGAGCTTAAATTTATTGGGTGAGAATACAGAAACAAATTATCAACAATGCAAAGAATATTTAAGAAAAGAGCAGGATAAATATAGGTTTGTAATAAATTAAAGCTTAAACATAGCGTTATAGGTAACTCGCCACGGGACGCATAAGTAGATTTTTATCAACAAAATTGATTCTCATAAACGAGCTATTTAATTAAACCAGCATGTCCCCGCGGTCGATTGTTGACCGCTGTGTTATGTGACTTATCGAGATGGATTATGTTTATACCACTAATGCAAACAGCACCAGGGAAAAAACCGATTGGCCCTGAAAATACTAGAATTGAGGAATTAAAAAATGATAGAGAAAGTGGAATGATATGGCTTGGTTTTTGGATATTTGCAGCAGTGTTTATTGCATGTGACTCATGGGTTTTCTCACAAGGGTATAACTCTTTTTTTCAAACTCACAAAACAGAGCAAGAAATTGAATTGCAACAACTGAAAATAGAAGAGACAAAGGTAAGAATTGAGCTGCTAAAGAAAAAAACATAACGTAAGGAGTTACGCTTGTTCCCAAGCTCCGGCTTGGGAATACATGAGCCAACAGCTCCCGCTGTGACTATCAGTAAGCAGAGCTTACCGGCACGCATTCCCAAATAGAATTTTGGAACGAGAAACAAAATACAGCGTGTGGGAACGAGAAAAAATAGCGTTCAACCTATTCTTTCATGGAAACGTAGGATTTTATAAAGTGCTGGTTTGTCGTCAATGGTTTCCACCCGTACATCGACTAAATACCCCCCTGTTAATGGATTTTCTACCCCCATCAACATATCATCATGCACAGATTTATCAGCGAATACCGTTTTAACTTTATTTTTTGAAATAGATTCAACTACCGCGCGATTCCCTACCTTTGGGCTATCGCCACTGGTTTGTTTAAATACCAAAACCACTTGTTCATGCAATCCGCTAACAGGCTCTTTCAGTAACTCTCTTTCGCGTTTAATTCCATTTTGTATTGCATTAGCCTCAATATGATTAATAGTAATGTTAACGTTTTCGTTACCAGAGATAAGCCATTGCCCACCGGGGTCTTTAGCAACGGGCTGTAAAAAAGCCTCATATTGATCAAGTTGTTTTTTGTCCATTGCTGGTTTATCTTTTTGTCCCCCTAAAAAATAACCGATCACTTCTTGTAATTTCAGCGCAAATCCTTGCAATGCCGTCGCATTATCAATAAATACAGAGCCTTGGGAGGCGATAGCGACAAATTCGGCAATAATACTGCCTTGCTCAATCTTGTGTAAGTAAAGCTTTGACTCAGGGATACCCTGTTCACTGGTATTGCTAAAACGCGCGTATTCATTGCCAAATGAAAGTAACGCCAATGATAAATCAACCAATTCAACAGGCTGACTATAGTCTAGTTTAAGGGTTATTTTTTCGGTCATTTTATAGGCTCACTATGTGTGTTGTTATACCTTTATTATAGACGGATCAATACATTTCATCCCTGCTATTCCTTAACTCGCATTAATATCTAATTCCCCTGCCCTGGCTTACTCTACAGCCATGAGCAAATACCGCAACGAAGCTAAAATCACTGAACTGATTATCCACTGTGCTGCGACGCCTAACGGTAAGTGGTTTGATGCGGTGGATATTGATGCTTGGCATGCTAAGCGAAAATTCACCCGCAACCCTGCTTTGGTTGGCTATAACCAGCCGCGCTTAACCCATATCGGCTATCACTTTGTCATTAATCTCAATGGTGGCGTGCAAACGGGGCGTGGCCTGACGGAAACGGGGGCGCATGCGCGTGGCCATAATGGAATCTCTATCGGCACTTGTTTGATTGGCACCGATAAATTTACCCAAGATCAGTGGTTAGCGCTTAAACAGCATGTTGATGCCTTGCAAAATCGTTTCCCTGGTGTGCGTGTTATTGGTCATCGTGAGATTAATTCACATAAGACCTGCCCTGGATTTGATGTCCCCACGTGGTTGGCGGGAGGTAAAGCACCCTTGGCTGGGCATATATTCAATGGCAATGGTGCGTAACCAAACCGTTTTTTTTAAAGAGATGATAATGATGCGAAGTGTTAAACAGTTACAACAAATCCTTGAAGCGCAAGCGCAGGCTATCCGGTGCCGACTGCAATTAATTGCGGCTAATAATGAAAATATTGCCTTGATTGATCAGCAAAGCATGCACTTTCAAGATGCTATTTATGATATTAGGCGATGTCAGCATCAGGCGCAATTTGAGCTAATGAATCAGCTATCTTATCGCCGCTTTATGCACTATATGAGGAAGCATCATGGCTGGTAACAATACCGAGACTAAACCTTATTACCAGAGCCGTACCCTGTGGTTTAACGTGGCGCTTGCCGCATTTACTGCATTAAGCGCGCGCATGGATTTATTGCAAAGCTATTTGTCAGATGGCGGCTATCTTGCCGTGATGATGCTAGTTGCGGCGGTCAATGTCTATTTGCGCACGGTCACCCATCAAGGCGTGAGTCGCTAATGGAATTATTAGTCGGTTTAAGTGGTGCTGTGCTGATTTTACTCGGTGGGCTGATTATCAGCGTTAGACGTACAGCCAAAGTGCGCGCGCAAAAAGATCAGGCTGAAGCGGCATTGGATACCATATGTAATGCGCATAAGGCTTCTGATGCAGTCATCAAGCAACAGGAGGTCGATAATGAAAAGCAGCAAGATAGCATTGCTCAGCGTCATTATTTTGGTGACTAGCGGTTGCCAGCTTGGTTATTTGAGTGCGCCTTTACCGTTGCCGCCTAAGCCTGATATGCCGGTCTATACCGATAAGGATTTAAGCTGTCTACCTGATTATGCGTACCGCTGGGTGGCTGAACGTGATCTAGCACAACGCTATTATCAACAACGACTAGAAGCGGTTATCCGTTCAACTTGGGATAAGTAATGGATTATGAGCAAGTAAAAATGGCGCTGGCTATTTTAAATATGTTGGTCTCAGCGGCTGTTTGGCTGTTTGTCTACATGAATAAGCGCCAGCAAGCCAGTATCGAGTCGATTGAAAAGCTGGAGGCACAGACGAAAGATGCGATTGATAAGCTGGATAGCCATGTTAATCAGCGTTTTCAAGATAAATGTAAGCGCTTGAATACCCTGGAGGCTCAAGTGAGCTCTATGCCGACCAAGGCTGATATTATCCGCATTCATGAGCGCCTTGATGATATGGGGAAAGACTCGCATTCGATGATTTTAATGCTGGGTGAAATATCTGGTCAGGTCAAACAAATTAATAAGGAGCGCTAATGGACATCAAGGCTTTACAAGTAGAAAACCGACGTTTAATGATTTTACAACTGCTCGCAGCGGGTTCGGATTACAGCGCTAACGATACATTATTGCAAGAGTTGTTAGCACTGCAGGGGAATGGTGTTTCGCTTGATGTCGTACGCACCGATTTAGCCTGGTTAGCTGAGCAAGATTTAATTATGCTGCGAGAATTACCGGGCTGTAAAGTGGCGACCTTGCGGAGTCGTGGTATTGATGTCGCTAATGGCTTAGCCGTTGTGCCAGGCATTGCGAGACCGAGACCAGAGTAATGGGGCGTAAATCGAGCATTTCCTTATTGCCGGAGGAGTTTAAAGAGGCGCTGCATACATTATTGCGTGATCCGCGCTTTAACCAGCTGGATATTACCCGTGAGATTAATACCTTGCTGGAAAATCGTGGCATGGATGAGCGAGTCAGTAAATCGGCTGTGAATCGCTACGCCATGCAAATGGAAAAAATTGGCTCTAAGTTAAAACAATCCCGACAAATTGCTGATTTATGGATTGGTAAGTTGGGCAATCAACCACAAGGTCAGGTCGGGCAATTACTCAATGAAGTGGTGCGCAATCTAGCCTTTGATACTGCCATGAGCCTGGCTGAGGAAGAGGAAGCGACCGACCCGAAACTGATTAAAGAGCTAGCCATAGCGATTGAGAAGCTAGAAAAAGCAGCGTCTGAGAATGAGAAGCGAGCGGAGCAGATTCGCAAGCAAGCGCGTGAAGAAGCCGCCGATGAGCTAACGGAAGGCTTGAAAAACGAGGGTATCAGCGTCGAAGTTGAAGCGAGTATTCGACGGATATTGTTGGGTAAATGATGACTAATAGTGGCTGGATTCAACAGAAAAAACCGGAAGCTAGTGATGATCAGATCACTTACTTTTGTGATCGCGTGGCTTTATTTGAAGAGGCCGGTCAGCCTCTTAATCATGCGCGTAGTTTAGCATTGGAGGCGGTCAACCATGACTACGCTTGAACTAGCCCCCTTACAAACCGCTGACCATTTCCCTGTTGATCAGGCCGTACTACTGCCCTATCAACGGCGCTGGTTTGAAGACGAATCGGAGATAAAAATTGCAGAAAAATCACGGCGTACTGGGCTTACTTGGGCTGAGGCTGCTAGCAATGTTGTTACTGCTTCAAAGCCCAAGAGCCGAGGCGGTCGAAATGTGTTCTATGTGGGGTCCCGTCAAGAAATGGCATTGGAGTATATCGCTGCCGTTGCCCTGTTTGCCCGCGCTTTTAATCAATTGGCCGGTGAAATACAGGAAAGTCTATTTAAGGACGAAGACGGCTCTAGGGAGATTCTTACTTATACCGTGCGCTTTCCGAATACCGGATTTAAGATTTCCGCCCTCAGTTCGCGGCCCTCCAACTTACGTGGCCTTCAAGGCGATGTAGTGGTTGATGAAGCGGGCTTTCATGATTCGCTTGCCGAACTACTCAAGGCCGCGATGGCCTTAACCATGTGGGGCGCACGCGTACGCATAATCAGTACCCACAATGGTGTGGACAATGATTTTAATCAATATATACAAGATGCCCGTGCTGGTCGTAAAGATTACAGCATTCATCGGGTTACGCTGGATGATGCATTAGAGCAGGGTTTATACAGACGTATTTGCTTTGTCACCAACCAAAAATGCAGTGCCGAGGCAGAACAAGCCTGGCGCGATAAGTTAATCAAAAATTCCCCCAGCAAGGAAGCGGCAGACGAAGAGTATTTTTGTGTACCGAGTCAATCCGGTGGGTCTGTATTGAGCCGGATGCTGATTGAAAGCCGCATGCGCACACAATACCCCGTATTACGCTTAGAAAAAGACAGCAGCTTTAATGAGCTGCCGGAAAACATTCGCGAGGCAGAGATTAACGACTGGTTAAATGACGTTTTAAAGCCCTTATTAAGCGCATTAAATCCGAATAATCGCCACGCATTCGGTGAGGATTTTGGCCGTTTAGGCGATTTAACCGTGATTGAACCGTTAGCGATTGAGCAAAACCTTAACCGCCACATACCTTTTAGCGTTGAGCTGCGCAACATTCCCTTTAAACAGCAGGAACAAGTGCTGTTTTATATCGTGGATAGATTGCCACGCATGATTGGCGGCGCATTAGATGCCGGTGGTAATGGCATGTACCTCGCAGAACAAGCGCGCCATCGCTATGGATCAGGGCGTATTGCTGAGATTAAACTATCTGAGGCTTGGTATTTAGAAAATATGCCAAAATTTAAGGCCGCGTTTGAAGATGGCACGCTGATTATCCCCGCCGACGCGGATCAGCTCAATGATTTACGCGCCTTACAGGTGATTAATGGCATTATCAAATTGCCCAAAGCAAAAACCGAAACGGGTACCAACCAGCGTCACGGCGATAGCGCCATCAGTAAAGCCCTGGCCTTATTTGCCAGCTACAGCAACAACAGCCTGATTGAATATACCGCAGGCCCTAATAAACGCAGTGTTTTTGGTGACATACAAAATGATGATAATGACCTCACAATTCAGGAAGGCGGCGCATGGTAGATTTTAGCAAGCTAAACCCTATGCGACTTTTGCAGCCAAAAACCGCACTCAAAACAAAACAAAGCGCAGAAGTGGCCGAACTAAAGCGTGAGTTCGCAGACCACCCCACGCGGGGACTAACCCCTTCGCGGCTTGCTGCCATCTTTGAAGCCGCTGAACAAGGCGATTTACTGGCGCAATGCGACCTATTCGAAGACATGGAGGAAAAAGACGGCCATCTTCTCGCAGAGCTCGGTAAGCGTAAGCGTGCATTATTAGGGCTGGCGTGGGACATTAAAGCCCCACGGAATGCCAGCGCTCAAGAAGAAGCACTGGCTGCGGATATTCAAGAAATATTGCTCAGCATTCCTAATTTTGAAGATGTCATATTAAATATGGCAGATGCCATAGGATACGGCTATAGCGCATTAGAAATTGAATGGCGTAATGTCGATGGCGCATGGCAACCGATTGAACTAGAACACCGGCCACCGCGTTGGTTTACTATTCATCCAGACGCGCGTGATGAATTACGCCTACGCGACAGCAGCAACAGCTACGGTGCTGAATTACAGCCCTTAGGTTGGCTGGTGCATATCCACAAAGCCAAGTCCGGTGATTTGTCTCGCGCTGGATTGCATCGTGCCCTGGCATGGCCATTCCTTTTTAAAAACTATTCCGTGCGTGACCTGGCGGAATTTTTAGAAATATATGGCTTACCGGTTCGTATCGGTCAATACCCCCCGGGAGCCAGTGAGCAAGAAAAAGCCACCTTATTAAGGGCTGTTGTGAATATGGGCCATGCCGCCGCTGGGATTATCCCTGAAGGCATGCTGGTTGAATTTAAAGAAGCGGCAAAAGGTGGGAGTGATCCATACCAGGCCATGATTAGCTGGTGTGAGAAAACCCAATCTAAAGCGATTCTGGGCGGTACGCTAACTAGTCAGGCCGACGGTGCGAGCAGTACCAATGCGCTGGGCAATGTACACAATGAAGTGCGTCGTGATCTGATGATTGCGGATGCCATGCAGATATCCGGCACGCTCAATACATTGGTTAAAATGATCTGTCATGTCAATGGCTGGGTGACTGATCCGCTACGCTGTCCACGATTTCAATTTGATACCGTGGAAGCTGAAGATTTGGCCTTATATGCGGATGCTATTCCAAAGCTCGTTGATGTCGGCCTACAAATCCCCCTGTCTTATGTGCGTGATAAATTGCGATTTCCTGAACCGGATGGAGATGAGCCGGTGTTAATGCGTAACGAACAGCTACCTGTCGGCCTAGATCAAGAGCTTCTTAAAGGCGTTATTCATAAAGTTGACGCGCGTAGAGCTGCCGTTTTAGCCGCAGAATTACCCGCGCCACAAAAATTCACCCCCGATCAACAGGCTATTGAAGATCTGGCGGATAAAGCGCCCTTAAAAAGTCCTGTTGATAAAGCTGCGATAGAGTCGGCAATCAGAGCGGCAACCAACCCTGAAGACTTGGAAGTGCGCTTAGCGGCGGTGCTCGATGGCGCGGATATAAGCGAATTTAGTCAGCACTTAGAAAAAGCACTGTTTGCTGCTGATGTTATGGGGTATGCGCATGTTGATTAATAACAAAGGATAAATCATGGCAGTCATTCATAAAACAAGAGTCAAAGAAGTCGCGAGTAATAAACCTTCTGACGTGCAGACGTTCACGTTGCCTGATACAGCAGCAACGGGGTTTCGGACATTTTCTAGTGCTTACAATGCGAGTGAGCAGCTACCATACCATGCAACTAACGGAGTAGATTGGGAGAGCGGTATTGGCACATTCACAACAGGCACTCCAAACACTATCGTCAGATCAACAATTTTAGAGTCAAGCAATGCTGATGCCGAGGTTGATTTTAGTGCTGGTGCTGACGTTGAGGTATTTGTTGAGTGGCCGGCTGTTATTGGTTCAGATGCCAACTTAGCTGACAGTGTGTTGCGTCCGGGCGGTAGACTTACTTTGGAGTCTGGTGTTGCTGTGACGACTACTGACCAATTAGCCAAGACGACATTATATTACACCCCTAGTGCATCCGATGTTATTCAGTTATGGAATGGAGGCTACTGGAAGCCATACAACTTTAGTGAGTTTAGTGTCGCATTAGGCACTGTAGTTGCGCTAAGGCCGTATGATGTTTTTTGTTACCTAAATGCAGGTGTTCCTGCACTAGAGCTAGTTGCATGGACAGATGACACGACAAGAGCCTCCGCCGTTAGCGTCATTGATGGTAGATATTGCAAGACATCAGATAAAGCTAGGTTGCTATTGGGTACAGTATTGCCAACAACTACCACAGAAATTGAAGATAGTTTATTGCATCGTGGAGTATCCAACCTATACAACAAAGAATATCGTTTGTTGAAAAAGGCAACAGGTGATGCCCAATCAACATACACAGCAACTGGTGTCAGAGCATGGGGTAATAACCCAAACACATATAAGGTGAGGTTTGTGTGTGTACTTGCCAATACTGGTGATGTCGCAATGAACATATCTAACTTTAAGAGCAGCTCTACCGGCGTGGGCGTGGGTCTTCTAATGGGGCACAATCAGTATACGAGCAATGTTAATTCAAATCCAGCCAATTCCTGTCAAATACTTACTTACAGAAATAGCTATGATTTTAGCCACGCTATATCCCTGAAATTTGTATTTAATCTAGGGGTGAACACACTGTATCTTTGCCAACGAAATGTAAGCTCTGGAGATATCACTTCTAATTGGACAAACATGTTTGCAGGAGTTGAGGCATGACGGAATTAATAGATTTCTTTAGTGTTGTCTCGTCAACTGGGATTAATAAAGTTGGAGAAAATTATGAGGCAACCTTTGAAAGCGATCCTAATAGGCTTGTTACTGCATTAGAACTCAGTGCCGCAAAAAAACTAAAACTGAAGGCGGATATAGACGATTTAACTGCGGCTAAGATAGCAGCAATATTCGGGTTAGAGTTAGAGCCAAAGTCCAGCGAATTGTTGATTAAACAGATCAATGCCAGCGCGCGCGTGTCGGATCTACAGCAAATTGTTATCAGCGGTGGGTCGCTATCAGTCGTGGAAACAGCGGAGCGTGATGCTATACAGGCAATTTGGAATAGAGTTAAAGAACTGAGAGCTTATGGAGCTGGGCTTGAAGTGACTGTAGCCAGTGCTGATCCTGACACTTTTGATATTAATGCCGGGTGGCCTGAGTAATGTACGGTGTTGGTGGATATGGCGAGAATGCTTATGGTGATGATTTCACCGTAGAAACGGGTGAAGCTACCTTATTACTAGCCCCAGCAAATACATCCTCCAGCGCCGAAACCATTGCACTGACACAAACACAACAGCTCGTTATTAGTGACGCGCAAAGTAATGCAACCGCAGAAAATACGCAAATAACTCAGCTACAGAATATAGCATTAGCTGATAGCGCGAGTGTTGCCATCGCTAGTGACGCAGCTATTACACAGACCCACGCGCTACAGCTGACTAATGCATATTCCAGCACAATTGCGCAAGCCATTGCGGTATCGGTCGGTTCAACGCATAGCGTATCGTTAGCCAGCCCGAACGCTGATACTCAATCAGCTAGCTTTGCACTTGAGCAATTACATAACGTCACCTTAGATGATGCTAATGCCGCCGCGAGCGCTGACAGCTTAGCGGTTATTGTTGGCTCAGTGCATCAATTGAGCTTTGCTGATAGTCACGCAACATCACAAGCAAGCGCACTCGCATTACAGCAGCAACATGACGTGCTAGTCACTGATCTAGCAGCCGCAGCAGTGGCTGATACATTAGCGATCATACAAACTCAATTATTGGGTTTTGCTGATGCAATAGCGAATAGTCATGCGGATGTTTTAATTGTCTCTCAGGGCGCAGTCATTAACTTGACGCTACTGGGCGCACAGTCTGCAGCGCATTCAGATGCAATTGCACTACAACAAACGCAATCACTACAAATCAGCGGTGCAGGTGCCAGCGCATTGGCTGAGCTATTAGCGATACAGCAGACCCAGAGCCTTATTTTATCTAACGCGGATGCTCAGGCCGTCGCTCAAGCAATTAATGCGCTGGGCTATGGCTTGGGGCAGATACTCAACCCAAGCATTTATTCAGTATCGGTACAGCGCGACACGCGCAGTATCACTCTCAATCGATCTATTAACGTATTACACTAAGGAAAATTATGAAAACCTTCCACAATGATATTTTTGATTCAGGCCTCAGCGTTATTAGCGCTGCCGCAGCAGCCACGACATTAAGATTGGTGCTGTGCTCACAAGCCCCATTAACCCTAGCAGATGCATCAACACTGTACGATGGTGCAGCGAATAAATACCGACTATCCGATGCGATTGCTGTTGCAAGTGGTGATGTTTCGATTGGGGATAAAGCCGGTGGTGGTCGTGAAGTCACGGTTGCAGCAAAAGCTGGTACCGCCGGGGCAACACTCGCAGCAGGTAGTGATTTGCATTATGCATTGTATGCAGATACGCGCTTACTCTATGTATCGGATGAAACCAGTGATCAAGCGATTACTTCAGGCAATCCAATTAACTTTCCTTCTTTCACCTTTGGTATGGGCGATCCGGTGTAAGCCATGAATAATGCTGAAATCGTCTATAACGGACGCGATAACCACATCGAGCTTCAGCTACGCGAAAACGGCGTTAATCTTGTTGATTATGCGCCGATCACTCGTGTGCTGGTAACGGTTGGCGCGACCGCAATTGATTCAGATATTAACCCTCAACTGTTGGATTGGTCGGGAGAATACTTGATTATTAAGGCTGGACTCGCTAGCTTATCCGCTGGAGCTCATACGGTGCGCATAGAAACATGGGACATTGATAATCCCAACGGCGTAGTCTGGACTGAATCACTACGTATTGTGGTTAGGCAATAATGGGCAATCCGCTAAAAATCGGCTTTGCCGTGCCATTTTATGAAGCGATCAGAGCCGCACAACGACGCGGAATTATCCTTCCTGACGTGTACTATGGCGAATTGCAAGGTTTGGCGCGCCAGCATGCCTTTAGTATTGCGGGCATTGCCTCGCTTGATCAACTGCAAATCGTGCGTAATTCCCTGTCAGCTTCATTGCAAAGAGGCACCTCATTTAATAAATGGAAAAAGGAAATATTAGAAAGCGGCGTGCTAGATCTGCCCGCTCACCGCCTCGACAATATCTTTCGCACCAATATCCAAAACAGCTATAACCGAGGGCGCTGGGAAAAAATGCAGCGCACCAAAGCGGCGCGGCCTTACCTGATGTACGATGCGATCAATGATAGCCGCGTAAGACCGTCGCATTTGGCGATGGATGGCATTATTAGGCCGCAAGACGATCCGTTTTGGACACAGCACGCACCGAGCAATGGGTATCGCTGTCGCTGCCGTTTAATCTCGCTATCTGAAAAGCAAGCCCAGCGTAGAAGCGGCAGCGGCAAAGGGTTAAATAAGTCAGTCACCGGTGAGATGCAGCCTGATAAGGGCTGGGATTATAATCCTGGTGCAGATCTGACTACGGGACTAGAAAAGGCGCTTGATAAAAAGCCAGTGTCTAAAATAAAGACTGAGCTTTTAACTAAGCTTGATGTGTCGAATGGCGATATCAGTCATTTAATGCCTAGCGCGCTATCGACCTTTAAAAATATCACTGTTAATGATATTAATGACGTGTTAAAACAAATACCAGAAGCAGAAGAAAGGCTGAAAAAAGTCCAGCACTTTACGCAGGCCAAGGGCATTAAGACGCTGATAATAAAGCAGTCTCAAATGAGCAGAAGGAATGCGGCATCAAGCGCATTAGAGCCGGAAGCGGCGGCTTATCTTGGTGACGAGTTCCAACGCTTTGGTAGATATAACTATATTTCTCAGCGCCCAGCCAGAACGGGCGGCTTTACTTCCGCAAGCTATAATCATGTTGTAATTAAAGGTAACGCTAAGATAAATTTGGTAAAGGCCGATAAAAAGGCATTGGCTGAGGATTTAAAACAGGCGGTTAGTCGCGCTATCAATAACGACAAAGCATGGTCTATAACAGATAGCACCAGCACTGATGCTGGAATTATATCGACGTGGGCGCATGAACTAGGGCATCAAGTGCATTATTGGGCGAAGTCCCCAAGCAGGCCTTTGGATGTGGCCGCTATTACAGAGTACGCAGACTATAACTATAAGGAATTCCACGCCGAGCACTTTGCGGCCTGGCTTTTTAATCGCGACGCATTGGCAGCGCATAATAGTAGCCTGGCATTATATTTTGATGATTTAATTGATACCGCCATCAATAGCACAACAAAAAGCACGCGTGCAGGAGCATAAAATGAACGAACAACTGGCACTTGATAAAGCAAAAGAAATATTGCGTCGCGATGATCAGCGAGAGCTGAGCGTAGAGGACGGTAAAGAGCTGTTGGCGCTGAGCCCGTTTATTAAAAGCAATAAATTCGGCGATATAGTATCAGCGTTTCATGCTGCCGCGCCGCTTGATGTCATCGTTAGCATGGAAAAAAATGCTTGAACTCGAACTCGACACCCGCGAAGTCACCAGCGCACTGCAGCAGCTGCAGAGGCAAACAAGCGATTTGCGCCAGCCCCTAGCGGAGATTGGGCAAACTATTGAGGATAATATAGCGCTGTTATTCCGTGATGCAGAATCACCCGAAGGCGAGCCGTGGGCTGATTTAAAGCACCGTATCGGTAAACCTCTGAACGATACTGGCAGATTAAAAAACAGCTTCACGCATAACGTTAGTGGGAATAGCGTCGAAATCGGTACCAATGTCGAGTACGCGATCACCCATCAAAAAGGCGCAAGCAAAGGACAGTATGCTACTGGTGTTCCCTGGGGGGATATTCCCACACGGCCTTTTATGCCAGCAGACAATTTACCGAGCGACTGGGAAGAAGATGTGTTGGATATTATCACCCGGCATATTGATGCAGCATTGCCTTAGTTTTTGAAACTCACGAGAATGCGTTTTAAGCGGCTTTTTTAGTTTAGCCTGCTCTTTGCACGTAAAATTCCCGCATGCGATTTTTAAAAGGGTGTTAAACGCCTTAGATTTGATTCCCTGCCCTTGTTCTCGTTTCCATTCTCCGGTGTGGGAACGATAACCGTCTTTGCGCTTGTTCCCAAGCTCCCGCTTTATTCTTGTTCCCAAGCTCCCGCTTTATTCTTGTTCCCAAGCTCCCGCTTGGGAATACATGAAGCAACAGCTCCCGCTGTGACTATGAGTAAGCAGAGCTTACCGGCATGTATTCCCAAATAGAATTTGGGAACAAGAAAAAATTTAATCCCCCGCCCTTATTCTCGTCCCCGTTCTACAGTGTGGGAACGATAACCGCCTTTGTGCGGTTTTTTTATGCCTAAAATTCTTTAAACCACATTAAAAGACGATGGCTAGAAATGTCTTTAATCTGGCTGCATGAAACGAAAATTCAATCACAAAAACATTATAGGGGTCGCATCATGTCTATTTGAACTCAACGGCCATGCGCCTACCGAAATTAAAGTTTTACCTTCAGGACGTTTTAAGGCTAAGGATGGCCGCCCTCATGGATTAGCTGGATGGAATCTGAGCGAACAATCAGCAAAAACAGTTATCGCTAGTGCTAACGCACAACAAGATAAATTCTTGATCGATTACGACCACCAAACTTTATACACCAAAGAAAATGGCCAGCCAGCACCGGCAGCCGCTTGGTTTAAAGCACTGGAATGGCGCAAAGATGGACTCTATGCGTTAGGCGTGGAATGGACTGAATCGGCAAAAACGGCTATTTCAGCCAACGAATACCGCTACATAAGTCCGGTCCTAAGCTACAACAAACAAACCGGTGAAGTGACCGGCTTATTAATGGCCGCATTGGTCAATTACCCCGCAATTGACGGCTTGACGGATTTAGCCGCTGCAAAATTTAACTTAACTCCCGAGGAAAGCATGAATCCTGAATTACTCAAATTATTAGGCTTGGCTGTTGATGCCGATGACGCCGCTGTTTTATCGGCTATTACTGCATTAAAGTCCGGCTCGGAACAGGTTGCCGCGTTGTCCGCGCAGATTAGCACCCTGAAAGCACAAGCACCTGATCCGGCTAAGTTCGTGCCGATTGATGCAATGAGCGCATTACAAACGCAAGTTGCCGCCTTATCTGCGCAGCTTAATGCAGATAGCGTCGGTAAATTAATTGAGCCTGCATTAGCAGACGGGCGATTATTGCCAGCACAGAAAGAATGGGCGGAGTCGCTAGGTAAATCCGATATTGCAGCACTCAGCGCTTACCTGGATAGCGCACAACCTATTGCAGCGTTAAAAGGTACGCAAACGGGCGGCAAAGCGCCAGAGGGTGATGCAGCTGTTGCACTGAATGATGATGACCTCGCAATCTGTAGTGCCATGGGTATCGACCCTGAAGAATACAAAAAAACCAAAGGAGCCGAATAATGGCCGCACTGACTCAAGACCGAAACACCGCGCAACGTGAAGGCGATATTATCAGCCAAGGCGTTGCGGCATCAACAAAGATCTATGCAGGCTCTTTAGTCTGCGTAAATGCAGCCGGTTATGCCGTACCCGGATCAGTCGCAACCACATTAAAAGCCGTAGGTCGCGCCGAAGAAATGGTGGACAACAGCACGGGCGCTGATGGTGATTTAGCGATCATTACGCGTAAAGGCGCTTTTCTGTTTGCTAATGCCGGTGATGTGACCATTGCGCATTTAGAAACCAACGTCTACATCAATGATGATCAGACCGTTTCCAGTGTCTCCACAGGAAAGTCGGTGGCGGGTAAATGTATCGCGGTCGATTCTGATGGCGTTTGGATTGAAATTAAATAAAGGGTAAGTACATGAAAAATAGCATTAAAGTTTTAATCGGTTTTGTAGTCGGGTGTGCGCTGTCGATGCTTGCTTTTCCAGTGAGTGCGGGCGTCACGATGGATATGGTCGATATGGGCACATTATCCACCGGCATGATGCCCTTTGCGATGGCAGGCATGATCGTTAATAAAGGCTATGTCACCGTTAAGTGTTGAAAATCCCCAAGAGCATAGTGCAATAATATCTCAGGTGTTAAATTATGATCCTGATCCATCACTCTGCACCAACCTAAATAATTAGGGAGGTACTTGGTTGCTA
>Ga0209826_1001495_pt1 | contig 16272 bp, 11 predicted proteins | sample GOMGulsemesocosm_5_FD_184637 | JGI IMG/M metagenome (GOLD analysis project Ga0209826, IMG submission 184637) | Methane-oxidizing microbial communities from mesocosms in the Gulf of Mexico - GOM15C Gulf of Mexico (SPAdes) (version 2) | ecosystem: Environmental > Aquatic > Marine > Cold seeps... | reverse complement strand
ATTCATCCCATCGCTTCGAGCGCGGCGTCGATTATCAGTTGCAAGAAACCGCCATTGAGCGTGCCACTCAATTACTGCTCGACACCGTTGGCGGCCAGCCGGGCCCGCTAACTGTAGTTGAGAACGAACACAAACCCGTAGAGCGTCAAGTTAGTCTACGTCGTGAGCGTATTTTGTCGGGCCTTGGTTTCAGTATGGATGACAAAGAAGTCATTGATATTCTTGAGCGTCTGGGGCTGCACATGTCCGTCAAAGCCGACAGCGGCTGGCGTTTCTCGGTGCCGAGCTATCGTTTTGATATCGCCATTGAAGAAGATTTGCTAGAAGAGCTGGCGCGTGTCTACGGCTACAACCGTCTGCCGACCACCAGCCTCAATGCCGACTTAAGTATCGCTATTCAGCGCGAAGCCTCAATCGGTTTGGGCGCTGTGCGCAGTCAATTGATCGCCCGTGGCTATGAAGAGGCCATCGCTTACAGTTTTGTTGAGCCTAAGCTGCTTGCGTTGTTCGATCCCGAGGCAACTCCGGTTGAACTGCAAAACCCGATCAGTGCCGATATGGCGGTGATGCGTACAACATTGTGGCCTGGCTTGGTTAGTGCTTTACAGCACAACCTCAATCGCCAGCAAAATCGGGTGCGTTTGTTCGAGACCGGTCAGCGTTTTATCCCGCAAGGTAAGGGCGTTGCCAACCTCAAGCAAGAGCCTATGTTGGCCGGTTTGATTTACGGTCCTCGTGAAGATGAGAATTGGACGGGCAAGCCAGAAGCCGTCGACTTTTTCGATCTTAAGGGTGATCTAGAATCAGTGCTCGATCTGTTGGCCGATGATGTCAGCTTCAGCTTTGAACCGGGCAAGCATCCAGCGCTTCACCCCGGTCAAACCGCCGCCGTTGTCCGCAATGGTGAGCAGGTGGGTTATATCGGCGCCATGCACCCGCAATTGCAGAAAGAGTTGGGGTTGAGCCAATCGGTCTACTTGTTTGAGATCACTCAGGCATCGATCGATGACGCCAAGCTGCCAAGCTTTCAGCCGCTGTCTAAGTTCCCTGAAGTGCGCCGTGACATTGCCGTCATTGTTGATCAATCGGTTGCCGTTACGGGCCTTCAAAAAGCCGTTAAAGTCGTCGCTGGCGACCAGCTCTCTGAGTTAAAGGTGTTTGACGTATATGTGGGCAAAGGCATTGATCCACATAGAAAAAGTGTCGCCTTGGGGTTGACGTTTCAGCATCCTTCGCGCACTCTTACGGAGGACGAAATCAACGCCTCTATGGATGCAGTTATCAAATCCCTAGAGGAAACGTTTAACGCTTCCCTGAGGTAGAAGGGACAGACTAAAGGCCGTTCGCTATGTCAGCGCTTACCAAAGCGGATTTAGCTGAAATGCTCTACGAAGAACTTGGCTTCAATAAACGTGAGGCCAAAGAACTCGTCGAACTGTTCTTTGAAGAAATACGCACTGCGCTTGAAGGCAATGAGCATGTGAAGTTGTCAGGTTTTGGCAACTTCGATCTTCGCGACAAAACATCTCGGCCAGGCCGTAACCCCAAAACGGGCGAAGAAATTCCAATTTCTGCCCGTCGAGTGGTAACCTTCCGACCAGGACAAAAACTCAAGGCTCGAGTCGAAAGCTATGCTGGAACCAAGCAATAACGACGAACTACCGGTTATCCCGGGCAAGCGCTACTTCACCATTGGTGAGGTGAGTGAGCTGTGCGCGGTAAAGCCGCATGTTCTGCGCTATTGGGAGCAAGAGTTCCCTCAGCTAACGCCGGTTAAACGCCGCGGCAATCGCCGTTACTATCAGCGTCAAGATGTACTCACCATTCGTCAAATTCGTGCGCTTTTGTACGATCAAGGCTTCACCATCGGTGGTGCTCGCCAGCAAATGAGCGGTGACAACGCCCAGCAAGATTCCTCTCAATTTGGTCAGTTGGTGAATCAAATGATCGCTGAGTTAGAAGAGGTGCTTGAGGTTCTCGATCGCGCTTAGCTAGATCGCTACAACTGATTCTCTCTTGCTTGCAATTCCAATTCGATCCGGTATGATTCAGCCCACTCATCCCCTTGGGCTATTTTAAGTTAAATCAATAGCTTAGCCCTAAAATGCCAAATTTCGGAGTGTAGCGCAGCCTGGTAGCGCACCACACTGGGGGTGTGGTGGTCGTCGGTTCAAATCCGGCCACTCCGACCATAAAAGTCCTTATAAATCAGCCGCTTAGAGGTTTTCGATTTCAGGCGGCTTTTTTGTGTCTGCGATTTAAGTCCATATTAAGTCCAAATGATTCAGCTCTTGGGTTAAATACGGGTTTTAAGTCTTAGCGAGTCACTACGTTGCCAACCTCCCTTTGATTTCGATCAGTCAGACTTTCCCTTGCAGCTGATATGATCAATCTAGTTATTTTGATATTCTTTGGCTATCAACTAGTGAGCTTCTTTGGTGCAGGGAAGTGACCGGCTACTCAGTGTACGCGATGAGATAAGTGCCCTATGGCGAGCGGAAGTGAATTTACGATTCTCCCAGAATTCCTTCCCTTAGTGGTTATCTGTAATCTCTGCTTTTAGACTCTCAAACATCGATTGTGACGTACGCTCGAGTGCCCGGTCTTTGAGCAGAATATTAGCGAACAGGAAAGGATTATCTTGTGAAGAAAGCAGAATATAAGGTGGTTAGCGGCACCTCTGGCTTTCCTGAGCTGTAGGAGAAGGTATCGGCCATGCTCACGGAAGGCTGGAAGCCCGTAGGCGGCATTGGCTTTAATGCCGGGTTTCCCTATCTGGCAAGGGTGGCCACGGTCACCAATGACACTGCGGCCAAGCCAAAAGCTCAGAAAGAGCAAGGCCTTTAGCTTCTAGGGGCACAAAGTGCTATGAGAGCCATTGATGGGTTAACTTGAGTGCCCTGTACAACTCTGTGCAATTTTTTTCAGCCGAGGCCACAGAAGTCTCAGAGGTGTTGATCGGTTGCGCTCTCAGTGGTGAAGAGGATTCAAGGCTTACTCTGTACATGCTGTTTGAGACGTAAGGTTGACTCCGTAACTTTTTAATTTAAATTGGTAATTTGTAGAGGGAATTATGGCGCTAGATTTTAATTTACTGGGTACGGGGCAGACGGTCGATACAGTGCTGTCCCCAAGAGAGATATTCAATGCCCTACCGAGTAAAATATCCACAAAATTTCAGTATCCTAGGGATGTTCAGGCCCAAGTGTGGGCTAAATGGTTTGAGCGTAAGGATGAGCCGAACTTAGTGCTAAAAATGAACACGGGTGGTGGCAAGACGTTGGTGGGGCTTCTTATATTGAAAAGTTGCCTGAACGAAAAGAAAGGGCCAGCTGTTTATATTGTTCCTGATAATTATCTGGTGAAACAGGTCTTGTCTGAAGCCACTGAACTTGGCATTGAGGTCACAGAAGACCCCCGTTCAGTAAGGTTCTTATCCGGTAAATCTATTTTAATCGTAAATACCCACAAAGTTGTAAATGGTAAGTCAGTATTTGGTGTCGGCGATGAAGGAACCAAGATAGCTATTGAAAGTGTTGTCATTGACGATGCGCATGCTTGTCTTGATACGATTGATGATAAATTCACACTTAACTTAACCGTTCATAATCCTGCGTTCCTTACTATATTTAGTTTGTTTAGAGATGCGATTCGCTCCCAGTGTGAAAGCAAGCTTGTAGAGATTGAGTCAGGTGACCCTCTTGCTTATATTCAAGTTCCTTATTGGGCTTGGCAAGATAAGTTAAGCCAGGTTATGGCTGAGCTTGTAAAAAACAAAGATCATGAAGATGTTCTATTTGTTTGGCCGCTAATAAAGAAAAGCCTTAGATACTGTAAGTGTGTTATTAGCGGTGGTGGGATAGAAATTTCCACAGACTGTATTCCTATTGACAGTATTCCTTCGCTTAGTCGTGCAAGTCGAAAAATATTTATGACTGCGACACTTGCTGATGACAGTATACTGGCAACACATTTTGGTGTTCATTCTCAACACTTAAATAAGCCTATTACACCGGATACTGCTGGCGATGTTGGTGATCGACTGATCCTGCTGCCTCAGGCTCTGAATACTGATATGTGCGATGATGATGTAAAAAAGATCTGTCATGAAATTTCAAAATCACAAAATGTCGTAGTTGTAGTCCCATCTTGGCATAGGGCAGAATATTGGGAGGATGTCTCTTCTGAGGTTTTAGATAAATCTAATATTTACGATGGTGTGGACAGGCTCAAGAAAGGGCACGTGGGCTTGGTTGTTCTGGTGAATAGGTATGACGGTGTTGACCTTCCTCAGTCGGCTTGTAGGCTGTTGGTTATTGATGGGCTACCCGACGCAAGGAGTAAGCTTGATAAACTGAAACAGTCGATTCTGATGGGGAGTAACTATCAGGCTTCGGCGACTATTCAAACTATTGAGCAGGGAATGGGTAGAGGCATTCGATCCAATGATGATTATTGCGTCATATTCCTGATGGGGAAGGATCTTACCTCTCATTTGTATGTTGCAGACTCTAAAGAGCTATTCTCTCCGGCTACTAAAGCGCAGCTAGATTTATCAGAGCAGGTTGCAGACCAGATTCAAGGTAAAGGGGCTGAGAGCCTTCTTGAGGTGATTAATTATTGTTTAGGCCGAAATCCAGAATGGGTAAGGGCCAGTCGTGGCGTTTTGGCTAGTTTGTCTTACTCAGGTGGGGCTTTAGTTAATGATATTAATATTGCGCTCAGAGAGGCTTATGACTTTGGTTTAATAAATCAGTCTGATAAGGCTTCGTCAAGGATTTCAAGGGTGGTTAATGAAACCACTGATCCATACTTGAAGGCATACCTAATGCAGGTTATGGCTGAGTATATTAATGAGCATGACCCGGTAGAAGCTCAAAAAACACAAAAAGCGGCAGTTAGTCGTAATTCAAGATTGATAAAGCCTATCGACGGTATAACCTATAAAACAATTTCTTCTTCTGGGACTACTCAGGCTGTTAAGTGCTCTCAAAATTTATCCATCTATTCTGATTCTAATAAGCTTTTGATAGCTGCTGAAGCTATCCTTTCAAATTTAATTTTTACACCTAATTCGGCTAATAAGTTTGAGCAAGCAATGAAAGATGTTGCTTCCCTGATTGGTTTTGTTGGTCAGCGGCCAGAAAATGACTATGGGAAAGGCCCTGACGTCTTGTGGGTTTTGGGTGGTATGAAGTTTTTGGTGATTGAGTGTAAAAATGAAGCTTATGTTAATTTCATCTCCAAGAGCTATTGTAATCAGTTGAATGGTTCTGAGATTTGGTTTGAAAATGAATATAATGGTGGAGCCGAGTGTACCCCGTTACTGGTTCATCCATCCTCCTGTTTTGAATATGCTTCATCGCCTAGCGAAAACATTAAAATAATTAATAATGAGGCGTTAGGTAGTTTTGTTTATCAGGTTAGGGCGTTTTTGAAATCAGTTGTTTATGATAATAAATTCTTAAATCCTGTGGCTGTTGAACAGAGTTTGAAGCACCATAAGCTAATGGCTGACGACTTTTTGGCTTACTATACTGTTGAATTCCGTATTCGCACTGGCTCTAGTTCCTAGGCTTTGTTGAAGCCGTACACTTATTGACAGAACTCCAAGGGCGGCGCATTCGCACCGCCTATTGAAAACCATTCATTAAAACTCGATACCTCTTGTGAAACTCTAATAGATCGAACCGTCCACTCTCGAATCTTGGTTTGAATCTTCTCCTTCCCTCGATAGATAAGTCCTAGAAGTTTGTTGACGGCTTCACCGTACTTGTTGGGCTCGTTTTTTGTGACATGGAGGGCACGAAGCGGTTGGTCTTTCCGTTGAGCAGTAGGCCCGCCTGAGAGCTCTACAAAGCTCTTCCAGTTACCGGTATCAGCAGCGTCAATTAATGCCTTTAGCTTCTCATCGTCGATACGATCTAGAATCTTGTCGGCCAACTCGCTATTGGCAAATTGTCGAGCCTCTCTCCAAACGGTCACGCTCGGCCCGCCGATCGATTGAAACTGGCGAATGCTCCAGTTCGAAGCCCAAGCGCGAATCCGTGTAGCGCTTTCTATAGCGTCTTTTCCGTAATGATCAGTACCCACGTGTTCGCCATCGATATTCTTAGCGATATATTTGGCAATGTAGCCGACAGCGGAGCCCTTGTTGGGGTCGATGTATTCCACTTTAACTCGGCTGTGAGCAGCGCCGCGTTCTGTACCATCTTCTTCGAGCGCGTAGTGACGAATTGTGGAGGTAAGTGCTGCCACGTCTTTCGGGGCAACAAATAACAGCATGTGCCAGTGCGGCGTGCCGTCATGGTGAGGCTCTACCACGCGAAAGCCATAGGGCTGAATACCTATTCGTTTTAGCTTGGCGCGAATGCGTGCCCATACCTGATTGAAGTATTCTTGAGTGTCTCGTGGGCTGGCGCCGTTATACTTTGGGTTTGATCGACAGTTCTTCGCTAGCTGGCTGTGATATTTCGACGGTGCCGTAAGTGTATAAAACACCCCTGAATCCCCGCGGTCTTTGGCGACGCTTTCAAACCCCGATAGGCGGGTCATTAATTCGTTACGGCGATTAACGAGGTTTGAGACCCCTCGTTTGGTGAGGTCGAGTAGGTTGAATACTTGTCCAAGATCGTTTTCGGCTTCCAATGAGGCCAACAGGTCTTCGTTGCGCTGCCACTGCTTTAGCTTTCTCTCGACGCAGTGGTTACTGGCATAGATACCCTTTCGCTTGTTGACCAGCCCCAGCTCGATCATCACATGCTCAAGCAGTAAGTCTTGCCGTTTACGGATTTTCCGACGCCACCAATCGGGATCGAAACAGCGAAGCAGTGCTTGAGCGATTTCAAGCTTGGATGCTTCATCTGGGTTCTTGAGAGGGAAAGTGAGATCGCAGGCTTCTAAGTACTCGATAACTTCTTGTATCGCCCGCCGACTACCAATATTGGTGTTGTAGGTCTGGAATACCCCGTGGATCGCGAGAGATTTCTGTTCAGCGAAGCGTTTGACGTCTTCATCTGGCGAGTCAATAAAGATGCCTTGAAATTCAGTTCCGAGAGTCAGGCGTTTGTGTAACCGCCCCAATTCTCGGTTGGCCTCAATATAGCCCTTTTCTCTATTCGTACGTTGGTACTGACGAGCGAGCGCTAGAGATAGGAATTGATGTGCGCTTAAAATGCGTTCCCGGTATTTCCGGCATTCATGAGTGCCATAAGTTTCAGTCAAGGAGAGTGCTTGATCGACGGACAACTTCATCGATTTCCCCTTATTCGTAAACCGGGTAAAACCGTATATCTACCGGGTTTACGAATATGAGGGCGTTGGAGATAGACCGGGTGACTTAACCGAAAGCAACTGGGTGCATACCGGGTTAACCAACCGACGTGACCGGGTTGTGACCCGATTGAGTCGAGCGTCTCGAACTGGGTGGTTACCGGGTCAGACCCGGTAACGATTACCGGTAATGATACTTCAATATCTAGCGTAAACCCGGTATTTCGGGCTGGTGGGTACCGGCTTATTACCGGTAAACCCCTTATTCGTAAACCGGGTAAAACAGAACGTCTACCGGGTTTACGAATAAGAGGGCGTTGGAAATAGACCGGGTGACTTAACCGAAAGCAACCGGGTGCATACCGGGTTAACCAACCGACGTGACCGGGTTGTGACCCGATTGAGTCGAGCGTCTCGAACCGGGTCGTTACCGGGTCAAACCCGGTAACGACTACCGGTAATGATACTTCAATATCTAGCGTAAACCCGGTATTTTGGGTTGATGGGTACCGGCTTATTACCGGTAAATACCGGGAATTCATATTGCTTGGCCGAGATATTCCAATTTACAGAACTGATCGAGCCAGTGATCAAGGTCTTCTCTTAAGTAACGTACTGATCGACCAATTTTGATAAACCGTGGTGCGGGTGTTCGGTTGTCGCGGTTTCCTTCCATGCGCGATTGGGCTAGATACGACCTGCTCATACTGATGTATTTGGCCGCTTCTATTTCGCTCAGGGCTCTAGGTTTGGATTCGGTCTTTAGGTGGTTCATGTGGTGCCTCAATGTTGTTTGTTGAACATGGAGGCACAATGAACGGGAAATATAGGCGAATAAGATTAGCGCTAAAATTTAGTTTTTAGCGCTAAATTTAGGTGGTTCGGTTAACCAACCTGAAAGTTCGGTTAGATCTTCGTTGAATAGACCGAAAGTTTGCTTGGATTTAACCGAAACTTTGGTTGCAGAGTTTGAGTGAAATGACAGGGGCTATTTTGCGGTTTTGAGTTTCTCTAAAAAGGATAGGTACTCTTGTTCTTGTCTTTCATTTTGATGCCATTGTTCAAGCACGGCTAGATTGATCGGGTGTGCTTTAGCCACAAGTAGAGCTTGTTCGAGGCACTGTTTGTCGCCGAAGTAGTAATAATTGGCCAGTCGGTCTTTAACGCAATCGGTTGGTGTCAGTAATCGAAGTGTACCCAGATCGGTATCGATAGCTTCAACCGCGTTCGATTGAATGTGTTCGTCGCCGATCATCAGTGGTGCAGATGGAAACTCTAGCGTAAGAGTGGTTTCTGGGTGTGCAAAGTGACGACTGTTTCTAGGTTGGTTTTCAAACCCTAAGGATTGAATAGCCTTGGCGATTTGTCGATTGCTCTTCAGGCTGACGTCGATAAAGTCCAGATCTTTGGATACGTACTTCTCTGAGGAATAGATAGAAACGCAGGAGCCGCCAGACAGTACGACATCGATTCCCTCGCCCTTGAGTGTTTCGGCAACCAGCGCGGCCAACTCCAAACGTGTTAGGTCTTTGACTGGCTTCACAGTGGTTTATCCTTTTTGCGTGGGCGGCGGCGATCGTACAAAAGTTGCTCTTGTATCTCATCGGGGTAGAGGCTTAGCGTCTTGTCCATTAGTGCTCGGACTTCAGCGACAAACGGATAACGCGGGTTGTAGCTATAGATTCGGGTTCGGCCCACTTTTTGGTTAATCAGCAAACCGTCACGCTCCATACGCTCAAGTTGTTTTTGGACGGGGCTTAAATCAGTATCAAACGCCTTGGCAATTTCAGCGGCATAGCCTTGTTCTCTCGCCGTAATAAAGGCCAGTACTCTCTCGGCGCTGGTTGATCCAACAATAGCTTCAATCATAGTGTCACCATAAACCTATAATGTAGGTTATAAAACCTATTTTCTAGGTTTATACACCTACAATGTAGGTTTGTCTACTCTTCTTCAGCTTAGACAGTAGACCTTGGAAGGAGCCCCATGTGAGGCTTTGCTCAGCACCATTGCGGCTGCACCACTCAATACAGTCGGCATCGACTTGCTGGAGGATACTCTCAGAATCAAAAACTGGCTCGTCGCTACTGGCATCTTGCTCTATCAGTGCCCACGCGCGCTTGGCTGCTATTTTGGGCTCTGTATCTAGAATACGGTTCACCAAATGGTGAAGTTGGCTCTCTCGTTGTTGGGGCTTCAACCGTGTGATTTTCTCGACAGCTTTTTCGGCTTTGGCCTCTGTCTGTTGTAATTCTAAGCTTGTTATAAAGCGGTCAATTTCTGACTTTGGAATGCGGAGATCCTCAGGCTTGAACTCTGAGTGAATGTTGAAGTTTAAAACCAGTTCAGGTCCTTGGTACTGTCTTTTATAATTCTCTGCATTTTCTTTTTTGCCAAGATCTTCAGCTATGGTGATCATAAAATCTTCAAACATTTTTAGGCCGGATTCGCCTTCTTTGGGAAAGGGCGTAGCAGCCAGTCGATCAATATGAGTTTTAATGGCCTCAGCTTCCAATGTTCTCCACGCGGTAAAGGGATCGTGCGGAAGATCCATTTTGAAGGGGTAGTCTGTGGTCAAGTGGCTAATCCCGTTGTGATCCAATAACCGACCGCTACCTTTTCCAATGTGGATTTTTTCGTTGTCCAGTAAACGCTGTACCACGCTCAGGTGCAGTGAATAGTGCCCTCGGTATTGGCATTTTCCGAAACCAGTCCAACCTTCGTCTTTACCACGCTGAAATAGCAGCATCATTCGAGGTTTGGTGTATACGACGGCTTGGATCGCTTTGTTGTCGATCTCATACCGAAGCTCTGTTGGATTGAGGTTTAATAGCTGTTGTGTTTCTACAAGGGAGTAACAGGGGCCTCGATAATCTTTCACGTTGATCTTCCTTTTTCGTAACGTTACGTATGTTATATATGTGTAGATTCAGCCAATTAGAGCTACGGCGTCAGATTTATGGTCTGGTGCTAAATGCGCGTAACGTAATGTGGTGTTTAAATCCGAATGCCCACAAAGCTCTCGAACGGTATTCAGCGGTACGCCATTCATAACGAGTTTCGATGCGAAGTCGTGGCGCATGTCGTGCCAGCGAAACTTTTGGATTCCGGAACTCTTAAGAATTGATCCCCAAGACTTTCGAATATCACCCAGTCGACCACCGTCGTCAGCGGGAAATACTCGGTCGTTTCTCGATGGGTTTTCGTTAGCCCAAGTGTTGAGGGTTTTAAACGCGATAGGGCTAAGAGGTATGTGGCGAGTTCGTTTGGACTTAGCAATTTCGCCGGTGATAGTGATGACCTTTTGAATGAAGTTGACGTGCTCCCAAGTCAGGTCGTAAATCTCGCCGCGTCTCATGCCTGTTTTCAGAGAGAGAATAATCATAGGGGTCATTCTGTCGGGGTAGATAAGGTGCGAGAGGTCTGGCATTAGCTCGTAACCGCGGATACTGCGATGTTCATTGCCGCGAGCTCTGGCAAGTTTCAATTCTTCATCGCGGGCAGACAGCGCCGAGAGCAAACGCTCTTCTTCATCGCTGGTCAAATAACGAACTTTCGGCGAGGCGTCTACATGAAGGGCTTTGAGTTTGCGTAACGGGTGTTCATCGATAACCTCCCACTGCTCCGCTTTAGTCAGTACCGCTCGTAGTGAGCTTACACATCGGTTGATCGTGCTGGCCTTGAGCCCGGAATCGAGTTTCGCCGTACGCCACTTCTCAATGTAGGCAATCGATATTTTGTTTAAAGGGCTATTGAGCAGATCTGGAAAGCTGTACTGAATGGTGCTTATGGTCGATTGACCACTTTTGAGGTTGGCGCTTGCCCAAGGTTTGTATTTGAGCTCGATGAAGCGTGATAGAGTACGCTCTTTCGCTTCTAGGGCATGACTACGAGCTTTGCGCTTGCTGGCCTGAATATCTTCACCTGAGGCGACCTTAGCCGCGTGCTGGAGTGCAATATCTCTGGCTTGTTGCAGTGAGAGCTCAGATCCGAGCGTTCCTATCTTAATTCGCTTTCTTTGTCCGTCCTGACTTCGATAGGAGTAATAGAAAGTCTTTCGGCCGGTTGGCTGGACTCGGAGTAGAAACCCTTTGAGTTCGGTATCGACAACTTCGAACGCTTTTGGAGTCGACTCAAGGGTCTTTACCGAGCGGCTAGTGAGTTTGGCTTTCATTGGGCTTTTGTTTGTCCTTAAAAATTTAAGTCCATATTAAGTCCAATTGTATTGAATTCAGCTGAATGCTCTCTGAACGGCAGTGAACAGTGATGAATTTATAACTTATTGATTTATAATGGGTTAATCTGCTTTTGGTGTGCTTTTTTGTTCATGGTTATTCATGCAGATTTACCCCTTGAAGCCTCTGGGGGTGTGGTGGTCGTCGGTTCAAATCCGGCCACTCCGACCATATAAGTCCTTATAAATCAGCCGCTTAGAGATTTCGTGTTTCAGGCGGCTTTTTTGTGTGTGGCAGGTTTAAACTGTCAATCTAACCCCCGCGGCATGACTTGTATTGGGGTTTCAATATTCTTCGTGGTCTAGTGTTTAGCCCTTCGGCTACTTGATCGAGCCTTCTTTGAAGATGCTGTGACAGGTATGTCTTTTCGGGAGAATATTGCAGGATTAAACCATCTGTATTTTAGTTTGTGTCTCTTTGCCAGGCGGTTCTATAGATCACAAAAATACCTGTGTTTTCCGTCAGTTTAGCGTGTTTGGCCCGCACCATATAGCAATCCATTGTTCAACGATTAACACAACTCTGGCGGTAGTGTATCGAACTTCTCTGTAAGTGCTTGCTCAGCTGAAGTTGTATCCTTTCTTTTCAGTTTAAGAATCATTGTGTAGCGTGATTTTCTATCCATGGGCGTAGCAATATGCGTATTTTTGATCCCCAATACTAAGCCTCATTCCCAGAGGCCAATAGTGCTCCACCCATCAATATGTATAGGGCGCTCCCAAACAGAGGTGCTATTGACGACGTTTATTGTTCCGGATTCGCCTTTGCGTGAATGTGTGTTGCCACCTTTATTCTCTGCACGTTACACTTCGCATCAAAATTCAATACCCCATTATATTTTGTCTCTAGAGGCTAATAAAATATTTGTTAAATTTACTTCTTGGGGAAAGTTTTTTTGTCTATAAGCCATCATCGAACAACAATAAATCCATGAGTAATATATCCATGAGTAATAATATTTTCCAGAAAACGCTCTTGGCGAAAACTATTTCGTCAATTGTTTCAATTCCCGCCCTGCCGGCACTTGCTTTGGCGGCGACTTTTAGTGTTTCGCCAGCGCTGGGGGCTGTTGTTAATTTGTCTGCTAGTACGGGTACTGATGGCGCTCCAACAAGTGGTCAAGATGGTACCGCGGCGGTTACCCCCGTCACTACAGATAATGATACCTACAACCTGACTGGCGGAAATAATCTCGTTGGTGGTGCTGGCGGCTCTGGTTTTGTAAGCGCATCAAGTTACGCAGGTGATGGCGGTGATGGTGCTGCAGGTATTGAAGTGGATGGCTCTGGTAACCAGTTTAATTTTTCCGGTGACGTAACTGGTGGCGGTGGCGGTACAGGGGGGCAAGGACTGAATGGTTCTAGTAAAGGTGGGTATGCGGGTAGTGGTGCCAATGCGATTCAATTGGATGGCTCGACTAATACCGTTGAGATCACTGGCACGGTAACTGGCGGTGCTGGTGGCGCTGGCGGCTTCGGCGGTACTCAACGCAGTGGTGCTAACGGTGCGGCTGCAATTGGGGTAAACGGCAGCAACAATATTATTACAGTTGATGGCGGAATAATTATCGGTGGTGCGGGCGGCGACAAACCGCATAGTACTTATGCGACGGCGGGTACCGGAGGAGTAGCTGCACAAATTAATGGCAGCAGTAACCGACTGATCACCAATGGTACGTTAAGCGGTGGGGATCCAGGTACCGGAAGCACGGCAGCGGCCAACGCGGTTCAAATAAGTGGCAGCGATAATACGCTGGAACTGCAGTCTGGGTATAGTTTCAGTGGTGACGATGTCATTGTGCAGTCTGGTAGCCATACACTTGCTTTGGGCGGTACTGTCGACACTAGTTTTGATACTTCTACTCTAGTTGAATTTCAACCTCCTGCTGATGGTGCGACCCAGTTTGTTGGCTTTTCAAATCTGGAAAAAACCGGTGTTAGTAACTGGACTCTTACTGGCTCGCGCGGTGATAACGGCACAACGACTATCACCCAAGGGGCGTTGACCGCGGATGCAGCAGCACTTGGCAATGGAAATATCTCCAATGCGACTAGCCTGACGGTAAATCAAGGTGTGGATGGAGTCTATACCGGGGTTATTTCCGGAGCGGGTAACCTGATCAAAGCAGGTGCGGGTACATTGACCGTGACCGGCAACAATACTTACACCGGTGGCACTACTATCAGTGCGGGTACTCTGGCGATAGGTAATGGTGGTACTTCTGGCGCCATCACTGGCAGTATCGCCAACAACGGCGCGATGAAATTCAGTCGCAGTAATGCACTGACGTACAGCGATGTGATCAGTGGCACGGGTAGTGTTACTAAAGCTGGCACAGGCACTTTGACTCTTACCGGTATAAATACTTACACCGGCACCACCACAGTGGATAATGGTATTCTGCTACTAACTGACGGTGCATCTGTTGGAGGCAGCGAGGTAACTGTCAATAGCGGTACCGTACTTCAGTCATCGTCAGCAACAATTGGTGCTTTGAACAATGAAGGTACCGTTGTGATTGCTGCTGATAAGACATTAGTAGTTAGTGGCAACTATAGCCAAGCTAACAATGGTACTTTCCGTACCGACATTAATAGTGACAATAGCTATGGCAAACTGGTTGTTGTTGGCATTGCCACTCTGCCAAGCGACGCCAAGATCGATGTCAATGTAGCCAACCCAAATTTCAGTTTTAGTACATCCAGCATGGCTGATATCATCACTGCTGGCACACTAAACTCTGACGGTACATTCGAGGTGACCGACAACTCGGTCGTATTTGACTTCACCGCGAGAAAAGACGGTAACACTGTCGATCTGGGTCTATCCCCTGTCTATGCGATTGAAAGTTCTGTTATTGCCAACCGTAACAATGTCGCTGTCGGTGCTGCGCGTTCCCTGGATGTATTGGCGGCTGATTTTGCCAACAGTAGCTCCACGGGTAATACGGGGATGGATGAGGTGATTAGTATTATCGGTGGCTTTACCACGGAGCAGCAGGTCTCCAATGCCGTGAGCCAAACGCTGCCATTATTGCAGGGTAGCTCGCAGCAAGTAGCACTCAATGCGATGGGCGATGTGCAGGCGATTGTAGAAACACGCCTCGCTGGCGCTACTGGCTTGTCCTCGGGTGATGAGCTGGGCAAGGGCGGCAACTTCTGGCTTAAAACTATCGGATCTAATATAGATTTGGACGATGACGGCAGTATATCCGGCCTCAATGCCGATATTTATGGCATTGTTCTGGGTGTAGACAGTCAGTTTAACGACAAAACCAATCTGGGCCTGGCTTTTAGTTATGCCGATGCGGATATTGACGGCAACTCCAAGGTGGCACGTCAAAATGCCGAGGTAGATTCTTTTCAGTTAACCGCTTATGGCGATTACCAGCTAAGTGCTGCAACAGAATTAACGGCTCAGGTGGCCTACGGTATCAATCAGAGTGACGGTGAGCGCCGGATTGCATTCACATCAACCACTGCAAAATCCGACTACGATAGTCAAAGCTATCACTTGGGTGTTGGCGTTTCGCACAGGGTTTGGATCAACGAGAAATTTGAGTTAGTTCCCTCTGCATATTTGGCATACAACCGAATTGATGACGATAGTTATACTGAGACTGGTGCCGGAGCCCTAAACCTGCACGTTAACAGCCGCCGCACTGAAGAGTTGATTGCTCGCATGGGCAGTAAATTCAATTACCACTTAAACGCCAGTACGAAATTTATTTTTGGCTTAAGCGTTGGTTATGATGTGATGAATGACGGCAATGCGGTGGTTTCCTCTTTTGCGGGATCAGCGGATTCGAGTTTTTATACAGTAGGTATGGATCTAGATCGCTGGGTTTACAATGCTGCGCTTGGCTTGCAGTATCAAACCGATGCAGGCACGGAAATTACCGTACGATATGATGCACAGGATCGCGATAACGCATTTATGCAAACAGCCTCTTTCAGAGTGAATTGGGTGTTTTAGTCATCAGTGGAAAAGAGTCGCGCTTGTCAGAACTGGCGCGACTCGTTTAACACTTCACTGTTGGAACATTTCCAGTGGGCTAAGAGTTGCCATTCGGCACATAAGAACTCAAGTAACTCCTTTGTGGCAGATTTAGTTTTTGAAAAACCGGGCTAACTTAAGTTTTAGTTAAAAATCTCAGAATAAACAAACCATAGGCAGGACAGGCCTATCCAAAGAAAGGCTGGATAAATCATCCGCAAACAGCGCCGTTAATACTCCGCACCTAAGAAAGGTCATGAACCTATAACTTAGATTTTAAAACCTACATTAGAGGTTTATATGCCTACTAAGTAGGTTTGTCGAGTTTTGACAGCTGGCACTGGAAGGGGGCCCAGCTCTGGCTCGATTCTGTACCGTGGTTACTACGCCACTCACTACAATCTGCATCTATGTTTGGCTGAGTGCCGTCCTTGTCAAAAATGGGCTCATCGAAGCTATTGTCATTTTCGATTAAAGCCCCGAGCGCGCTCGGCTTGGGTCTTCGGTTCCACAGCTAGTATTCGTTCTAATAAACGGTGGGATTGGTTTTCCTTCTCTGTTTTGGCTTAAGTCAGGCTGATCGCCAGTGGCAGCTGATATGATTAGTTATATTCTGTTGATAGTTATAGGCTATTAAATGGCGGTCGTTGTACAGCATTTCTACTGCCTTACAACCCATGAAAGCATGTTAATATGCACGCCGAATTGCCTGCCACGGTATTACTGTGATTTTGGGCTACTATGTTATTCATTCCTACCCCCTTTAGGT
>Ga0209826_1001493_pt1 | contig 16288 bp, 9 predicted proteins | sample GOMGulsemesocosm_5_FD_184637 | JGI IMG/M metagenome (GOLD analysis project Ga0209826, IMG submission 184637) | Methane-oxidizing microbial communities from mesocosms in the Gulf of Mexico - GOM15C Gulf of Mexico (SPAdes) (version 2) | ecosystem: Environmental > Aquatic > Marine > Cold seeps... | reverse complement strand
TTTCTCTATTTGCTGCCATTTTTTAGCAAAAGGGGAATCAGGTGTTTTAGTTTTTTTAGCTGTATTGGTTGTATTAATTACTTGATTTAACATAATAAGGGGCTTCTATTTAAATTGTTGAGTGTGTTTTATAAATTAAGATGACGTTTAGTTTTATTGGTTGGCTTAGCGTTAACAGGATCATCCGGCCAATAATGTCGAGCTACATATAACTTTGAAAGATTGACAATCATGATACCCCTTTATTTTACTGATTTTAAGCAAAGATAGGACTTAAACACATTGACAGTCAATCATTGGCAAAAACATTGACACTTTTGCATAATTTAAAATATGAGATTGACACTTTAAACCCTGAGTTTTAAGCATCTATTATTTAACGTAACACTATTATTTTTTACGCATATTTGCAATAACTAAACTAAAGCCTGTATCCCATATTTACGTTCACGTTTTTCAAAAGCGTAACTACCACCTTCTAAAATATTGCAGATACTTGCTTTTGTCCCTACGCCATTTACTACACTGCCATCTTCTAATGCGCCAGATTCATAGCTAATAACTTCACCTTCATTACTGGCAACAATAATCTGTTCCGCATCAGTATTTACTACGAGGTTGGCGTTATGAGTAACTATTATAACCTGACGGTATTTTTTGATTTTACTAAACAATGGAACTAATTGCCCCATTATAAAGTCATTATCCAAATCATCTTCTGGTTGGTCAAAGACAAATGGGCTACCAAATGGATCTGTTGCTAACTTCAAACAAACATAAAATGTACCTCGTTGACCAACACTAAGCTTATCAACCGTTTTACCTTTGTATTCAAATTCAGCATTAACATATAGATAGTTTTTGATGCTGTCAGGTGAAAATAAATAATTTAGCAGTTCAAACCTTCCACCCTGATTAAAGTATTCTGATCTCCAGAATAAATCTTCGATAGCTATTCTAATTTGCTGACCTTGAGCATCAACATCACCTTCACATACAATTTGTTGATTACCATTTATCAAATTAAAGAAATCATCAATACCTTTTATCGCAAACATTTCTTCTAAGCGTTTTGCCGTGGTTTGACTTTGTGTAGCCCTAAATTTCCCTCTATTTAAACAACCTTCAAGCCCTTCATAAAAGCTCTTATTATCAAAGACTATATTGCCATTGATACTTATATCAGCAAGCATTGAAGAAACAAGATCATTTTGATCGCCACTCCAATGCTCTTTATCGACTTTCAAAGACTGAAATTTGTCATCTATTTTTAACTTTTCTGTATTTAAATAGTCACGATATGTCAAAGCCAAATTAACCCTAGTTTGAACATAAACTTGATATTGCTGTGTTCTTAATTGTATTTCTTGTAATTTTGCATTGGCAGTATCAATAGCCAACTGATACTCAGAAATTTTACCCAATAATGAAGATATATCTTGATTAATGCCTTGTTGCTGAAAAGCTGACACTATGGCTAAATTATTCGTTTGTAACTGAGAAATTTGACCTTCAAATTGTAAAATATTGGCGGTGATTTTTTGGTCAGTTGCTACTGTTGTTATCAACGGCACATGATTAGGTACTAGTAACTTTTGATTAATCCCCCCTAAACTTGAATTAATTTCTTGTATTGACCTTACTATAACTGCTTGAATTTCTTTCAACTCATTAATAACCGTTTGCTTTTCGTTTACTGACTTCAAGTTATTTTGATATTGCTCTATATACTGTTGGTTTTGTGGATTAGTAATAGTTGCCATTAACTTAGTGAACTGTGCTTTAATGGCATTTTGGTGCTCTGGAGTGTTCAACCTATTACCGTCAGCATCAGATAGTTCCCAATACTGTACAAAGCTTCTATATTTACCGATGTTTTCAGTAATGGCATTAGTGGTCACAGTATTAAAGTTAACACCGTGAATTCCTAACATTCGTTTGATTTCATCACTTAATTTACTTGGTTCTTGGCTAAAGTTTTGAATATCTCCCTGAGATACATGCAAGTATGAGTAGGTATCATCTTGTGAATTAAAAACCAGTTCAGTTCCATCACCTTGATCAAAAGTAATTCTCAAGCTATTAACATCAACACTACGAGCATTATTGAATACTGCTTGATGATTAAACATTGAGTGCATTGAATCTAGGAACAAGCTTTTTCCAGTACCACGCCCACCAATAATTGCGACCATATTAGGGTTTAATGGAATAGTTTGAGGTTGAAATTTAATTGCTTGACCAGTAAAAATTTCACCGTCTAACTGAATAGAAGTAAATTTAGGCTTAATAAACGTTTTTTCAATAAAGTCATCAGTTTGTTGAACTCTTGCTTCAGGTTCAATTAATGCTTGTCTTAATCCTTCAAATGTCGGCTTTGCTTTTACCCAAGTATAGTTTTCACCAACTGAAAATTTACCATTTTTAGGATCACTTTTAAGGCTATGAGCATCTGAACAGCAAAAAACTGGTTTAGGCACTGCACCTTTATAACGCTCAAGATAATATAAAAAGAAGTCTCGATCATCTTTATTACCAAGTAATAATTGCCCTTTCTTTTCAATCTCTATTGCAGCAGCAATTGATCTTCCTTCCTTAACGTCAGGTCTAAAACCACCATATCCATTAGGACAAACAGCGATTAAATAATCGACACCAAAACGAAAGCTTTTCTTCATGTGTTCGATAAGCTTGTCAAAGTCAACAATTATATCTGAATGTTGAATCTTGTTTTGTTCAAAAGACTCTTTACAGCAATAGATCGCTTGCTGATAGTTTCCTGTGTTGGATATTTCAAGTCTAGATAATGCTGAATTAATTTGAGCCGTTGAAACATGCTCGGCAAAAATACAATGAACGTTTATCCATTCACCATCTTTATTAGGTTGGGTAATCCTAAACTCAACATTACCTAATACCGTAATTTTCACAGATTTTTTGGCAATTTCAGCTCGAATTTTTTCAAGTTCATTATCTTTAAAGTAAAAATAATTGGTTACACCGACAAGAGATATTTGATTAGCAATTAATGCATCAACATAGGCTTCGATTGTTACGCCTTTAAATTGATTATTTTGATTTGTATCTGGCGAGTGTGCATGTAAGTCCCACTTATTCCATATTGATCCGATCATTTACAATAACTCCTTTTATTTATAATTTGTTGCTTATACGTTCAAGCTAACATTAGTTATATAAAAGTAAATAGTTTTATGATTATTAATCAGTTACAGTTTTAAAATTAATGTGCAATCATTTAATAAATCATGCTTATCATCACCGATCCTAAGCATCAGAGAAAATTACAGGTAATAAATAGCTAAATATGCCTCCAAACTATTGAAATTTTATTTACCTATGTAAAAGTGAATCAAGAAATATTACAAATAACTTTTTGTTAGTCACTTATATAGCTCTGTGAAATAAAAAGTAATAACCTTAAAGAGAATGAATTAAATGGATAAGAATTCCAGTACAGAAGTATCAAATTTATCAGGTTTTATATGGAACGTTGCCGATAGCTTATGGGGTGATTTTACGCATTCAGATTTTGATAGAATCATCTTACCATTGCTACTATTACGCAGGTTGGAATGTATTCTTGAGCCAACTAAAGAAACTGTATTAGCAGAATACGAAAGAGAAAAAGATTCAGGAATTGATTTAGACCTATTATTACCAGAATATTCAGGTTTCCCATTTTTCAATACCAGCAAATACGACCTTGAAACATTAGGTAGCACCAATACTAAATCTAATCTAGAACAATACGTCAGCAGCTTCTCTGCCAATGTAAGAAAAATATTTGAAGAATATAACTTCATCAATACCATTGCTGAACTTGAAAATGCCAAATTACTTTTCTTCATTGTTAGCAAATTTGCCAAACTTGATTTAACTCGTGAAGCGGTTTCTGACAGAGTTATGTCTAACACTTATGAGCAATTAATTCGTGACTTTGCTGCATCAGTTAATCAAAAAGCTGGTGAATTTATGTCTCCAAGAGATGCGGTTCACTTAACAACAATGCTAGTACTTAACCAAGATAACGAAATATTCACTGAGTCAGGTGTTATCAGAACCATTTACGATCCTACATGTGGTACTGGCGGTTTCTTATTTGATGCTATTGACGAAATTAAAAATACTGGTTCTACCGCTAAACTTGTTCCTTACGGACAAGAACTAAACCCTAAAACCCATGCAATGGCATTAACGTCAATGCTTATTCAGGGTTATGACACTGATAACATCAAACAAGGCAATACGCTTTCTGACGATCATCTTCAAGGTAAGAAATTCCATTATGGATTTGCCAACCCTCCATTTGGAATAAAATGGGAAAAAGTTAAAAAGCAAATCGTTAGTGAGCATGAAAACCTTGGGCTAGCAGGACGTTTTGGTGCTGGCTTACCAAGAGTAAGTGATGGCTCAATGCTGTTTTTGATGCACCTGATTTCAAAAATGGAAACACCTGAACATGGTGGTGGTCGTATTGGCATTATCCTTTCAGGTTCACCACTTTTTACTGGTGACGCTGGTTCTGGAGAATCAGAAATTAGACGTTGGTTATTAGAAAATGATTACGTAGAAGCGATTGTTGCCTTACCAAACGATATGTTCTTTAACACAGGAATTGGTACTTACATCTGGATTATATCTAATAAAAAATCTGCTGAACGGAAAAATAAGGTTCAAATAATAGATTTGACTGATACATGGACTCCTATGCGTAAGTCTGAAGGTAGCAAAAGAAGAATGCTATCTCGTGAACAAATGAAAGATGTAGCTATTGAATATGATTTATTTGAAAACTCAAAATCAAAAAACGTTAAAATTTTTAAAACTACTGACTTTGCTTACCGTAAAGTGGCGATAAAACGTCCATTAAAAGCAAAAGTAGTTATTTCTGATGAAAAAACATCAGAGCTTACTAAAATAAAAGCTTTTGCTAAATTAACGGGTATTCAACAGCAAGCTTGGAATAAGTTTTTCAGAGAAAATGTTGGTGAATATGAATACGAATACTTGTTCGAATCGGTAAAAGCACATAACAATCAAGGTGACTTTGGTAAAACGGCAAAAGCTTTGGCTGCTGCATTGACTAATCATTTTATGGTTAGAGATGATAGCTTTGAACCTGTATTAGATGCAAAAGGTAATGTAGTACCTGATAACACATTAAATGATAATGAAACCATTCCATTTGATAAAAATGTCGAAGATTACTTTAACGAAGAGGTTTTACCGCATGTACCTGATGCTTTTATTGATTATTCAGTAAGAGATTCAAAAGACGGTGAAGTAGGAATTGTCGGTTATGAAATCAGCTTTAATCGTTATTTCTACGAATATGTACCACCTCGCTCTTTAGCAAGTATTACTTCTGATTTAAAAGCTAGTGAAGCTAGGATTCAAGGTCTATTAGAAGAGGTCGCTAAGTAATGAAGAGCTACTCTGAGTACAAAAAAGCCTCTCTACTAGGAATTGATAAGATCCCTTTAGATTGGAACCAAAAGAAAATAAAATTTGTCGCAAAAATATATAATGGAAATAGTTTAAATGATGAAAAAAAAGAACTATTTGAAGATATTAACATCGAAGGCATCCCTTACGTTTCATCTAAACACATAAACCTAGAAACACAAATAATAAATTATAAAGGAGGAATGAAAATTCCTTCAGATGTATTAAGTGAATATAAAATAGCTGACGAAAACAGTACCTTATTATGTATTGAGGGAGGGAGTGCAGGTAGAAAAATTGCTTTCACTCAACATAAAGTTTGTTTTGTCAATAAGTTAGCTTGTTTCAAAAGTTTTGAGCAAATAGATTCAAGGTTTCTATATTACCAAATCAATAGTGGATTATTTAAAGACCAGTTTAAATTGTCTATGTCTGGCATGATCGGTGGTGTTTCTATATCTTCAATAAATAACTTTAAGCTTATATTTCCACCATTTGAGCAGCAAAAAGTCATCTCTAAATATTTAGATCGAGAAATTAAAAAGATTGATAGCTTAATTATTGAAAAATCAAATTTTATAGAGTTACTTCAAGAAAATATTAGTACTTTAGTTAGCCATATTGTAACAAAAGGCTTAAATGAAAATACAAAAATGAAGCCCTCTGGAGTTGATTGGATTGGAGACATACCCAAGCATTGGGAATTGACAAAATTACGCTACATAGGACAATGCCAAAACGGTATAAACATCGGTGGAGATGCTTTCGGTAGTGGCTACCCATTTATCAGCTATGGCGATGTTTATAATAACAGAGCATTACCTGAAAAAGTTAAAGGTTTAGTGCAATCTACCCTCCAAGATCGTGAAATATATTCTACTCAAGCAGGTGATGTTTTATTTACGAGAACATCTGAAACCATCGATGAAATCGGCTTTACTTCTGTGTGCTACAAAGATATGCCTGATGCTGTGTTTGCTGGATTTCTTATTAAATTTAGACCTAAGAAAAATACTATCGATCCGTTGTTTTCTGAATACTATTTTCAAAATGAAAAACTAAGAGCATTCTTTGTGAAAGAAATGAATCTGGTAACAAGGGCATCACTAAGCCAAGAGCTGTTAAAGCGAATGCCTGTACCTTTGCCACCAGAAAATGAACAAAGGGAAATTGCAGAATATCTTTCTAATAAAGATAAAAAAATAAATGAGCTTATCAAGGAGACTAAATCTTCTATTGAGTTATTAAAAGAGCACCGTACAGCTCTAATCAGTGCAGCAGTCACAGGAAAAATCGATGTCAGGGAGGTCGCGTAATGGCAGCACATCATGAGGTTCATCTAGAAACCTATATAACAAAAAAATTAGTAGAAAACGGTTGGGTTGAAGGCACATCAAACAATTATGATAAAGAACGTGCGCTATACACTGAAGATGTCATTAAGTGGGTAAAAGACTCACAACCTGATAGTTGGAAAAGACTTGAAAAACAAAATGGTTCAAGAGCGGGAATAGTATTAGTCGATAGGGTAGCTAAGTCACTTTCAGCTAAAACACTTGGCACTATGAAGGTTATTCGTGAAGGTATTGAAATCGCTGGTGCTGGCAAAATATTGTTAAGTCAAAAAGCACCTGAAGATAGTCGAAACCCAATAGAAGTAAAAAAATATAACGCTAATATTTTACGTGTTGTTCGACAACTAAAATACTGCCCTACTCGTGAATGGGAAATAGATTTAGTATTTTTTATTAATGGTATTCCAGTTTCAACAGTAGAGCTAAAAACTGATTTCACTCAATCAATTGATGATGCAGTTAAACAATACAAAGAAGATAGACTACCTGTAGTTAATGGTAGAGCTGAACCTTTATTAACCTTTAAACGTGGTGCTGTTGTTCATTTTGCTATGTCTGATAGTGAAATTAAAATGACTACTAAGTTGGAAGGTGAAAGCTCATTCTTTTTACCGTTTAACAAAGGCAATAACGGTTATGCTGGAAACCCTACAAGGGATGATGGTGAATACCCTGTTGCTTATTTTTGGGAAGAAATTTGCAAAAAAGATAGCTGGTTAAGAATATTTCACAGCTTTGTTTATATTGAATCTTCTGAAAAAGTTGATAAAAACGGTGTTCCAAAACCAAAAGAAGTGCAGATATTCCCAAGGTATCATCAGCTTAGAGCTGTAAACAAAATGATTGATGATGCTAAAAGTAAAGGAGCTGGTCAGCAATATTTATGTGAGCACAGTGCTGGCTCAGGTAAAACAAGTACTATTGCTTGGACTGCCCATGATTTAACTAAACTTCGTAACGAAGATGGTAAAGCACACTTTAATTCTGTAATTGTTGTTACCGACAGAACCGTATTAGATGCACAGCTTCAAGATGCAATTCAGCAGATCGATCATCAATTTGGCATGATCGAAGCTATTGATCGTAAAAAAACAAGTAAACCAAAAAGCAAACAATTGGCTGAAGCGTTATTAAATGGTACTCCAATAATCATAGTAACCATTCAAACCTTTCCGTTTGCTATGGAATCAATCATTACAGAGAAATCATTAAAAGATAGAAATTTTGCAGTAATTATTGATGAAGCTCACACTTCTCAAACAGGCAGCACTGCACAAGGTTTAAGGGCTGCATTGTCACTAGATTCTAAAACCAATTTAGAAAATATGTCTGTTGAAGATTTATTATTAGAAGTTCAACGTTCTAGAGTGAGACCTAATAACATCAGTCATTTTGCATTTACTGCAACACCAAAACACAGCACCTTTACTTTATTTGGTCGTCCTAAAGATGAAAGTGAGCCTGTTTCTGATACTAATAAACCTGAATCTTTTGATAAATATACTCAGCGTCAAGCGATTGAAGAAGGATTTATTTTAGATGTATTAGAAAATTACACCCCTTATAAAACAGCTTTTAAACTAGGTAGCACACTAGATTTAGATGATAAACGTGTTGATAAGAAAATGGCACGTAGATCATTAGCTAGATGGCAATCTTTACATCCTACTAATCCGTCACAAAAGATTGAATTTATCGTTAAGCATTTTCGAGAAACCGTAATGCACTTACTTAACGGTGAAGCAAAAGCAATGGTGGTTACAAGTGGTAGACCGCAAGCCGTTAAATACAAAATGGCGTTTGATGCTTATATCAAGAAAAACAACCTTCACGGTATTAAGGCATTAGTTGCTTTTTCTGGCAAAGTTAAGGGTACGGATTTAGGAGTTGATGATGGCAGCTATGGTATAGACGAAAATGCAGAATATACCGAATTCAACATGAATCCTGATATTGGCAATACAGACTTAAGACATGCCTTCGAAGAAGCACAATATAAAGTAATGCTAGTAGCTTCAAAATTCCAGACAGGCTTTAATCAGCCAAAATTAGTAGCAATGTACCTTGATAAGAAAATAAGCGGAGTAGAAGCCGTACAGACGCTTTCACGATTAAATAGAACGTATCCCGGTAAAGATGCTACATACGTTATTGATTTTGCCAATGAACCTGAAACCATTATTCAAGCATTTAAAGATTATGATGAAGGTGCAACTTTAGCTGATGTTCAAGACATTAACGTTGTTTATGACATGAAAGCCATTCTTGATAATGCTGATATTTATAACCATGAAGATTTAGAGAAATTTAAAAAAGTTAACATTAGTTTATTAACAACAAAGTCTACATCAGAGCAAGTTCATCGTAAATTATATTCAGCAACTCAAAGACCTACGGACGTTTTTAACTCTAAGCTTCAGCAATTAACTAAAGCTATTAATGAGTGGGAAAAAAATTACAACAAAGCTCATAAAGAAAACGATGAAAACGCCATGAAGGTGTATGACACTAAACGTTCAGAATACACAAAGCAGCGAGAAGGTTTGATGCGTTTTAAATCTGACCTTACGCGCTTTGTTAAAGTGTATAGCTATGTTGCTCAACTGATAGAATTAGAAGATCCAAATTTAGAAAATTTTGCTAACTTTGGCAAACTTTTATCTAAAAGGCTCAATGGTGTAGCACAAGATCAAGTGGACTTAACTGGTTTAGTATTAAAAGGTTATAAGATCAGTAAATTAGATCAACCTGATAAAACTAAAAGCGGAACACTTACTGGCATCAAAGCCAATGAGCATGATGCTACTGATAGGGAAAAAGAGTTTTTAGCCAGCATCATATCAAGACTCAATGGGTTATTTGGGGATACTTCCGATGACGAAGGTCAGAAACACTTCGTTAATCAATTAGTTAATGGTGTAACTGGTAACGAACAAGTAGCCGAGCAAATAGAAAAGAATACTAAAGATCAGGCTTTAGCTGGTGATCTACCCAATGAAGTTAAAAAGAATATAGTTAAAGCTATGAAATCTCACCAAGATTTAGCTCGAATACCATTAACTGACCAAGATACATTATTGAAATTATCTAGCGTAATATACGATATTGCGAAGCATCAAGATGGTGATAATAAAAACACTATTCTTTAGTTAATGGAGTGCCAAATGGATTTGTTAAATTTGGCACTTTAATTTCAAATGGAATTAGAATCAGAGATTTAGGGATTTTTAGCAGCATCGTTCATTAAAATTAAAGCTGAATGTTTTTGAATATTTTATAATTTTATAAATAAGGTTTCGCTAACACCTAGTATTTAATCAGCTCCACCAAAAGATTATATTCTTCCTAATGGTGACTGTAATATTCTAATCTTTTGCTCTAGTTCTTTTATTTTTGATATCAACATCAACTCTCTAGAAAGTGCTAAATCAAGTAATTCTTTAGATGAATTGGCTTGTTTTTGAGCCTCATAAACATCCTTATCTGCTTTTTGTACAACCTGTTCCAATTCTTCTTCTTTTGAAGATATCCCCTTCGAATATGCTTCGATATTCCTTATGATTTCTTTATGTTTTTGTCTGCTTTTTTTTAAATACCCTCTATCTAAACCAGCCTCCCAACTAACTTTTGCAGCGGTGAATTCAGACCTTTTTAAGCCGATATGTTCAGTCTTCATTGGGTTTCCAGCTTTCAACCGATCAAAAGCTTCTATGCAGTCATCTAAACCATTTCTCTTCAACTTAGACATCTTCTACCTCCTGAACATTTAACTTATGGTGCATGAAACTTTTTAACTTTTTCAAGTCTTGATTTACAAGATGGTATTCACAAGATTCTTTTTCATAGAGGGCAAGCTCAGATTCAGATTCAGCAACTTGTTTTTCAACTAAATCCATTTTAATTATGGAACCTTCGCAAGTTAAACATTCTGTAAATTCACCTAACATAGCAGTATCACAAGAGCCAATTTTCGTGCAGCCACCAAGCAAAGTGCTTCTATATGATAATTCTCCTTTATCAACACGCTTTATAGTATCTTTACGAATTTCAATAATATTAATAGCACCTTTATCTAGCTTTTCTTTTTGACGCTCAATAAAACCACCTGTTTTACCAAATAACTTTTCATCATCACCAAGCACATCAGTTATGATTTGATTTGCTACACTCATTGGCACAGCCATTTGAAACTCATATGCCATATGACCGTCAGGTAAAATAAACTCACCTTTATCTTCATCATAAAAGCCAAATATGGTCTTTATATTTTCAAAATTACGGCTGTAATATCGAGACATTGCAAGAGATGTGTGCTTGAACTGACGTTTAATGGTAGGCATTGATACAAAACCACTATTACTAGCGTAGTAAGCTAATGAACGTCTGAATTGGTGACTTGTTAAATACCAAGCGTTACCAATTTTAAACTTAGGATCACCCTGAAAATCTCTATCAGGATCACTTTCAACTAATTGGTCAAAATCATTTTTATTAACATAGTAAGAATTAAAACTATCCCTTACATCCTCTAGAGATGGTACTGTTGATGATGCTTTCTTTTTGTGAGTTATCACTGAAGGTGCTTCAAATAATTTTCTTTGTGACGGTTCAATTTCTTTTATTATATTAATAGCCTTACTTATGCGTTTAGCTACTGTAACGGCTTTTATTACCTCTTTAGGAGCCAGCCAAGATGCTGATTTTTTATATCCTTCAAACTTTGTCGTTGTAGACAACATATTAATTATCTGTGCTTTATCGACAACATTACCACTATCATCGAGTGTATCACTGGTTATCTCGTAATCCATAAGGCAATCATATGGCAACCTAAGAACCTCTTCACTTCTCATTCCTGTATAGAGATGAATGACATTTTTTACTAAAAAATATATTTTATTTAATGTCGAAGTTAAACTATTTTTTATTTTGATTGGATAAGTTTTATTAAAAAGTTTTGTTAGATTATATGCTTCTATAGCTTCCTGAATAGTTAGCCTTCGTTCTTTTTTACTAATATTATTTTGTTTTTGTGTTAATTGAGAACATCCAAAAATTGGGTCTTTAAACTCCAAAAGAAAGCTTGTTAGATTTTCAGAGTTGTCATAAATATCATTAATTTTATTTTCAAATTCATCCATATAAGCAAGGTATATTCTAAATGGTATAATAGGGTGTTGTTCTGAATCTTTTCTGCCAAATTTTAAATCAGATACTTGCACAGGAGTAAAACCAACTTTATCAATACTGAGGGATGCTAAATGATTGAGAAAAGCTGGCATTTTTTTATTAAATGTAACTGAATCATTATCTTTACAAACTGCCGATAAATATACTCGATTTGAAAAAACCTCTTTTAAAGATAATATTCCCACTAAAGGATTTTCTTGCATTTGAACGCAAAACTGAGCAGCCTTACGAATCATATTGAAATAGTTAAGTAAAGTTGCTGGTGTCAATAACCCTTTATGACCTGAGTTAATAAAATACATCAAACAAAACATTAAATATTTCATTTCTGCAATTAGCTTTTCTTGTTCCTTTGGTGATGCTTTATCAAGCCCCCCCGAAAAATGCATAACTGTTATTTTGGTTGCTGCTAGGTTATATGGATTCAAATCCCATTTATTACTCCCATATATAGCTGTAGGCGTACCGTCACTACTACGGCATATAACAAAATCTTCAGGTACATTATTTTCTTTTTTTGTATAAATAAAATCATCAGGTGGACAATGATTTTTGTGTTCAAATTCACTAAAAACTTTACTTAAAAATACGTTATTAATCATACTGCGATAATCCCCATTTTCTCGTATTGCTGCAATCTTTTCTCCCAAAATGGCGTTAACTCGCCAAGGTCAAAAACCTTCTTTTTGATGATATTAACAAGCTCTACATGTGTATCTGATTTTTTCTTTATTTCACCAATGATATATTCAATTCGTATTGCTAATTCTTTAAATAATGACTCCACATGTGCGATATCAGTACCGTAATTTCTAACTTCATCAACGACATAAGCTAAACTAAGTAATTTATGAACATCTTCTTCATCAGCATGACAAGAGTAATGTTCACAATATAAACATCCGTACTGACTTTTGCAGTTAACTTGCACAGGAACATTATTATTTACTTCTGCCACAACTGGATTCCCTATGCTGTCACAATGACCAACTGTAATTGATTTATCCGTGACAGTTTTTTCTGATTGCTTTATCTTAATTAATTCTCTAGCTTTTTTTGTTGCTGACCAATAATTTTCTAACTCTTTCTTTTGTCTATCAGGTGATGTTGCACTGTAATCACGGTCAGCAGTTGATACGGTATGATTTAAAGCAGCAGCGACTTCTAGCTGGTTTAACTTGAGTTCGTTTAATATAAGATCTTTATATTTACGAATTTTTGTCGAAGTTATATTTTTTACGTGTTTACTAAAAAACTTGCCTTTTGTTTTACTATAGAACCTACCCATATCATAATCACTTAGTTGATTGAATTCATTGGTAAAACAACCATCCTTAGACATAATAAAAAATAAATATTTACACTCAGCACCATTTAAAATCCAATTTCTCAATTCTAAATATTCTTTGAATATTTTAAATCCATATTGCCCACCTATAGAATAAGACACTCTTCTACCAGATGCTCTTAGCTTTATGTTTTTAAAGTCGTTTTTAAATAAGTCTCGTTCATATTCGAACTCTTCTTCATACTCAAAATTAATAATATCTGATAAATTAGCTCCAGTTATCATCATGAATAATTGAGTATATGACTGTAAGGCTAACGAAGCATATATTAACCTTTTATAACTCTGATTATTGGAATTAACATCAACTAGTTTATTCTGAGAATCCCTAACAGCTCGTTCAGCAGCTTTCACAGATATAGTATTTTTACGTTTTAACAAATACTCACTAACAGTAGAAACCCTACCTTCTTGGTAGTTATAAATAGGTAACTCATTTTTAGAGAAAGGTGTTACGTAGCTGAATCTGTTGGCAGGGAATATATAGCATTCATAATCAGGCATTTTCAATAAATAGGGGAATGGTTTGTTTTTTATAATAAAATCTTTAAAACCTCTAGCTAGATGTATAGCAACATCTAAGATAATTCTTACATCTTTTTGTTCAGGCGCATCAACCCCTTCTCTTTTAAATTTTATGATTGGAACTTCACTAACTATTTCTTGTTGCGCTGTTATACCAAAACAAATCTTCATTAATAATTTAAAATGAATTTGTAAGGAGTTAGATGTTCTTGGTTTTTTAGTTTGATTTAAGCTGATTAGATGATTTAAATGCCCAACGTATGCCACATAAGATTTTCTGGCTTTATATGGAGAATCAAACAAATTACTGTATCCATTGCTATCGCACCAATTCAATATACTTCTTGTTTTGAATACACTAGCTTTAATTGTGCTAAATAGCCCACCTGATGAATAAATGTAATCAATATAACTAATAATAAAAGGTCTTCTTGTTAAATTTAAGCTGGCTAAATTTACCTTAACAACCTTTTGGTTTTCATCGATATTAGAAAGTGCGCTACCTTTTAAGCAGTCTTCCCTATCAGTGTAAGCAAAAGAGCCTATATCTAAAGGTGCAAGACTATCTTTTGTATTTTTAATACATATTTTTTCTGGATGGATAAAGTCTTGATATAGTTCATTAGCAGTAACAATATTTACATCTCTTATGACTTTTTGGTTTTTATCTACCATGTTTATTAATCTTCCCAAGAGCTTTGGTACTCAGAAAACAACTGATTTTCATACATTTCTTGAACCTTTATTCGGTCATTTATATTTAGGAACAGCTTTAAATAATTATCTGTAGTTTCTGGTTTTGAATGGTGCATACGCGCTTGAACTCTTGATATGACTTCATTGCTCTTTATGATGTTTTTTTCTACTAGTATCATTAAATATTGATAATACTTATGACCAAATGTTGCTCTAAGCCAATGAAATGTGAATCCTTTAGGAAAATTATCAGGCAAATTTTTAAGTAATTTTTTACACAAGCTATCAGTTCGTTGACCTGTAGGGTTAGATTTGGTTCTAGCGTATCGATAATCGTTTCTTGCCATATAATGACAATTACCTTGATTAGATAAAAATAGATATATGTCATCATCAGACATAGTTTCTTCGCTATCAGACTTTTCTAGGTTTTGTCTGAATTTATCTCTTCGTTTTTTAGCAAATTTACTTTCTGCATATATAACTATTTGTTCTGCTAAACCTTTTGGAAAATATAAGGTTTGTTTTTTATTAAATTTAGTATCGATATCACAACCACCACCAGCAAAAATCTTATATGTACCGTCAGGGGATAAATTACTTTCCTCTTTGAATATTTCTACATGCTTCATTCGGATTGTAAGTATTGTTTGTTTTCTTGCACCTGTAAAAAGAGCAATTCGGCACATTAGCCGTTCATCAACATCAAATTTATCATCATGTAGTAGCTCAACAAAACTATCAAACTGTTGATTTGAAAGTGGTCTTAAATCCTCTCCTTCATCTCTTACATAACCGATATCTACAGGGCTTACCTCTTTACTTGTAGGTAAAGTCATTCCCCTCTTTTCAACAGTTTTTGTGAATTTTCCACTTCTACCTTCCATCTCAATATTAACTAGGCTAGTTGTGTCAACACGATCTAAATCGATGTTATAACTGTCTTGCTTAGATAAGTATTTGTAGAAGTGATAAATAATGCCCGTTCTTGTATTAATGTTGTCGTTACCCATGCCACTACTACGTAGTTCATTACGATATCTTTGATGCGGTCTTCGAGATGGTCTGCGTCCAGACAAGTCTAAATAATCTAATTCTTTTTCTTCGCAAAAAATCTTGTAGTCTAAAAGCTGACTAATTTCTCTTTGTAAAGAAGCTGTATTTTTCCCTAAATACTTGTCAGTTATCGCTTTTTGAAAGAAAAAATCATTTGCGTCTTGCCAAGAAGAGCCATCTTTATTTAGTAAAAATGGGAAGTTATATACATAATCCTCACCACGAGAGTTATAAATTGGTTCAGGAACGATATAGTAGGATTCACCTGTTTTGGTGATCGGGTTAGTCTTTTCAGTTACTCTTAGTATTCCACCCTTTTGAGGATTGATAGAAATATCGGCTGTTGCATAATCAATTTGAGGTATATTAATTATTCTTTGCTCTTTATTTTTTAGGATTATTTTTCCTTTCATTTCGAGCATTCACCTTTTTTATATTATCTATTTTAGCGTTTTTCTCTTGGCTAGATATTATACATATTTTCTTATTTATGTCAATCACCCTAAAGTTACCCGAAGCAGCTTCTTCAGGAGAGAGCCATGTATGTCGAGGATATTTAGATTTCATCTCTTTTTGTACGGCTTTATAACTTCCTGCCCAAAACTGCGCTAAATCTTGCGTTACTTGTATGGGTCGCTGTGCTGGTGATAAT
>Ga0209826_1001492_pt1 | contig 16288 bp, 13 predicted proteins | sample GOMGulsemesocosm_5_FD_184637 | JGI IMG/M metagenome (GOLD analysis project Ga0209826, IMG submission 184637) | Methane-oxidizing microbial communities from mesocosms in the Gulf of Mexico - GOM15C Gulf of Mexico (SPAdes) (version 2) | ecosystem: Environmental > Aquatic > Marine > Cold seeps... | reverse complement strand
CAACTGTTGCTGGCGCCGGGCCGCCTAGTGGGCGAGCAGGTCGTGCCTGATGCGCGGGTGCAAGGCGTGATGTTCACCGGCTCGATGAGCACGGCGCGCGAGCTGACAAAGTGCTTAGCCGAACGAACCGAAGTTGATCTGCCGCTGGTTGCTGAAACCGGCGGGCAAAATGCCATGATTGTTGATTCCACCGCGCTGGTTGAGCAGGTTGTGGACGATGTTATTCAATCGGCGTTTGGCGGCGCCGGTCAGCGCTGTTCTGCACTGCGGGTTTTGTTTCTGCAGGAGGAAGTGGCGGATAGCGTTATCAGCCAGATTAAAGGCGCAATGGATGAACTGAATATCGGTGACCCAGCTCTGCTCAGTACTGATGTCGGGCCCGTGATAAACGCGGCTGCGCTGGAGGTTTTGGCAACACACGTTCAGCGTCTGAAGCAGCCGCACAGCGGCGCCCAATTGTTGCACCGCTGCTCGCTGCCAGAGGTTTGTGCGCCGGGGCATTTCTTTGCGCCGCACTTGTATGAGCTAGAAAGGTTATCGGTATTGAGTCAAGAGGTGTTTGGCCCGGTTGTGCACGTGATTCGTTTTAAGGCCTCTGAGCTGGATGGCGTGGTCGCGCAGATAAATGAAAGTGGGTACGGTTTAACGCTTGGGGTACACAGTCGCATTGCGCGGGTAGGGCAGCGCGTGGCCACAAGCGCGCAGGTTGGCAATGTGTACATCAATCGCAACATGGTGGGTGCGGTGGTCGGCGTGCAGCCGTTTGGCGGGCGAGGTTTATCCGGCACTGGGCCTAAAGCCGGTGGCCCGCATTACCTGCTGCGCCTGTTACAAGCGCCAGAAGAGGCATTCTTAAATGGCGAGGCGACGCCCCGTATGGGAGCCGTCTTGCCGGCCAGCTTGAACGACAAACGATCGGGCGCTTGGCAAACGTTGGCGTTACATCAACGTGAAAACCATCTAAAACGTGTTGCGCAGGCGCTGCAACAATCGACCCTGCTGGCCGACCATGATTGGCAGCAACCGACGGCCTTTGAGTGCATGTTACGAGTGTCGCGCCGTTACTTAGATTTAAGCGTGACGCTGGCTGGACCCACGGGCGAGAGCAATGTGTTTTTGACGCAAGCCAAAGGCCATATCTGCGTCGTTACCGCGCCAACGGATGTCTTTGACGACAGCCTGCGGCAGGTGTTCATGGCATTGTTGGCCGGTAATTTTGTGAGTTGGTTGGTGACCACTGACCACCGAGATAAGGCCGCCGAGTGTGAGCGCCTACTGCAGGCTGCGGGATTGGATGGGGAAATTATTCAGATCAAGGTGGTGGATACGTTTGATCCTATTGGTGAGCTGATTGAGGCGCGTGAGGTGCAAGCCGTGCTGGCGCTTAAGGGCTCGGTTTACAGCAAGAAAATACAAACGCTATTGGCTCAGCGAGCAGGGCCGCTGTTGCCATTGATCGAAGGTTTCTATCCAGCGCTGGTGATGCCGCGCCTGCAGTGGGAAAAAACCATCAGCACCAACACCACAGCGGCAGGAGGCAATGCCTCGCTGCTGACGTTATAGGGCATTATTGAACTGCTTGTGTCACGGCTGAGCACCGATGCCCGCGCGCCCAAGTGTGTGCAGGGGCGCAGGTTGGATAAAGGTCGTTAGCGTTTAACCTTCTTTGATAATGGCCAATGCGAATTCGGCCAACGGCTGCACCATGGCGCCACCCTGAGCGATGGCTGCAAGGCGGAAAAAGCTAAAGCTCAGGAAGAAAGCCCAGTTATCAATCTTCTCATTTGGAGTTAATGTCGAGCCCTCCACAGCGATGGCTGATGAGCTCGGTGCTTCAGGGAATTGACGAGTCTGGCCCATCTCCATACTCACAATAGGAGACAGCTCGATCATGTCGCCGGTTGCGGGGAAGTCACTGCCAAGGGAAACCTTGGCGCCAGAGTCGAGAATCCGGCGGAATCGAGTGTTTTTTATAATGAGCCGCTCACAGGCAGCTATTTATAAAAAACTATTTATTGGCTGGTCGTTCTTTGTTCTGTGCTCATAATTAATTTTGTCCAGTAGGTAAAGCGCACTGGCGAGACAGCGCGAAAAAGGCAGCCGGAGAGGCTGATGAAATAGGCGGTTATCACTGCCCCTGTAGCAGAGACCGGTGATAATAAAATACCCGCAGCAGAGGCTGCGGGTGACTGATACTACTTCCGAGTCGGTATACTTCTAGTCGATAGCGGTCAGTTCAAGGCTGGTCAGGTGATTATTCGTAAATATAGCTGAGGGTCAGACCCACGGTTCGCGGGTCGCCGAAGGTGGCGACCTCGGCCGCGCCGAAGGCACCCCAAGCCTGGGTACTGGTAACGGTATATTCCTCATCGGTAATGTTCTTGACCCACGCCAACAGCTTGAAGCTGCCATCGACCTGAGTCATGCGGATATCGCGTAAGCTGGCCGAGGCGTTCCAGAGCCCGTAGTCGATCAGCACGACATTGTCCGTCAAATTTGGCGATGAGTTGCGCTCGTCCTGATAGTTATAGGCAAGGCTCAGACTCAGTTCACCGTTGCTCAGCGAGGTCTGGTAGTCCAGACCGATGTTGTAGCTGGTCTCTGGTGCATAGGGGTAGCTCTCGGTCAGCTGGAAGGTGCCCACGGGCGAGATCACGGAAGACGCTCCATGCTTGGCGTCCAGGTAGCCGTAGCCCAGGTTCATGGTCAAACCCTCGCTCAACAACAGCGTCAGATCGGCTTCGAAGCCGTCAATGCTGTTGCCGTCGACCGGCAGAAAGTCTCGCTCGGCGGGAGACAAACCGGTCTGCACGCTCGTCTGGGCGCCATCGATGTCCATACTGAAAACTGCCACGTTCAGACGAGCTCGGCCGTCCCAGAGATCGCCCTTAAAGCCGGCCTCGTAGCTGAGGACTTCCTCCTCGGCGAAGCCCTCGTTAAAGAGCGCAGCATTGGCCGAGCGCTGGGAAGTGCCGCCGGACTTAAAGCCGCTGACCACCTTGCCGTAGACGTTCATGCTGTCGTCAATGTCAAAGCTGACGGTCATAGACGGATTGAAGTTGGTAAAATCCTTGTCGTACTTGCCGTCAATAATAGGGGCGCCAACAATATTCAGGTTGGTGCGCGTCGCCTTGCGGTTGTCCTTGGAGCCGCGGGCGCCCAGCGTAATACGCCAGCGCTGATCCATGGCATCCGGGGTGTAGGTGGCCTCACCAAAGAGCGCCAGGGAGGTGTTTTCCGTTGTAGTGGCATCCGTCCCCGCAAGGCTGCCCAGTGTCACAGAAGTGGCCGCGTCTGAATTTCCCTCATCCTCGTAATAATAGAGGCCGGCGACATATTCCAACTGTTCGGTCGAACCTATCAGCTGGAATTCCTGGGAAAACTGCTCGAACCCTGTCGCAAAGTTGGTCGTCGTGGGGGCCCCCGTATAGAGAAGGCCATTGCCCTCTGATGTCGACAGGACATCACTGAAGGCCTTGTTGTCAAATTTCCTCTGGGCGGTGATGGATTTCAGTGTCAATTCATCACTCAACGCCAAGTCGAGATTGATGGTGTGCGCTTTTATCTCCAGATCGTTGCTCTCGATTTCCCGCAGCGAGGTGACCGTATCCAAGCTATCCAGGCTGACCGCCGTATGGCTGGTCAGCGCCGCCAGCACCCCTGTCGTATTGGTAGACCTCACCTGCTGGAGGCGCTGGCTGTCCGCCATATCGGCCTGCTCATAGCGGTAATCCACGGTCATGGTGTCCGACACATTCCAGCGCAGATCTACCACGGCACTGCTGCGATCTTCCTCGCCAAAGTCGGCGCCAGGCCCTTGATTTTCCACATAGCCGTCGCGCTGAGAGATCAAGTAGTTGATCTTGGCCGCGACTGTCTCCGAGAGCGGTACATTAATCATAGTGCGTGACTTAAAGGCGCCCAGGTTGCCGGTGGTGAAGTCCTGCTGGAATTCCAGTCCCTCGGTGCTGGCGCGCTTGGTGATGATATTGACCGCACCACCTGTGGCGTTGCGACCATAGAGGGTACCTTGGGGGCCGCGCAGTACTTCGAGGCGCTCGACATCCACGCCCTCGAAACCGGCACCAAAGGATGAGCCGATGTAGACACCATCCAGGTAGAGAGCGACCGATGGATCCTGGGTCAGCTGCACATCGTTTTGGCCTATGCCGCGAATAAACAGGCGCACGGCGCTCGGGTCACTATTGAACGAGTTGACCACTAGGTTGGGAACTGAGGCGCTGATGTCTGTTAGCTCGTCAATACCCCCGGCCGCCAGCTGGTCACTGCCAAAGGCGACGACTGAGATCGGAACATCCTGCAGGGATTGCGCGCGCTTCTGTGCGGTTACAATGACTTCCTCAAGAATTAAGGACTGGGAATTTTCCTCGGCCAGGACGTTACCAAAGGGGGCACATGCCACAGCCAGGGCAAGTAAATTTCTAGCGTTTACGTTCATTGCTTTATCCTCTCGTTTTAATAAAATTCCGACCATATTGCTCAGCCGATGGTAATCACAGGCGGTGTTATTTTTTGTTATAGCTACCGCACAGGCCTCGAAAATTGATTCGAGGTTTCAGCTCGTCAGGGGCAGTCTTCAGTCCCATGCTTTAAGTGAGCCGACAGTGTTAAATAAACCGGTTTAAAAAAATCTCGCGCCGGTTTATCTAACGTTTTCTGCAGTTCCGCCAACTGAATTTCCTTTGGTAATCCGTCGACTGTTTACAAATTTATTTTCTAACAAAGCACCGGCCGCCGGTGATAATCGAGCGGGCCTGTGGAGTGCAGCTGATTAGCCGGCGACATCGTCGTGGCTCAAAAAGCCCAACTTTTCGTAAGGGCCCATAAAACCAGTCTCGTGGAAACCGTGGCCAACGTGGGAGCCAATGGCGCCCTGAGTCTCGAAGCGCGCGAGATTTTCCACATATCCCATGTGCGCCCACTTATCGAGTTCATCTAGGTCGTAGAGTTTGGTGTCGACCCAGTTGTCGCCCATGTACTTGCCGTGGCGCCAGTCATCCTCGACCCCGTAGCCTGTACCCACCGAGATGTAACCGCGCTTGAGGGGGGTGCACTCAACCTGGAAGTCCCCGCCGGGGGCATCGGGGAAGCTGATCACCGAGCGGGTGACGGTGCGAGTACCCGGCTCGAACTCGTGGTGGGGCACCTGGGGCACCCCGAGGTCGTCGGCGTCGCGCGCTGGGTCCTTCCAGATGCGCACGGCTTCTTCTATGTGTCTGACGCCCTCATTGGTCTCGTGCAGCATAAAGAGGATGGCGAAGTCGTCGAACTGCATGGTGGAGTAGTTCCACAGGCCCGACAGTTTCATCGCGCTCATGTGCTTGTCATCCTGGCGAATACCGGATGGCTCTGGCTCGCCGACCGGACGTACACCCCAGGAGTGATCGCGGTAAGCGTTCCAGTTCTCAGGCGTGAGGGTGAAGTCACGGCCGGGCACGCTGATGGTGCCGCGCCATTCGCCCACCTGGGAGTAGCGCTCTGTGTCGGCCAGTACGCGGCCGCGCTCGCGGATAAATTGACGCGGCTCCAGGTAGGCGGGGATGGTCGCGGTGTATTCCAGGTCGGCGGTAATGCCAGACTCATTGTCGTCGATGGTAAGGCGCAGCTTGCGCAGTGGCTCAATAACTTGCACGCGCAGTGGACCGGCGGCCGTGTCCATGCGGTCACCCAGGTGGCGGGAGGCGCGGATCACATGCTGGTTGCGGCCCTCGACGATGCAGAAGAAGGCGTCCTGTACACCGAGGTTTGGGTACTGGCCAAAGCCCGCGGAGAGGAAGGCGCCGCCTTTTTCACCGAAACCCTGACCGGTAAAGTAGTAGCGGTCATAGAAGTTGCGATCGCTGGTGGCGACGTGACGCAGCGGCGTGCCTGTCTGGTGGATCTGAAAGTCATCGGAGGGGCTAAGGATGACCGATTTCTGCTTGCTCTTGAAGTATGTGCTCATGTTGAACCTCTAACGCTGGGACATATAGTGTTCACTCTGTCGCTTGAGTAACCCGCCTAACTCCTGTTCTGTCAGTGCTGTGGTAACTCGAATCTAGAGATGAATTTAGTGCTCACTAAACTTTAGTGTCTGCTAAATTAGTTTAAGACATAGTCTGCTGTCAAGCGTTTTATGACGGGCGGTGCGCGGCCAAGTTACGACTCGGGTATGGAGCAATGACTGGGGCTATTGCAGAGGCTTTAGACAGGCATGCGGTGCAGGTTTAAGAGGGGTGAGGCTATTAAGTTAGAGTGGAACACCCTTTGAAATGTAGCCTCTGAGAGGGGATAGTCTATTGAACTTGAGCGTGCTAGCGCCTGAGACGTGGCCTTTATGAGGGGCTGGATGTCGGGTCGCGTTTGAATATCTGCAGGTTTACAGCTGCCGCGATGAGTTAATACTCAGAAGTCGGTTAACTATTGGCTCAGTAGCAGGTAATATTTGCTTTAGTTTAGTGGAAGGTAAAATTGCGGGGCAACGGGTAGCTGACGTCCTGTGGTCGTATTTATTAGGAGAAGTAATGTCTCGATCAGGCGTAAAACCGAACACCAAGGCGCGACGCGGCCCCCAAGAGAGGGGCGACAGGACCCGGGAGCTGATCCTCGAGGCGGCAGAAATACGCTTTGCCCAAAATGGTTACGCGGATACCAGCATGAGCTCGATCGCCGACGAGGCGGGAATGCACCAGCCGGGGATCTTTTATTACTTCAAGAGCAAGCGCATCCTTTACGAGGCAGTACTCGAGGAGGTTTTTGGCCAGCTCGACAGCGTCTATAGCGCCGCCATTGTGTCTGCAGGAACGCCGGTGGAAAACCTGATGGCCGGCATCGAGGCCTGGGTGGATATGGTCGCGGCTCGCCCCTCGCTCGGCAGCCTGATGCTGCGCGAGGCGGCCAATACTAATCCGGAGGCCCAGCCTCCGATAGTCGTTGCACTGGGTAAGCGCTGGCAGGGGCTGATTGAGGGTGTTCTGGCGACGATTCAGCCGGATGTGCGGGCCGATGATGTGCACTACTATGCCTCCACCATCACCGGCTCAACCCTCTTCTACGCCACTGCCCTGCAGCGCTTTACCCACGCGCGGGACCAGCCGGATATAGAGCACTCTATGGCGCGTCACAAACAGCTGCTGCTCAAAAGCATGAGTTTCATGCTGACAGAAATGGAAGGGGCTCCCGTCGTCCAGCTCGCCTAGTTTTTTATAAGGCCGTCATACCAGCGGCCTCACTCTAATCTCCCCCATCTCCATCCACAGTTGTTTCAGCGCTTGGCTCCCTCTTGCCGCCCCCCTTGCCATTGCTCCTGCGAGCCTGGGTTTATCAGTCTATGGCCGGCCAGCATTTGCCTCGGCCTTGGCTCGCCTCAACCCGGCTTCGATAGCTGGCAGCTTGTCCCTGTGTGAGCTGTGCAGGTGGCTGTAGTAGTCGACGTGTGCCAGTGGCTCGGTAAAACAGGTCTTAACCTTCAGTCCCAGTGAGTCGATATAAAACTGCATGGGGGTTTTATCGGAGAGGAGGTAGTCGACGCGCCCGGCCTGTAACACGCGCATAGCGGCTGTGATGGTGCGGACTTGCAGCCGCTTGGCGCTGGCGATAAGGGGGATATCGGCAACATGGTCAAAGCCCAGCAGCTGCGAGGTGGTTAGCTGGATCAGTTGCTGGGGGGTTTTGGGGCAGGGCGTCTCGGCCAGCACCCACACCCAATAGTCGACGCTGTGCAGTGGCTCGTTAATGCTCAGGAGTGAGGGGTAGGCCCGCACATCGGCCCTGCTGTGGACCAGGTCGCCATCGACCTGGCCGGCGGCGGCACTGCGCAGTGCTCGCTCTACCGGCAGCTGCACCAGTATCAGCGAGAAACCGGCGTAGTCGAAGCCGCGCTTCAGCAGGGATATCTCTTTGCCCAGCATCTCCAGCATGTGATCGGCAATGGCTATGCGCAGTGCCGGTTTGTGCCCAGAGCCAGCCGGCTTGTCGGCCAAAGTATCGGCCTTGGCGTCGCTCAGGGCGAGCAGAATCAGCAGTATTAGCGTCAGCCATTGGCCTCCGTGTGGGCGAGTTTCGCACTGCACAAGGGACTCGCGCTGCTGCTCAGGGGTAGGGGCCAGCAAATAGTTGGGGTCCATGGGGAGCCGTATTTGACGATGATTACTCTTACTTTAGTGGGCAATTCAATAGGTTTCTAGTCTTGTCTAGGCGATTCCAGCAGCCTCCGCAGCCTTAACCTGTGCCATTTTTCGATGGGGCAGGCGAAGATTCTCTCGTTGTATTTTAGCGCCCACTAAAAATAACCTTTGATTTTAAATTTAGTGCCTGATAAATTTAGTATCAGCTTAAGTGATACAAGAATTCAGTGGTTGCTATGTCGGGGCCGGGGTTTACAGCTTTTGTGGTGCACAGCTGCAGTGGCTCAAAGCCCTTAAGCCTGGACTGCAGTGAGTAAACAAGTCGGTGCTGGGATATGCCTTGGGGCTGTGCAGTTGGCTTGTTTGAAACGCAATACCTGCTGAAAGCCAGCCGTTGCCAGCTCAATGGGTCGCTAATTTGAAATACAGAGGAACAACACTATGCCTTTAACTAAATTCACCATGAGCGATCTGGATGCCCTGATGAGTGCCGATGGAGCCAGAGTCAGCGGCAAGATATTCTCGGACCAAGAGATCTATGAGATAGAGCGAGAGGCTATCTTCAAGAAGTGCTGGCAGTTTGTCGGCTGTGAAAACCAAATCGGCGAAGCCGGGCACTTTATTCGCTCACGGCTCGGTGAGCAGGATGTCATAGTGGCCCGCGCGGAGGACATGCAGATTCATGTGTCTGCCAACATCTGTCGCCACCGGGGCAACACCCTCTGCCGCGCCGATCAGGGCAAGGCCAAGCGCTTTACCTGCACCTATCACGGCTGGTCGTTCGGGCTGGACGGGGAGCTCAAGGGCATTCCCATGGAGCGCCAGCTCGAGTGGGATATCGACAAGTCCAAGCTGGGGCTGCTGAAGGCTAAGGTTGAGACCTTCCACGGCCTGATCTTCGCAACCTTCGACCCGGATGCCGAACCACTGCGAGACTTTATCGGCGAGGCCGCCTTCTACCTGGACACCATGTTGCAGCGCCGCAAGGCCAAGATGGTGGTCATAGGCGGCCCGCACAAGTGGGACCTGGAAGCCAACTGGAAGTCGCCCGCCGAGAATATGACCGGTGACTTCTACCACGTAACCAACTCCCACGCTTCGGTACTGAAGATATACCCTGGCCTGGGTGATTCCATCAAGCTGATGACCGACCAGGCTCACGCCAGCTTTGTCTCGACTGAGCAGGGCCACGCGCTCAATACCTTCGTCATGCCAAAGGGTCTGCCGCCAGAGGCTTACCTGCCGATTGAGCCGCGCTGGTTGGAGAAGCCTTCGATACACAAGTATTTTAGCGAGATTCAGCCGGAGGCTGAGGAGCAGCTGGGTGAGCTGCGCTCGCGCCTACGCTTAAACACCTGCACCATCTTCCCCAACCTGTCGGTCTTGCCTGGCGCGTTCTGTCTGCGCTTGACCCTGCCCAAGGGCCCGCACGAGAGTGAGTCCTGGTGCTGGGTGATGGGCTATGACGACATGCCGGCGGAGGTGCGCGATACCGCTCACGCCGCCTACCTAGATGTGTTTGGGCCGGACGGCATACTCGAGCCAGACGACGCCGAGAACTGGGCGAATGTAGTGGAGGGTCTCTCAGGGCCTATGGCCAAGGATATGGACCTCTACGCGGGTCTGGGTATGGGCACAGAGATCAGCAAGCCGGACATGCCGGGCATTCACGCCCATCCACTTTCAGAGGCCGGCCACCGTGCCTTTTACTTGCGCTGGCGTGCACAGATTGCCGCCTCCATTGAGAACAAAGAGACGGGAGCCGCCTCATGATGTCGATTGTATCCCTGCAGCCAGAACAGGAAGTTTCTATCAGAGAGCTGATGGAAATTACCCGCCAGCTGAACCGCGAGGGGCAGCTGCTGGACGAGCGCCGCTACAGCGACTGGCTCACGTTGCTGACCGAAGATATCCACTACTGGGCGCCGCTGCGCTTTATGCGCCAGCAGGATGGCTTCTCCGATGACTGGGACATAGAGAAGGAGCTGAGCCAGGAGGGCGAGCTGCATATGTCCAATACCAACTACGTGGACCTGCAGGTGCGTGTAGCGCGACTGAATTCAGGCCGCGCGCACACGGAGAACCCGCCCTGGTTCACCCAGCGCTTGATCACCAATATAGATGCGCGCAAGACGGCCACCGAGGGCGAGTATGAGGTGACCTCCAAGTTTCTGTTGAATCGCTTTAAGGGCGGCTTCGTCAAGGGACGCGAGCAGACGATTGTCGGATCCCGCGAGGACATATGGACGCGCATTGGTGGGGCGCTGCGCCTGCGCTCGCGCCGCATCATCTACAACACCGATAACTATCGCTGGGGTTCCTACGTGCTGATGTAAGTCGCATTCCCCGATACGCCATCACCTCGCGGAGAGCCACGGCAGGCCTTCCATTGGGTATGACGGCCCAGGTTAAAAGGTTATCTAAATTCTGTGGATGGAACTGTGAATATGAGCGCTAGAGAATTTGATTCTATTGCCGCCCCCTTGCTGGTGGAGTTGGCGCTCAGCCTGACGCTTGTCTTGTCGCTGATCATTGTCTGGGAGTCCATAAATGTGCTGGTGTTCGGTTCGAAAGCACCCGATGCATCTAGGCCCATCTTAAATACTGTATCTCTCGCTAGCAGCTAAACGTGGCTGCCGCTGAGTAACACCAACACCACCTTTGAGGTACCTATGTCTGCATTTAATCATTTTCCCTCCGAAGCCTTCGGGGTCTGGTTAACCGCCAATTGCCCGAGTATTACCTCGGGGCCCATCGGTGAACTTGAGTTGCCCAAGGCCGGCTTTAGCAACGAGACCATCTTGTTTCACGCCAACACCGAGTCCGATGAAGGTCCCTGTGAAAAGCGTTTCGTGCTGCGTATAGGTGGTGAGGGTCCGTCGCTCTACCCAGAGCAGACAGGCGCAGTCGCTTCTTCGGTCGAGCTGCAGCAGCGAGCCATGACTGAGTTGGCGCAGGCGGGACTGCCGGTGGCCTCCATCCTTGGTTGGGAGCCTGACACGGAGATCTTCGGCCGTCCTTTCTTCGTTATGGCGTTTGTCGAGGGCCGCATCCTGGCCGATTTTCCCAGCTACGCCGCCGAGGGTTTTTTCGTCGAGCAGTTGAGCCCTGATGAGCGATACCACCATATTGAGAGTGGTCTGGCGACCCTGGCCCAGGTGCATAAACTAGACTGGCAGGCGGCTGGGCTGGGCTGGCTCGAGCGCCCTCTCTCTACGGGTGAGACGCCGCTGCAAGCGCAGCTGACGCTCTGGCGCGAGTATTTAGCCTCTGTGCCCGGCTGCCGCGATCACGCCCTGTTGCAGGAGAGCCTGGCTTGGTTGGAGACACATAGACCGGCCAGTGAGTCGGCGCCAGTGCTTAGCTGGGGTGATGCGCGCATGCCGAATATGATCCTCGCCGAAGAGGGTCACTGCCTCTCCATTATGGACTGGGAGGGCGCCGCCATACTGCCGCCGGAGGTCGATCTGGGTTGGTGGTTGGCGGCCGATGACCTGGTGCATGGCCAGGGCGCTATCGCCAGGCTGCCCGGTGAATTAACCCAGCAACAGCAGATTGCGTACTACCAACAGCAGCTGGGTCGAGAGCTGCAGGACCTGGACTACTACCGCGCCTATGCCTCATTCCGCACAGTCGCGCTGATGGTTTCAACCTATGATCGCATGGCGTCCAAGGGGCTGGGGGCTATGGACGCCGCTGCCGACAACCCTTATGAACAGGCTCTGAGAGCCGCGGTGGTCAGTGCCTGAACTCACTCGGTCGTTGGCAAAAAAACGCCTCCCCAAAAGCCTGACTAAATAACCGGGCATTTTTCTCTCGGAGTTTTGTTGCACGGCTCCCTAAGGGAGCCAGCTTCGAATGTCTAGTTGTGGATGCGCAGGTACATTTACCTAAAGCAAAAACTAAGGATGGTTATGTGGGTGAAATTCTTTGTTCGATTGACGGCGGTTCATTTAATGTCGCAGACACAGGCGGCTTTGGCCGTTGATTTACAGCTGATTAATATCGACGGCCTGTATCAGGATTTGAGCGAACGGTTGAAGTAATCGAGGCTGGGGAACTACAACCGTTCCAGAGTGAGTCATGTTGCGGGAACAGCAATGGCTCCAACAGTGGCAGCCAACCCATGCCCTGTGTGGTGTAGGGTCATGGGGGCAGTGAGTGAACGCTTAACCTTCTTTGATAATGGCCAATGCGAATTCGGCCAACGGCTGCACCATGGCGCCAGCGGCAGCGGCGGATTTATTCGATGCATTGCCGTCAGCGGCGCGCTTGGCGACACCCTGAGCGATGGCCGCAAGGCGGAAAAAGCTAAAGCTCAGGAAGAAAGCCCAGTTATCGATTTTATCGATGCCCGCGTGTTGGCAATACTGCTCGATGTATTCCTGTTCACTTGGAATGCCCAGCGCCTTGGCATCAATGCCAAGCAGCCCTGAGATGGTTGCGCCCTTGGAGGCCGGCAAACGCATCTGCATGCACTGGTAGGCCAGATCGGCGTATGGGTGGCCCAGAGTGGAAAGCTCCCAGTCGAGCACGGCGATAATCTTGCCGCTCTGTTTATCAAACATCAGGTTGTCTAGGCGGTAGTCGCCGTGCACTAAAGATACCTTGCCGTCGTCTGCCGGAATGTTCTTTTCTAACCAGCTGATCAATTCATCCATGGCGGGGATGGGGGTTAATTCTGACGCCTTGTATTGGGCACTCCAGCGTGTCAATTGACGTTCGAAGTAATTGCCAGGCTTGCCGTAATCACTGAGGCCAGTCGCCTCCAGGTCGACACTGTGTAACTTGGCCAAAACTTCAGCCATTTGCTCGTACATAAAGGTGCGGCGTTCGTTGCTGTCGATTTCTGACAGGGCGGCGCCCCAAAAAATATCGCCATCGCAGAATTCCATTAGATAAAACATGGAACCGACTATCTCTGTGTCTTCACACATGTGGTAGACCTGCGCCACAGGCACATTGGTATCGCTCAGTGCTTTGATGACGCGGTATTCGCGGTCAACGGCGTGGGCTGACTTTAACAGTTTACCCGGCGGCTGGCGGCGCAATACATAACTGCCCGACGCCGCGTCAATTTTAAAGGTAGGGTTGGATTGCCCACCGGCAAATTTAGTGGCCGTGAGCGGGCCTTTGAAACCGGCGACATTGGCTTCAAGGTAGGTGGACAGTGTTGCTTCATCCAGCGTATCAATGTTTGACATGAAAATTCTCTCTGGTGCTGCTAATCGTAGAAGGTCGAAAGCCAGCGCTGTCTAAGACACCGCTGGCTCGTCGATCCAACGCTTTATTTATTCTGCGTAAGCTTTGGCAAGGTTGCGGCCCAGCTGCATCATGTGTACTTGATCCGGGCCGTCGGCTAGGCGCAGTGAACGCTGACCGGCAAAGGCGTGGGCCAAGAAGGTATCCTGGCTGACGCCAGCGGCACCGTACATTTGAATCGTCCGATCGATGACATCAAGCGCCATGTTGGGCGCCACAATTTTGATCATGGCGATCAGGTCCTTGGCGGCCTTGTTGCCCTCGGTATCCATTTTTTGCGCCGCTTTTAAGTTCATCAAACGCGACTGTTCAATCTGGCAGTGAGATTTGGCAATGTCTTCACGTACAGACTGGTTTTTAATCAGTAGCTGACCAAACACGGTACGGGTATTGGCTCGCTTGCACATCATCTCCAGTGCACGCTGCGCTGCACCGACAGAGCGCATACAGTGGTGAATACGGCCTGGTCCGAGGCGGCCCTGAGCCACTTCGAAGCCGCGACCTTCACCGGCAATGATGTTGCTGACCGGTACGCGCACATTATCGAACACTATTTCCGCGTGGCCTTCAGGCGCGTCATCGTAGCCGAATACGGTCATGGGGCGGATAACATTCACACCGGGGGTATTCATAGGCACAAGAACCTGCGACTGCTGCAGGTAGCGGTTGCTGTTCTCTGGGTCTGTTTTACCCATCACAATCATGATCTCGCAGCTCTTGCGACAGGCGCCACTGATGTAGAACTTACGGCCGTTGATGACGTACTCATCGCCGTCGCGAACGATAGACGTCTCGATGTTGGTGGCGTCACTGGAGGCGACTTCCGGCTCGGTCATGGCAAACGCGGAGCGAATCTCACCGGCCAGCAGTGGCTCTAACCACTGTTTCTTTTGCTCTTCGTTGCCGTACTTGGCCAACACTTCCATGTTACCGGTGTCGGGGGCGGCGCAGTTGAATACTTCTGAGGCCCACATGACCTTGCCCATCTCTTCTGCCAGAGGTGCGTACTCTAGGTTGGTTAAACCACCGCTTAACTCGCCGAAGCTCAGCGGTAAAAAGAAGTTCCACAGGCCCTGCGCTTTGGCTTTGGCTTTTAGCTCTTGCAGGATCGCTGGGGTTTCCCACGGAGTCTGCTCTACCTGTTCTTCGAAGAGGGCCTCGTTGGGGTAAACGAACTCGTCCATGAAGGCTTTAACCTGTTCGACCAAGCCTTTTACCTTGTCGCTGTATTCAAAATCCATGGGGTTTCCTCGGTTAACGGTTGATAAATCGTAAGCGGTTTTTAATGGTAGCCGCTTTAGCTGTATGTAATCTTGTCGGCACGCTCGCGTGAGTCCAAGTGTGGCACGTGGTTGTAGCTGGTCATGCGCACATTTTTTTGATTAAAAAAGCAGTGGGCAATGGCCGTATTTTTGGTTTGTAAATTGAGTTCAATAACCGTTTCGCTTGGCGCTTTCAATATTTGCCGGAGGGCCATGGATATGGCTCCACCGGAGCTCACCGCCAGCACTTTCTTGCCGTGCAGCTCCTGCTGAATGCTGCTGATGGCGGCCTGTACCCGCTGTTCAAAGTTTTCCCAGCTTTCCGGCAAGTCACCGCTTAACTGGCCCGCGCTCCATACCTGCATGGCTTTCTTCAGCTGCTTGAAATACAGGGGGACTGAGCTGCCCTTGGGGATGGCGTGCTCTGGGTACTGTTCAACATAGCAGGCAATTAAGCTGTGAAAATCAAACTCGTTCAGCCCCGGAAATACTGGGAAGCTCTGGGGCTCTCGCTGTAAACCCAGGCAAATACCCTCAGCGGTTTCGCGGTGGCGCACCATATCGCCTGTGACTATGGCGTCGAACTCGATACCGCGTTCGAGGAAGTACTCGCCAAGCCACTGCGCCTGCTGGTGGCCGAGCGGCGACAGCTGGTCGTAGTTATCGCTGCCGAGCGACGCTTGGCCATGTCTTACTAGGTAGAGTTCTGCCACGGATTACCTCTGTCAATGCAAGTGCACACAAGCTTAGTCGTTCAGTGCGGGCCTAAAGATTGAAATTAGAATAGAGTGCCCTTGGGTATTTTTGAAGTTTATTATGTGAATGGGGTACTATTCATATACGTTATGATTGGTGTGGGTGAGACTTGAGGAGAATGCGTGCGACTTAATCAGTTAGATCTGAACTTGTTTCTGGTTTTTGATGCCGTGTATCAACAGCGCAATCTAACCCGCGCCGCCGAGGTACTGAGCATCACCCAGCCAGCGGTCAGCAATGCCCTCACGCGGCTGCGTGAAAAGCTCAATGATCCGCTGTTTGTGCGCACCACTGAGGGCATGACGCCGACACCGCTGGCAGAGAATATCATCGGGCGTGTGCAGGAGGCCCTGCAGCTGTTGCACACCAGCGCTACCGAAGGCGATGTATTTGATCCAGCAGCCACCGATAAGGTGTTTCGTATCAGTATGAACGATATGACAGAGGCCATGATGCTGCCGGCTCTGGTAGAGCGGCTACAAAGTGTCGCACCTGGGGTGGGGTTGGAGTGCCATTACGTGCCCCGGACGGATATCGAGCGCGAGCTCACCGCCGGCAGCCTCGACTTTGCCATTGATATCCCACAGATGACCGGCAATCAGGTTTGTCATGAATCCTTACTTACCCAACGCAATATTTGTGTGGTGCGCCGCGATCACCCGCTGATTGGCGATACCATTAGCCTTGATGAATATTTGGCATTGAAACACATTAGGGTGTCGTCACGGCGCAAGGGTGAGAGTTACGAGGACATTGCCCTCAATCGCCTGGGGCGCAAGCGGCATGTACAGTTGCGTGTACAGCACCATCAGGTGTCGCCGCAGTTGGTCGAGCGCACAGACATGGCGTTAACCATCCCCATTACCATGGCGCAAAAATACA
>Ga0209826_1001488_pt1 | contig 16317 bp, 11 predicted proteins | sample GOMGulsemesocosm_5_FD_184637 | JGI IMG/M metagenome (GOLD analysis project Ga0209826, IMG submission 184637) | Methane-oxidizing microbial communities from mesocosms in the Gulf of Mexico - GOM15C Gulf of Mexico (SPAdes) (version 2) | ecosystem: Environmental > Aquatic > Marine > Cold seeps... | reverse complement strand
TGGGATGCCAATCCCAGAAGAGCCGATCGTTTTCATGAAAGCAACGACGGCTATTTGTGGGCCCAATGATGACATCGAAATCCCGCGCGGGTCGAAGAAAACTGATTGGGAAGTTGAACTTGGTGTGGTTATCGGTACCCGTGCAAAATATGTGAGTGTGGATAATGCGCTGGATCATGTTGCCGGTTATTGCAACGTTAATGATGTGTCAGAGAGAGCATTTCAGATTGAGCGTTCTGGTCAATGGGTAAAGGGAAAAAGTCATGATACCTTTGCGCCAATTGGGCCTTGGTTAGTAACAAAAGACGAAGTTGCAGATCCTCAAAATCTTGATATGTGGCTGGAGGTCGATGGCCATCGGTATCAAAATGGAAACACCAAAACCATGATTTTTGATGTTCGAACCATTATTTCTCATTTGTCCGAATTTATGACCTTGGAGCCTGGCGACGTCATTACGACGGGGACACCACCTGGTGTTGGAATGGGCTGCAAACCTGATCCCGTATTTCTGACTGTTGGTCAGAAAATTGAAATGGGAGTTGAAGGCCTTGGTGTTCAATCTCAAAAAACAATTGAGGCTCAGCCGTAACGGCCGTAATACTCAATAGGTTAAGGGATGAAAAGGGGACGTCATGGAAGTAACAACTAAGCCGGAAGCTTTGGGCTTCTCATCTGACAGATTGGAAAATATTACCAGTTGGATGGATCGTTATGTTGGTGCCGGGAAACTTGCAGGTGCTCAAACGCTTGTGGCTAGAAGTGGGGAAGTGGTCTACTCCAACTGGACCGGCCTTGCTGATGTTGAGAATAATATCCCGTGGAGCGGAAATACTATTGCCCGTTTCTATTCCATGACAAAACCGATTACATCTGTTGCTCTCATGACTTTGTACGAAAAAGGGCTATTTCATCTTGATGATCCTGTTGAGATGTATATCCCTGCCTTTAAAGATATGCGGGTTTTACGGGCCCATGCAATATCTGTTGAGGACACGGAGCCGTGCCGGACAAAACCGACAATTCATCATCTTCTGACGCATTGTTCCGGTTTGACTTATGATTTTAATCTGGGTGTTCTTGAAAGCCTGTATTCTGAAGCTAAAATGGACTTTGGCCCTAGGCGTGGGACATTGGAAGATCAAGTTAATAGATTAGGCCAGATGCCCCTTAAATTTGAACCGGGAACACGGTGGAATTACGGTGTGTCAACGGATGTCGTCGGTCGACTGGTTGAAGTCATTTCCGGGAAACCTCTGGATGTCTTCTTACAGGAAGTCCTACTAGATCCTTTGGGCATGACTGATACTTCTTTTGAAATCGCATCTGATAAAGAAAATCGCTTTGCCGCGAGCTATACGCCTGATGCGGATAGAAAACTAAAGCTTGTCGATGCGCCCCAGTCTTCTATTTATGCGGAAAAGACTGTTAAGGGGTTCTCTGGAGGCGGTGGGCTATTGTCAACGGTGGCTGATTATTTGAAATTTGCAGAGATGATCCGATTACGGGGACGCGTCGGCAGTGATCAGTTGTTGGGAAGCCGGACTGTAGATTTTATGACCCAAAATCACATGTCTGGTGATTTGGCTTCAATGGGACAACCTGTTTTCTCCGAAGTGTCTTTTGCGGGTGTCGGGTTTGGTCTGGGCGGTTGGGTGATGCTTGATCCCACTAAAGCTCAAATGATGGGATCTCCCGGCGATTTCGGATGGGGCGGTATGGCTAGTACTGTTTTTTGGGTTGACCCACTAGAAGATCTGATTGTGTTGTTTGCAACTCAACTTATTCCTTCTAGTTATTACCCTATTAGGAAAGAGCTACGGGCTCTCGTATATCAAGCCATTATTGACTAATACTGTGGATTATAGCGAATATGTCGTTTCAGTTTTAAGGGCTGGAACTAAATAAAATACGATAGAGGTTCCATTATGAGTGCAGCCTTGGGGGTTGACCCTTTCGATTTCGTCGTTTTTGGAGGAACTGGGGATTTGGCCATCAGAAAACTGATGCCTGCCCTTCTGTTTAGTGAATGTGACGGCAGATTACCCGAAAAATGTGACATTATCGCCCTTGGAAGATCTAAGCTTACACAGGCAGATTATTCAAAAGCTGTGCGGGCAGGGTGCGAGAAGCACATGAAGGATAATCCTTTTTCAGAGGATAATTGGGCGGCTTTTGAAGCACGTCTTCATTATATTCAGCTCGATGTGAATAATGAGAAAGATTTTAAAATCTTGCGAGCGAAGTTGGATGAGAACGGAGATCGAATAAGGGTCTTTTATCTTGCAACGCACTCTTCCCTTTTTGGTGATATTGGTGACCAGCTTAAGAAGGCAGGTACAATTCATGAAAAAACCCGAATTGTTCTTGAAAAGCCGTTGGGAATGGACCTGAAGAGTGCAGCAGACACGAATGCTCGCATTGGGAAAAATTTTGAAGAAGATCAGATTTTCCGAATAGATCATTATTTAGGCAAAGAGACTGTCCAAAATTTGATGGTTCTTCGGTTTGGAAATTCGCTGTTTGAGCCGGTTTGGCATCACGGGATGATCGATCACGTCCAAATCACTGTTGCAGAGACTATCGGTGTAGAAAGGCGCGGGGACTATTATAATGATAGCGGTGCCTTACGTGACATGGTGCAAAATCACTTAGTTCAGCTTTTATGTCTTGTCGCAATGGAGCCACCAGCTCATTTTGAACAAGATTCCGTGCGGGACGAAAAGCTAAAAATCTTGAAAAGCCTTCGTCCAATCGTTGGGGAGATGGTTCAAGATCGGACGGTTCGAGGGCAGTATGAGCCGGGTGCGATAGGAGGAGAGGCAACAAAAGGCTATTTGGAAGACTGTAATCTGGAAGAAAGCGATACAGAAACCTTTGTTGTGATTAAAGCTGAAATTGATAACTGGCGATGGACAGGTGTTCCCTTTTACTTACGTACAGGTAAGCGATTACGGCAGAAATTCTCTGAGATTGTGATTGAATTTAAACCAGTTCCCCACCAAATATTCTCCAGTGGCGCGCAGGGACTGAAGCCCAACAGACTGATCATTCGATTGCAGCCTGATGAAGGTATAAAATTGATAATGACGAGTAAGGTTCCGGGGCCAGGGGGACTGCGTTTGCAGCAAACGCCTCTAAACCTGAGTTATTCTGATGTGTTTAGAAGCCGATCACCCGAGGCATATGAGCGACTGATACTGGATTCTGTTCGAGGAAATTCTACTTTGTTTATGAGGGGGGATGAAGTCGAAGCTGCCTGGAAATGGATAGAACCCATTATGGAAGGCTGGCGTCGCAGTCAAATGGCTTTATCACTTTATCCTGCAGGTACTATGGGATCTTCAGCTGCAACTGCGTTGATTGCTAAAGATAACCGAACCTGGCATGACGGAGAAGAGTTGTAACTATGATTTTAGCAGATGAATATAATTTCTCTTCCGTTGAGAAACTGGATGCTGCGTTGAGCCATGAGATTGCGATTGCACTCGATGCAGCGATTTCCGCAAAAGGACAGGCTGTACTTGTTGTCTCTGGTGGGAATACACCAAAGGGCATGTTGATGAAGCTCAGTCAGCAAGCAATCCTTTGGTCAAATGTTACAGTTTTGGCTGCTGACGAGCGCTGGGTAGATGTATCAAATAGCCGAAGTAATGAGCGGATGATACGCCAATACCTGCTTCAAAATGATGCTGCAAGCGCAACCTTTATTGGATTCTACACTCCGAATGTTGAGGCTATTCAAGCACCGCTAATGTTGGAAGATACATTGGATTTGTTGAAATCGCCCATAGATGCCTTGGTTCTAGGGATGGGGGAGGATGGTCACACCGCATCCTTGTTTCCTTGTGCTGCAAATATTGAGAATCTTTTAACAGAAAAAGAAGGTCTTAAAACTGCATTTGTTAAACCTGGCACTGCGCCGGATGCCAGAATAACGCTTTCCTTTTTAACTCTTACAAAAGCTTGTCATACGTTCCTTCATTTTACAGGGGATCTGAAAAAAGAGATTTATCAAAAGATCATATCAGGAGATTTTCAGGCGCCTCTTGGGCACGTGCTTGAAGCCAGTAGCGGTAAAATAAGGCTGTACTGGGCTGCTTAAATTCAGAAAGCGATATTCAATGCCAAGAAAAGAAATAGAGGCTGTTACACAGGTCATACTTAAGCGTAGTGCCGAAACGCGCAGGCAGTATTTGGAAAACATAAAGGTGGCCGCAGATCAAGGACCTCATAGAAACAGTCTTTCCTGCGGTAATCTTGCTCATGCCTGCGCAGCCTCTCCCGAACAGGTTAAAGAGGGATATCAAGATGTCGCCGCTGTAAATGTAGCAATTATTTCTGCCTATAACGACATGCTTTCCGCCCATCAACCTTTTGAAACCTATCCCCAATTGATAAAAGATGTTGCTGCACGCCACGGTGCTATGGCCCAATTCGCAGGAGGCGTCCCTGCTATGTGTGATGGGGTGACACAAGGGCAGGACGGAATGGAATTATCCTTGTTCAGCCGGGATGTGATTGCGATGGCAACAGGAATAGCACTTAGCCACAATGTTTTCGATGCCGCACTATGCCTTGGTGTGTGCGATAAAATTGTTCCTGGTCTCTTAATCGGTGCTCTCTCATTTGGTCACTTACCTGTTCTTTTTGTGCCCGCTGGACCGATGCCTTCAGGGCTACCAAATGATGAGAAAGTGCGTGTGCGTCAAGAGTTCGCCACTGGAAAAATAGGACGAGAGGAGCTCTTTACTGCAGAAAGTGCATCTTACCACAGCCCCGGAACCTGTACATTCTATGGTACGGCAAATACAAATCAAATGCTGATGGAGCTGATGGGACTTCATGTCCCGGGGGCTGCTTTTGTGAACCCGGATACGCCGCTCCGTTCGGCACTGACACAACATGCAACGGCTCAAGCGATTTCTCTTGCGCGTCGCCCCGATTTAATACCCATCGGACAGCAAATTGATGAAAAAGCCATCACTAATGCAATCGTAGGGTTGCTCGCGACAGGCGGGTCGACCAATTTAACCATTCATCTTGTGGCAATAGCGCGAGCTGCAGGTATACAAATTACTTGGGATGATTTTAGTGCATTATCTTCCGTCGTGCCGCTTGTCACAAGAATTTATCCTAACAGTCAAGCCGATGTAAATCATTTCCATGCGGCAGGCGGGTTTGGTTACTTTATCCGCACGATGTTGGATGAAGGATATTTACACGAAGACGTAAATACAGTCGCCGGGTTTGGCCTTCGCCGGTATCAGGAAGAGCCGTTTTTAAAAGAAGGAGAATTGGTTTGGCGACAATCACCTTCAAGCAGCCTTGATCGGGATGTTCTGCGTTCTGCGGCTGAGCCTTTTGCTCCGACTGGAGGCTTGAAGCTGCTTTCGGGAAATTTGGGGCGATCAGTTATTAAATACTCAGCGGTCAAAAAGGCGTATCATTTTGTGGAGGCTCCGGCACGTGTTTTTACGTGCCAGCAAGCTTTTTTAGATGCCTTTGCGGCAGGTGAACTACATCTGGACTTTGTTGCTGTTTTAAGTCAGCAGGGTCCTCGCGCTAATGGGATGCCAGAGCTTCATAAACTGACCCCTGCTTTGGGTGTACTACAGGATCTAGGCTATAAGGTTGCTTTGGTAACTGATGGTCGTATGTCAGGTGCTTCGGGTAAAATTCCAGCTGCTATACATGTGTCTCCTGAAGCAATGGATGGTGGGAATATTGGTTTAATACAGGATGGAGATATTATCTCATTGAATGCTGAAAACGGATCATTGAATGTTTTAATTTCAGAAGAAGACTTAGAAAGTCGGCAAACTACTCCAACCCTTGTTAATGAAGACAGCTTCGGTTCTGGTCGCAATATGTTTTCAGGGATGAGAGGGCGCGTTGGGAGAGCCGAAGATGGTGCTTCCAGTCTTTAAGCACAATTCAGTCCTGTGAGGTAGTGCTAGGCAGTAATATCGTTGCAATTGTACCAATGTCCTGTTCGCTTGCCATGAGAACTGTGCCATTAGATTGTTTTGCGAAACCAAAGACCATACTCAAACCTAACCCTGTTCCCTTGCCTACGTCTTTTGTCGTAAAAAAGGGCTCAAACACACGCTCAAGGATTGTTGTGTCCATGCCAAATCCAGTGTCCCTTACAGATAGCCAACTATAACTTCCTTCTTCTAAATCTGCATATTGGTCACAGTTGTCGCCAGTAATTTTCAAATTGCCTTTTTCTATATAAAGGTCTCCGCCGTCAGGCATGGAATCTCGAGAATTAATACATAAATTTATTAGCGCATTTTCTAATTGTCCTTGGTCTGCAAAAACGGGTCGCAGTTTGGGGTCATGCTTACAATGGATTGTAATAGTTACACCGATCAATCGATCGATTAATTCTAACATTTCATCGGTTAGTTTATTTAAATAAGAAATCTGAGGCTTTAGAGACTGTTTTCTTGAATAGGCTAGGAGGCGCTGGGTCAGTTGCGCTCCTTTGTTCGCAGATCTTTCAATTGCATTTAAGAAAGAGCGAACAGGATGGTCATCGGATAATTCGTCATCCATTAAGTCCAGGTTTCCAAGAATGATGGCAAGAATATTATTAAAATCATGAGCGACGCCACCGGTAAGTTGCCCTATTGCTTCCATTTTTTGTGACTGTTGAAGTTGCATTTCCATTTTTTTCGCTGTTTCGGCAGCAATTTTTTCTTTGGATATGTCGCGACCAGCACCCTGATATCCTTTGAAGTCTCCTTGTTCATCAAAGACAGGAATACCACTAATTGATACATGCAGGGGGCTACCATCATCCCGTAGGGTGGTGAATTGAAAATCTCGAAAGGGCAAATGAGCTTCCAAACCTAGAATATGTTGTTCCCATTCTAAGTTCATTTGCGTAGCACTGACTGCCTCTTTGCGTGTTTTTCCAAGCATGGAACTTGGATAGATACCAGTAATTTCAGTAAGCCGATCAGAGAAGGAATTAAATCTCAAATTTTCGTCCATGCCCCAGAACCAATCGGATGCCGAATTGGCTGCGGCCTCAAATTGCGCCTCACTTTCGCGAAGAGCTTCTTCTATTTTTTTTCGGTCGAATATTTCTTTTTCAAGTTCCTGTGTACGGAGAGCAACGCTGTTTTCCAAATGCTCGTGGGATTTTTCTAAGAGAGCTTGGGCTTCTTTTATTTGACTGATGTCATATACCCAGGAGACAATTCTATCCTCGCCATCAATAGATAATTTCGTCCAGCTCAGTAAAGACCAAAAGCTTTCTCCATTAGTTTTAAGTAATTCCAACTCACGGGGTTTGGTGAACCCGTTGCTTCTAAACTCTTTTACCAGTTCAACTCTATCTTTGAGATTCTTCCACAATTTTAAGGTACTCTTGCCCACAAGATCTTCCGACTCTTCGGAAAGCAGTGATGCCAGACTATTATTTACAAACGAAAAAACACCCGTATCTTGATGAGAAATTCCGACACCAACAGGGCTGGCTGAGAGCATCCTTCTAAGTTCCTGCTCGGACTTTTGGATACCTTCTTGGGCATCTTTTATTTGAGTAAGATCGTAAATCCAGAAAACAACGCTATCTTGACCTTTGCGAGTAATGCGTTGTCCAAATACATTTGCCCAAAAAGGCTCCCTGTTCTTCCTATGAATGTAGGCTTCGAGTATTTCCACATACCCGTTTTCCTTTATGGTGTTGAAATACTGAAAGCGCTGTTCAGAATATACCCAGTGTTCTTGTACTGGGTCGCCTATAATGGTTTCGTTTTCAGGGGATAATAGCTCCTTCAGTCGTGAGTTAGCAAAACTGATTAAGCCCGTATTTATATCTGCGATGCCCACACCAATTGGACTTGTTGACAACACTTGCAGAAGATCCTGCTCAATTACTTGTCGAACTTTAATCTCTTCAGACAGCTCCTTTGTTCGCTCTTTAACCTGTTGTTCTAGGTGCTTAGATGACATTCTAAGTTTTTCTTCGGTAAGGACAAGTTCACTGATATCTGTTGCAATGCCGGCGATACCCGTTATTTCGCCATTTTGACCGTACAAAGGGAACTTTACGGCGAGATTAGTTATTGTTTTACCGCTAATTTTAATTGTTTCTTTTTCGGAGAGAGGCTGGTTTGCCTCAAAAACTCGGCGATCATTGGCGGTAAGAGTGTCTGCAATTTCTTTCGAAAAAATATCATAGTCATTTTTACCAATCAAATAACCATCAGGCCATCCAACTTTGCTTGTAAATTTATTTCCGGCAATTAAATATCTTCCATCAAGGTCTTTCACAAATATGTAAGCAGGGCTATTTGTAATGACAGCTTTTAGAAGCTCTTCACTGTCTCGCAAATCTCTCTCCGCTTTCTTGCGCGGAGATACATCTAGTATAATGCCGATGAGACCGGCAGCTTTTCCCTCTTCATCAGTAAAGACAAATTTGTGGAACATGACATCTCGCATTACCCCATCAGAATGAAGTACTTGAGTTTCATAAACCTGTTTTCCGCCACGAAGAAAGAGGTCGTCATCAGCTTTTCTATATATTTCGGCATTATCTGAAGGGGCTACTTCAAACACGCTTTTCCCAACAAGATCGTGTCGTGCGATGCCTAAAAATTTTGAAAATTCTTCATTACATGCGGTGTAATGGTGATTGATATCTTTACAAAATACAGGAGCGGGGATTGCTTCGAGTAGCATATCACTACTGCCGCCAATTGTTGATGTCGTCCATTTTGTGTCTTTTCTTTTTGCAACTTCATGCACAGAAATGATCAAATCTGTACCATCTTTTATGCAATGCAGATTTGCCCGAACTTCGGATCCTTGTTTCAATTTGATCGTGACAGCGTCGATTATTTCAATGTTGTTAGTTTTTAGATTTTTAAATTTTGACCGGATTTCCTCTGCACTTGGGGATAAAAGAAGTGAATATAATGTTGGTAAATGGTCTTCTTCAAGGCCCAATAATACGAGCCATTTGTCATTAGATGCTTTGAAAACTCCATCTAATCCAATGACAAAGGCAGGTTCGCTAATCAGTGAAAGTACTAGATACTTATCGTGCTTATCCATTGCGTGAGAACGCTTGGAAATGTGTATCTCTGATTTTTCGTCTTTCGTCACAACAATCCTGCTTCTGTTGATCAATAGAATATAATTAGATTAGAGGCTTATATAAGTCTGTTTCCAGGTTCCCATTTTTTAGCATTTACTATGTCTTCACATTAGTTAATCTGAAGTATCAAAATGATCAATAGTTTAGCGATAGTTTAGATTTTCCTTGACTGAAAGTCTTCCTTATTTAAATTTAGTTTCCTGTGCAACCACTCATCAGAAGTGGCAGTAAAAAGAAGTGATCCGTTCTCACGCGACCCTTTGATTTTGCGCAATGTGAATGAAATCAACTTGTTCTAATAAAACTAATCTGACTGCAATATGGGAGATACTAATGAGAATAATCTTTAAAGCAGCCGCCGTAACCGCGCTGTGCCTCGGTATGTCTACGGGGGTTCAAGCTAATACTCTTAAAATGGCCTACGATGCTGACCCTGTATCCTTGGACCCACATGAGCAATTATCTGGAGGAACACTTCAATTATCGCATATGATTTTTGATCCTCTCGTCCGCTGGACTAAGGACCTTGGATTCGAACCACGGCTTGCCACAAGTTGGGAGCGGGTTGATGATAAAACTATGCGTTTTCATTTGCGGGAAGGCGTAAAATTCCATTCAGGCAATGTTATGACGTCACTGGATGTGGTCTGGACATTCGACCGTTTAAAGAAAAGCCCTGATTTTAAAGGTCTATTTACACCCTTTGAAGTGATGCGGGTTGTTGATAAAAATACAGTTGATTTGGTTACTGTGGAGCCTTATCCACTTGTTCTCCATCAAGCGACATATATCTTTGCTATGGATAGAAAATTCTATACCGGGTTCGACGGTAAGGGAAAATCTAAAGCAGAGATTGTTAAGCATGGCGATTCATTTGCGTCAACGAATGTCTCTGGAACAGGGCCTTACACAATCACTTCTCGTGAGCAGGGCGTGAAAGTTGTATTCAACCGTTTCGCCGGTTATTGGGATAAGAAGTCTCCTGGTAATGTGTCTGAAATCATCATGACACCTATTAAGGAAGGTCCTACACGTGTAGCTGCTCTTCTTTCTGGTGATGTTGATTTTATCGCTCCTATTCCTCCTACAGATCTTGAGCGCATCAAGAGCAATGCGAATACGACTGCGGTCACCATGGGCGGAACACGGATTATAACATTTCAGTTGAACCAAAATCGGGTGGCTCACTTTAAAGACAAACGCGTTAGACAAGCCATGGTTCATGCTGTCAACAATGTCGGCATTGTTAAGAAAATCATGAAAGGTTTTGCTACTGCCGCTGGTCAACAGGGACCAAAAGGATATGCTGGTTATGTTGATGGTTTGAAGCCGCGATATGACTTGGCAAAAGCAAAGCAACTGATGAAAGATGCTGGCCTTGAAGCTGGCTTTACTGTGACAATGGCGGCGCCAAATAACCGCTATGTTAATGATGCAAAAATTGCTGAAGCTGTGGCGAGTATGCTTTCAAAGATCAACATAACAGTTGAATTGAAGACAATGCCAAAAGCACAATATTGGCCAGAGTTCGATAAGCGCTCTGCTGATATCATGATGATCGGCTGGCATTCAGATACAGAAGATTCAGCGAATTTTTCTGAATTTTTAACAATGACACCAAGTTCTGAAACAGGTTACGGCCAATATAACAGCGGTAATTTTTCAAACGATAAAATTGATGAACTTGTTGTTAAAAGCCAAAGCATGACAGATCCTGTAGAACGGTCAAAAGTTCTTCAAGAGGTTGAAAAAACTTTGTATGACGAAGCCGCTTTTATTCCACTTCATTGGCAAAATCTTGCCTGGGGTGCTCGTAAAGGTGTGAATGTGGAAGCCGTTGTAAATGTGATGAATTTCCCTTATCTGGGCGATTTGGTCATGAAATAACGGGTGTTGATAATTGATCTGGCCGGGCTCTTTTTACAGGAACCCGGCCTTCAATAAGGGCATATTAGCTTGGACTATTTTTATTTCGCTATTAGGCGATTGATGCAAGCAACACTTGTGATGTTTGTGATCAGTTTGATCGGGTTTTCAATACAAGATAATCTGGGCGACCCCCTCCGTGAATTGGTGGGGCAATCGGTTTCAGAAAAAGAAAGAGAAGCTTTACGGGACAGAATGGGCCTAAATGATCCTTTTCTTGTGCAATATGGACGATTTCTATCGAAAGCCGTTCAGGGAGATTTAGGCGATTCCTACTTTTTTAAGAAACCTGCCCTTGAAGTGATTGCTAAAAAATTTCCAGCAACGCTAGAGCTGGTAATCGGCGCAACATTAATTATCATATTCTCGTCAGTCCCTTTGGGTATTTACAGTGCCATAAATCCTAAAAGCTGGTTTACCCGTTTTATTCTTGGATTTAGCATCGTTGGAATTTCTGTGCCGGTTTTTCTGACAGCCATTTTCTCAATTTATATATTTTCAGTGGAATTGGGATGGATGCCCTCTTTTGGAAGAGGAGAGACAACTAACCTTTTCGGTTGGGATTCAGGCTTCTTCAATAGGGATGGGTTAGCTCACTTGGTTCTTCCAAGTATCTCGCTTGCATCTATTATGATGCCGTTATTTATTCGCTTGATTCGCTCTGAAATGATGGAGATTCTGCAACTGGATTATATCCGATTTGCCTGGGCTAAAGGATTATACCCCAAGCGAATATGGTTTCTGCATGCCTTTAAAAATACCCTGCTTCCCGTGATTACTGTCGGGGGGGTTCAAGTTGGAACAATGCTTGCGTACACAATTCTGACAGAAAGTGTTTTTCAGTGGCCTGGCATGGGTTTTCTCTTTTTGGAAGCGGTTAATCGTGTCGATACGCCGCTTATTATTGCTTACATAATTGTTGTTGGTTTGATTTTTGTTGTGACAAATACCGTCGTAGACCTCCTCTATACATGGGTAAACCCAACAGTGAAATTAGTGGGGCAAAAATCATGACTGGAATAAAGTCATTCTTAAATTCTGATCTTGTGTATCGTTTTCGAAAAGACAAGGTTGCTGTTGTAAGTCTAAGTATTGTTCTTATCTTGGTTTTTAGTGCAATTCTTGCGCCTTTGATATCGCCATTCGATCCTTATGATCTTAAATCAATTGACATAATGGACAGCGAAATACCGCCGGTTTGGAATGAAGGCGAGGGCGATGAGCGGTTTTTACTTGGGACAGATCCTCAAGGTCGAGACATGCTGAGTACCATCCTCTATGGCATGCGAATCTCTCTGACGATTGGGTTTTTTGCAGTGCTTTTGCAAGGTGTATTGGGTGTTACCATTGGATTACTGTCTGGGTATTTTGGGGGGAAAATTGATGCCTTCTTTATGCGTCTTGCCGATATCCAGTTGTCCTTCTCCACTTTAATGGTTGCTATTATTGCATTAGCTATTTTTCAAGCTGCTTTTGGTGCGGAGCTTTATAGTAAGCTTGCCATCTTCATGTTGGTCTTAGTAATTGGTATCGCAGAATGGCCACAATATGCGAGGACAGTCAGGGCTTCGGTCCTTGCCGAAAAAAACAAGGAATATGTCGATGCCGCGCGGGTGATTGGCATGAGCCCAAAACGCATAATGTTCCGGCATATTTTCCCAAATACGCTATCACCTATCCTCGTAATTTCGACGATACAAGTAGCGAATGCCATTATTTCAGAAGCAGCGCTTTCTTTCCTCGGATTAGGTATGCCTGTGAATCAGCCTTCCTTGGGATCCCTGATCTCTAGCGGTTTTGAATATATTTTTAGTGGCTCTTGGTGGATTACCGTCATTCCAAGCTTATTCCTTGTTTTGCTTATTCTTAGTATAAATATGCTGGGAGATTGGTTGCGGGATGCCTTAAACCCAAAATTGTACAAGGATTGAGTATGGCATTATTGGAAGTAAAGGACCTTGAAGTTGAATTTCCCTTGGGACGCGTCACCTTGCAAGCAATTCGTAAGGTAAGTTTTAGTCTAGAGAAAGGGGAACGGCTCGGTATCGTGGGCGAAAGCGGCGCCGGAAAGTCAGTCGCGGCTTTCTCTATCCTCAACTTACTGAGCAGACCCGGCAGGATTTCGGGCGGTGAAGTTTTGTTCGAAGGGAGGGATATTAGTAAACTTGATAATAGACAAATGCGGAGCATCAGAGGCAACCAGATCAGTATGATTTTTCAAGATCCTATGATGACCTTGAATCCGGTATTGACTGTTGCAACGCAGTTGATTGAGTGCTTGAAGGCTCACAGAAAAATCTCTGACAAGGAAGCTTGGGATATCTCTATCTCTAAACTGAAGGAAGTTATGATTCCATCCGCAGAAGAGAGGATGGAGAGTTATCCTCATGAACTATCGGGGGGGATGAGGCAACGCGTTGTGATCGCAATGGCTTTGCTTACTGATCCTGAAATTATTATTGCGGATGAGCCAACCACAGCACTGGATGTGACTATTCAGGCTGAAATTATGGTACTGATGTTGGAGCTTTGCAAATCTAATAATGTTGGCCTCATTCTCATCACGCATGATTTGGCAGTGGTTAGCCAAGTGACTGAACGAATACTTGTCATGTATGCGGGGCGTGTTGTGGAAGAAGGGCGTACGCAAGAAGTTATAACAAATCCAAAACATCCCTATACAAGGGGGCTGCTCAAAGCCCTCCCCCAGGAGAATACTGCTGGGTCTCGGCTTAACCAGATCCGTGGATCCATGCCGTCCTTAAACGCGCTCCCTCAAGGATGCGCGTTTAACCCAAGATGTGAGTATGCGAATAAGGAGTGCAGTCAGCTTGTTCCTAAACTGGAAGGACATAAGGGGCATTCTGCCGCTTGTATTCACACGAAAGAAATTCCACCTTTTAATTCTGAGTTAGGGAAAGTATGACAGGATCTAGCGATGCCCCCCTTGTAAATATCCTGAATGTTGAAAAGACTTTTGGCGATGGCGGTGGTTTTCTAAGTACCGCGCAGCCTATCGTAAATGCCTTGAATAATGTTTCTTTATCGATTGAAAAAGGGGACTCATTTTGTCTGGTGGGAGAGAGTGGGTGCGGAAAATCTACATTGGCGCGGACTGTTATCGGACTTCATCCGCCAACCAAGGGAGAAATACATTATCAAGGAACCCGCATTGACTCATTGAGTGCAAAAGGTCGGCAACCGTTCAAGCGGAAGATGCAAATGATTTTTCAAAATCCTTATGCCTCTTTAAACCCTAGAATGACCGTTACTCAGATTTTGGAAGAGCCGCTGAAAATCCATGAGAAAGGGATGAGTAAAGTTGCTTTGAAGGAGAAAGTGGAAGAGGTCATGGTATCGGTTGGCAACGACCCTGCGTGGGGGCCACGTTATCCTCATGAGTTTTCGGGTGGGCAACGTCAGCGTATCAGTATCGCGCGAGCGCTTATGCTTGACCCTGAATTTGTCGTAGCGGACGAGCCGATTTCTGCATTGGATGTTTCTATTCAGGCGCAAGTTCTTAATGTAATGATGGATGCGCAGGAGAAAAGAAACCTAACTTATTTGTTCATCACTCATGATTTATCAATTGTCGAGCATTTTGGCAGTAAAGTAGCAGTCATGTATTTGGGAACGGTTTGTGAACTAGCGGAAGTAAAAAACTTGTTTGATGCGCCGCGGCACCCCTATACCCAAGCTCTTTTAAGTGCCATTCCAAAAATTGATGGAAGTGGGGTAAACCACATAAAAATGTCTGGTGAAGTGCCGACTGCCATGGACCTGCCTTCTGGATGTGTTTTCCATCCGCGTTGTCCGTACGCGAATGAGAGATGTCGGCGAGACATCCCGACCTTAGCGGATAACGGGAATACAAAAACAGCCTGTTTTGCTGTCGAAGAAGGACGGGTTTAGATTAGGCTGCTAAAATAATTTTTCCAATTTTCAACAGCTGATGGTTCCGTAAATTTGTTTTGATATTCCTGATCGCCAGTGGAGACCATAGTTGCCACGAGTTTGGGGTCGTTAATGAGCTGTTGGATATTATGCGCAAGCGAATTAACATCCTCTATATCTGAGAGCATTCCATTTTCCCCGTGCCGGATATAGGCCGCGGGACCTTGAGCTCTGGCTGCGGCGATTGGCGTATTGGATGCCCATGCTTCCAGTATGACAGTTCCAAAGCCTTCTTGCCTTGAAGGGAAAACTGCTATATCTGCAGCCGCCAATAAGGCTTCCTTATCGGTACGCCAGCCTAAGAATTTTACTCTGTCCGCTACTTTGCATTCTTTAGCGAGGGTTTTTAACTCTTCTTCCTGTGGTCCTGTCCCTGCAATCCACAAATAGGCGTCTTTAAGTTGAGCGAGGGCGCGAATAGCAAGGTCTAATCCTTTTATGGGATGAAGTCTTCCCAAAGCCAAGAGAAGAGGAACGCCGTCCGGGGTATCAAAATCTTTTCTAGATACAGGAGGGGTTGGCGTCCAATTAACAAAATTAGGAATGTAATGCACTCGATCTGCAGGCCATCCTTCTTGGATGACATAGTCACACAGAGCTTTTGTAATTCCCACTAAATGATCACATTTTTTGAAATATTTAAGTTTGTAATAACCACCAAGTCTAGCCACTTTTGGAAAGTTGCCAGATGGTATCATGGAAGCTGCACGGCTCATCCAGCTTAAATAAATATCGGGTTTAAATTGGTTAGAAAGCCGATTGAGTTCTCGGGCTGATGACCAGTCCAGTGCGCCACCGAATTTAAGTGAAACTGGGTCAATACCAGCATCTTTAAGCTTTGCATCCCGAACATTGTTGCTACGAGAGGCAATCAGTTGTTCGAAACCCGCTCCTTCAAATGCAAGGGCAAGGTTTACAAAAAAAGTCTCTGCGCCGCCATGTCCAGCGCCGCCAATGGCCTGCATTATTTTCATATATACTCCCTGATTGCGCTTCTTATAAGACAAGGGCCGCTATTTGCATAGCGGCCCTTGGTTGGAATTCTCTAAAAATAGTTTAGTTGGTGGATGCGCCTTGAGCAATCCATCGGCCCAGAAGTAATCTTTCTTCTTCCGTCATCTCGGTCATATTTCCAAGCGGCATGGTTTTGGTGTCCACGGTTTGTTGGCGAATACGTGTTTTTTCCCGGACGATTTGAGCAGCAGTTTCAAGCTTTACGCCTTTAGGAGGGGCATCAAAGTCTTCGTTAGAAGGTTTCGCTGCATGGCAATTTGCACATCTGGTTTCGACAATCTTTTGAACAGTTGCAAACGGAA
>Ga0209826_1001485_pt1 | contig 16362 bp, 15 predicted proteins | sample GOMGulsemesocosm_5_FD_184637 | JGI IMG/M metagenome (GOLD analysis project Ga0209826, IMG submission 184637) | Methane-oxidizing microbial communities from mesocosms in the Gulf of Mexico - GOM15C Gulf of Mexico (SPAdes) (version 2) | ecosystem: Environmental > Aquatic > Marine > Cold seeps... | reverse complement strand
AAATAAACTAAGGATGAAACACGAATTCATCTTTCAATTGGTGAGAGTATAGCAGGAAAAACTAAAAATATCAAATTATTTATGTTATTTTCTTAATTTTTATGAAAATAACTGATTTTTGTATATATAGTTTAATGTTTTAATAACAAAGGTATGAAAAATTCTATCTTCTGTTTATTGCTGGTAATGATGTTTTTCAAGTCACTATATTGCGCATATGCGGGGAAGTTTCTTATTTTATATTTTGAGTTATTGGGCCAAGATTGGTATGCGTGTTTCATCAAATCATAAAGTTCGTCATGTGTACAGTAAAAACTAAATTTGGCAAACATTCCATCTTCCATTACGCATGTTCCAAATTCTCCGCCTTTAGCTATCTTTTCATTGGTATGAATTGAAGCCAGGTATCTACATTCTTCATGGGGTAAGGAAGAGGGATAGTTATGAAATACTCCTATATATGTATACTCTTTTTCTATTGATTTCTGTTCTCTTAGCCACTTATCAAGTCTTAGCCAAGTATTTGCTATTTCTTTTCTATATCCATGAATTCGCAAATACGTAATAGGCAGGTTTGGTTTATGAACAATTTCAGGCTCATTTATTTTAAACAGCGAATCGATTTTTTGATGCGCACTTTTTTTTTCATGGTTTGTTACTCTCCATTTAGACGGTGTCATCAAAAATCTTTTTTTAAAAGCAGAACTAAATGAACTGCTACTTAAAAATCCCACCTCGAAAGCTATGGTCTCAATTGATTTATCAATATTATATAAAAGTAAATTGGAAGATTTCTCCAATCGAATATTTCTAATATATTGGGTAACTGATTCAGAGGTGATGGCTTTGAAAACTCTATGAAAATGATATAGTGAATATCCACTTATTTTTGCCAATCGTTTTGCGCTAAGGACTTCCCCACAGTGATAGTAAATGTATTCTAATGATAGGTTAATTTGCTCATATTGAGCTTTCGTGGTATTTCCTTTTAACATAATGAAATGTTACCGATATTTTTCTAAATAGCACATATGATGGATTTTAGTAGTAAAATTTTATTGAATTCCAATCTTGATGATACTAATATCTATAAAATCAATTAAAGGATATTTTATGAATATAAGAGAAAAAATGTCTACAGAATTTAAAGATAAGACTATATTTAAACAAGTACAAGATTATTCATTAAATTATTTAGATGAAATTGGAAACAGAGATGTGTATCCAAGCGAAGATGCTTTGAAAAAATTAGAAAACTTCTCAGAGAAACTACCTCAAAAAAGTATGGATGCCAAAGATGTATTGGAGTTTTTAAATACCAATGGGTCAAAGGCAACTGTAGATCACTTAGGAGGGAAATACTTTGGCTTTGTAACTGGTGGTGTGATTCCCACATCACTAGCAGCAAGAGTTTTAAGTGATTTCTGGGATCAGAACAGTGGTTTGTATGTTATGTCTCCCATAGCTTCAAAACTAGAGGAAGTATGTGAGAACTGGTTAAAAGAACTTTTTAGTTTACCAAAAAATACTGTGGCAGGATTTGTTAGTGGCTCATCTATTGCGATATTTTGTGGTTTGGCTGCTGGACGTTATCGTGTATTTAAAAACAATGATTGGGATATAAACAAACAAGGTTTTGTAGGTGCACCAAAGATTAGAATTGTAGCAGGACGACAAGCTCATGGTACAGTGGTAAAAGCTGTATCTCTTTTAGGGTTTGGTACTGATAATATAGAATGGGTAGACCATGATTCCCAAGGTAGAATAAAAGTCTCAAAAATACCAAAACTAGATAAAAATACTATTGTTGTATTACAAGCAGGAAATGTATGCTCCGGTGCGTTTGATGACTTTGAGAGTATTTGTACACAAGCAAAAGAAGTTGGAGCTTGGGTGCATATAGATGGGGCATTTGGTCTGTGGGCTGCTGCTAGTAAAAAGTTAAGATATTTGACAAAAGGAATAGAAAAAGCAAATTCTTTTTCTGTTGATGGACACAAAACATTAAATACTCCCTATGACAATGGAATAGTTCTATGTGATGATGAAGAAGCATTAACACACGCATTGCATTCCTCCGGTTCTTATATTGTTCGTCATGAAAACAGAGATGGGATGTTTTATACACCAGAGATGTCTAAAAGAGCGAGAGGGATTGAACTTTGGGCAGCGATGAAGTACCTAGGGCGTGATGGTATAGAAGAACTAATTGATGGGTTTTATGATAGAGCTACTCAACTCTCATCTGAGTTGGAAAAACAAGGCTTTGAGATAGTAAATGATGTGGTATTTAATCAAATCATGGTTCGATATAAAAGTGATGATTTGACAAATAAAATTATGAAATACCTTCAAGAATCTGGTTCATGTTGGTTGGGAGGTGCTGCATGGAAGGGACAAGCTGTTATAAGAATAAGTATTTGTTCTTGGGTCACATCAGATGAGGATATCTTGGTTACTGCAAAAACATTTGTGCAGGCTCGTGACAGTATAGCGTGTGAAGTTTAGGTTTGGATTTCTATATCCTATTGTTTTATTTTGTTTTTCATAAACAGTGTTTGAATGGCTTTATCTCGTAGCATTTCTAATTCACCACTGTTTTGCATTTCTATGATGACTTTGTCCAGTTTTAAAACCAAGTCTTTGTGTTTTTTATGCACATAGTGATAAACCAACATACGGTTTAAAGGAGGTGAGAGAGGATGGATGGAGTCTAGGTTCATTCTTTTACTCAGCATGAGTCCATTGATCCTTGCAGTAATTGCAATATCAATTCTGTTTGCATCAAGCAATTCCATCATTTTGATACTGTTATTAAATATTTTGACATTCTCAAGTCCACTGGTACACAGTTCAGCATGCCTAACCCCACGTACAATCCCAATATTATAATCATTTAAAGCAGAGCAATCTGTGATTTCAAAATTGTGTTTTTTTGAGAACACAGAGGGTTCAATATAATTGATGGGTGTAGGGATTCTGAGTAATGTTAAGTAGTCTTCTCCAATTTTAAAGATTCGATGAACTTCCCCATCTACTCTTCCAGCACTGGATTCATTTAAAGCTCTTTTTCCTGGCATATCCATCATTTCAATTTTAATACCGATTTTACTATAGATAACTTTTAAAATTTCAGCCCCAACCATTTGATCAGGAGTATTTTGAATTTGTGCAAAGACAAGTATTGATTGTGCATAGGAGATTTTTGTTAAAAAAAGAGTCAGTGTTAAAATAAACAGAATTTTATGCATACCCTTCCTTTATAAAAAATTCTTTGGCATTAATTATCCTATCATAAGTAAGTTAACTATTAATTTATCTATTTGTATTAATATTGAGCCTTAATGTCTTTACAATAAGTTATTGCTTTGACTCATTCCTTGCTAGGAGATAGGTAAACTCATCTGTTCGTTTTATATTTTCTTCAGTTAAGTCAAGTGCTTCTACATAATAAATATTTTGTGCAAACTGGACAGTTTTAAATTCTGCATCTATAACATTTTCTAAAAAACTCTCTAGCTGTTTGGTACTATCTTTGTTTAAAAAAATAGACTTATAGTCTCTCATTATTTATACCTTTATCGTATGATATAGAGATTATATCAAATCATTTAATAATTAAATATTGAGTTTGTATCCCAATCCTGAATAGTTTTTAACGATATTCTTATATGTACTTTTTCTCAGATCCCTGAAAAGAGATTTAAAAGCAGGTTCACTAACTTCATCTTGCCAAACATGAAATTTGATTTCTTCGTAAGAGATGATTCTATTGGGGTTCTGAATAAAAAGGTCAATGAGTAAAGCTTGTTTTTTATTTAGAACGAAAGCTTGATTATCTTTGATGATACTTTGAGTATGGAAGTTGAAAAATAAATTCTCACCCACATATACATTACTATATAAACGTTTGCTTATTATTTCCATACATTTATTTAAAGCATCTATAAGCACTGTATCGCTAAATGTATTATCAATGTATTTTGTGACATATAATTCCATCAGCTCATTAAGGTAGTCATTTTTTTTATTATTAGAAACGATAATAAAAGCAGTTTTTAAATCAACTTCACGTAACTCTTTTAAAAAGTTGATGGCTGTTCTATCTTTAAAAAAACTGCTTACTATTATTAAACAAGGTGAGTTTTTTTGATATAGTTTTTTTGCTTCATCTATATCTGAAGTAAAAGAAATGGTATTGACATTTTCTTTTAGTACTTCTAATATTTGACTTTTGTATGTTTCATCATCATAAATATACAAAACAGATAAATCATTCACCTTCATTTACGTAGCCTTTATATAAGTTGCTTTATTCTCTTAGCTTTAAGAACCCAATATTTCTTTTGTAGATACCATTTTTGCAAAGCCAAAACTCAAGCTAGCCATAGATGATGCATGTACTTGGGCCGCATTTATTTTTACACCTTCAAACTCTAAAGCAAGTGTTGCGCAAGCATCATGTACAACCGTACAATTGTAGTTTAACTCGCTCGCTGCTCTAACTGTTGAGTTTACACATATATGTGACATTGCTCCACAAATAATAACATCTTGAATATTAGATGTTTCTAATACATCTTGCAATGATGTATTTAAAAATGAATTGGCATGATTTTTTACAATAATTTTTTCATTCTTTGCAGGTGCAACACTTTTATGTATATCAAAACCTTCAGTATCAGTTATAAAAAACGGTGCGTCTTTTGAGAGTGATTCATGTTGAACATGTATGATTTTTATATTTTTTTCTCTGAATGTTTTCAATAGTAAACCAGCATTGGTTGAAGCCTCTAGTGTATTTTTTAAAATAAATCTTGCATCTTTAAAATCTTCAAAATAGTCATTTTGAAAATCGACAATAATTAAAGCGGTATTTTTCATAGGTAATCCTTTTTTTGATTAAGAAGTATAATAAATAATAGAAGGAAAAAAGTAGGATTTAAGAAGTATTTGATTTTATTAATTTTTCTTAAAACAGTAACTTTAAAATTACATTTTTAAACTTGTATAAAATATTTATATTTATATAATTATTTAAGCAAAATTTTAGTAATATAACTTAAACGATTAGATTAAATTTTTTTATTAAAATTAATTTTAGTTTAAATAATATACCAATATCATCAAGGAAACTACTATGCTTAAAAAGATGTCTATCAAACAAAAACTTATTCTTATCATGTCCATACCCTTAACGGTGGTGATTTTACTTGCTGCAAAACTAGCTTATAATTCATACACACACAGTACAAACTTGGAAAAGTTAACAAAAGTAGTTGTCCTTTCTACAAAAATAGGTGCTTTGGTACATGAAACACAAAAAGAAAGAGGCCTAACAGCAGGATATTTAGGTAGTAAAGGAGAAAATTTTAATTCTGAACTGTTAAATCAAAGAGCATTGACCAATAAGCGCAAAGAAGATTTTGAAAATTATTTGTCAAGATTTAGCTATGAAAATTATAGTGATGAGTTTAGCTCAAAATTACAAGAGTCTTTTCAGCAATTAGAACATATTGATTCAATAAGAAATAAAGTCACATCTTTTGATATCACTACGCCTGAAGCTATTTCTTATTATACAAAAGCCAATACTTTTTTATTAAATATTGTAAGTAGTATTACCAAGTTATCAAGTAATGTAAACGTATCACAAGATATCACTTCTTATATGAGCTTCTTACTATCTAAAGAAAGAGCAGGAATAGAGCGTGCCGTTGGGGCGAATACTTTTGTTCGAGATAATTTTGCTCGAGGGATGAAAGTAAAGTTTATTACGCTTATTGCTGAACAAAATGCGTATATGGACTCATTTATTAAAGTTAGTGATTCATCTTCAGTTGATTATTATAAAACAACTGTCGAGGGTTTCGCCGTCGATGAAGTTGTTAAGATGAGAGATGTCCTTTTAAATAGTTCAAGCAACAACAACTTTGGAATTAAAGCTGTTTATTGGTTTGACCAAATAACTAAAAAAATAGAATTTCTTAAAAATGTTGAAGACCATTTATCTGAAAAACTAGTAAATTCTATTGATATTGAATTGCATATGGCTCAAAAAGATATGATGATTTTTGGTCTATTAAGTGCTTTTGGTATAGCTATGACACTAATCCTAGCAAGAACTATTGCATTTGCAATTTTAATAGATGTAGACGTAGTAAAAAAAGGATTAAATGACTTTTTTGCATTTATAAATTTTGAAAAAGATGATATTGAATTATTAGAAGTTAGTTCAAAAGATGAACTGGGAATGATGTCTAAAACTATTAATGAAAATATTAAAAAAACCAAATTAAATATTCAGGCAGATAGATCTCTTATATCAGACACAATACGTGTCGCAAACAGCATTAATGAAGGGCATTTAGATGCTACTATTAAAAATTCATCCAATAATCCAGCGTTAAATGAACTCAAGAGTATTGTCAACGAGATGTTGATTACTTTAAATAAAAATATATCTAACATCTTAAATGTTTTAAACTCCTTCTCAAATTTAGATTATCGACCTAAAATTGAAAATAGTCAATTAACGGGAATTATTAAAAAATTAGAAGACAATGTAAATATATTAAGAGATTCAATTACTGGTATTTTAGTGGAAAATAAAAAAAATGGCATGCTGTTAAGTCGAAATGCAGAAGTGTTAAGTACAGATATGAATAGTATATCAACAGCTGCAAACTCTCAAGCTGCTTCACTGGAGGAAACAGCTGCTTCATTAGAAGAAATTACTTCTAATATTACCAGCAACTTTGAGACTACTGTTCAAATGACAAACTATGGAAGTCAAGTAAAAGATTCAGTTCTTGCTGGACAAATATTGGCAAATAAAACAGCTTCTTCAATGGAAGAGATAAACACTCAAACATCCTCCATTTCTGAGGCTATTACGGTTATTGACCAAATAGCATTCCAAACTAATATCTTATCTTTAAACGCAGCTGTTGAAGCTGCAACTGCTGGTGAGGCGGGAAAAGGATTTGCTGTTGTCGCTCAAGAAGTTAGAAACTTAGCTAGTAGAAGCGCGGAAGCTGCCAAAGAAATCAAAGACTTGGTTCAAAATGCAGAAACTAAAACACTTGAAGGTAAAAAAATTGCAACAGATATGATTGCAGGATATGAGAATCTTAATAGAAATATTTCTAGTACAATAGATTTGATTGAACACGTTAGTACTGCTAGTAAAGAACAATCTTCTGGTATGCAACAAATTAATGATGCAGTGAACAATTTAGATCATATCACCCAAAAGAATGCGCAAAATGCGTCCAATGCTGACTCTGTTGCTCAAAATACAAAAAAAATATCTGACGTTATCATTTCTAATGCTAATGCAAAAGAATTTGATGGAAAAGACACTATTATTATTGATACAAGAAGTAAAGACACTCAAACACAAAACCATAATAGTATTGAAAGAAGAGCGCCAGATTCTCGTACACATGAAAAACCTATAAACAAAAAAGTATTTGAAGCAAAAAATGATGAGGGTGATTGGGAGAGTTTTTAAGAAATACAAGATCTATTTGTATTTCTTATTTTATCCTTTTATCTATAATTACTTTTTTTAACTAAAAATTGATTTAACAACAAGATACTATAATGGTATAGTCACTAATAATCAATTCTTAGTACATAAGTTCTGTAAGGATAAGGATGTATAAACGAACACAAAAACAGATAACAATAGTTTTTATATTGTCATTTATTATAATAAGTTTTGTGTTGTATCAAAATAAATTTTTAGTGAACATGTTTATTTTGTTTATAGTTTTCGTAACGTTTTATATGATTGTTATTGGTTTTTTTAAAAAAGACAAAGCATTTAACGAAGCAAATCATAACTCAGATAACTATAGGGATGATTTGGAAAATAAGGTTTTGGAGAGAACTAGAAAATTAAATTACTTAAACAAAAAACTGCAAACATCTGTTGGTGATCTTAGTGAAACCAAAAAGGAATTAATAGCAGCTGAGAAAATGGCAAGCTTGGGTGAACTTGTGAGTTCTGTGACCCATGAAATAAGCTCTCCATTAGGTGTGAGTATATCGGCCTCTTCTCATTTAAATCATTTGGCAAGCGAGTTAATATCTTCATATGAAAAAGAGCTTATGTCACAAGATGAGTTTGAAAACTTTCTTAGAAAAGTAAAAGAATTATCAGAGATTTTAACTTTAAACTTAACAAATACAAAAAATCTAGTAGGTAGTTTTAAAAACATTGCAGTTGACCAAGCTTTAGCGGATATTAGAGTATTTAATGTGAAGGATTATATTCTCGAAATACTTTTGGCAGTAAATGGAATCACAAAGAATACAAAAATACAACTACTTTTCTCTTGTGACGATGATGTTCTTATCAAAAGTTATCCAGGATTCTTTTCTCAAATTTTGACAAACTTTATTAACAACTCTGTTTTACATGGTTTTAACGAAAACGAAGAGGGAGAGATACACATTAGTGTCTTTAACGCCAATAAAAATATAAAATTAGTTTACAGTGATAATGGAAAAGGTATCAAAGAAGAAAACAAAGAAAAAATATTTGAACAATATTTCACCACACGAAAAGGTGATGGAGGAACAGGTTTGGGATTACATATAATTAAACAAATTATTAATGAAGAACTTCATGGGAGTATACGTCTTAATAAAACAGAAAAAGGAGTTGAATTTTTAATAATTATTCCTAAAAATATATAAATTCATGTGATAATTAGGAAATTAACATTCAAGACAACATAACACTTACCCTTTAATGGTATGTGTTAAATGTAATATATTGGCTTGGTATGTTTTTTGTAAGTAACTATCTTCCTGGTAAGTTCTTGAAATTTATTTTTATTTGTAATAATATAAAAATAAATATAGGATTAACCAAGAGGACACGTAACATTCATGAATTTTAAATATATGAAGGTAAATTTTACTTTATTTATTACACTATACTTATCAATTATCTTATTCTTCTCAATAGTAAGTTATAATTTTTTTATCAGTGATTATATCAACCTTGAGAACAAACAAAATCAAAAAAATATAAACACAATTCTTTCCTCACTGAATGGAAGTATTTCAAGCATGAAAAGTACTACTGATGATTATAGTAATTGGGATGATTCATACAGTTTTATTGAAAATGAGAATTCAGATTATATTTATGAAAACTTTAGAGATGGCACAACGACGCTAACAGATTTAGGTGTGGATTTTTTTGTATACTCAAATTTAAAACAACAAACAATTTTTTCCAAATATACAAATGACTTACTTGAAAAAGATAAAGTTGATTTTGAAAGAGAAATATTAAGATTTTCCGGTAAAAGTACTCTCATTACCTTATTTAAACATAAATCACAATTTTTATTTTTAATAAAATCAGAAATTAAGAAAAGTGATAAGACAGGTAAACCTAATGGTTATCTGTATAGCGGAAAACTAATCACCAATAAAAACCTAAACGCCATCACAAAAGTTTTTAAAAAAGTATATATATCAAATAGGCAAGTAAATAAAAAATATTTAGAACCTAAATTCTCACATATGAAAAATATTAAAGTTACAATTGATTATAATAGTTCAACTCTAATCAATAACATACAAGTCTTTGATTTTAATAATGAATATGTATTTTCTATCATCACTGAAAATGAGCGAGAAATTCTAAATAATGGTCAAAAAACAATTGTTATATTTAATCTGATAATCGCAATATTTGTATTTATAATTTTATTTATTTTGTATAAAAATCAAAAAGTACTTGAACGTATGGTGGAGAAAAAATCAAATGAAGTCATTGAAAAGCAAAAAGTTATAGCTCAACAATCTAAAATGATTGCAATGGCTGAAATCTTAGAAAACATTGCACATCAATGGAGACAACCCTTAAGTGTGATTACAACAGCATCTTCAGGTGTAAAGTTAAATAAAGAGATGGGATTATTAACAGATCAGGATATATTTGAGTCCATGGACACCATCACAAATTCTGCACAATATTTATCAAATACAATCAATGACTTTAAGAATTTTCAAAATAAAAATAAAAAAAATGTATTATTGTGTTTATCCAAAACAATTGAAAAAGCAAGCTCTCTTATTGATGTTAAATTCAAAGAACAAAATATAAAGGTTTCTCACAATATTCAAGGTATTAAAATTTGGGGAATAGAAAATGAACTTATTCAAGTATTATTAAACGTATTTAATAATTCAATAGATGCCTTCGAATCAAAAGAACTTGATGCTGATAATGCTAAGTTATTACTCATTGAAATGCAAAAAAAGGATGGATTTATAGTAATAAGTATTAAAGATAATGCAGGTGGTATTTCTGAATCTATTATTGAAAGAATTTTTGAACCATATTTTACAACCAAACATAAAAGCCAAGGTACGGGAATAGGTCTGTATATGTCTTTTGAAATTATTACCAAACATATGAAGGGTGAATTTTTTGTAAAAAATTGTATTTTTGAAAAAGATGAAAGTCAATATGAAGGTGCAGAATTTACAATAAAATTACCTTTGAGTAAATAATACGATGTAAAGTTTATTTATGTAAAATCGAAAGATCAATCTAAGGACAAATCATGATTAAAAAAGTTTTATTGGGTGTTTTATGTACATCTAGTTTGTTATTGGCAAAAGATATTAATATAGCTGTAGTTACTCACGGTACTGATACAGATACTTTTTGGAGTGTGGTTAAAAATGGTGTTAACAATGCGCGAGATGATATGAAAGTAAATGTGACGTATAGAAGTCCTTCCTCTGGAGATTTGACGGAAATGGCTAGACTAATAAATTCCTCAATTTCTAAACGTCCTGATGCTTTAGTTGTCTCAATTCCTGATGCCAATGCCTTAGCAAAACCAATAAAAAAAGCCATAAAATTAGGAATTCCAGTGATAACTATAAATGCAGGTAAGTTATTTGGTAAAAAAGTTGGCGCTTTAATGCATGTGGGACAATCAGAATATGAAGCAGGTGTAAAAGCAGGGATGAGGGCCAAAAAAGCTGGAGTGAAGTCATTTCTATGTGTCAATCATGAGATTACTACAGTATCACTGGAGCAAAGGTGTCAAGGTTTTGCTGATGCTTTAGGGGTAAAAAACAATATGTTAGATGTTGGTACGGACCCCTCTGAGATTGAGCGAAAAGTAAAACCAAAACTGCGAAAAGTAGATGCGGTTTTAACCCTAGGCCCAATTAGTGCTATTCCTACTATGAGTGCAGTTAAAAAAGCAAGATTGGAAAAACATATCTATTTTGCAACTTTTGATGTGAGTAAAGATATATTAAAAGGTATTAAAAAAGGTGTGATTGATTTTGCGATCGACCAGCAACAGTATCTTCAGGGATATATGCCAATAGTAGTTCTTTCTCAAATGCTTAAATACGGTGTTCTCCAAAGTGGCGATATCGAGTCTGGTCCCAACTTTATTACAAAAGAAAATTTAGGTATGTATGAAAGGTTCTCTGGAACATATAGATAAAATCTCACATTTGATGTTCATGTGGTAAACTTAAGTGTCTTTGAGGTTCTCCTTTAACTGTATACCCACTTACTACAGTTCCTTCTTTACACATAGAAGTGCCAATTTTTTTGGCTTCTTCTTTTGTATTTGCCTTGATTTTTATAATTTTTTCGTGATCACCTTTTGCAAAATGTACTAGATAAGTTATCATAACTTCTCCTTTATATATAAATACTTTAACAGATAAATGTCGTATAAATGTCCTATATAGAGTTGTCATAATATTAATATATATATTTATAGAATAACTACTTGACAAAAAAATGATAACTCTGATATAATGTGCATATACACATAAAAGGAAAAAGATGAATTTTTATGAAGAAGTTGCTCATGATTGTATGTTTGCGAAGTTGAGACATGTATCTAGGTATGTTACAACTGTTTACGCAAAAGAGTTGAAAAATGTTGGACTTACACCTGTTCAATCCTCAATGATGACGGCTATCAAGTTATTGGAGAACGCAAATATAAATACTTTATCTGATGCTCTTAATATGGATAGAACAACTATAAATAGAAATCTTAAACCTTTGATAAGAGATGAGATAGTGTATATGGGTGAGGGCGAAGATAAAAGAGAAAAAACAGTTAGTTTAAGTAATAAAGGCGAAGATATATATATTCGAGGCTATGAAAATTGGAAAATTGCACAAGCTAAATTACAGGAGAAAATTGGAAAAGATACTTGGGACAAAATGAGTACTGTACTAGATGAAGTGATTCAAAAGATACATTAGGTAAGTAAAAAAATTTAATAATAAATGTGTATATACACATAAAGGAAGACGATGAAAAAATTAAGTCAAGAAAACTACGGGGAGTGGGCACTGATAACAGGTGCCAGTTCAGGCTTGGGAAAAGAGTTTGCAAAACAAATAGCCTCATATGGGTTTAATACAATTTTGATTGCAAGAAATGAAAAGGCATTGGATGAATTGAGTTTGTATATAAATACTGAGTTTAAAGTGAAAACAAAGATTGTTATTGCAGATTTGAAAGATGATGCTCAAATACAAACTATCATGGATGAATGTCAAACCTTGGATGTAGGTTTGCTTATTAACTGTGCAGGGTTAACATTGAGCAAAGAATATCTTGATAATAACATTGAAGATGAAATAGATATTTTAAATGTTAACGTAAAAGCTCCAATGATTTTAACTCATTATTTTGGTACTAAAATGAGAACACAAAAAAAAGGTGGAATAATTTTTGTCTCTTCTATTATGGCTTTATCAGGTGCATCTTCTTGGGCAAACTATAATGCAACTAAAGCTCATAATTTACTTTTATCTGAAGGAATAGGGCAGGAACTTAAAAAAGACAATATTGAAGTGCTTGCCTTAACTCCTGGAACAATACAAACAGGGTTTCAAAGAACTTCAAATACTAACACAACCTTAGGCGCTTTAGATGTAAAAGATGTTGCAAGAGATGGATTGAGCAGTTTGGGACAAAAAAGAACAGTGATCTCAGGATTCAAAAACAAAATTATTGCCTTTTTAACCCGAATTACTCCTAGAGCAATTAATACAGTGATATTTTCAACAGTAGTTAATAAGATAAAAAATTAACATAATAATGTGTATATACACATAAAGGAAAAGAATGAAAAAAGAATTTTTTACGTGGGTGACAAAAAATCCAAAAAAAATAATGATAGCAGGTATATTACTAATACTGTTTTTTGCTTATGGTGCAACTAAGATAATCAAAGATACTTCTGCGGATGCTTTTATAGCAAAAGATCATCCAGCACTTATCAATAAAAATAAATTGGTGGAGTTGTTTGGACTAGAAGACCCTTTAGTGGTCGTAGTTGAAAATAAAGATGGGATTTTTAATCCAAAAACACTTGATTTAATCTATAAGTTAAGTGAAGATATTCAAACCTATAAAGAAGTGAAAAACGATGGTGTGACTTCTTTATCTACGGAGAAAAATATTTATGGGCTTGAAGATGGGATGGAAGTAGAAAACTTCATCTTAAATGAAAACACTAGCCAATCACTAGCTAAAGAAATAGAAGCACATATGGATTCTTTTCCTCTAATGCAAGGAACACTGGTATCCTTAGATAAAAAAGCAACACTTATTATTGTAGATATGATAAACAAAAATGATGCTGAAGCTTTATATTTCAAACTCTTAGAACTTGCAGAGAAGTCAAAAACAAATGATATAGAACTATATGTGGCAGGAGAGGGTGCTGTTAGTGGTTATATGGGATCATACATAGATAAAGATGCAAAAGTACTAAATCTTCTTGCAGGACTTATAATCATGGTTGTTTTATATATCGCTTTTAGAAAACTGGGTGCTGTGTTATTGGCCAACCTTGTTATTTTGGGTGCAACCATTTCAGCACTTGGTTTTATGGGAATGAATGGAGTTTCCTTTTTTATTATTACCAATGCTTTACCTGTGGTACTCATTGGAATAGCCGTTGCTGATACTATTCATATCTTAAGTACTTTTTTTGAAAGAAGAAGAGATTTTCCAGAAGAAAAATACAAAGATGCCATAGTTGAAACCCTTTTAGAGATGTGGCGACCTATTGGCCTCACAACACTTACAACAATGGCAGGTTTTCTAGGACTTAGTTTATCTTCTACTATGCCTCCTATGATCTACTTTGGCTTGTTTGCAATGGTGGGTGTTGCTATGGCATGGTTATTTTCTATTACAGTATTACCAGCAATGATGAGCCTATTGAAATTAAAACAGAGTTCACGATTTAAACAAAAAGAAGAACAAAACCAAATACTTGGAAAATTGGGGCATATGGTTGCCTCGTATCCTAAAAGAGTTTTGGTACTTGTTGTTTTAATCGCAATTTTTGGACTAAGTGGATTTGTAAAAGTGATTGTCAATGAAGACAGAATCACAGTCTTTAATGAAAACGAGCCAATTGTACAAGCAGATAAAGTCATCAACGGACGTTTTAAAGGCTCACACTATTTAGACATCTTAATTGACAGTTCAAGTCATGAAGGTCTATTTGAGCTTGATGTGATGACTAAAGTTGAAGCGCTACAAACCTATGCAAAAACTTTGCCCTATGTACAAGGAAGTGTTGCGTACACAGATTATTTAAAACAAATGAACAAATCATTACATGAAGCCGATGTTAAGCAGTATATTTTACCTCCAAGTTCAGAAGCAGCATCGCAGTACTTTCTACTGTACTCTGCACGAGCTGCAGCGGATGACTTTGAAAATATTCTAGATTATGATTTTCAAAAGGCGAATGTTCGAATATACATCAATACGGGTGAGTATATACATGACAAAGAGATTGTTACAAAAATACAATCCTACTTAGACAAACATATAATCAATGATCGATTAACAGCACAAATCAGTGGTCGAGCCAATATTGATTATCATTGGGTCAAACCAATAGAAACTTCTCACTTCATGAGTGTGGGTATTTCTTTACTCTTGGTGTTTATCATGGCGTATTTATCATTTAGAAGTTTAGGGACTGCTACTTTGGTTACTGTTCCTGTTGTACTTTCTATTTTGATGATATATGGAATCATGGGATATAACGGCATCTGGTTAGGTATTGGTACTTCCATGTTTGCTGCAATTGCCATTGGATTGGGCGTTGATTTTGCAGTTCATACGGCACAAAGATTTGAGTCGTTAAGTGAACAAACTTCAAATATAAAAGAGCAAGTGGTTTTACTTTATAGCAGTACGGGTCGAGCACTGTTTTTTAATGCCATGGCTTTAACTCTTGGATTTGGAGTACTAGCAAGTAGTAAGGTTGTGCCTTTGGTGGAGTTTGGAATATTGGTTTCAGTTGCCATTGTTTCAAGTTTTTTGTTTAGTTTATTAATAATACCAGCAGTTATGGTATTAAAAACAGGGAATGAATCATGAAAATAATTAAAAATACAGTAAATATCTTTACTTCGATAGTTGGTCTGTCTCTTGTTTCCTCGCTGTTTGCTCTTGATGCTTTAGAAGTGGTTAAAAAAGTCAATGAAAGAGAAGATGGACTAAGTGTGGTTCGAGATTTAAAAATGGAACTAATAGATAAAAGAGGAAAGAAAAGAATAAGAGAAACCATCTCCTACAGGAAATATTATGGACATGACAAGAAAAGTGTAATTTATTACAAAACTCCCAAAAGACTGAGTGGTACTGGTTTTTTGACCTTTGATAATAAAACTAAAGATGATGAACAGTGGTTATATCTACCTTCTTTGAGAAAAGTAAGACGAGTCTCAGCTGCCGCTAGAGGAGATTGGTTTTTAGGAACTGATTTTTCCTATGAAGATATTAAAAAAGAGACTAAAATTTCCACTACTGATTTTGATTTTAAGATTTTAGAAGAAGTAGATGAAAAAGGTATTTCTTATTATGTACTTGAATCTATTCCTAAAAATAAAACCCTGATAAAAGAGTTAGGCTATTCTAAAATAATTAGCTTGATAGACAAAGATATATTTATAGCTAGAAAAGCCACCTTTTACGATGAAAGAGGAGGTTTATTAAAAACATTGCTCAACAAAGATATCAAAAAGGTTGATGATATTTGGACTATCCATCATCTAAAAATGGAAAATCATCAAAATAAACATGTGAGTAATTTTTATTTTTCAAATGTTGATTATAAAAAAGAAGTCAAAGACAGTAGTTTTACAAAAGCTTCATTAAAACGAAGAAGATAAAATGAAGGTTCTTTTTCTTTTTTTAAGTTTAGTTGTGTTTTTATTTGGAGCCCAGAGCTCACAAACTCTGAAGTTACGTCAAGAAAATAGTGTAACTCATGAAAGTGATCACTCAAAGTTACAAAGAA
>Ga0209826_1001483_pt1 | contig 16366 bp, 10 predicted proteins | sample GOMGulsemesocosm_5_FD_184637 | JGI IMG/M metagenome (GOLD analysis project Ga0209826, IMG submission 184637) | Methane-oxidizing microbial communities from mesocosms in the Gulf of Mexico - GOM15C Gulf of Mexico (SPAdes) (version 2) | ecosystem: Environmental > Aquatic > Marine > Cold seeps... | reverse complement strand
GTGAGCCCTTGGGTTGATCCCGAGTGGCAGACCCGTCAGCGACAGAACTCGCCCGCTCGTTCATTATAAATCGGACTTAAACAATGCAACTGATTCTCTCCGCCGCCATCTTTGTCACACTGTTAACATCACTGGTCATTGTTTGGCGATGGGGGAATCTCAAGTGCGAGGGCAGTATGCCCACCTCGCTATTTGCTTTCAGCGCCATACTCTTTACCTCCGGTTTAGATGTTGGCCTGATAATGTTTCCACTCACAGAGTTTCCGGCCTACATCGAAGACAGCGCCTACAACTTTGCTAACCCTCTAGCCATTGAATTTGGTTTTTGGGGTTTTCTCGTTTGGGCCTTCTATTTCCTCACCACCTTTTATTTCTGCGTCGTAGAGCCTCGGGTAAAATTATTTGAAATTCCCATCGTTAAATGGACCAACAATTTCATAATTATTGCCACCTGTGCATTTACCGGGTTTCTATTTCTAAGTTATCTGCCAACCTACGTCGACGGTATCAGTCAATTTTTTCAATATGGCCTAGTCGCCGTTGTGGTGCTATGTGCTGTACTCTCCAGCACCGACGTGAAATACGTAAAAATACTCAGCATCTCCTCAACCTGGGTGTTTTTTGCTCTTATTGGCGGTATGTGGATCGCCAGTGATATGGGATTAACCGGCTTTGTGGGTACAGGTGCACTCATCGGCGAATATTTCACCAATCTTCATCACTTTGTTACGCCCATCACCGACTCCCACGCCTTTTACCTTTTCTGGTGGTTTTCTTGGAGCATAATGATTGGTCAATTTGTCTCTCGTTTTGTAGGCTCAATTAAAGTCTGGCAATTATTAATTGCCCTGATGGTCATTCCTTCAATTCCCATTGCAGCTTGGTTTACCGTGCTGTATTACTACTTCGAAAATGAGATAGCGATTGGCGGTTACATCAAGTTTTCAATGGTAGTAGTAGGCACAATTTTTGTAATGAATTCATTAGACTCACTCATGAGGCTCTACACCGTAAACTTAAATTTCACCGTGAAAAGTGTTGGCCGAACTAAATATATCCTCGGTAATTGGATAACAATGTCGGCACTGATTCTGCTCTACCAACTCACCCCTCTAAAAATTGAATGGGTGGGACTAGTCGTCATTGCTCTTTACCTGATTGTTTACTGTTTACTTTTTGTCCGCAGGAATCAGGGGCCATTGATCAGCCCTACAGAGGCATAGCATGAGCTTATTAAGTCGTGATTTAGCGTGTATCAGTGAAGGCTTGGCAGGGCCGCAAAGCTTTAAGTCTTTCGAGCCCGCCTTGTCAAACCTTAGCTTGGAAAAATTCACCCTCAGCCACAGCAAAAAACACCCTACAGCTATTGTTCGCACAGCCAGTTCAGCCTACTATCGGGGTCCAATAACTGTCAGCAGAACCTGTATAAATATGAACGACCAGTCACTATCGAAAATCGATAGCAGGAATCCCCAAAAGTGAATGCTACCCCAGAGTCCACAGGTACATTAGCCGACGCCATAGAGCACGGCGCGCGTCTGCTAGACCAAGATCCCAAGCTCGCCGAAGAACAGGCTAGAGCGATACTCGAAGTTTCGTCCAATCATCCCCCCGCCCTACTACTATTGGCCGCGGCACAAAGCCGTCAAGGAAATAAAGCTGCTGCCTTAGCCGTATTAGAGCCACTAGCCCAAACACAGCCCGCTTGGGCTACGGCGCAGTATGAACTGGGCCTGGCCTTGACCGAAGCTGGCCGAGGCGACGAAGCTATTACCGCCTTGCGTAACACGGTGAAATTGAAACCACAGCACCCCGATGCTTGGCGTCGACTGGCCGACCATCTGCTGGCCACGGGTGATGCCAACGGTGGCGACGCCGCCTACGCAAAACACATTCAATGCTCAGCCACCACACCCATGCTGCAACACGCCGCTGCGGCCATGGTGGCCAACGATATTCCTAAAGCCGAGAATGTCTTAAAAGAACACCTTAAACAAAGCCCTACCGACGTACCGGCCATTCGCATGTTAGCCGAAGTGGCCGTTCGCTGCGGCCAAAATGAAGCGGCTGAAAAGCTATTGCAACGCTGCCTTGAATTAGCGCCAAGTTTTACGGCCGCACGCTATAACTACGCCGTGCTCTTACAGCGCCAGAACGATTCTGAAAGCGCCTTGGTGGAAATTGAGTTGCTGCTCAAAGACGACCCCAAAAGCCCCAGCTATCGCAACTTGGCCGCCGTCATACTCAGCCGCATTGGCGAGTATGAACGCTCCAGCAAATTTTACGCTGAGTTGCTGGCCGAGTATCCTGGCAATGCCAAGGTGTGGCTCAGCTATGGCCATGTGTTAAAAACTGAAGGACGACAGGAAACTTGCATTGATGCTTACCGCCAGAGTATCGCTCGCGACCCAGCCTTTGGTGAGGCCTATTGGAGTTTGGCAAACTTAAAAACCTTTCGCTTCAAGGAACAAGATCTGGAGGCGATGCATCAGCAGTTAAATGATAAAACACTGAGCGATGAAAACCGCCTACACTTTCACTTTGCTCTAGGCAAAGCCTCTGAAGACAGTAAAAATCACGCCGAGGCTTTTGAGCACTACGATAAGGGCAACGCCCTGCACCACTCTAAGCTAAATTACGACGCTGACATGAACACCACCCGTGTTCAGCGTCTGAAGCATAGCTTCAGCCGAGAATTTTTTGCCGCTCGCGCTGGTTTTGGCTGCGCTGCACCCGACCCCATTTTTATTGTGGGTATGCCGCGCTCAGGATCAACGCTACTTGAACAAATTTTGTCCAGCCACTCGCAAGTGGAAGGCACCACCGAGCTGCCAGACATTATTTCTATGGCAAAAGACCTGCGCCAGGAATCGGGCAGTCAGGAAATTGTCGCTTACGCCGACATACTGGCGGCAAAGAACGAGACACAGCTGCGAGAACTGGGCGAACAATACATTGAGAATACCCGAGTTCATCGCAAGACCGACCGGCCTTTTTTCATCGATAAAATGCCCAACAACTTTCTCCACACAGGCATGATCCACCTCGTGCTGCCCAATGCAAAGATCATCGACACTCGACGTCACCCACTGGGCTGCTGCTTTTCAAATTTTAAGCAGTACTACGCGCGAGGCCAGAGCTTTAGCTACAATCAGTCAGATATGGGTCGTTTTTACCGCGATTACGTTGAATTGATGGCCCATTATGACGAGGTGTTACCCGGCAAGGTGCATCGGCTTATTTACGAAGAAACTGTGGGCGACACCGAGAATCAGGTTCGCCAAGTATTAGATTATTGTGGCCTCGACTTTGAACCCGCCTGTTTGCGGTTTTTTGAGAACGCGCGACCCGTGCGCACGGCCAGTTCAGAACAAGTAAGGCAACCAATTTATCGAGAAGGCATGGAGCAATGGATGCACTATGAACAGTGGCTAAACCCACTAAAAACCGAGTTGGGAGATGTATTAAAGCATTACCCGAAAGCTCCATTCTAGAAAACTATAAGTCGCAATAAAAGGCACTTATATTGATTTAGAGCTCGGTGATTTTCGAAAAATGATAATCGATTGTCGCAATTGGGTAATAATACCTAGCGATGATCTGTTATTAATAAGGAGATCCAATCAGATAATAAAAAATCGGACATAAATAGACTATAGTATATTGTGGCTATTATAAAAATTTAGGAGCACAGCAATGCATAATTCCCCAGTGAAGAGCATGAGACAACTATTTACCAAGACCCCTATGGCCGCCGCCATACTGGTTTTGAGCCCTACCGTCTTAGCACAAGACGTCGATTTCTTAGGTATTGAAGAAGTTGTAGTTACCGCGCAAAAACGTGCAGAAAACATGCAAGATGTACCCATTAGTATTCAGTCCCTCGGCACTGAATCACTGCGTGAAATGGGCGTGCAGAATTTCTCCGATTATTCAAAGTTGCTGCCCAGCGTATCCATCACCCCCTCTCTGGGTGCCGGTTCTGGTGCAACACTAGTATATATGCGTGGTATTGCCACAGGCGGTGATGGTCAAGCCACCACGTCTCAGCCTAGCGTTGGTATGTATCTCGACGAGCAGCCTATTACCACTATTCAGGGCAACCTCGACGTGCATATGTATGACATCGCACGTGTAGAAGCATTGGCCGGCCCACAGGGCACGTTGTATGGCGCCAGCTCACAAGCAGGTACCATTCGCGTGATCACCAATAAGCCAGACGCTTCCGAGTTTTCTGCAGGGTACAGCTTAGAAGGCAATATGGTGGACGGTGACGACACCGGACATGTTGCTGAAGGCTTCGTAAACATTCCAATCAATGACAATATCGCCGTAAGAATGGTGGGCTGGTCACGCGGCGACGCGGGTTATGTTGATAACATTGCCGGCACTCGTACCTTCGGTGGTCACGCCAGCACCACTGCCGATGATATCGTTTTAGATAACGCCGACAAGGTAGAAGACAACTACAATACCTTAGACACCATCGGTGGTCGTATAGCGCTGCGTATTGATTTGAATGACGACTGGACAATCACTCCGTCTGCCATGGCACAGAAGCAAGAAGGCGAAGGGTCTTGGGGTGAAGATCCCAGCGATTTTGTGGGTGGTAACAATCGAGTTAAGCATTTCCAGAACGAGTACACAGAAGACCAGTGGTACCAGCTGGGCCTCACCATTGAAGGCAAGATCGGCAACTTTGATCTAACCTACTCAGCGTCTTACTTAAACCGTGACTTTGAAGGCTCATTCGACTATACCGATTACTCCTATTGGTATGACAGCATTTATACCACTGGTTACTACGCCGACTTACACTTCTCTAACAGCGGTGATCGTGCAGTACCCAACCAGTTTTTTGCAGATGCCGGCAGCCGCATGATGAATGGCGCGTACTTCACCAACGACGACGGATACACCAAGTCTAGCCATGAATTGCGTATCAGCACTTCGCAAGACAATCGTCTACGCGGTATGTTGGGTTTGTTCGTTGCCAAGCAAACTCATGACTTTGAGCAGCACTGGAAGATGGACGGCCTGGCCGACAGCATGGAACTCAACGCCAATGAACCCAACGGCAATCAGTTCCCTGACACCATTTACTTAAACAAATTCGACCGTGTTGATACCGACGATGCCATTTTTGGTAACATCAGTTACGACATTACCGAAGACCTTGAGTTGACTGTAGGCGCGCGCTTCTTTAAACCAGAAGTGACCGTAAAAGGCTTCTTTGGTTTTGGCCTGGGCTTCTCGCCTATCTGGTCGAGCAATGGTGAGAACAAATGTGCTTCGCAAGAAGATTACAAAGGCACACCATGCCTGAACGTAGACAAGGGCATCAAGGAAAGTGAAAACATTGGTCGGATGAACCTGACTTGGAAGGTAAGCGACGACGCAATGGTGTATGCCACTTGGTCTGAAGGCTATCGTCCTGGCGGCATCAACCGTAATCCAGCCGCAGGCGACTATGAGTCTGACTTCCTCACGAACTGGGAAGCGGGCTGGAAAACCCAGTGGAACGACAACACCTTGCAGATCAACGGCGCTGTGTTCTTCGAAGAGTGGGACGATTTCCAAATATCCTTCCCAGGTGACAATGGTATTACTCAGGTTGACAACGGCCCCTCGGCTGAAATCACCGGTATGGAAGCACAGGTCTTGTGGGTGCCAACTCAAAACCTGAACATATCCACTTCTTTCGCGATCATTGATTCTGAATTGGTTGATGACTACGGCGGAGCGGGTACCGTTTTAGCACCTGCAGGCACTGCTCTGCCGCTAACAGCGGAATTCAAGGGTAACATTGTTGCGCGTTACACCTTCGATCTAGGCGACTATGAAGCCTTCGTACAAGGTTCAGCAGCCTACGAAGGTGAGCGTTCGTCTGAATTGAAAATCAGCGACAATGACATTACCGGTGATATTCCTGAAAGCACTTTAGTGGACCTATCTGCGGGTATTCGCAACGACTCTTACTCAGTAGACGTGTTCATTAAAAATGCTACCGATGAAGACGCGGCGCAGTATTACACTTCACAGTGTGCTACCGGCACGTGTGGTGCTCAAACCTACGGCGTACGCCTTCGTCCACGCACCTTTGGCATTAGATTCTCACAAGAATTCTAATTCCAAGTTTGGAACTCGCCGGCCGCAAGGTCGGGTGAGTCTCCAAAACACTTAAACCCAGCGCCGTTTCCCCACTTGAGTTCTTCGAGTGTGGCGCTGAGTTTTTCTACACTATTACCATTAATTCAGCACCAAGAATTCATCATCAAGTGTTCAAACCCTGTGGGTAACACCCAGCAGACACCCCTACCTATCACAAATTGATATACAGGAACTTTCATGTCGAACTCTCGTTCACTGCCATTAACTCAAACAGTATTGGCCTGTGCCGCTCTCTGCCTAGGGAGTTTGTTCTGCGCATTGAACGCTAGCGCAGATATTACTTTAGTCACAGGCCCCACTGAGATTCCCAGAGGCGATGCGCAAGGCAAGCGTGACATCACCTTGAACAATGGACTTTTTGCGATCGCTTTTGGTGTAGACACCGCCCCACCTTGGGGAGTGGCTCGCGGTGGCATTCTCGACATCGCCATAGTGCGCGACGGAAAACCCGGCTTTGATATCGCCTCCCTCGCTGATTTTATGCCCAACAATTGGTCCAGCTGGCCGACAACTTACCAAACCGTAAGCATTGCCAAAAATACGCCACAAGAAGTGATTGTAAAAACACTTCGCGACTGGGGAGAGGTTAGCTTAGAAACTCGCTTTACCATAAAAGACCAAGATCCCCGCATTCACATCACCACGCGGATGACAAACGGTGGAGAAACACCCTTAAAAGATATCCTCAGCGGATATGTAGTCTGGCCAGACGGCGGCTACCTATTTGGCATGCCTGGCTTGCACCATATAAAAGAGAGCTCCGAAGACAAAGCGCTGGCCAATTGGTCGGCCTCATACGATGAAAAATGGGCACTGGGCTTACACGCCCCCTTTGCCGAAATGATGAGCTATGACGGTCGTGATCGCTATCTGCCTCACAGTTTACAGCCTGGAGAAAGCCGCGAGTTCGAAGCTTGGTTACAAATCGAAGCGGAAGGAAATTTGGCGGCTTTTGTTAAAAGTGAAATTGAACTTCAGCCACAAAACTCGGGAAAAGTTATTGGCCGTGTGGTAAATGATAAGGGTGAGCGCATCGATAAACCGGCCATCATCGTCAACAAAGACGGCCAGCCTTATACCTGGGTTATAGGTCAAGACGGTCAGTACAATATTGAATTGCCTGTGGGTACCTACGAACTGTACGCCACCGCCAAGCGCCACGGGCGCAGCACATCGAGCATCGTCAAAGTGACGAAAAATGGTCAGCATAACGTCAACTTCAATCGTGTGGGCCTGCCAGGAACCGTTAAATTTCAAGTTGCGGAACAAGCCAATGGCCAGCCACTCGACGCGCGAATTAGCATTAAAAGTGGTTATAAGCCACTCATTGAATACTTCGGCAAAAACACCTTTTTTACCGAGCTAGACCCCGTGGGCGTACTCAGCACAGGCTTAGCCCCCGGCGCGTATACTTTCGAAATTTCGGCCGGCGGAGGTTTTACCTCGCAGCGGCAAACTCACAAACTTAAAGTGGACGCCGGCGGCCGCCACCATGTGAAGTCGGCGGTTCCGGTAATGCTGCGCCCCAATCAACACGGTTGGTACAGCGCCGATTTACACCACCACTCCGACGTACTCGACGGTTTTACCAAACCCAATTTTGTGCTTCGCTCCGAATTGGCCTCAGGCATCGACATTCCTTTTCTCAGCGATCACGACTCGCTGATTAACAATGCCGAAATGCAACGTCTCTCGGCAACTCGCGGCCTGCCGTTTATTCCCGCCGCTGAACTCTCGGCGTCGTGGGCACACTTTAACGCTTATCCCTTGGATGCCGGCGGCGAAGTAAGCATTGATATTGGGCGTGCGAGTGTGCAGGAAATTTTCACTGAGGCGCGCCGTTTAGGCGCCGATGTAGTTCACGTAAACCACCCCTACAGTGAATATGGCTACTTCCACAGCTTGGAAGAAGGCACTGTGCCCGGCGGCCTCGACCTTGGCTTTGATGTTGTGGAAATCACCTCGGAAGACAATAAAGCCACCATGGAATACACCTGGGCACTCTGGAACAGCGGCAAGCGCGCCTACTTAGCCGCAGGTTCAGACGTGCACGATGTCTGGAGTGAGGAGTCTGGCGCTGCGCGTTCTTACGCCTTCATAGAGGGCTCGGTGAGCGTTGACAAATATGTGGCGGCCTTAAAAGCTGGACACGCTTTCGCCAGCCAAGGCCCGGTGGTCTATCCTGAAATTTTATTTGGTCGAGAGTTAAACCCTGTTGAGGGAAGCGAACTGAACCTTGCCTATTCCGTACACGCGGTTTCGGGTCTGCGCTCGGTCACTCTAATTGAGCGGGGAAAAATACACTCGCTTAAATCACTCAAAGCCTCAGACAATTCGGCAGAAATACAGTTTAAGGTAGTACCGAAAACGAACACTTGGTACAGCCTGGTCATTGAAGATGCCGCAGGAAAACTAGCTTACTCTAATCCTATTTGGGTAAAGCCAGTTAAGGCAACGACTAAATAGCCTTTGCTTGGGCACGCTGCTGTAAAAGTTCGTCGAGCCACTGCGGATCCATCTGTGGCACCGACGACAACAAGCGCTCGGTATATTCATGGTAAGGGGGAGAGAATAGAGCATCGGTGCTGCATTGCTCCAACACTTGCCCCCGCCACATCACTACTACCTCATCTGCAATAGCCCGAACCGTCGCTAGATCGTGGGTAATAAAGACATAAGTAAGGTTCAAATTCTCCTGCAAACGATTGAGTAATTTCAAAATGCTTTCATTAACGGCCTGATCCAGAGCCGAAGTGATTTCATCGCAAATAATTAACTCAGGTTCGGCCGCGAGCGCGCGAGCAATACTCACTCGCTGTTTTTGTCCACCCGAAAGCTCCCCAGGGTAACGGTTCAGAAAGCGTTCGGGTGCCAATTCAACCTGCTCCAATAGCTGCGCTACTCGGGCATTTTTCTCTTCGCCCCTTAAGCCAAGGTAAAACTCCAAAGGGCGTCCCAGTATTTGCAGTAAGGTTTGGCGTGGGTTGAGCGCGGTATCGGCCATTTGATAAATTAATTGCACATTCTTTAGGGTGTTCTTATCTCGCTTCCGATAATTCAGCGGTAAAGCAGTACCGTTGAAAACAACCTCCCCTTTACTGGCTTCGAGCAAGCCACATAGCACTCGCGCCGTGGTGGACTTTCCCGAACCCGACTCCCCCACCACCGCGAGCGTTTGACCGCGGACGACGCGAATACTCACATCATTTATTATTTTTGGACCGCCTTGCTCATAAGACGCATCGATATTACTGAGATTTAGGATGACATCCTTAGGGTCAAAAGGTTTTTCCCGCCGCTGAAAATTGCGTACTGCCCACAAAGTTTTTGTATAGTCTTCTTGCGGCGCCGCCAACATTTTACTGGTCTCAGCCATTTCCACCGCGCGCCCGTCTTTAAGCACTTGTATGCGGTCAGCCATTTGCGCCACCACGGCCAAATCATGGGTAATGTACAAGGCGGCGGTTTTGTACTCGCGAACGATGTCACGAATGGCCGACAACACTTCTATTTGAGTAGTCACATCAAGCGCGGTGGTGGGCTCGTCAAAGATAATCAAATCAGGTTTGCAGGACATGGCCATGGCCGTCATAGCTCTCTGCAATTGTCCACCCGACAACTGGTGTGGGTAGCGAAAACCAATATCCTCAGGAGTAGGAAGCTGCAGCTTTCGATAAAGTTCGATGGCCTCCTGTTTGGCCTCGAGCGCATTGCTTAAGCCGTGTGACAAAGGCGCTTCAGTGTATTGATCAATAAGCTTGTGAGCGGGATTAAACGAAGCGGCCGCCGACTGAGCCACATAAGCAATGCGCACACCTCGCAAACTTTGCTTTTGTTTTTCAGTGGCCCGAGCCAAGTCTAGGCCATCGAAATCAATCTCACCCGCACTGATCTTACATCCGTTACGGGTAAAACCCATGGCCGCCAAACCAATACTCGACTTGCCTGCGCCCGACTCGCCAATCAAACCGAGAATCTCGCCACGCTTAAGATCTAAATCAATGCCGTGAACAATATCGCTATCGATGCCGTCAACCTGAGCAGTAATTTTTAAGCCTCGGATTGTCAGAATATTGTTTTGCATGCTTTGAGCTCCGTTTGAATTCTCAATCTTTTAGACCACTGGCCGCGTGTAACTTCCAATCCACAACAAAGTTAATGGCCACTGTGAGCAGGGCTATCGCCAACGCTGGCAAAAGCGGGGTAATATCGCCAAACGAAATTAAGGTAGCGTTGTCGCGCACCATAGAACCCCAGTCAGCCGCGGGTGGCTGCGTACCTAAACCCAAAAACGACAAGGTTGAAATAAACAAAAATACAAAACAGAAGCGCAGGCCAAATTCGGCGATTAAGGGCGCGCTGACGTTGGGTAAAATTTCGTGTCGCATAAGGTACCAGCGACCTTCACCGCGCAATCGAGCCGCTTCAACAAAATCCATGACGACTATTGACTGAGCCACCGAGCGGGCAAGACGAAATACTTTGGTGGAGTCTAACAGTGCAATCACTAACACCAGCGACGTCGCCGAAGTTCCTACAATAGTTAACATCAACAGGGCGAAAATCAACGAGGGAATCGCCATGACCACATCGACCATGCGCGACAGAAGTTGATCTAATACTCCGCCCACGGTCGCAGCCAGCAAACCCAACAACCCCCCTATCAAAAACGCCAGCAAGGTCGCAACCAAGGCGATGCCCACCGTGTTGCGCGCGCCGTAAATAATGCGGCTCAACATATCTCGCCCCAAACTGTCGGTGCCCAACCAATAGGTCGAGCTCCACGGCTCGTATGCGTTAGCCAGAATTTCGGTTTCGCCAAAAGGCGCAAGCCAGGGCGCCAGTGCCACGATTAAAAGATAAGCAGTAATAACCAAGAGGCCAAATTGCGCGCTAAGGGGAATGCCCCACCATGAAGATAGAAACTTCTGCACAATCACTCCTAACGCGGATTCAGTAAACGTGGATTAGTCACAATGGCCAAGACATCGGCCACAAGGTTTAAAAGAATGAATGTCGCGGCAAAAATTAAACTCACCGCCTGCACAACGGTAACATCACGCTTCGACACAGAGTCCACCAATAATTGGCCAAGACCTGGATAGACAAACACCACTTCTACCACCACCACGCCCACGACTAAATAGGCAAGGTTAAGCGCGATAACGTTAATAATAGGTGCTAAGGCATTCGGCAATGCGTGCTTCACAATTACGCGGAATGGAGAAATACCTTTCAAACGTGCCATTTCCACATAGGGGCTGGCCAATACATTAATGATAGCCGCGCGGGTCATGCGCATCATGTGCGCCACCACCACCATCACCAGCGTCATCACGGGCAAAGTGGCACGGTATAACATATCCAGAAAGGGTGTATCAGGGTAAATGTTAGCCAGAGATGGAAACAAGGGAATTTTAACGGCAAAGGCCAAAATAAGAATGTAAGCAATAAAAAATTCTGGGAAGGAAATTGACGATAAAGTAAGAACATTCACCGAGCGGTCAAACCAAGAGTTGCGGTATAAGGCAGTAAGAATACCCAATATTAATGACAGCGGTACGGCAATAATCGCGGCGTAAGCCGCCAGAAAAAGAGTATTACCAACCCGACTGGCCAGCAGTTCAGAAATGGCTCGACCATTTGCCAGAGAGTGACCGAAATCACCACTGACCACATTGAGTAACCACTGGCCATACCGCTGTACGGCGGGCTCGTCCAAGCCCAACTCTGCTCGAAAAGCCGCCACGGTCTCCGGCGTTGCCGACTGTCCCAAAATTTCCTGAGCTAAATCACCCGGCAATAATTCTACCGCGGAAAAAATAATAACGGACACAATAAATAGGGTGAGCATGCCTAATCCTAGGCGTTGCAAAACCATGATCAATATCGCTTTCATCGCAACACCCCCCCAAAACAATTCATATACAGTGTTCCTATCATGCGTCCAACCACCAACGTTCCATAAAACGCTGTCCATCTAGGTCCCAGTTGGAGGCAATTTTTTCGGTGTGGCGAACATGCTTATTCATCGCTAAAACATAATTACCAAACATCGGAATGATGGTGCTACCTTCGTCTCGCACTAAGCCCTGCATTTCATAATACATTTCTCCACGCAGCGCCTGATTCAATTCAGAGCGCGCAGCCACTAAAAGCTGATTAAACCGCGAATGGTCCCAATGTGATTCATTCCAGCTCACACCTCTTGCATAGGTGGTGGTAAATGCCCAGTCGGCCGTGGGTCGACCGCCGCTGTAACTGCCGCAAAAAGACTTTTTCATCCATACATTCGACCAATAACCATCATTGGGCTCACGTAAAACTTGCAAATTTATACCGGCCTTGGCACTGCTTTCTGAAAACAGCACACCCGCTTTCACAGAATCGTTACCCCAGGAAACATCGGCCATATGAAGTTTTACATCAAGGGTTTTGAGGCCCGCTCGATTGAGGTAGAAACGCCCCTTGTCAGGATCATAGGATCGCTGCGGAAGATCGGAATTAAAAAATGGCACCGTAGGGCCAATAGGGTGATCGTTACCCACAACGCCGCAACCTTTTAGTATTTTGTCTACCATCTCTTCTCGGTCGATGGAATGTTTCAAGGCCATGCGTACATCATTATTGGTAAAGGGAGCGATATCCGATAACATCGGTAAAGTGTAGTGCTTGTTACCCACGGTTTGCTCCACACGAACACTCGGGTGACGCTTAAGTAGATGCAATGTTTTTAAGTCTGGTCGATCAATTAAATCCACAGCTCCAGTAATTAGTGCACTGAGGCGAGCTGCGGGGTCGGCCACCAAAATAATTTCAACGCTGTCCAGGTGCGCACGGCCAGGTTTCCAGTAATTTGGATTGCGCTGGTATACCGCCCGCACACCTGGATCAAAGATTTTTGCTTCGTAGGGGCCGGTGCCATTCATACTTGTCACATCAATACTATCGCCAAGCGCGGGATGAATGACCAAATTATACTGGCTGAAAATGAATGGGAAATCGGCATTACCACTGCCCAGTTCCATTACTACGGTATGTGGGTCCAGCGCTGTAACACGAACAATGTCCGCGACCAAAGGTTTTGCACTGGACGTGGAATTAATGTGACGATGGTGATTTATGGTCGCGACAACATCAGCGGCAACAAAATCTTTACCATTATGAAACTGAATGCCGCGCCGCAATTGAAAGGTCCAAATTCGCGCATCCGGAGAGGCCTGCCACTGCAGCGCTAATTCTGGCACTAGTTCGCCACTCGGGGCAATTTCAGTTAAGCCATTAAAAACACCGTAGGCGTAGGCAAACATAAAATCATTATTGAAGCTTGCAGGGTCGGTAGAGTCGGATAAGGCACCTTGGGTAAACCCTACTCTTAAGGTTCCGCCCTTTTTGGGCTCATCGCTTTGGATCTGTGACGACCGCTCAGCGGCCAGACCTAAGCTAGCACCCGCCGCTAGCGTTGTCGCGACAAAGGCTCTCCGACCCATCATCGATTTGGGCTTGCTGGTTTGGAAATTTTTATTATTTTTATCCATGACCACACTATTTTTCCTTAAAAAGCCATTGTTACGGCTTTGGTGCTGCAATAACTTCGCAGTGCTTCCAGCCCTTTTTCTCGGCCGATACCCGACATTTTATTTCCGCCAAAAGGCACTTCAATACCACCTGCCCAATAATCGTTCACGGTAACCTGACCCGCGTCAATGCCCTGCGACAGGCGCAGCGCGTGGGTGATGTTTTGGGTATAAATGCCTGCGGCCAAAGCAAAGCGCGTGCAATTGGCGGCGTCAATGGCTTCCTCTACACTGTCTACAACTTGCACGCTGAGCACAGGACCAAATATCTCTTCCTGCACCAGTTCATCGTTCAAGGGCACCTCATCCATAATCGTGGGCGCATAAAACCAGCCCTGTCCCTCTGAACTTAAGCAGCGCGTACCGCCACAGGCAACTTTGATGCCCCGTGTTTTTGCGCGACTTACAAACCCGTCAATCTTATCCAATTGTTGCGCGGAATTAATAGCACCATAGTTCGGATTGTGCAGTGCGTGTTCAGGTTTCAGTGCCGCGACCTTCTCTACAATTTTTTCCACTAAGGCACGGTGAACGCTTCGCTCTACCACCAACCTAGAACCCGCCGAACAAATTTGTCCCGCATTATAAAAGATGGCCCACAGCACACCTTCAGCCGTTTGCTCAAGGTCACAGTCTGCCAAGGCCACAATAGGAGACTTGCCTCCCAATTCCAAGGTGACACTGGTGATGTTGTTGGCGGCGGCTTGCATCACCGATACCCCGGTATTGACAGAACCTGTGAAAGTAACATGACGAACACTGGGGTCACTCACCAAAGGAGCCCCCGCTGCAGCACCGGTTCCGTTAACAACATTGTATACACCGTCGGGTAAGCCAGCCTGCTGAAATACTTCAGCCAACATAAGCGCCGTGAGTGGTGTTTGCTCTGCCGGTTTTACCACGGCGGTACAGCCCGCGGCTAGAGCCGGCGCTACGCCGCGCAAAGTAGTTGCCAGAGGAAAATTCCAAGGAATAATGTGTGCGGTAACCCCTACAGGTTCCAAGCTGGAAAAAGAAAAGGCATCTTGCCCCAGAGGAAAACTGTCGCCCTGAATTTTGTCGGCACAACCGGCGTAATAACGCAGTGTCGCAATGGAACTTGCAACATCGCCCTCGGCTTCACCAAGCGGTTTGCCCGAATCTAAGGCCTCAACCACGGCAAAGCGCTCAGCTTGTTGCTCCAGCAAATCTGCCGCCTTGGCAAGAATTCGCCCACGTAGGCTCGGCTTCATCACTTTCCAAGCATTGTGGAACGCTTGATTGGCTGCGCTAACGGCCCGCCCAACATCGCTCTCACTCGCCGCGCTTACGCGTGTGAACACTGAAGCTGATGAGGGATCGTAGACATCCAGAACTTCGCCGTTTTCGGCATCCTGCCATTGACCACCGATAAACAATTGGCTTGGCAGCCCCGCCAGTGTTCCGCTACGAAAATACTCTTCGCTTAATTCTTTGATCCGCTCAGACATGTTGTACCTGTTTTTGTAATGGTCTATTGGTGTACCGCTTTAAAATGTATAAGCGCTCTATTTTACCACCCATATGTTCAGAAGCGGGAGGCGTGATAACTCACCTGATAATGAGAATTTGCTAACCACATCGGGTCAATTTCAACACCCCAACCGGGGTTTTGAGGAAGCTGCAAACGCCCCGCTTTTATTTCATAGTCCGGACTAAAAATGCCCGCCTGCCAAGGATAGTAATCTAATCCTTCAATGGAGTACTCCAGGTATTTTCCTGCGTTGGGAATAGCCGCCATTAGGTGGGCGGAAAATAGCGTGACGAGTGAAAGATTGGCACAGTGCACAGTGCATGGGAGCCCCGCCTGCTCGGCCATTTTTGCCACCGTAAGGCTGCGAGTTAGGCCGCCCATGTAACAAACATCTGGCTGCACGATATCAACCACCCGCCGATCAATCATCTGCGCCCAGGCGATCATATTGTTGTCTTGCTCGCCGCCTGACACGTCGATGTCTAAGGCTTCTGTCACTTGCCGGGTCCAGTCTTGCTCCCAGTATGGGCAAGGCTCTTCAAAATGTTCCACACCGTAGTCTTCCAACATGCGGCCCACTTCAATAGCCTTGGCTGGAGTGTAGGCACTGTTTGCATCAACCAACAGCGTCGCGTCATCGCCCAGCGCATTCCGAACGGTCTTAACGATGGCCTCTGTTCGCCCTGCCCATTGATCTACATCGTGCCCGCACTCTCGGCCTATCCTGAATTTGAAAGCCTTGTAGCCATGCGTTTCTCGCAGAGCGAGGAAGCGCTCCGCCTCCTCCTCAGGGCTAATATCGCGGCGCATACTGGAGGCGTACACAGGCAAGCTAGTCTGTTCACTGCCCAAAAGCTGCGCAACGCTCTTGCCCGCTTGTTTACCTTTGATATCCCACAATGCGGTGTCCAAACCGCACAGTGCCCGATAAAGGTAGCTACCCGGAAATTTGTGCTCTCTCTCAAGAATCCACTCGCTCATACCCTCTATATCGCTGGCATCTCTACCCAGCGCGTGGGGGGCAATATGGCGATGGACAACTTGCGAAGTGATGTCGGCGTTGTAGGTAGAGACTTGACCCCAGCCCTCGTGCCCATCGGTGGTGCGCACACGCACAAAGCCCACA
>Ga0209826_1001479_pt1 | contig 16374 bp, 8 predicted proteins | sample GOMGulsemesocosm_5_FD_184637 | JGI IMG/M metagenome (GOLD analysis project Ga0209826, IMG submission 184637) | Methane-oxidizing microbial communities from mesocosms in the Gulf of Mexico - GOM15C Gulf of Mexico (SPAdes) (version 2) | ecosystem: Environmental > Aquatic > Marine > Cold seeps... | reverse complement strand
TAGGTTTTCATTAGCTCGTGATAGTTATAACAGTGCCATTACGTTTTCTCCTTCCGATCCTGCTGGCTATTTAGGGAATGCGATACTTGACCTTAAACAAGGCAATACTAGTCAGGGTGATGCATGGGTTAATAAAGCACTTAACTTAAACGCTAACAATGCAGAAGCTTTACAACTTAAAGGAGATGTTCTCTTTCAACAGCGAAAGCTTTCTTTAGCTAAACAGTATTTAAAACAAAGCTTGGCATTAGATAAAAATAGCTTTAGAACACGGTTGTTGCTAGCTGAAATTTATATGATGGAGTCTGATTTAGACAAGGCATTGGAGCATATTGCCTTTGTACTCGAATTAGCGCCTAACGCGCCAAATGTAAATTTACTGTATGCCTTTGCTTTATTAAAACAAAACAAAAAAGTAGACGCATTAAAAATCAGCAAAAATGTATCTTCGTATTTAAGTAAAATAGAGGAAGGTGATCTGAATAAACATCCATCTATTCGGCTTATTTTAGGCACAAGTTTATACCTTCAAGAAAGTTGGGAAAATGCTTATAGCCACTTAAACTTTTATGCACAGAAATACCCCGGCCATGAGCAAAGTCATTTAATGGTTGCTGAGCTTGATATGCGTTTCGAACGTTATGGTGCTGCGCTAAAAGTACTTGAACATTACAGTGGCGAAGCTACGTCTATTGAATATTGGTTATTTAAGGTGGGGGCATTAGCCAAGCTGAAGGAATATTTTTCAGCATTGATTCAAGTAGATCAAGCACTTGATCTCTTTATTAATGATCCAAGGTTACTTGAGTACAAAGTTAAATTACTGATTGCGACTAATAACCTACCTGACGCGCTATCTTTGTTGGAACAGCTGCATCAACAAGGCAATGCCTCAGAGCCGTTAACGTTCTTATTAGGGCAATTACAATTAGATGCCGCGCAATTAACCTCAGCAGAAACGATCGTAAATGAATTATTAGAAAAAGAAGCAAATAACCCTATTTATTTGAGTTTGTCTGCGGGTGTCGACTTACAATCAGGGCGTCTTGATAGTGCTGAAAGTAAACTCAAAAAGGCAATAAAATTATCCCCAAAAATGCTACAACTTCCTATTAATTTGCACTACGTTTATTTAAGACAGGGTAAAATAGGCTTAGCGGTTAATATGCTCAATGAAGCTTATAAAAACAACCCTTCGTCAACATTTCTAATAAAAAAATTAGCCTTGTTAGCCGAGCGTGTTCATAATTATTCTATTGCTATTGATTGGCGACAAAAGTTGGTGAAAATATCACCTGACGATATTCAGAATATTATTTTACTATCCGATAACTTAATTAAACTTAACCGTAGTCAAGAAGCGGTAGATTTATTACTACCTGAACGGATAAATAATCGCCTAAATGTGCAGTATTTATTTAAACTCTCGTCAGCTTACATCAGTTTAAAACAATGTAATAAAGCGAGCTCTGTGCTTGATATACTACGGGGCCTTTCGTTAGGTAATGAAATTCAACTCGTTTCTATTGCTCAAAGGTACATGCAATGTGGATTTAATGAATTAGCTCATAAATCATTGGTAAGTGCGGAAAAGTTAGATCAAACAAAGACTCAGGTTCAGCTTGCTCGAGCACAATGGTTTCTCAATATTAATCAAGCAAAATTAGCCTTAAAATTAATGAAACCTGCTGTTGATAAGGGTGACATGACAGCACTAACGTTACAAATTAACGCTTATAAAAAATTAAACTCGCATGATACAGTGATAACGTTATCAAAAGAATTATATAAAAAATACCCATACCCAGTTCATGCTTATCGTTTGTTTGAAACATTAAAAAATAACGGTAAATTAGCTGAAGCAACGGATTTATTAGAAAAGTACTTACAACAGCATGAAAATAAAAACATAAGGCGAACTCTAGCCATTAACTATATTTCTTCTGGCAATATAGTAAAGGCTGAAAGTCACTTTTTAGTTTTAGCAGAGCAATTTAAAGATGCTATGGCTTATAGACAGTTGGCCATATTGGCCAGCAAAAACAATATTGAGCAAGCCTTAATTTTGGCTCGAAAATCTTACGAAATAGATCACTCTTCTTCAGCGATAGCTGCAACGTATGGTTGGTTATTGGTACAAAATGGCAAACCAAAAGCGGGATTGTCACACTTAAGGTTTGCTCATGCACGGAATAGCAGGCAACCAACATTAATTTATCGACTGGCTGAAACATTAATTCAACTAAATCAGTATGAGCAAGCAAAGTCGCTGTTGAAACAAGCGATAAAATATGATTTTCCTGATAAAGATAAAGCCGTTATTAGCTTAAAATCACTGTAAACTTGTAGGTACTAGTCTTTATAAGGTCTTATTAGCTTCACAATAAACTGTCAGTTTTTTTTACAGTTAAAATACAGTTGAAACACAGTGACTCTTTAAGTTGTTGTACTTCAACAAATTTATTTTTTGGTATGAATTTTGCTTCTATAGAGTTATAAAGTTATTATACCTTTTCGGATAACCGGAGTGTTTCCATGAAATTTTTTATAAAAAGTGTTTTTGCAACAATACTTGTCAGCACAAGTTCAATTGTTTTAGCAGATGAGCCTACCGCCTGTCAACTTATTGATGTGCAAGTTAATTCAATTCAATTACTTGATGGTAGTAGTAATGTAGTGACCATTCCTGATCAAAATGCTACCAACTGTTTAGGTGCTTTTACTGGCAATAATAGTGCGTTTGATAAGCCAGTGCAAAATTTAGGTTATGACGACGATGGCTGGTTAAATAAAGAAGACTATAATAATTGGTGGGAAGGTCCTGGTGCTTTTGTGGATGAAGCCGATTTAATAGATCTTGATGGTGATGGCAACGCCGATGACCCTGGTTGGATTTTAGTTGGCAAGGAAGAGAGTGCTGAATTTGAAGGCGCAAGTAGCACTGATGGCATTACTACTTACAACCACGAGCAACTGGTTAGATTAACAAATTGTGAAACAGCAGCTGGCTCTGACACCAGTTGTTTCGGTGGTGAGGCTGTTAAAGGTGACTGGGTTTATACACCACCAGCACAAAACCCTGAAGCGCTAACCAATCTAATTGGTGGTGATTTTTTTGACCAAGTAGCCATTGTATTTAAAGCGGGTAATACATTCGCTATGTATAATTTTAATATGGTTGATTTTGGTTTAGACCCTACACTTGCTGGTGATTATAATTTTGCTTTTACAGGTACTTGGGATATCAGCGATACACTCGAGAGTGGTTTATCTAATTTATCTTTTTGGGCTAGAGATCCAATACATAATGTTCAGGTGCCAGAGCCTTCTACATTAGTATTGTTAATAATGTCAGGTTTGTTTTTCTTTAGTAAACGAAGAAAAGTATAAATTACTTTATGTTGTAAAATTAAACGCCAGCTTGTGCTGGCGTTTTTGATCATACTGTAAAAGTCACCGGCTAAATGGCTTTCTTAAGGTTCAAACTCTGAACCTGTGTTAACCATTGATTAATTTGCTTATCAAAGGTTAATAATTCAGTACTGTTAGTTAACTCAAGGTGAGTTAATGGTGCCCGTAAAGTCGGCGTGCTAATAATATGTTGTTGTTGCATTAACACTTTAACCGGAATAGGGTTAGCAACGCTAAACAATGCATCCACCGCATTATTCCACAACGGAAACATATCATGTGTTTCGCCTGCCAAGCATTGATTTACATAAGTATTGGTTGCTTTAGGCCATGCATTAGCACATACCGATATTAACCCTTTAGCGCCTGCAGGCACTAAGTACGGCAACATGGCATCTTCACCGCTGTATAAACTAATCTTTGGACAATGCTGATGATAATGGAGAAATTTATTAAGATCACCGCTGGCCTCTTTTATAGCCCAACAATTAGGGTGGTTTTGTAAGTTTTGCACTGTGCTAATAGGAATTTCAACGCCACTACGCGAAGGGACGTTGTATAACATACATGGAAATTTTGCCGCATCTAACAAAGCCTTAAACCACTGAGTTTGCCCTACCGCTCCCGGTTTTGCATAAAGTGGTGTGCCAAGCAGGTAGCTATCTATTTGTAAACCGTTACAAAGATTAATCCAATTAAGTTGTGCTGGTAAATTATAACCACCAACCGCCACCATTAATGGTGTATTAAGGTTTAATGAACAAACAAACTTAACAATGCTTAGTTGTTCGTCACAGGTCAATGCTAAGCCCTCACCTGTACTACCAAGTAATAATAAACCATTACCGGCTTGCGCTTGCGCTATTGCTATATTTTTTAGACTGTCAAAGTCTATTTGATCATTGTCAAGAAAGGGGGTAATCAACGCAGTCCATAAATGGCAAGCGTCAAGGTTGTTTGCACCAAATTTTTGATTTGTTTCATTGTTTGATAATTTTAAATTCATTACTCGCGAACTCGTATTTTCTGACTTATGTTATTCATATATGAAAGACATAAGGCCGATGATAGTTCGGAGAACTTATAGGCATTTACGTTGAGCCGAGTAACTACCGTTTTAGGTTGTAAGCTGGCTTTATGCAAAGGCCAGAAGCTCTCCACTCGTTTAATAACTTAATTAGGTTGAACTAAAGTAAACTTAAGTTATTAACAGTGACAGTTGTTGGGATTCAGCCCACACTTATTAGATAATAATCTAACAAGCAAACAACCGATAAATGCTAAATCAAATTAACACGTACCTCGGCATTAATCCCCCTCATTATCATTAACAGAGTTTGATCTCTGTGTTTTGATTCATTATTCAATCAAAACAATGATAATTACCTGGTTAATGCTCCTCTTCTGGCCCCTTGCGCTATTTATAGTCTAATTTTAAATAAAATATAAAAGCGTATAGCTTTAGAAAATAACGTCTAAAGCTCGAATTAGGGGCGGCGCTATTTAAGCATTTTTATTACCGCAGAGTCAATGCCACTTTACGGGCAACAACAATAAAATAAGACTTTCAGCTATAATTTTCATGTCTAATTCAGGTACAATAATAATAATTTCTAAGCCACCTATTATTTATTTCTTATGTCTAGCCCTGCTCTTTCCAATATTAGCCAAATATTATTACGTAATACTGCATTATTATCAGCCAATACACCCTTATTTATTAATTTGATGAATGATGGTTTTTTTGAACAATATTTATTCAACAATCCAAGTGCTAATGTCAGCTGTTATAACACTAATTATATCGACTACGTTGCGATTGAAGCCAAGCAACAAAAACAAGTTACCAGCAGTTTTACCAGTGAATATGCCAGTAAGGTTAAGCATGATTTAGTGGTTATTAATTTCCCTAAAAGTAAAGACGAACTTGCTTTTACACTCGCTATGATAGCGCCATATTTACTTAGTGAAGCAAAAATGATTTTTGTTGGTGAGAAAAAAGGAGGTGTGCAATCAGCACCTAAACTCAGCCAACACTTTTTGGTTCATTGTAAAAAAATAGACGCTGCGCGCCATTGTTTATTATTTGCAGGCATCGTTAAAGAAGAAAGCCTAGCTAAAGCATTTACACTCAATGATTGGTTTAAGCGTTATCAAGTAACGGTTAATCATATTGAACTCACCGTTGCTTCCTTACCGGGTGTGTTTAGTCAAAAAAAGTTAGATGCGGGTACGGCATTATTACTAGAAAACTTGCCTAAAACTATGCAGGGTAAGGTGTTAGATTTTGGATGTGGAGCAGGTGTTATCAGCTGTTTTATTGGTAAAAAATTTCCATTAACACAATTATCATTGCTTGATGTTAGTGCTTTAGCTGTAGAGTCAGCAAAGAAAACCCTTGAACTTAATGGTTTGTCGGGTGATATTTTTGCATCGAATAGCTTATCAAAAGTATCAGGAAAGTTTCAGCATATTGTTTCTAACCCACCCTTTCATCAAGGAACCAAAACTAGTTATCAAGCGACTGAAGATTTTTTCAAAGGTATCAAGTCACACATAAGCGTTAAAGGAAATGTTACTGTCGTCGCTAATAGCTTTCTACAATACCAACCCCTTATGAATCAATATATTGGTAGAACTAATAGAGTAATTACCCAACAGGGCTTTTGTATTTACCACGTTAGTCAACTAAACAAATAAGCGAACAACAATGAAGCATTGCTCTTTTTCAGTCATTGTTATAGTAATAATTAACTACCTGTTCAGGGCAATTACGTTATGAATCAAGTTAAAGAAGCAATAACCAACCGCCGATTGTTATTTTCCCATATCATGATTTTTGCCATCGTTATATTCGCTATCCTAGTAGTAAGTATACATTTAGTTGTTAAACAACACGTAATATCAACCTTAGAGTCAAATACAAACGCATGGGCAACCTCTGTAGCTCAAACGAGTAGTGTTTATCTACAACAAAAAAATAGCGATAGCCATGAACAGTTACAAGAAAAGTTAAAGCAAATAATCACAGCGCCTTTTATTAATTATATTCAAATTTATAAACAAAATGCTATCGATAAAAAAGACAGTCCTGAGCAAACAATAACAGAAACATTCAATTACTATGCGGGGTATAAAAAAAGCCTTTATTTTCCTGTTATTACTGATAAAGCCTCTCAAATAGATAAATTTACCGAAATACAATATCAACAAAACTACCTTGAGCTTATTGTTAAGATTGAAAGTAATCAGCAAACCATTGGTTATTTATATATACAATCAAGTACTAAGGAAGTGGATAATTTTATAGAAAAGATAACGTTAACTGCCTTAACATTATTTATTTTTAGTTTGATTCTTGCATTTTTTCTTTCTTTTATTTTACAAAAAAAAATGAACCGACCAATAACGACCATGATTAAGTCAATTAAAATCATGTCACAAAGCAATAATTACAACGCCCGAATAGCCAATTTACCGATTGTTGAGTTAGATATTCTTGCCCGGTACATTAATATATTACTCAATAATATTCAGCGTTTTATCATCAAACAAGAAGATGCTCATCAGCTTGCCATACAACAAAATGAGAAATTATCAGAAAAAGTTAACGCGCGCTCTACGGCTTTAAAAGAATCAAATCAAGAACTTTTAGAAACATTAGACAAGCTGCATCAATTCCAAGGAAGGTTAGTAGAAAATGAGAAAATGGCTTCACTGGGCGATATGGTTGCGGGCATAGCGCACGAGGTTAATACACCAATCGGGTTAGGTGTAACAGCTTCAACCTTAATGCTAGATCGGTTAAGTGAAATAAAACAGGCCTTTGAAGATAAAACCTTGAAATCAAGCCAACTTAAAAAGTTTTTAGTTCAAGGCGAAGAAAATATTAATATTATTTATCGAAACCTTGATCGGGCGGCGAAGTTAATTACTAGTTTTAAAAGAGTCGCAGTGGATCAGTCAAGTGCAGAAACCTGTCAATTTAACGTTAAAGAACTTATAGACGAAGTACTACTTACCTTACAAGCTAAAATTACCACTAAAAATGTTGCCGTTATTATCAGTTGCTCAGAAGAATTAATCGTAGAAAGTAAGCCTGGTTCAATAAATCAAATACTTATCAACTTAATTATTAATTCAATTACTCACGCCTTTGAAGAACGGTCACAAGGCACTATTGAAATCGATATAATCTATTTTAGTCATCAATTGAATATCCGCTATCAAGATGATGGTGTGGGTATAGATGAAAGTATTAAAAATAAAGTATTTGAGCCTTTTATAACCACTAAAAGAGGCATTGGTGGCAGCGGGCTAGGGTTACATCTCGTGTACAATTTAGTAACACAAGGATTAAATGGGCATATCGATTTTCAAAGTAACTCAGAAATGGGAACACAGTTCGACATAACGTTTCCTGTTACGTTAGTACAAGAATAAGAACAAGCATAAAAATAAGAACAAAAATTCAATTTCAACTTCAACTAACAATAACTAAGTAAGCATAGGGGCAAAGCTCCTATGCTCTTATATCGATTCCTCAACTACATCAACCGTAATTTTAATTAATTCAACCTCAATTTGATCAACGCGCTGTAAACCACGCGGTAATTTATTCCCTCTGCGACCACGTTCACCACGGTAATGCTCAATATCATTCGCTTTAAGCGTAAGTTTACGACGTCCTGCATGCAAGGTAACCGCTGCACCTTCAGGCACAATAGCAAGCAAGGTTACATATTCTTCACGCGTTTTGGTACGCGCCGGTGGAATATTAATAATTTTATTGCCTTTACCTTTACTTAACACAGGCAAGCTTTTTACAGGAAATACTAGCATGCGCCCCTCAGTGGTTATGGTTAAGCAATAATCATTCTCTATATTTTCAATGGGTTGCGGAATTAATACGGTTGCAGCGGGTGGCAAAGAAATCATCGCTTTACCATTCTTATTACGGCTGATCATGTCACTAAAACTACTCACAAAACCATAACCCGCATCGCTGACTAATAAATACTTTGCATCGTCATTAGCCATAATACAATATTTAAACGTTTCGCCTGTTGTTAAGTTAAAACGACCCGTTAACGGCTCTCCTTGGCTACGGGCTGTTGGTAAGGTATGCGCATCTGTAGTAAATGCTCGTCCAGCAGAATCAATAAAAACAACAGGGCGATTACTGCGCCCCTTCGCTGAGCATAAATAACCATCTCCCGATTTATAATGCAAACTGCCCGCATCAATATCATGACCTTTAGCACAACGCGCCCAACCTTTATCTGACACAACCACCGTTACCGGCTCGCTTGGTACAAGATCTTTTTCTGTTAACGCTTTTGATTCCGCTCGTTCCACTAATTTTGAACGGCGATCATCACCATATTCTTTAGCTGCACTAAGAATTTCTTTTTTCATCAGCGTACTCATGCGTGCTTTTGAATTAAGAATTTTATCTAAATACGCTTGTTCTTCACGCAGTTCATCTTGCTCTGCGCGTATTTTAATTTCTTCTAATTTGGCGAGCTGTCTTAGCTTAATTTCTAAAATAGCGTGTGCTTGAGTTTCGGATAAACTAAAACGCGACATCAGTTCGGCTTTGGGATCATCATAACCACGAATAATATCAATGACTTCATCAATGCTTAAATAAGCAACGAGTAAACCATCTAAAATATGCAAACGCGCGAGTACTTTATCTAAACGGTACTGCAAACGGCGACGCACCGTTTCACGGCGATATTCAAGCCACTCGGTTAATATTTCACGCAGGTTTTTCACCGCTGGACGATTATCTAGCCCGATCATGTTGATGTTAACGCGATAGCTTTTTTCTAAATCAGTGCTCGCAAATAAATGCTGCATTAACTGTTCAATATCAACGCGGTTAGAACGAGGAACTACGACTAAACGCACAGGGTTTTCATGATCTGATTCGTCACGAAGATCAACTACCATGGGTAGTTTTTTAGCCGTCATTTGTTTAGCAATTTGTTCTAATATTTTTCCACCTGAGGCTTGATGAGGCAAGGCAGTAACAACAACTTCACCGTGTTCAATATCATAAACTGCACGCATTTTAATACTGCCACGGCCTGTTTCATAAATTTTTTCAATATCAGCTTTTGGGGTGATTATTTCAGCATCGGTTGGGTAATCAGGGCCTTGAACAAAGGCTAATAAATCAGCGACTTCAGCTTTAGGCTGTTCAATTAAATGTATACAGGCATCGGCAATTTCACGCACATTGTGTGGCGGAATATCGGTTGCCATACCAACGGCAATACCCGTAATACCATTAAGCATTATGTGCGGTAACCGTGCGGGCAGTGTTTTTGGCTCTTTCATAGTGCCATCAAAATTTGGTTGCCAATCTACTGTGCCTTGGCCAAGTTCAGCTAATAATACTTCACTAAATTTTGATAAGCGTGATTCGGTATACCGCATGGCGGCAAAGGATTTAGGATCGTCAGGTGCACCCCAGTTTCCTTGGCCATCAACCAACGGATAACGATAAGAAAACGGCTGTGCCATTAACACCATCGCTTCATAACAAGCGCTGTCACCATGAGGGTGAAACTTACCTAGAACATCACCAACAGTACGTGCTGATTTTTTATATTTTGCCGTAGCCGATAAACCAAGTTCAGACATGGCATACACAATACGACGCTGCACTGGCTTTAAACCATCACCAATATGCGGTAAAGCGCGATCCATAATAACGTACATGGAATAGTTTAAATAAGCGTCTTCAGTAAAACGCCTTAAAGGGACTTGTTCTACTCCATCGGGGCTATATTCGAGTACATCTGACATTAAATAATTTTTCCTAAATTTGTTATATACTCGGCTATTATTCCATTAGTATTCAAGTGGGGATATTGCATTTTTAGCATACGTTTCTGAATCAAGCTTATATGATTATCCAGCGAGACAAAATAGCTAAATAATAAAAGATGTTAACTGTGACGTATTTCTGTATTTTTAGTCATGCTGTGTATCTGATTATCAGAACTTGACTATACCCGTCTAATAAAAAAGGCGGCGGCTAAGGCAAGTAAAGCAGATAATGATAAACAGGCAAACAAACCTTGTTGACCACTCGCAAAGTGTTGGTAAATATAGCCCGATAAAACAGTACCTAATAACCGTCCAAGTGCATTCGCCATATAATAAAAACCAACATCCATTGAAACACTGTCATGCTTAGCGAGTGCAACAATAAAATAGCTGTGTAATGAAGAGTTAACAGCAAAAACAGCACCAAACACGAATAAACCAACCATAAGGATTATTTCAGTGATGGGGCTAAGTTTTAGCAGAATAAGTAGTATCAAGGTAGTTAACGCTAAAAAAACAGACCATTTTCCTATTAACTTGCCATTAATCGGTGTGTTCTGCTTAAACAAAGCGGGAGCATACGCCTGTACTAGCCCATAAGCAATAATCCACAAGGCAAAAAACACACCAATGCCCTGATGACTCCAATCAAGTTGGCTCGCTAAAAAAACAGGTAACGCAATAACAAACCATACATCTCGGGCCGCAAATAAACATAAACGTGCGGCAGCTAAGTAATTTAACGCTGAATTGTTTGCAAACATCTGGCTAAATTTAGGCTTGAATTTACTTTTACCCAAATCAGCTTTTAATAAAAACAGGCTTAATAGCGCAACAACGCCAAGCACACTTGCCATGAATAATACGGCATATTGAAAGCCAATAGTGGTTAATAACAGGCCACCTAAGAAAAAACCAACGCCTTTTAAGGTGTTTTTAGAACCCGTTAATAAAGCAACCCATTTAAATAATTTACTGTCTCGCTCTTGGGGTGAAATATTCGCAACTAATAACTTGATGCTGCTTTTAGCACTCATTTTATTCAAATCTTTAGCAATACCCGATAATGCTTGCGCTATCATTAAATAAACAACCGTTAAATAGTCGCTGGGCGCGGCAAGCATCAACAGAGAAAATACTTGCAAAAACAACCCGATATTCATGGTTTTATTCAAACCAATACGGGCGCCTAACCAACCACCTACCAAGTTAGTTATAACACCAAAAGCTTCATAAAAAACGAAAAGCATTGCCAATGCTAAAGGTGTGTACCCTAATTGATAAAAGTGCAGTAGCACCAACATCCGCAAAGCGCCATCGGTTAAAGTAAATGACCAATAGTTAGCGGTAATAACAAAATATTGCTTAATGTCAGTGGGTAATATTTTTATTTTAGCGAGCATATTTTTGGTATTGTTGAGTAGTGACGTTGTTATTGTGTAGTTGAGTAATATTCACGAAGATTTAGATAATAAGTACTAAGTACTAAGTCCTATCTTCATAAACTTAACGCCATAAGCTTCATCAATTCTGCACTACGGTTGGCGTACCCCCACTCATTGTCATACCACAAATACATTTTAAGTTGCGTGTCATTAACAACCATAGTAGAGAGTGCATCAACAATAACTGACCGTGGATCCGTTTTATAATCAACCGACACTAATGGTTTTTCTTCATAGCCTAAAATATCTTTCAACTCATTTTTAGCTGCATTAGCCATTAATAAGTTAACTTCTTCAACCGACACGTTACGGTTCATTTCAAATACACAATCGGTAATGGATGCATTCGCTAATGGAACACGTACCGCATGGCCATTAAGTTTGCCTTTTAGCTCTGGAAAAATATCAGTAATGGCTTTTGCGGAACCAGTGGTTGTTGGAATGAGCGATTGCCCACAAGCACGCGCGCGACGTAAATCTTTATGAGGCGCATCTAAAATGGTTTGAGTGTTGGTAATGTCATGTATGGTGGTCATGCTGCCATGTTTAATGCCGATATGATCTTGTAACACTTTAACTACCGGCGCTAAACAATTCGTGGTGCAAGAAGCCGCGGTTACAATTGTATGTTGCTCGCTATTGTATAACTCTTGGTTAACACCCATGACGATATTAACAATGTCAGTATCTTCCGCTTCAAGCTTCATTGGTGCGGTTACCAATACTTTTTTCACACCTTGGTCAAAATAGGCTTGTAACTTAGCTTTATCGCGCATTACGCCTGACGCTTCAATAACCAGATCGCACTGCGACCAATCAGTTTCACCAATGAATCTGTTTTGTGACATCGCTATGTGCTGATCATTAATTATCATTAGACCTTTATTATCTTGAATATCACTTTCTGCTTCAAGATGCCAACGGCCATGAATTGAATCAAAGTTCAGTAAATGCGCTAATGTGGCTGCATCACCTGCGGGATCGTTGACTTGCACAAACGCTATTTCAGGCCAGTTAAAGGCCGCACGCATAATTAAACGTCCCATACGGCCAAAGCCATTTATACCTACTTTTATTGTCATATTAATATCTTTTGGTTCTTTATTCTTTGTTGATGAATGGCGTAAAATACGCGAAACGAAACATAATAACGTTATGTTGTTACCGTTTTATGACGGTATTTTTAACGTATTTTTAACGTATTTCTAACGTATTTTTAATATAATCGTATGCATAAAAAATCATTTATGGTGATTATTTTTTTAAAATAAGCTAAAATGTGCGCCCTTGAATTTACTTGTTGTGCGGTTACTTAGCTATCATCGTACAACGTTAATTACGTAACTATAGCTTAAAGCGGAGTTCTAATGCCGACAACGACAACGACTACAATGCCTGATATTGCCAACCATACCACAGCCCAAACAGAGGGGGAACTTGATTGGGTTGGTATGAGTAATATTGAAATGCCTATTATGGTTGCCTCACAAGGCGAGCAAGAGCGCATGGTTTCAGCGCATGTAGATGCCTTTGTAAACCTAAAAGAAGCACAAGCTAAAGGCATTCATATGTCTCGCCTGTATTTATTACTTGATGAATTATCTACCAGCGACATACTCAATTATCAGAGTTTAGTCGCGCTGCTTGATGGCTTTATTAGCAGCCATCAAGATTTAAGTGACCAAGCTAAAGTTGTTTTTAGCTTTGACTACCACTTGCGTAGAAAATCATTAATCAGTGGTAAAGAGGGCTGGAAAGCCTACCCAGTAAGATTAACAGGTCACCTGAATCAAGGGAAACTGGCGGTTGAAATGGCCATTGACGTTCCTTATTCTTCAACGTGTCCTTGTTCTGCGGCACTGGCTCGTCAATTAATTCAACAAGCCTTTCAGCAGAAATTTTCGGCAAAAGAGCTCGACTTAGATGCTGTACATGAATGGCTTGGTACGACAGAAGGAATTATTGCTACGCCACACTCACAGCGTTCGGTTGCTGAAGTCAAAGTAAAACTTAACAATAATAGCAACGACTTCCCCATTACTCGTTTAGTTGATTTAATTGAAGGTGCATTAAAAACCCCCGTTCAAGCCGCAGTAAAACGAGAAGATGAACAAGAGTTTGCGCTTTTAAACGGTCAAAACCTTATGTTTTGTGAAGATGCCGCTCGTCGTTTGCAATATGGTATGAATCAAGCACAAGAATTTGATGATTTTTGGTTAAAAATAAACCACCTTGAATCATTACATGCACATGATGCTGTGAGTATTACGACGAAAGGTGTTCCAGACGGTTACCTACCTTAAGCAGATAGCGTAAAGTCTACTGAAAGCGTAAAACGTATAAATACTTTTTGATAAATTATTTTAATTAAAATAATTAGTCTTGTGAATATTTAAGCATACTATTATTTATTGGCATAAATATTCACAAAACGATTGACTAACAACCGTTTTACGGTTAGTTTTGCCGCCCGCTTAGGTTGATGATTTATCATCAATGGCACCGCGTCTCATAAAAACTCAGTAGAAGTTTGACGTTCGATGTTCAAAAAGTCCGAATAAGTTCTGAAGGATCAGTTACATACACTTTAAGCATTTAAGTTACATGCCTTAAATAGCGTTGAAAATATACATCCTTATTGACTAACTAAAAGTTAGCTAGTAAAAGATAGTTTGATGAAATAGGAATTAGCAATGAATAATATGAGCAAAAAATCCCAGGGCCTTTATCGCGCTGAATTTGAACATGATAGCTGTGGTATTGGTTTTGTCGCCAACCTAAAGGGTAAAAAATCTCACGATATTATTGAAAATGCACTCACGATGTTAAGTTGTATGGAGCATCGTGGTGGTACGGGTTTCGATGTTAAAAGTGGTGACGGTGCTGGTATTCTTATTCAAATCCCTCATGATTTTTTACGCCAAGAAACAGCAAAGCTAGGGTTTGAATTACCCGATGTTGGCGATTACGGCGTTGGTATGATTTTCTTTCCGCCTGCTAAAGAGCAAGGCGACGAATGCCGTGATATGTTAAACCAAAACATTACTGAACTGGGTTTAACTTTATTAGGCTATCGCCATGTTCCTGGTGATAACTCAATGCTAGGTGAAGCATCGCTTGAAACTGAACCAAATATTGAACAAGTATTTATTGCTAAGCCTGCGGAATTAACGGCACAAGAATTTGAGCGTAAGCTTTTTGTATTACGTAAATACACCTCTCATAAAATTAATAACAGCATAGCTAAAGAGCGTGACGAGTTTTATGTTACCTCAATGTCATCGACCAAAATTGTCTACAAAGGGCAATTTACCACTGAGCAAGTTCGTCAATATTACCTTGATCTTCAAGACGAACGCACTATCTCTGGCATGGCAATGTTTCATTCTCGCTTTTCAACCAATACTTTTCCTGCTTGGCGTCGTGCTCAACCATTTCGTTATATTGCTCATAACGGTGAAATTAATACCGTACGCGGTAACATCAACTGGATGAATGCGCGTGAAGCATTGTTCAGCTCTGTTAATTTTAGCGATGCTGAATTGAAGATGTTAAATCCTATTTGTAATAGCGATAACTCTGATTCTGCCAACCTTGATATGGCGATTGAATTATTAGTGCTAAGTGGTCGTTCACTAGCGCAAGTTATGATGATGATGGTGCCTGAAGCATGGCAAACTCAAACAAATATGGATGCAACCAAGCGTGCATTCTATGAATATTATGCATGTATTATGGAGCCTTGGGATGGTCCGGCTTCATTATCATTTACTGATGGCAACATCATTGGCGCAACACTTGATCGTAACGGCTTACGTCCTTCACGTTACCTATTAACAGACGATGGCACTTTAGTCATGGGTTCTGAAACCGGTACTTTGTGTGTTGATCAATCGACTGTTGTTGAAAAAGGTCGCTTGCAACCAGGTAAAATATTCATTGCCGATCTTAAACAAGGTCGTATTATTAGTGATGACGAAGTAAAACAGCAAGTTAGCTCTTCTCAGCCTTATGGCCAATGGTTATCAAAAAATAAAATTGAATTAACACAATTACCTGTACCAACGGCTTCTATCGCACAACCACCATTAGCTGAATTGCGTAAAATGCAAAAAGCCTTTGGTTATACTAGTGAAGATCTAAACTTAGTACTTGCTGGCATGGTTGGTACGTCAAAAGAGCCGTTAGGCGCTATGGGTACAGATACACCGTTAGCCGTTTTATCTAATCGTCCACAGCAATTATCACATTATTTTAAGCAATTATTTGCTCAAGTAACTAACCCACCAATCGATCCAATTCGAGAAGAGTTGGTTATGTCATTGCGCGGTTACATTGGTAAGTCATTAAACTTACTTGATGAAACCGCTGCTCATTGTCATAAGGTTGAAATTGATCAACCCTTACTGACAAACGAGGAGTTGCGTAAATTACAACATATTGACAACGATCATTTACAATCAAAAACGATCAGCATCACGTTTAAAGCAAACGGTAAATCTGGCGCACTTAAAAAAGCGCTTAATCGTATTTGTTTATACGCAAAAGATGCGGTAGAAGACGGCTATGCCATTCTTATTTTAAGTGATCGCGAGGTTGACAGTGACCATGTAGCTATTCCATCAGTATTAGCAACAGCCGCTATTCACCATTATTTAATTCGTGAAAAATTACG
>Ga0209826_1001476_pt1 | contig 16382 bp, 16 predicted proteins | sample GOMGulsemesocosm_5_FD_184637 | JGI IMG/M metagenome (GOLD analysis project Ga0209826, IMG submission 184637) | Methane-oxidizing microbial communities from mesocosms in the Gulf of Mexico - GOM15C Gulf of Mexico (SPAdes) (version 2) | ecosystem: Environmental > Aquatic > Marine > Cold seeps... | reverse complement strand
CCGAATCCGTAGCTTGGGGTTATCAGCTGGCCGAGTCCCTGCGGTTGATCGCCAGTTGGGGTACCGCCTTCCGTGCGCCGACCTTTAACGATCTGTACTGGCCTGAAGACCCATACGGTCGCGGCAATGCAGCGCTATCTCCAGAAGAAAGTGAAAACACGGAACTGGCTCTGAAATACTCGGGTGAAAACCAAACCTTCAGTGCGGCTGTTTTCAAGAACAATGTTGACGGCCTGATCGAATGGGCGCCAGTGGACGCCAGTGACCCTTGGGGGCAATGGCAGCCGAGCAACGTCGACAATGCGCAAATTGAAGGCTTTGAGCTGGATTACGCCGTGACCGTGGATCAATTTACCGCAACGGCTAATTACACTTGGCTTGATGCTGATAATGAAAACACCGACAAACGTTTGATCAACCGTGCGCGTCGCCAGCTAAATGTTGACCTCGACTACGCGGTGGCGGCTTGGCGTTACGGTCTGAGCCTCAAGGCTCGCAGTGATTTCTACGCCGATATTAACAACACTCGCCGCTACGGTGGTTATGGTGTGGTTGATCTGCGTTCACACTACGCGCTCACTCCGCAGCTGAACCTGTCGGCCAGCCTGATCAACATTTTCGACAAAGAACTCACAGAGCGTGAAAACTTTGCCGATGCCGGTCGTGGCTTCAAGCTTGGTTTTAGCTACAGCCTCTAAGTCGTCTTTGTAGGCGGACTGTAACAACAATTGCGCAACCGGTGAGTTTTTGATCGGGTAATTGTTGTAAGCTGAGATCCTCAAGGTGCTGTGGCAGGCCTTGGGGATTTTTTTGTTTTTGAATCGTTTAATACATTATTTAATGGTTTGTCTATGCGTCGCCTAGCACCCAAAACATTATTTATTTTGCTCGGTGGACTGCTGCCTCTTTCTTTACTGTGTGGCCTCATGCTGGGTCCGCAGATTATTCTGCCTTTCGAACTGCTGTCTTCGGGCGATGCTTCAGTGGTGTCTGATCGTCTTATCATTGAGCAGATTCGTTTGCCTCGCACCTTAATGGCCGCGCTGGTGGGGGCGGCACTGGCGGTCGCTGGGGTGATGATGCAGGGGTTGTTTCGCAACCCCCTGGCCGACCCCTCATTAATTGGTGTGTCGAGTGGCGCCTCGGCCGGTGCCAGTTTTGTGATTGTCCTAGGCGCTGGCTGGTTGGGTTCGCACGATTTATTGGGGGTGTCGGCGGTGGCGTTGGGGGCTTTTGCCGGCGCGGCGTTAGCCACCTATACCGTCTATCGTTTGGCGGCCCACGGCACTGGCACCTCGGTTGCCACCATGTTGTTGGCGGGCATTGCGATCAGCGCCCTGGCGGGGGCCCTGAACAGCTTCTTTAGTTTCATTGCCGACAACCACATGCTGCGCCAAATCAGCTTATGGCAGATGGGCTCCTTGAGCGGCGTAAGCTGGTCACGCCTGTGGTTCGCAGTGATAGTGTTTGGTTGTGTGTTGGTTTGTTTTCCACGTTATAGCGGCGCGTTGAATGCGTTGTTATTAGGCGAGTCGGAAGCGCGTCATCTGGGGGTGAACGTGCACCGCTTAAAAATACAGGTGATTGCATTGGTCGCTTTTACCGTTGGCACCGCCGTCGCGCTCACCGGCACCATTGCCTTTGTCGGTCTGGTGACGCCGCACATTATTCGCTTACTGATTGGCCCCAATCACCGCGCACTGATTCCCGCGTCTATGTTGGCCGGCGCTATCTTGTTGATGCTGGCCGACGCCCTGTCGCGCTATATCTTGGCGCCGGCGGAATTGCCGATTGGCGTGGTTACGGCGCTGTTAGGCGCGCCCTTCTTTTTATCGCTGTTAAATCAGCAGCGCAAAAATCAGGGAGGTCTGTAGTCGTGGCAATTGACATGCAAACAAGCGATACGCAAACAATGGGCATGGAAACCAGCGAACCGTTGTTACACCTGGTTAATGTTGACTACCGCGTGGGTGATAAAGCGTTGGTGCGCTCACTCAATTGCGCGGTAATGGCCGGGCAGGTAAGTGTTTTGCTGGGTCCCAATGGCGCCGGTAAATCCACACTGCTGAAGTTGGCCAGCGGGGAACTGACCCCAATGGCCGGCAGCGTGCACTTTCAAGGCTCTAAGCTTGCCGAGCGCGAGCTAAGCGAGCGAGCTCAGTGCCTTGCCGTCTTGCCGCAATCCTCGCCGTTAAGCTTCCCGTTCTTGAGCGAAGAAGTGGTGCTGCTGGGGCGCACGCCGCACAGCACCGGCGCGCGCAGGGATGCCGACATAGTCAACCAGGCCTTGCGGCTGGCCGACGCCGAGCACCTGCGCCGTCAGGCTTATACACAGTTGTCCGGTGGCGAACAGCAGCGGGTGCAGCTGGCCCGCATCTTCGCCCAGGTGTGGGAAATGCAGCCGGCTAGGGCGAACTTATTAATCCTCGATGAGCCGACCTCCGCCTTGGATTTTTCCCATCAGCGGTTAATCTTGCAGGCGTTGCGCGATAAAGCCGATCAAGGCTGCGGCGTGTTGTTGGCCCTGCATGATTTAAACTTGGCAGCGGCCTTCGCCGATCAGGTCTTGCTTATGAATAAGGGCGCGTTGCGCGCCCAGGGTTCGGTCGATGAGGTGTTACAGCCTCCGCTGTTGAGCGAGGTCTTTGGTTTGGAATTTTACCGCATGCACCATCCCGGCACGGGTAAACCCCTGTTGGTTTATTAAAGCGCTCCGGCTATACGGACAGGCCTTAATAGCTTGGCAATGTTAGAATGTTGCCCTGCGTGTACTTGTTTTAACGGTGTTTAATATGCGGTTTCCCCCTCTGTGGTTTTCTTTGATAAACCTCTGCCTCGCGGTATTCTCAGTGGGCGGCCATGCTGCGGCTGTTCATGCGGAGACTGGTAATACAGCGACTGCTCATTCCGTGACGGTTATTGACGATCTGGGGCGCCGCATCACCCTGGCAAAACCCGCACAACGCATCGTCGCGCTGGCGCCCCATATTGTCGAGATGGTTTACGCCGTGGGCGCTGGGGATAAACTCGTGGGAGCCGTGAGCTACAGCGATTACCCAGAGGCGGCTAAAGCCTTGCCGCAGGTTGGCACCTATAAAGATTTCAGTGTCGAGAGCATTCTGCGCTTAAAACCCGACGTCGTGCTGGCGTGGAGTTCAGGTAATGGGGCCGCCAAGCCGGAACAGTTGGCCAGTCTGGGTTTACCGGTCTACTACTCAGAACCCGAGAGTTTGGAGGGCATTGGCTTGGCGCTGGAGAAAATTGGCCGCCTATCCGGCGCGCCCAACGCCCAAGCTGTGCGTCAAAGCTTTGATGACACGCTACTCACCCTGCGCCAGCAGTACAGTGCACAAACCCCTGTCTCGGTGTTTTATCAAGTTTGGAATCAGCCACTGCAAACCCTCAACGGCGAACACGTCATTTCCGATGTGATGGCGCTTTGCGGAGGGCATAATATTTTTTCAGGCGCGGCGGCTTTAGCGCCACAGGTCAGTGTCGAATCCGTGTTGCGCGCCAACCCGCAGGTGATCATTGCCAGTGGTATGGGCGAGTCACGCCCCGAGTGGTTGGACGAGTGGCGCGCTTGGCCGCAGTTATCCGCCGTGGCGCAACAGCAGTTGTATTTTATTCCGCCCGATTACATTCAGCGCCACACCCCGCGTATTCTACTGGGTGCCAAGCTGATGTGTGAGCAACTGCAGCAAGCGCGCCAGACCTATGGCTTATAGCTTTTCGGGGCTATCGCCGCCAGCCCTATAGATTGTCGAACAAGTAAGGTATTTTAAGGTCAGGTCGCGCAGGTCTGCGCCCTAGCTGTATTGACCCATAATCAGGAAGTGATGTTTGTATGTCTGATGAGTTTTCGCCCGAGTTAAAAGAGGGCGTATACCAAGCCATCTTTAAGCGCCGTGATATGCGTCATTTTGCCCTTGGCGAAACCGTCGACACGGCGGTATTGGAACGCCTGTTGGCCGCTGCGCACGCCGCCCCGAGCGTGGGCCTCATGCAGCCTTGGCGATTTATTCGAATCGTTTCAAGCGAGACGCGTCAAGCGTTGCATCAGTTGGTCGAGAACGAGCGCATAGCCACTGCCCATGCCATGGGCGAGCGCGAAGAAGAATTTATGCGACTCAAGGTGCAGGGTATTGTTGATTGCGCCGAGGTGTTTGTGGTTAGCCTGATGAACAATCGCGAGCAACACATCTTTGGCCGCCGCACCATGCCAGAAATGGATTTGGCCTCGGCCTCCTGCGCGATTCAAAATATGTGGTTGGCCGCACGGGCCGAAGGCTTGGGCATGGGCTGGGTGTCGCTGTTTGATCAACAGGCGCTGCGCGCTACCCTAGGGATGCCGGAAGATGCCGCGCCGATTGCTATCCTTTGCTTGGGGCCTGTGGATAAGTTTTACGACAAACCCATGCTGGTGCAAGAGGGTTGGGCGCAGCAGGGCAAGCTAGAGAACTACACGATGGAAGATGGCTGGGATATCGACAAAGCCAATGCCGCGCAAAAACAGTGGGATGAAAAGTAGCGGATAAGAAATAGAGAGATGAAAAATAGCGGAGTGAAGAATAAAGGGCTGAGAAATAGAAGAGGGGGGAGCAGTAGAGGGGAGAAAATCAGCCGAACTTATTAAGCTGGCTTTGCTCTGAAGTGGGCAGCCAGCTGTGATTAATAACCTGTGCTGCACACCATTGAGCGCTAGCGCTTAAATACCCGGGATACCAATCGGACCCGGCAGATCAGGAATACCCAAACACCCCGTCAGGGTCAGGCCAATAATCATTAACAAACTGATGGTGATTACGCGCATGCTACAACTCTCTTTTTATCATTATTAAGCCGCCGTTCGGCAACTCTACACCCGCAGTGTATCACTGCAACAATGCCCGCCGTAAGTTATTGCGCACTTTGTCACCTGTACAGAAATGACATACCTTACGAGTCACCGAGTTAGGAAACTCAGCTGGGTGCACAGTGATATCCGGTTATTTAAACCTTTAATGATTATACGCGCAGGCTCGCTTTGTTTTGAATGGATTTAAAGTTGAGTGTTAATAATATTATCTTTGGTTTTTTCCCTATCTTACTTGTTGGATTTCTTGCTTTAGCTAACGCTTGGTCTGCAGGTAAAAGGTCCGATTGCCAACGTCAGTGCTACAGTCTAAATATGGCTTATATGTTTAGTGAACCAAGGGTGGGGAATACATCTAGACATGGATCTATCACGCCAAGTACACCAAGCAAGTGTGAATGTGTAGCGGCTTGATATGTTCAGTACTTAATAAGTCAATATTGTTGGGAGCTAACACGCCAAGACATCGCTGATGTTAGCCGTAAGTTGAGGCGTTAAGAACCTTATGATATTTTTTCGAGAGCCGATGATTGGATTTTCAGTAATCCCTACAATACCTATACTATGGGTTGGAACTGTAATTGCTTTTGAGGGGTTTGGGGGGATACTTAAAGGTGACCCGATTCAAATAATGCAATTTTTGGTGTGGAGTTTTGGCTTTTGCGGTTCTGTTGGGCTCGTAATGGCGAGCTTAGAGAAAACTTACCATAGTCGGCAGCGTCAGCAGGTAGCAGTCTCTTTGGTTGTTTGTGGTTTCTTGGCTGTCGTACTTTCTATTTACTATGCATATTATGAATTAGGGCATCGTTACCACCCTGATTATGGACTTATTGAGGATGATCGGTCATCTACTGATAAAGTCAGTTTTATGCTTGTTATTGTTTGGCTATTATTGCTTTGGCCTTTTATGTCCGGCATGGTGGCTATAGGAAAAATTCTTAACAATCAAAAGCCTGCGACGTAAAAAAGAACACGCACGCTTTAAACGACACGTCGAGCCATACTGAAACGGCTCTCATTACTTCATCTGATTCAATAATACCTGCCTTTCCTCGCACAAAGCTACGACGCGATTTTAGCAGTCAATGTATCGATCACCCTAAATCCATAGGTCCTATGAAACGCTCTTAAGCTCCGAAGAAAGTCTTACAACGCGTTGAAAAACACCGCACAACTCGCAATTAACAGGGTGGTTTCGATCACTTCAATACTGGCGCCGAGGGTGTCGCCTGTGTGGCCGCCCAGGCGAATAAGCATCAGTTTCCTCAGTCCCCACAGAACGATCAGGCAGGAGGCTATGGTAACCAGTGTGCCGATTACCCCGCTGAAGATAAACGTAACGAGCAGAGTCAGCAGCGCAGATATTTTTAGCGCGTTGCGCGAGGCGTACTCAATAAAGGTTTGCGCCAACCCAGTGGGGTTAACGGTGGGTGTGGTTAAAAACAATAGCAGGGGCGCGGCGCGGCCAATCAGCGGCGCCAACAACAGCGGCAGGAATTGCTGTTGTTCTATGAGGACATTCAGGGCGCTGAATTTAGCGATCAGCATCAGGCCAACAATCATCACTGCCGCGCTGCCACAGCGCGGGTCTTTCATTATCGCTAGCAGCTTGTCGCCGCTTGCGCCGGAGAGCCAGCCGTCGGCGCTGTCGGCAAGGCCGTCAATATGCAGACCACCGCTGCACAATACCCAAACAGTTAATGTCAGAATCGCCACGATTTGCGCCGGCAATAGCGGACTCAACAGCCAGGCGGTTAGGGCAATGATGATACCTATGGTTAAACCTACCCAGGGAAACATCGGCAGCGCTCGCCCAGAATCCTGCGCTGAGATTTCGTCGAGCTGTGGCATGGGCAGGCGGGTGAGAAAGACAAAGGCAGTGATCAGCGCCCGGCAGTGTGGCCGCTGTTTTAGCTGGGTGATCATGATTGTTCTGTTCCGTTTCCGTTTCTGGTTGGGCTTATTCGCCCGACAGGGTTTCTACGGCGACGCCGCTGATGTCCATCATGCCGTGGTTGTAAAACAAAATTTCTATTTCACAAATGAGCCCATCGCGGACGATAAAGCGGGTGGCAATTAACACCGGCTGTTCGACAAAACTTAACTTCTGTTTGTAAAAAACACAGGCCTGCTCACCTTCTACGGTCCAGTTCAGGTCGTAGCACTCTTCCACCATGTCGTAGATGGGGCCGTTTAGCAGTTCACGTAAGTGCGCGGCGTTACGGCCTGTGTTCATACCAATCTCAATGCGTTGGCAATTGTCATGGAAAGGTATTTTGTCAGGCTTTTGTTCAACTAGACCTTTGAAAATATAACATTCCGCGGCGCTAATAATGGCTTCTCGCGAGGTGTTGTTGGCTGACATGGCGGCCGCTCCTAGGATTTCTTTTGGCATAACTCCAGTCTGGCGCCCTGTGAGGTGGATAGCAATAGGGCGCTGAATCCTTTACCACTGCAAACTGGCTGCACAGGCTCGAAGTCACTCCTGCTAGGCATTGTGAAACACCAGTTGTGGCCAGTCGGGGCTGCCCTGTTGGTGATGAATTTGAATGCGACTGATGCAGCCGTAGGGCACATTAATATTGGGCAGGGCAGGCAGCGCCATACTCAGCAGTTTGGCGAGCAGCATGCGCACCACGCCGCCGTGACAGATCAGCAGCACATTTTTTCCCTGCTGGGTTTGCAGCAGCTGCTTCCACGCTTGAGTGATTCGCTGTTCGAAGTCTTGCAAGGACTCGCCATTGGGGGGCGTGTTACGACTTGGGTCCTTCCAGAAGGCCTCAAGCTGTTGTGGCTGTTCAGCGAACACCTTGTCGGTTAGCTGGCCGTCCCAATCGCCAAAGTCGATTTCTTGAAATGCAGGCTCAAGGGTAGGCGAATATTGTTCGGTGGCTAAACGGGCCGCAATGCTGGCGCAGCGCTGCAGTGGCGAGCTGATGATGGTCTGCCAGGGGTGTAGTGGGTCACTGTGATAAGCGCGCAGTTTATCCAGCGCGTTTATCATCTGTTGTTCGCCGAGTCGGCTTAAGGCTGAATCCGTGCGGCCGCGGAAAATGCGGCCATCCTGACATTCACCGTGGCGTAGCAGGTCAATGGTGGTGATGCTGTTGGCTTGGCTCATATAAACGTCCTTGCTCGGTGGGGCAGCGTATTGGATCGGTTGGCGGTGGCGTTAAATCAGTGGCCTATATTACTGGTTATCCACACCCGCATCGGCAAAGGTGGCCATGTTGTTGTGCAGCTCGCAGGCGAGGCGCAACAGTGGGATGGTCATGGCGGCGCCACTGCCTTCGCCCAAGCGCATATCCAGTTGCAGCAGTGGCGGTTGTTGCCATTGGGCAATGAGCTGTTGGTGACCCGGTTCGGCCGATGCGTGGCTGAGTATGAGCCAAGGGCTAACGCCTGGATTTATGGCGCGCGCGTAGAGCGCGGCCACGGTGCAGATAAAACCATCGACCAGTACCGGCAGGCCACGTTGCGCTGCGGCGATGTAGGCGCCCGTGAGCGCGACGATTTCAAAACCGCCCAGATGCTGCAGGTCATAGAGGGCCTTGGCCTGTACATCGGAGGGCGCGTGAGTGGCGTGCAGGGCGAGCGCTGTCTCGATGACTTGAGCCTTGTGTTGTTGCGTTTCTTTGCTAATGCCAGTGCCGGGTCCGACCAAATCCCGCGGCGCGATACCCAGTAGGGCGCAAGCCAGTGCAGTGGCGCTGGTGGTATTGGCGATGCCCATTTCTCCGCCGAGCCAGAGATCCAAGTCGGTGACCTCATCAATGGCGGTACGGCCCCATTGTAGGGCGGCGGCCAGTTGTTCGGCCGTCATCGCCGCCTGCTCCGCCAGGTTGTGGGTTCCTGCGCCAAGGCGGCAATCGCGCACTCTAGGTAGGGCATCCAGAGGGTCGACGGTGCCGAGATTGAATACCTCGAGAGAGGCGCCCAGGGATTTGGCCAGCACGGCAATCGCCGCGCCGCCGAAAGCAAAGTTCTGCACCATTTGGGCGGTCACACTCTGTGGAAAAGCGGACACACCCGCGTTGGCGACGCCGTGATCAGCGGCAAAAATACTGATGGCAACACGCGCCACACTGGGGCTGGGGGAGTGCTGCAGGCTGGCTAGGTGAACGGCCACGGCCTCTAGGCGACCGAGAGAACCGGGTGGCTTGGTGAGCATCTGTTGACGCTCGAGCGCGTGCTGCCGGTATTGGCTGGATGGCTCGGCGGTGGGGTTGCTGGTCCAGTTCATGGGCTGTGTTCCTATCAAAGAGATGATCAGCAGCCGCTGGGTATACGTGGCTGCTGATACTGCTTGTCGGCAAGTTGTTGGTTAGGCCATCACTCGGTAATGCTGTCGTTGAGTTAGAGTGCTGGGCCCTTCATGACTAAGGGCAGACCCGCAGCGGTAAAAATGACGCGTTCACAGAGTGTGGCAACGGCTTGGTGTAAGCGGCCTGCCTCATCGACGTAGCGACGACTGAGCTCGCCCATGGGTACAACACCGAGCCCCACTTCGTTGCTGACCATAATAATGGGTGTGTCGATGGCGACGAGCGCATCGAACAACGCCTGGCGTTCGCGCTCAAGCACCTCATTGCCGGCCATTAATAGATTGGTGAGCCAGAGCGTGAGGCAATCAACAAGAATGCAGTCAGCGTTTACGCTGGCATTGCGCAGGGCTTGGCCGAGTTGTACTGGCTCTTCAATGGTGGGCCACTCGCTTGGGCGCTGATGGCGGTGGTGGGCGATGCGCTCATCCATTTCACCGTCGTTGAATTGTGGGTCAGACGTGGCGAGGTATATCACGCGGTGGGGCCTGCTTTGGTCGCTGACCGCGCCAACCTCTATGGCCAGTTGTTCGGCCAGACTGCTTTTCCCTGAGCGCGCGCCGCCGAGGATAAGTTGTTTCATAGGTGTGCCACTGTCGCTGTGATCTTCGTTAGCCGGCTATTGTAGCCGAAGCAGATTATATTACCGAAACCTTGTGATCGAGCGCCCTTTATAAAGAAGTAATTGCCCTGTCTAGGCAAATGCGTCGGACAAGTCGTGGTTGAGCTTCTAAGCTGAGATGTAGGACGATAAAGCGGATTTTTCTGGTGACTTTTGGTGCGTGTCGTCAAATCATTTAAAGGGCGTTTTCAGTGAAATATGTGCCACTGGAAAATCAGTCTGCTCAAGCGTAGAGCGAAGGATGCAACAGGGAGTGATCATGCAACATACCTATATAAAAGAGCTTTTACATCGACGTTTTTTAAGTGTTGAAAGCAATATTGCCCTCAAGGACGTCGTCACGCTCATGCATCAGCAGAGCAGCGCTTGTATTGTTGTGACCGAGCGGGATAGGCCGGTGGGTGTTGTCACCGAGCGGGATATGGTGGGCTTGGCGGCGGAGTTGATGCAGATGTACCCAGCCAGGCCAACCTCGGTCGCTGATTGCATGAGTAGCCCAGCCGTCTGTATCTCACAGGACTCCACGCTCTACGAGGCATTGGTCATCACTCAGGCTCGCCAAATTCGACATCTGCCCGTGGTGGATAAACGCGGTCGCCTGTTGGGGCTGCTCAGCGACAGTGATATTGCCCGCGCGCACCTGCGTGTTATTGAGAGTTATCGAACGGATATTGAGGACGATATTCAGCAGCGCACCCTCGAGCTCGAGCGCAACAACAGTGTGCTCAAGGCGTTGTCACTTTACGATGGGTTGTTGGGTATTGGCAATCGGCGGGCTATGGAAGTCGATATGCAGTTCACCCACCGTGATGCCTGCCAGCATAAACGTGGTTACTCGGTGGTGCTGCTGGAAGTCGACCGCTATGACCATTACTGCCGAGATAATGGCGACGCGGCTGGCGAGGCATTGCTCGGTCAGTTTTCGCGGTGCATCAGTGAAACGGTGCGCAGTGCTGACCGCTTATATCGCTATGACACCAGCCAATTCTTACTGATGCTCTCAGAAACCCCCTTGGCTCAAGGGCTGCAGTTGACGGAGCGCTTGCTGGATCAGCTGGAGGGGCTGCATATCCCGCACCTGCGGAGTGAATATGGTGTGGCAACGGCCAGCGCCGGTCTCAGCGAGCTGAACGCAGCAGAGGTCGATGTGATCGAAGCGCCGCGGGGCCAAATACTGCCCGCATCACCCGTAGAGTGGCAGTCGGTTGTTGCCGAGGCACAGCACTGGCTCGCGCAGGCACAAGCTCAGGGGCGCAACTGCCTGTGCTGGACGATGCCGGTCGAACCGGTCAGTGCCTCATCATTCCTGGCGGGTAATCTCACCGGTTAGCCATGCTGCTATCGGTTCGCCCGTTCATGGCCCTACATGCGCGCGGCGAACCCTGTTGCATCCGGTCGCGATAGATTCAGCTACATAAACTCGCCAGCGGTCACCTTTAGTGTTTCTCCGGTGATCATGCGCGCCCGATCGGAACAAAAGAAGTTTATGGCCTCGGCCACATCGCTGGTATTTGGCATCTCCCCTAGCGGCATGTTAGCGGTGATTTCTGCCAGCAGTTCCTCAACGCTGCGCCCCTGTTGCTCGGCGGCCGTATCAATATAACCCTCCACCGCCGGTCCCCACATCCAGGTGGGGATGACCATATTGACGCGAATTTTGGCCGGACCCAACTCTTTTACCAGATGGTTCATGGCCGCCACCAGCGCGCCTTTTGATGCGGCGTAGGCAATTTGTGGATGCGCGGGTGCTTTCAGCATGGCCTGTGTGCCGGTGAGTACCAGTGCGCCGCCGCCAGCCTCTTTAAGATGTGGCACTGCAGCCTGGCAGATGTTCATGCTGCCCACCACATTGGTATTAAAACAGTTGTGCCAATCGGCCTCGGTGCTGTTGGCCAGATCGCCAAAGACATTGTCGAGGGCGGCTATGTTGGCGACGGCGTGCACGGCGCCAAAACGCTTGATCGTCGCGAGCATTAATTGCGCGCAGGCTTGGCAGTCGGTGATGTCAGTGGCGCACACGTCGACTTGTTGTGGGTATTGCTGTTCTAGCTCTTTGGCGATGGTGTGCAGGCGCTCGGCGCTGCGGGCGGCGAGCATCACCTGGGCGCCGTCGCGCAGTGCAGTTTGGGCGAGAGCAAGGCCGAGGCCAGTCCCAGCACCGGAAATTACAATGACCTTATTGTCGAGCGGCAGTGCTTGTGAGTCATGTTGCATGGCTATTTCCCCTGAGACAGGCTCACCACGACCATTGGGGTCGCCCGAGCAGGTCTAATTGTTTATGCTTATTATTTTAGACGAGCAGTTCATAGTAGGGCAGCTAAGTGTTCAATCGCTAGGTTTGAGCGGTTAATTAAATTTAAAGAGCCACCACTGCCCATTTGGCTTCACGCCTGTTTATCCATCGTATTTTCTTCACCCAGCCCTTGGTTCATGCTCGGTGGATGTTCAGAGGACACTGACATGTTGACCCCCATTATTCGCCAAGCCTTGCTCAGCGCTGCCTGTGCCAGCCTGCTTTTCAGTAGCGCGCTGCAGGCCGAGGCGCCGATTATTCGTTACGACAGCATTCACCATCCGGTGCGCGCGGACCAGGGCATGGTTGTGAGCCAGCACTACCTCGCCACCGAGGTTGGCCGAGACATACTGGCCGCGGGTGGCAATGCCGTGGATGCCGCGGTGGCGGTGGGTTTTGCCCTGGCGGTGGTATTGCCGCGCGCGGGTAATCTAGGCGGCGGTGGTTTTATGTTGTTGCACCTAGCCGATCGCAATAAGACCATTGCCTTGGACTACCGGGAGGTGGCACCTAAAGCAGCCCATCGCGATGTGTTTTTGGACGCTTCCGGTGCGGTCGACAAACAGAAATCACGCTTTAGCCATGCCGCAACAGGGGTGCCGGGAACGGTGGCGGGGCTGGTACACGCGCAGCGTGAGTATGGAACTCTGTCACTGAGGAAGGTCATGGCGCCCGCCATTGCGCTGGCAAGCATCGGTTTTGAGGTGAGCGACGATCTCGCCGATAAATTCGCCAGGCTTAAACATCTGCGCAATAACCCTGAAACCCTCCGTGTTTATTACGCAGACGACGGCTCCGCACTGCCAAGCGGCGCGACCCTGCGGCAGAAAGATTTGGCCTGGTCGCTCAAACGCATTTCCCGCAAGGGCGCAAAGGCCTTCTACGAGGGCGCCATAGCGGACAAGATAATCACTGAAATGCAAGCCAACAACGGCTTGATGACGGCCGCAGACCTTGCCAGCTATAAGGTGGTTGAGCGCGAACCTGTGTTGGGCAGTTATCGAGGATTGAGTGTGGCATCCATGCCGCCGCCCAGCTCTGGCGGTGTGCATCTATTGCAAATTCTCAACACGTTAGAAGCGTTTGACCTGCGTGGCTGGGGCGCTAACTCGGCGCAAAGTCTGCACCATATGACCGAGGCCATGAAGTGGGCCTATGCCGATCGCAGCAAACATTTAGGCGACCCAGATTTTAATCCTGTGCCGGTGGCAGGGCTTATCGCCAAAACCTATGGCCGCGAGTTGGCCACGCGCATTGATGTTGCGAGAGCGACACCGTCAACGGAGATTGAACCAACAGCGACGTTTTTTGACGAGAGTTTAGACACCACCCACTATTCGATTATCGACCGAGACGGCAATGCGGTTGCCAATACCTACACACTTAACTTCTCCTTTGGCTCGGGTATTACCGTGCCGGGAACGGGCATACTGTTAAATAATGAAATGGACGATTTCTCGGCCAAGCCCGGGGTGCCTAATGCCTATGGTTTGATTGGCGGCGAAGCGAACGCTGTCGGTCCAGGCAAGCGGCCTTTGAGTTCTATGACACCGACGATGGTGTTTAAAGACGCTAAGCCCTTCCTTGTCACCGGTAGCCCTGGTGGTAGTCGAATTATCACCACGGTGTTACAGAGCATTATTAATATCGTTGATCATCAAATGAACGTCGCCGAGGCGGTTCATCAACCGCGTATGCACCACCAGTGGCAGCCGGACTTATTATTCCTTGAGCCGGGTTTTAACCCCGATACTCGCTCACTACTGGAGGGCCTGGGTCATGCGGTGAAGGGCAGCCGTACCATGGGCAGTGTTAATGCTGTGCTCTGGGATGGCGACGTCTTCTATGGCGCTGCAGACCCACGTAAGCCGGATGCGTCGGCCCTCGGTTTGTAACCCCGCTTTTATTTTCCAGTGGCGCCTCGCTCAATAAGCGCGAGAGCGCACTCTTCTGTGAATTGGCATATCACTTGCTAAATAACTCTATAAATAATCGTTGAGGAGGCATCCGGCCTCCAATAACTAGGTGTTTCTAGCGGAGTAGAGTGGCTGCGCGCACCAAGAACGAGCATGGATAGGGATCAATGCACCAGTCAGCGCACCAAAGTGAACCGTTGGCCGAGATAGAAACGGCAGAAAGTATAAGCCTTAACTTTTCTCGTCACAGCCAATGTATTACCTCGATTAAATTGCTCTCACAGCTCAACCAAGCCCTGCAAAAACACCGCGGCGCCTGCATGGCTTTCCTCGGTGGTGATCAGAGCTTCTTGCCCATGGTCGCGCGGCTGCAAAAGCATATCGGTCGTTTACTGTTGGTGCTTAGCGATGTTAATGAGCGCAATGCCTTAATCTCTGGTGCCAGCCTAAGCAATATTGACAGCGGTTGGCAGACTATTTTGATGGGCTGGCAAGACGACGACATATTGCTTAATTTTGAATTTCACGGCCACCTGATCGACTCACTGAAACAAGTGCTGCGCAGCCTGATGCGTGAGCAGTTGATGTACCAATTAAGTGATAACGGCAAAAGCTGTGACAGTTTGTTGCACACCGTACTTGTTCAAATTCCAGAGCTGATTGAGCAGGTCGCTCGGTTGCGAGGTTTGAGCACCAATGCCGCCGTGGTACAGGCCTGTGGCGCTGACAGCCACAAGCGTATTTCATTTCTAATTAAAGAAATCCCTATTCAGAATGAGCGCCTGCTGGTTGTCCTAGAGGAGATTCAATCGGTGCATGGTGTTGTGCCTCGCCTGCAATCTTTAAAAGCGCTGCGCATGGTGTTACAGCGTTACTTGATCAGCGTGCAGGTGAATATTTTAGAAAGTTCACAAATTTCAACCAGCGGTGTGGAGTTGTTCAATAGCTCCACCGAAATTGTCGATGCACTGTGGATGGCGGTTGAGCAGGGCACTCAAAAGATTGAGTCACTGATGTTTTTGCAGTTACAGGGCTGAACGAAGAACGTTTTTGGCGTTTAAGTTTATTGGCAGGGATCGCTGAGTATCACGGGTTTAGAGCATGATTCGGCGTTCAGGTACCGATCAACTTGATCGCGTGCGATATAAGAGCGATAGGGAACAAGCACAGGTGCTCGTGGGTGTTTACATATGTTACTGGCGCCAATGGCCGTATGGCGAGGGTCTTCTGTATTGCCGAGTACTTAGATCAGTTATGCCGCCGAGAAGAGGTAGTTGAATGTTAATCATGAATATTATCATGGCTACAGGGATGTTGTTTTTACTCTGCCTGATTATTTGGTCTGAGCGTCAGCACCGCCTCAAAAGTCGTCGCAAGCGCCAAAAAGTGGGCTTGTCTTGGTTGCAGAGTTTAAGGGTATTGCTGTCGGATATACAGCGCCATCGAGGCCTGACGATGGGTTACTTAAAAGGCGACAGCGCTCTGCAGTATGACATTGAGGCGCTACAGAAAATCGTAGGCCGTGGTATTAAAGAAGTATCAGCGATTGATCCCTGGATGGAAGCCAGTGGTCGCTGGCAGGCGATTACACAACACTGGGCCAGGTTGGCAGGCCGTTATGCATCTAACTCGGCCGACAACAATATGGATCAACATAATGCCTTGATCCAAAATATGCTCTATCTGATCGATGATATGGCGCAGGAACACGAACTGCTCGCACTGCGCAGCCGAGATGGTAAACCCTTACACCTCGCTTGGCGTGAACTACTGTTGGCCGCTGAATTTGTAGGGCAAGCTAGGGCTTTAGGCATGGGGGTGACGGCAGCGCAGCGTTGCGATAGCGTCAACCGGTTAAGGCTTAAATATTTGTGCCAAAAAGTTGAGGAAAATACCGAGAAACTTTGGCGTGAGATAACCCCCATGTGTGACAGTGAAGTCAAAGTGCAAATCTTGCTTGGTTGTATTCATAAGGACATTATCAAAGACCGTCCAACGATTGTGCCTCAGGCCTTCTTTTTGCTGGCCTCAGACACGCTAGACAGCTTGCATGCGCATTATGACCAGATTGTTGAAGAGCTTAAGTGGCACGCCTTAAGCTAGTTCTTCTCCTTTTCTCCTTTCCTTCTCCGGTCCAGTGCAGCTGACTAGTCCGGTGGGGGGGGGCGCTCGAAACTTAACGGCCTGATGTCGTTGTGTTGCTCCGCTCTCAGCTTAGAAATATTAAAAATAATAAAATAAATATAATTGGCGTTTAATTCAACGCAGTGAGTGGTTACCAATCAGCTTTATGGCAGTAGAGCTGTCTAATGTGACAAATGTTTTCCACAAAAAATCATTGACATCTTATGAGTGTCCTCGATCCCCGCTAAAA
>Ga0209826_1001475_pt1 | contig 16394 bp, 8 predicted proteins | sample GOMGulsemesocosm_5_FD_184637 | JGI IMG/M metagenome (GOLD analysis project Ga0209826, IMG submission 184637) | Methane-oxidizing microbial communities from mesocosms in the Gulf of Mexico - GOM15C Gulf of Mexico (SPAdes) (version 2) | ecosystem: Environmental > Aquatic > Marine > Cold seeps... | reverse complement strand
GTGACAATAACACCATCATAAGTTTGTTCCATTTGACGCCAGCCGACATTACCAATAAAACGAGAGTCATCAATAATAATACGTTGTCTACCCGCTTTGATTTCAGTATCAGGAATACCTTTATAGCTTACCCATAATTGGTTTAATTCACTGGTTTGTGGATCAGCAACAACATCACGCGTTGGATCACCCTTCCAATTTGATTTAGGTGCGAAATAATCTTTTTGCATCGCTAGATTGCCTTCATATTCAGCATAACCCTGTAAACCATGAAATTCAGGGGTTAAATAACCTAAACGTAAACGTAAGGTATTGGCATGAGCTGTATCTTGACCATTACCAGCTACATCAGCTAACTCATAACGGTAACGTAAATCGACTTTAAATTGGCCGTATTTAGCATCGTCTTGGCCTAATTTAAAGGCGTTCTCAATCGGTTTATCAAATTCATAAGCCGCTGCAGGCTGCATAACAAGAGCCATTAAAACAGCAGGTGCGAGAGCGTTGGGGATAATTTTCTTTATTTGCATATTTAAAATCCTAAATGGAAATTAAGGTGAGTTTAAGCCTCCCTCACCTTATATTGTTATATTGAGCTATGATTTTTCCGCATCAGCAATAATTTTTAGAGAACGTTTTAATGCATCATTAGCATGATCAGCTTTTGTTTGCAGTACATTCATATTGGCCTTTTCAAAAGCAACTCTTTCTTCTAATTCTTGTTCTGGAGAAAAGCGTAAAAAGAATGTAAAGAATGATGCGATAACAACCACAATACCAATCACAAAAAACACCTCATTCCAGTCCATTGCACCTTTGAATAAAAAACCAGCCGCTACAGCGCCTGCGTTTCCGCCAGCACCCACGATGCCTGAAACAGCACCTAGAGCCTTTTTATTAATAAACGGCACGACTGAATACGTCGCTCCTTCAGACATTTGAGTAAATAGTGAAAATATAATTAAGGTCGGAATAGCCAAAAATAATACACTCATCTGAGAGAACAGCATAAGTGCCAAGCCTTCACCCAACAGAACAATAAATAACCAATAAGAGCGACCTTTTAAACCCCATAAAGATGCACAGTTATCAGCAAATATCCCACCTAAAGTACGGGCAAATATATTCATTAAACCAAAACAAGCGGCAATCATCCCAGCGGTCACCATATCGACTTCAAAATAGTCAAAAAAGTAAAGCGCAGCAACGTTATTGACTGTCAATTCAATGCCAAAACATGCCCCATAAATAACAAAAAGCACCCAAACACGGTAATCTTTCATGGCATTAAAATAAGCGCCAGTGACTTCCTTTTTATGTGGAAGCAAACCTTTTTCACGTAATTCTTTATAATTTCCATCGGGTGCATCTTGCGTGATGAAAAAATAGGCAATACCGGTAAAGAAAATAACCGTCCCAACGACTACCATTGAGGCTCGCCATGCTTCCGCATCGGTAAAGCCAAAACCAATAACAAAAGCCGAGAACATTAACGGCATCACTAGCTGTGTTACCCCACCGCCTAAATTACCCCATCCAGCACTCGTAGCATTTGCTTGCCCCACAACATTAGGCGCAAACATCACAGAGGTATGGTATTGAGTAATCACAAATGATGCACCAATGACACCGATTAATAACCTGAAAACCAAAAAGGTTTCAAAGTTATCTGCCAAACCAATACCCGCAACAGGAATAGCACCAAAAATAAGTAAATAGGTATAGGCTAAGCGTGGCCCAATACGATCACAAAGCCAACCCACAAAAAACCGAGCAAACACCGTGGCCGCAACTGAGGCAATAATAGTCCACCCTACTTGCTCTTTAGTCAGGTGCATTTCTTCACGAATAATGACCATCATTGGTGCAATACCAAACCAAGCAAAAAATGCTGAAAAGAAGGCAAACCATGTCATGTGGAATGTCCTAATCGGCACCATGCTAACCTTGAAGAAGTCCCCCCAGAGGTTGGTTGCTTTATGTTGTAGTTCCAATGTTATATCTCCAATATATTTAAAAAAATCTGTTGTTTCGGTTCTTAGGAATGAGCACTAAATAACTTCGACATTTCTGAATCGCATACCTTTAGTCCGGTTTTTAAGGTGCTGGCGCGCCATCCTACCTCATGAAATACTTGGGACTCCTGTCGCCAAATATTCATTCACATACGGAGCGAATCACCCCGCGTTCACTTCAACTTCGTACAAAAGCCGCTACGTTAAAGCTACCTCAACAGCTTAACGGCTACCGGGATAACTACTTGCCTCCCTACCGCAGTGCACTTCGGATTGTCGGCAACCCTGTCGCCTACTACGGACTAAAAATCATCACTTCGCTAAGCTCCGTTTCCATGACTTTCAGCACTGGCTAAAGCACTACGCCCCATATTGTATATTTTGTAGGCTAGTTACTCGTGCTTGCTATGATGTTTTTCTTCATTACTCGATTCACCGTGATAAAGAGATTTATCTTTTCCCCCTGTAACACTTAAAATCCCCCAAGCCCCCCTATCTATGCGAGTCAAGGCGTGGTCAACTAAGACATAATTTCCTGGATAATCGACTTGAAACTCAACTACTGTTGCACCACCGGCAGGTACTAGTGTTGTCTGTACATTTTCTAATGGATTACTTAACGCAGCTTCTGGGTAAATTCGGTCAAATATTTCCCCAATTACATGAAAAGAAGATATTTTTGAAACGCCTGCATTACCGATAAATAGTCGAACCTTATCGCCCACTTTTGCGTTTAATTGGCCACCGCCCACTAATGCACCAGTGCGGCCATTAAAAACAATATATTCGGGACGCTCATCAATCATTTTTCGCGCGTCAAAAGCTTGATAACCTTTTTTACCAATACTACCATGTGTATAAAGTTCGCCTTGCATGACATAAAACTCATGATCTACTTTACTCAAGCCCTGCTTAGGTTCGACTAAGATCAAACCATACATGCCATTAGCAATATGCGTTGCCGCATTGCCATTGGCACAATGATAAACATACAATCCAGACGTGGTGGCTTTAAATGATAAGGTTTTTGTTTCACCTGGCTCAACACTAATGACGGCTTTGCCACCGCCCGGCCCAGTTACTGCATGTAAATCTATTGCATGGCTATGACTACTGGATTTATCATTATGTAAATTAAGCTCAACGGTGTCGCCTGCACGTACTCTTAAAAAAGGCCCGGGGACCGTTTTATTAAATGTCCAATAATGATAAGAAATACCTGAGGCAATATCAGCAATCACCTCTTCAGTGTTTAAATTAATAGTCACTTTTTCAGACTGTTTTCTGCGTAAAGGCTTAGGCAAATCAGACACTGAATGACTGATATCCCCAACTTTTTGATAATCAGCAGGATTAACACTCATACGGTGTAAATAATGATCACCTGGACCAAAATTAGTCATCGCTTTTGAGGAGTGATGTTCATTATTTTCACTTGCAGAAAGAGGTAAAGCAATAAGAAGTGTTATTAAGGCAATAAGGGGGGGAGTCTTATGCGCTTTATTGTTTTTTATAGTTATTATTTTCATACTTACTCTCTATTGAATTAGACGTTTGGATAACATTAACTTAAATTTACCTATGGTCACATCCTTGTCAGAGAACACTCCAAATCGCTTAGTTAACCTAACAACAGGCGGCTTGGAAGAGGCAGGCTAAAGACCTGCGCCCATTGCAAGTTATTTTGTACTCGTTTCTAAGCGTCTTAAAGCAGCCATTTTTGCACCGACTTGTTCACGCTGCTCATTACTTAAAGCGGCTTTGACATGAGGTGAAAAATCCTCATCTTCACGAGTTAAATGCTCACGCTGTAGTTTTTCAAACTCAATGGCTAATACTTGTAAACGCTCAAAATCTTTTATAGATTCAGGCTGCTTTAATTGAGCTCCTAATAAACTCCATGCTTTTTCAATTTCTTCATGATCCAGCATTAAGCGCTCTATCATGCCGTCAAATAAAGCGGACTTCCCTACTAATAAAGGAAACAATGCCTGCTCTTCATCTTGATGATGTAAATGATTTGCATGCTCATAATGACAGTAAGTATTTATACATTGATTAGCATAAGCTTCATTCATACCTTTAGCTTTTAAATCAAAGACTAATTGTAATAGTGGCTTTCCTCGCTCTAAAAAATCTTCGTGATAAGCTTTTAAAGCGACTAAACCATCACTAAAATCTGTAACGGGGTCAGTATATTTAAACTGCATATTGGCAATCCTTTAAAATTAAAGTGTAGGGCTGGTTAGTTTATCAAGCGTAGCGTAGATAAAGTAAATCGACATTGATACGGTACATTTGTCGGGTTAGTTTTTTGCTGCGCATAAAAACTAACCCGACCTACAGACCTGCTCCCCATTGATTAAATGAAAGCTAACTTACAGACAATTAACGTTGCTTAACAAATTTTGTTCTAACAATTTGATACGGCCTAAATAAATACCCTAGAGGCACGCTCCAAACGTGAACTAAACGACTAAAAGGAAATAAGAAAAATACACTCATGCCTAAAAACAAATGTAGTTTGTAGATAAAATTTACATTATCTAGCATAGCCGGATTTGGATTCAGTGCCAGTGTCGCTTGTATCCATTCTGCTAAAGCAATCATGGCTGAAGCATCACTACCAAAGGCATGGTAAATAGAAACAGGAATAGTAATCAAGCCTACCCCTAGAGTGACTAATATCCAATTTAAAATAAAAATATCCATAAAACGGCTATTAGCTCGAACGCGCGAATTATACATACGACGCTTCCAAAGAATTACGCCACCCATCATGCATAAAGAGCCAAAAGCAGCTCCCGCTGAAATGGCCACGACTTGGTGCATCATGTCTGATACACCCATAGCTAAAAACCAGCTATGTGGCGTAACTAAACCAGCAAAGTGACCCATAAACAAAGCTAATACACCGATATGAAATAGGATGCTGCCTTTGCGTAACTGTTCTTTTTCAAACAATTGGCTAGAATCAGCTTTCCAAGTGTATTGCTCACGATCAAAACGAATCAGACTACCTACAAAAAAAGTAGTCAGTGCGATATAGGGGTATACCCCGAATAATAAATTGCTTAAGTTCATAATAAGCTCCTAGGCTACTAACTCTTCTAAATGCCCATGCCGCTCCACTATTCTGAGTAAAGGCGCATATGGACTCGCATGTTTTTCAAGATTACCGGAAATAATACCTACCGCTTGAGCTGTTTGCTGTAAGAATGCTTGCGCACTTTGCGCATCATCCATGGTAGAAACATATTCCAAAATGAGAGGCAGGTAATCAGGTAACTCACCATCACCAATTTCAAACCCTGTTGATTTATACAACTCAGCTAACTCAATTAAAGCAGGCCCACGATCCCGGTCTTGCTCATCAAATAAGTGATAAGTCAGGTACAGTGAATTTTCCGCTGTCATATCAAACACATTGACATATTCGGCTTGAAATTGTGTCAGTGACAAGTCAGATGCCCACTGTATAAAACCAGTCAATACACTTCTATCTTCAGCGCTTAGATTAGGTAACTCATTGGCAGCTTCTGTTAACTCATGCCAGTGTGCTACTAAATCTTTAGTCGGATACTCTAAAAGCACCGAAAGGACTTTGTAGACTTGAGTCATGCTTTTTCTCCATCAGAGCGTTTTGCTGCGGGATGATAACGTACAAATTCTAAATTATCTTCCGTTTTCTTACGCTTATCTGGAAATAGAGATGCCTCAGGGCTAATGCTACAACCATCATTACCAAAAGTGAAGCCATTCTGCCCTTGAAAAGTATGGAAATCTTCCTGACGTAATTCCTCATGGCTAGTAGGAATTACAAAGCGGTCTTCGTAATTGGCAATTGCCATATAACGATACATATCACGCACCTGCTCTTCGTTTAAGCCTACTTCTTCCAATACCGCTAAATCAGTTTTATTTTCCACATTTAAAGAGCGATAAAAACTACGCATAGCAATCATACGCTTAAGTGCAAGAACAATAGGCTCTTCTTTACCGGCAGTTAGCATGTTTGCCAAGTATTTAATTGGCATACGTAAGTTTTCTATCTTGGGAATCATGCCATCAGGTGATGATTCGATATTACCCTGATCAATTTGTGACTGCACAGGCGATAGAGGTGGTACATACCAAACCATAGGCAAGGTGCGATACTCTGGATGCAATGGAAAGGCGACTTTCCAGTCCACAATCAATTTGTAAATTGGAGATTCACGTGCAGCTTCCATCCATGACTCAGGAATACCGTCAATTTTTGCTTGTTTAATCACTTCAGGATCATTCGGATCGAGAAATAAATCCAATTGCGCTTGGTATAAATCTTGGTCATCAGGCGTTGAGGCTAATTCATCAATACGATCTGCATCGTAAAGCATCACTCCATTGTAACGAATACGCCCTACGCAAGACTCAGAACAGACGGTTGGTAAGCCTGACTCTACGCGCGGATAACAGCCAGTACATTTTTCTGCTTTACCAGACTCCCAGTTGTAAAACATCTTCTTGTACGGGCAAGCACTAATACACATGCGCCAGCTACGGCACTTGTCTTGGTCAACTAAGACAATACCATCTTCTTCACGCTTATAAATAGAGCCAGAAGGACAAGCCGCAACACAGGCAGGATTAACACAATGATTACACATGCGTGGTAAATACATATGGAAGGTCTGCTCAAATTCAGCATAAACCTGCTTTTCCATATCGCCAAAGTTAGCATCTTGGCCACGCATTTTGAATTTTCCGCCTAAATCATCCTCCCAGTTAGGTCCCCATTCAATTTTTTCCATACGCTGACCATCAATTAAAGACCGAGGTCTAGCAGTCGGGGTCGCTTCTAATAACTCACTATTTTGCAAAACAGCGTAGTCATAAGTAAAAGGCTCATAATAATCATCAATCGTCGGCATATTCGGATTCATAAAGATATTCTTTAGAATACTACGGCGATTACCTGAGCGTAATTGTAGCTGGCCATCGATTAATTCCCAGCCACCATTCCATTGCTCTTGATCTTCCCAGTTTTTTGGAAATCCTACACCCGGCTTAGATTCAACATTATTAAACCATGCGTATTCAACCCCTTTACGGTTAGTCCAGACGTTTTTACAGGTCACGGAACAAGTATGGCAACCAATACATTTATCCAGATTAAAGACTAGTGAAAAATTCGCTCTTACTTTCATGTTATTTCTCCGACTCGTCTGTGCAAGTGTATTCAGCTTGAGGTACACCTTCTGGATTCAGTGCTTTTTCGCGCGTTTCTGTTAAGGGTTCTTCCAGCCACTTGATGTCTGCATCTTCAATTTTATGCAAGATAACATATTCATCACGCTGCGAACCAATGGTACCGTAATAGTTAAAGCCATAACTGAGTTGCGCATAACCACCAATCATATGTGTGGGTTTAACAGTAATACGGGTAACACTATTCAAGATACCGCCACGTTTTCCCGTGGTATTCGAACCCGGTACATTCACGTTTTTCTCTTGTGCGTGATACATCATCGCCATTCCATCTGGAATACGCTGACTGACCACCACTCGCGCCACCGTTGCACCATTAATATTTAAAGCTTCAACCCAATCGTTGTCATCAATATTGGCTTTTTCTGCATCTTTTTCTGAAATCCAAACATGAGGCCCACCACGAGATAAGGTCAACATACGCAAATTATCTTGATAAGTACTATGTATGCCCCATTTACTATGTGGTGTGATCCAATTAAGTTTTAAGTGAGGTTTATCGCCAATTTTTTCTATCATTTCAGCGGTAGTTTGCATATCAACAGGCGGTTTATAAGTACAAAAACCCTCACCAAAATCACGCATCCATTGATGATCCTGATAGAAATGCGCACGCCCCGTTAAAGTACGGAAAGGGATGTGCTCATGGATATTGGTGTAACCCGCGTTATAACTGACTTTTTCCGATTCAATACCACTCCAAGTAGGTGCGGTAATAATCTTACGCGGTTGTGCTTTAATATCACGGAAGGTGATTTTGTCATCTTCACGTGATTTAGCTAAATGCGTATGGTCTACACCAGTTTTTGTGCTTAATGCTTCCCACGATTTAACTGCCACTTCACCATTCGTTTCTGGTGCAAGTGCTAAAATCGCTTCACACACATTAATATCTTCTTCTAAAGACGGCATGCCTTTAGAGATACCTTCGTCTTTAATGGTGTAGCAAATAGCTTTTAAAGACTCATATTCTTTTTCAGTATCCCAGTCGATACCTTTAATATTATTACCTTGCTTACTTAATAAAGGCCCTAATGCGGTGAACTTCTTATAAGTATCGGCAAAATCACGTTGCACGACCTTGAATAAAGGCATTGTTTTACCCGGAACAGGCTCACATTCTCCACGTTTCCAATCCTTAACATCCATTGCTTGTGCTAGTTCAGCCGGCGTATCATGCAAGATAGGTAGCGCAACGACATCTTTTTGCGTGCCTAAGTGTTTTTCCGCTAAGACTGAAAAATCTTTAGCAATCGTTTTGAAAATCTGCCAATCCGAACGTGACTCCCAGCCTGGATCAACCGCTTGTGTTAACGGGTGAATGAATGGGTGCATATCAGTGGTATTCAAATCATTTTTTTCATACCAAGTTGCAGTAGGTAAAACGATATCCGAAAAAGCCCCTGTAGAATTTAAACGGAAATTAATATCGACCATTAAATCCAATTTCGCAATCGGTGCATCTTTATGCCATTTAATTTCCGTACCTTCAGCTTCAGGTAGTACATCTTGCATTACACCATTTTGAGCACCTAAAAGGTGCTTTAGGAAATACTCATGTCCTTTGGCACTACAGCCGATTAAATTAGCGCGCCAAACAAATAAATTACGCGGGTGATTTTCTGGTGCATCAATATCTTCAGCAGCAAAAGCAATATCTCCCGACTTTAACTTATCAACTAAGTAGTCCGATACGCCTTTCTCATCTTTAGCTCCTGCAGCTTCAGCGTCTTTAACAATATCTAAAGGGTTTTTATTAAAATGTGGTGCCGAAGGCAACCAACCTAAACGCTGAGAAACGACATTATAATCCGCTAAATTATGGCCTTTATAATTACCTTGAGCAGTAGCTGATAACATAGCTTCCGCATCTAATTTCTCATAACGCCATTGATCGGTATGGAAATAAAAGAAAGTCGTACCGTTCATATGGCGTGGTGGTTTTTGCCAATCCAAACCAAAAGCAATTGGTGCCCAGCCCGCTTGTGGGCGCAATTTCTCTTGTCCCACATAATGCGCCCAACCACCGCCACTTTGACCAACACAGCCACACATATGCAATAAGTTCATAATGGCACGGTAGTTCATATCATTGTGATACCAATGATTTAAACCTGCACCTAAGATCACCATGGATTTACCCATGGTTTTCGCAGCATTATCGGCAAATTCACGACCACTACGGATAATATCCGCCTGCTTCACGCCCGTTATCTTTTCTGCCCAAGCAGGGGTATTTGGAATGCTCGCATCATCATAGCCTGTAGCAACCTCGCCACCTAAGCCACGATCAATACCATATTGTGCTAGTTGTAAATCAAAAACCGTAGCGACTAGAACGTCTTTACCATTTAGTGTGATTTTCTTAGTCGGTACATTACGATGCATAGAAACATCAACCCCCGACTGAAAATCAGGCATGAGCACATCGACCACGCCATCGTTGTCAAAAATCATACTCAAACGTGGCTTAGTATTGCGACGGCCTTTTTTAGAGAGTAAGTTCCACTTTCCTTCTTCACCCCAACGAAAACCAATTGATCCATTTGGAGCCAAAACATCGCCCGTTTTTTCATCAATAACTACAGTTTTCCAGTCGGGATTATTTTTCTCACCTAAACTATCGTCAAAATCAGCGGCACGGACAAATCGTCCAGCAATATAACTGCCTTCATGCTCATCTAAAATAAGCAACATAGGTAAATCAGTATAAGTACGCGCATACTCTTCAAAATAAGGATCTTGCTTATCTACGTGAAATTCTTTTAAAGCAACATGCCCCATTGCCAAGAAAATAGCCGCATCTGTGCCTTGTTTAGCAGGCATCCATAAATCTGCAAACTTAACGTATTCTGCATAATCAGGTGAAATCGCTACGACTTTCGCACCTTTATAACGCACTTCTGAATAAAAATGCGCATCTGGCGAACGTGTCATCGGTAAATTTGCGCCAGCAACCACTAGATAAGTAGAGTTATACCAATCAGCTGACTCAGGCACATCCGTTTGCTCACCCCACGTTTGTGGTGAGGCGGGTGGTAAATCACAATACCAATCATAAAAAGATAAACAAGCCCCACCAATTAAGGACAAATAACGACTGCCCGCTGCATAACTGATCATCGACATCGCAGGAATCGGAGAAAAACCAACAATCCGATCAGGACCATGCACTTTTGCAGTATACACATTAGAAGCAGCAATAATTTCTGACACCTCTTCCCAGTCGACACGAACAAAGCCACCTAAGCCACGAACAGCGGTATATTTCTCGCGTTTTTTAGGGTCTTCTTGAATGGCTCCCCATGCTTCAACAGGGTCTTTACCCGTTGCGCGCTCATCCCTATATAAAGACACTAAACGCTCACGTATTAAAGGGTATTTAACACGTAATGGACTATATAAATACCACGAGAAACTCGCACCACGCGGACAACCTCGCGGTTCATGATTCGGCATATCTGGGCGGGTACGTGGGTAATCGGTGGCTTGCATTTCAAAAGCCACTAAGCCATTTTTAACATGGATATTCCATGAACAACTACCGGTACAGTTCACGCCATGCGTTGAACGCACGACTTTATCAAAACGCCAGCGATTACGATAACCATCTTCCCATTGACGGTCTTCATTGGTAACAACTCCATGGTCACCCGAAAATTTACTTTGAACTTTTTTGAAAAAGTTAAGACGGTCTAAAAAATGACTCATCGTTTTTTTCTCCTGTTAATTTGATAGTACTGGCGCCCTAGCTTTAGCCTGCAATTATTAAAAAGCAGGCTAAAGCCAGTGCCCCGTTTATTTATGGGTTATAAAACTCGCCATCTTTACGCAAGTAAAACCACCAATTAATCATAATGCAGATAATATAAAAGGCTGCAAAACCATAAAGCGCAACTTCTGGTGTAGTCGCTTTAATTTGCTCGCCAAAAACTTTAGGAATATAAAACGCACCATAAGCGGCAACCGCTGAAGTCCAACCTAAAACAGGGCCAGCTTGTTCTTTGGGAAAAATCATCGCAATGGAACGGAAAGTTGAGCCATTGCCAATGCCAGTGGCTGCAAATAAGACAAGAAATAAAAGAAAGAACTCTACAAAATAATCTTCTGGAGTCGCTGAGTTGTAAGCCGCTTTCATGTAATACGCGACACCGCCAGCACTAATAACCATAACAAAAGAAACAATATGGGTTACCCAAGCACCGCCAAATTTATCAGCAATCATTCCGCCAACTGGGCGAATTAAAGCGCCAATAAAAGGTCCCATCCATGCATACATTAATGCGCTTGGACCGTTTGGATTAGCCATATCATGATTCATCACGCCATCAACTAGAATGTGCTGATAACCGAAAATAACCTTAATCGCTAATGGAAAACAAGCTGCAAAACCAATAAATGAGCCAAAGGTCATGGTGTAAATAATGCTCATCACCCAAGTATGCTTGTTATCAAAAATCTTATATTGACGATCTAAGCTTTGGCCAATTTGTCCTGGAATGATTTTTAACAAAGAGACTGTTAAAGCAATAACAATAAATAAAGCAATTTCTTTTGGTACATTAAAACCTGAACCACTCACCGTTTCAGGTAACATCAGCCATAAACCAAAAATTGCTGAGATAAAACTAATCGCTAACATCCCCGTCATCATCGACATGCTGGTGACTGGATTACCAATATTAGGTGAAACTTGCTCAGTACGAATATTATTCATGCCGAACCAACCTAAAAAGGCTAGCGGCACTAAAAACAATAACCAAATAAAACCTGCATTCTGTATATAGGTTTCTGTACCCGCTGGGATTTTGCCTACCAAAGTACCTGATGTTGCAATCAAGGTCATCGGGTCGCCGCCTAACGCGCCAAACATGCCGACTGTCATTGATAAAGGAATCAGCATTTGCATAGTCGTAACACCAAAGTTACCTAAACCTGCATTTAAGCCTAAGGCTAAACCTTGTACTTTTTTCGGAAAGAAAAAGCTGATATTAGACATAGAAGAAGCAAAATTACCACCACCAAAACCGGATAATAAAGCTAAAACTTGAAATACCCAAAAAGGTGTATTTTGATCTTGTAATGCAATACCAGTACCTAATGCCGGTAGCATTAATAATGCAGTGGTAAAAAAGATAGTGTTACGCCCGCCACAAAGGCGAATAAAAAAGCTACTGGGTATCCTTAATGTTGCCCCCGTTAACCCCGCAATGGCCATCAAAGTAAATAACTGCGATTTCTCAAAGGGAAAACCTAAATTAAGCATTTGTACAGTAATAATTCCCCAGTACAGCCAAACCGCAAATCCGCATAATAGACTAGGAATCGAAATCCATAAATTCCGATTGGCAATTTTTTTTCCTTCAGACTCCCAAAACTCAGGATCTTCTACATCCCACTTTTCAATATCAGCCATGGTTATTACCTCTCAAATTAGAAAAACATCTTGTAAATTTTACGCTTTAATTCCCAATAAATCATTTTATTAATTGGGCGTAACAATGGCACAACATACTGATATACAAAATAATAACCAATCTTTTTACTTGGTATTTATTGTGATTTATCTACGCTTTCTTTATATAGGTTTAATTTATAAGGTTTTTTAATTAGACATATAAAATTATTTAAAACTAAGCCGCTTTAATTTATTCAAGAAAATATGAGGAGCCTATTTTTATGCTGTAACTGAAGCAATTATTTTTTGGAATCAAGTAAGATGACCCGCACTTACTGCCCCTAAATTACCTTAAGCTCTGGAATAGGCTAAAAACAATCCGGCTAACCGTGGCTTATATTCCAAATTTTACTTCACCTCACTTACCCTTCACAAAGCTTAGCACTTGAGAGAGTTTACGCCCCCCCTTTGCCAATGGTAAAATGGGGTTCACTCACCACAATATATAAGTAGCATGTCTGTGGATTCAAAACTATCCCCCCTATTCTCCGAGGCGTCTCCTGCAAGGTTACGCGAAATTCCTTATAACTATACTTCGTTTTCTGACCGAGAAATCGTTATCCGTTTATTGGGCGAACCTAATTGGCGCACCTTAAATGAACTACGTGATGAGCGGGTTACTGGACGTTCCGCACAAATGCTGTTCGAAGTACTCGGCGATATTTGGGCAGTACAGCGTAATCCATACCTCGAAGATGACTTACTCAATAATCGTAAACGCCGTAATTCCTTACTGGATGCACTGCGCCATCGATTAAAGCAAATGGAAAAGCGTCATGCCGAATATGCTGACGAGCATCCAAAGCGTGGAAAACGCGTTGCACAATTGATTGACTCGGCGCATCAAGCAATAGATAGTTTCGAAGAACATTTCAAAACTAGCTACAAAATGCGCCGCAAAGCCGAAGCTTTACTATCTAAGCATACGCGCAAAGATAATATTTGCTTCGATGGTTTTGCTCGCGTTTCTCATGTAACTGACGCAACCGACTGGCGTGTTGAATACCCGTTTGTCGTGTTATACCCACGTACGGAAAAAGAAATTGGCCAATTGGTTAGTGACTGTATAAAACTAGGTTTAACCATTATTCCGCGTGGTGGGGGTACAGGCTATACCGGTGGCGCCGTGCCATTAACACCTTTTTCTGCCGTCATTAACACTGAAAAGCTGTTAACAATGGGCGCAGTCGAACATGACTCTGTTCTACCCGGCGTAGCACAAACTTATGCCACATTACATACTGGTGCTGGCGTTGTTACGCGTCGCGCAATGGATCTTGCTGATAGTGCAGGATTAGTCTTTGCCTGCGACCCAACATCGGCTGATGCCTCTTGTATAGGCGGCAACGTTGCTATGAATGCCGGCGGTAAAAAAGCGGTATTATGGGGAACCGCACTGGATAATTTATTATCTTGGCGCATGGTGACGCCTGATGGCAACTGGTTGGAAGTTGAACGATTTAATCATAATCTTGGCAAAATTCATGACCAAGATGAGGTTAATTTCATACTCCGACGTTTTGATATTAGTGGTAAAAAATTATTATCTGAAGAACCGTTAAATCTGTCTGGCAGTTTGTTTCGTAAAGGCGAATTAGGGAAAGACGTTACCGATAAATTCCTCGGCGGTTTACCCGGTATACAAAAAGAAGGTTGCGATGGCATTATTACCTCTGCAACTTGGATCTTACACAAAATGCCACCACAGGCTCGTACCTTCTGCTTAGAGTTTTATGGACAAGTCCGCGAAGCCGTACCTGCTATCGTTGAAATTCGTGATTATTTAGCCACTTTACCTAAAGATGGCGATCAGCGCATTATGCTTGCTGGTCTTGAGCATCTTGATGAAAGGTACCTTAAAGCAGTTGGCTATGCTAGTAAAGCAAAGCACCTTGGTCGCCCCAAAATGGCCTTATTTGGTGATATTGTTGGTGACGATGAAAAACAAGTTGCTTTAGCCGTTTCTGAAATTGTACGCCTCTGTAATGCCCGTGGTGCAGAAGGTTTTATCGCTGTTAGTCCTGAAGCTCGTAAAACTTTTTGGCTAGATCGTGCTCGCACAGCGGCAATCGCCAAGCATACTAATGCCTTCAAAATTAATGAAGACGTGGTTATTCCATTGCCGCGTATGGGTGATTATTGCGATGGCATCGAACGCATTAATATTGAATTATCCATGCGCAATAAATTACGCATGTGTGAGGCAGTCAACCAATTTTTACAAGGTGAGCTACCTTTACGTAACTACGAAGATGATATCGATAAAGCCGAACTTATCGGCGATCGACGCGAATTAGCACTCAAAGAAGTCGAAAAAGTTCGCAATCGCTGGCAATGGCTGTATGACAACCTTGATTTACCATTAGCAGACGCTGAAACAGAATTTGAGCAATATGACATCAAGGCTAGCGAACTCACAAATCGCACAGAACAGCCCACCCTATTCCACCGCTTACAAGATCATTCAATTCGCGTATCTTGGAATCAGGAATTATTAGCTGTATTAAAAGAAACTTTTGAAGGCGATAATTTTACGCTGATCATAGACCGGATCAACATGACGCATAAAGATGTGTTACGTGGCCGAGTCTTTGTTGCTCTGCATATGCATGCTGGTGATGGTAATGTACATACCAACATACCAGTCAACTCCGATCATTATGAAATGCTGCAAGAAGCTAACGCAGCAGTTGTGCGCATCATGGACTTGGCGCGCTCTTTGGGTGGCGTTATCTCAGGAGAACATGGTATTGGTATTACAAAATACGAGTTCCTAAGCCAAGAAGAGCTGGCCAGTTTCCACGAATACAAGCAACAAGTTGATCCTGAAGGGCACTTTAATAAAGGCAAGTTGATGCCAGGCGCAGACTTACGCGCAGCTTACACAACCTCATTTAGTTTAATGGGCTATGAATCAATTATCATGCAACAAAGTGAAATTGGTGCTATCTCTGATTCTATTAAAGATTGTTTACGTTGTGGCAAGTGTAAACCGGTTTGCTCCACGCATGTACCGAGTGCTAATTTATTGTATTCACCACGCAATAAAATTCTAGCAACTTCCTTGTTAATTGAGGCATTTTTATACGAAGAACAAACGCGTCGCGGAATTTCCATTACCCATTGGAAAGAATTTGAAGACGTTGGCGATCATTGTACGATTTGTCACAAATGTGAAAGTCCGTGCCCTGTCGATATTGATTTCGGCGACGTATCAATGAATATGCGTAACTTATTACGCAAAATGGGCAAACAAAGCTTTAATCCCGTAAAAACGCTAGCGATTGCCTTTTTATCAACCGATCGCCCCAGCAGCGTTAAAATCATGCGTAAATTGCTGATTGAATGGTCTTATAAAGCCCAACGCATCGGAAATTTCTTTCTTCGTCCTTGGGGTAAAAATCAGCTTAAACAACCTCCTTCTTCAACTGGTAAACCAGCCATGAAAGAGTATGTGGTTCATTTCACCAACCGAAAAATGCCGGGTAAATTACCCAGCAAGACTGCTAGAGCACTATTAGGCATTGAAAGTAACGAAATCGTACCGATTATTCGTGATCCGCAAAAAACGCGCACGGACTCCGAAGCGGTATTTTATTTTCCTGGCTGTGGTTCTGAACGTTTATTTTCGCAAGTAGGCTTAGCGACTCAAGCGATGCTTTATGAAATCG
>Ga0209826_1001471_pt1 | contig 16403 bp, 12 predicted proteins | sample GOMGulsemesocosm_5_FD_184637 | JGI IMG/M metagenome (GOLD analysis project Ga0209826, IMG submission 184637) | Methane-oxidizing microbial communities from mesocosms in the Gulf of Mexico - GOM15C Gulf of Mexico (SPAdes) (version 2) | ecosystem: Environmental > Aquatic > Marine > Cold seeps... | reverse complement strand
CTCGGCCAGCGTATACATCGAAAGCCTGTATTAAGCCTCATGGTATAGACCGTTTACGCTCGCTTTCAACCCGCCCAGACCCACCTCAAAGCCCCACTGCACGGGGTTACAGCACAATCGCTTGCGGCAGATCACAATCCAAAAAAACGCCTCATAATCGTTGACAATACGGGGGGTGGTCTCTAATATGCGCAGCCTCAGCAGGTACACACCAGCTGATATTGCCCAGGTGGTGAAATTGGTAGACACGCTAGCTTCAGGTGCTAGTGCTCTTCGGGGCGTGGAGGTTCAAGTCCTCTTCTGGGCACCAATTCAAAAAAAAGGCTGATTCGAAAGAATCAGCCTTTTTTCGTTCTATATCGACAATAAATCCTAGCGCAAATGCGGTGGCGAGACGGCCAATCCGGTCCGTTGCGCAACAGCGGTCGTGAACCTCGAAGCGACTTCAATGTCGTCGACTTTCGAGAATTCCGCCTGTATTCGTAACAGATGGATTTAGAGTAGTTAACAGCAATTGATCCATGTTTTGTTCTCAGCGCTCTGGCGGTTCAACGTCAACGCAAACAGTCCATAATGAATCAAACGCCTTAATATGGATCTGACCCCCGATTAAAATGTAAGGCCTGACCCCGTTACGCGCGCACCCAGCAGGCTCACGATTCCACTTAGATTTATACCTATCCCAAAGCGACAGAGCCGCGTCATTTTCACCTAACATATCTCGATCACCATCCCTATAAATACACAACGGCTTCCCATAACGTAACCAGCTAGTTTCAGAAAATCTATAAACTCATACCCGCGCCATTAAACTTAAGCCAACTCTTCGGCTCTTCAAAATTTGGCAGCACCTTCTCAATAATGCGCCAAAAGGCAGGCGAGTGATTGGACTGCTGGATATGGGCCAGTTCATGCACAACGATATAATCCAGTACCGTCATGGGCAACATGGCGCACTTCCAATGGAAGTTGAGTGCACCCTTCGCCGTGCATGAGCCCCAACGATTCTTTAGCTCCATCACCTTAATGCTCGCGGGCTCTACCCCCAACTTAGGCGCAAAGAGTGCGATACGTTCAGCGACTCTTATGCTTAGCTTGGCCTTGTAAAACTGCTTAAAGTGCTCCGGCGCTTGCAACAATGAATCGGCGCGCAGCAGAAAGCGCCCCTTTTTAAACTTTAAGGGCTGCTCAAGCTCAGACTCTATCTGTAGCCGATACTGCCTGCCCCAATACAGGAAACTCTCACCGTTCACATACTCACGCTGAATACGGGTACGGTTGAGGTCTTCCCACTCAGCCAGGTTCCGATAGATCCAACTGCGCTTCTTCTCCAGAATCTGCTCAATCTTCTCCAGCTCAAAAGGTGCTGGGGCCAGTACCGATACGGCGCCGTCACGCTCAATATAAATACTGGTGGTTTTACGGTCGCTCTTCTTGAGCCGATAATCAATATCCTTATACCTCTGCATCGCCCCAGTGTTAGAGGCGGCGTCAGCTTTTGACATCAATCGGTCACCTCAGACGTTTTTGCATTTGCCAAAATATCTGCCTCTCGGCGCTTGGCCAAATCCATCACTTCAGTCGTCAACTGCGCCCTACTCGCAATCAGCGCTTTTAGCTTGCTCAAAACAAATAGCTTATTGAGCTTACCCTCCAGCGTGGTCACCTGGGCAGGCCGGTCCCAGAAGTTCAAGGTGTCGATAGACTCAGCCAGGGTATCCATAATGTCATCGACCACCGCGGTGACGCTCGCCAGCTCACCGGCTGTACACTCGCCCCCAAAAGCAATGGCTACAATCAAGTCAGAAAAAGGGTCTTCCATAGCCGGATCATCGCCACGGCCGCGGTCTATCTCGTCACGTAAGCTGCCCAGTTCCAATAACATCTGGTCCCAGTTGTCGTTGTACTTCTTCAGGACTTCCTCAAGCTTTTCGCTGAAGCGCTTATAGAGCACGGGGTCATCGGCCTCACTGATCTTGCAGTGCTTACGAATCGCATGCTCCATCTCAGAGGCCGCCGCCCTTGGGTCTTCCTGTTTATTCAGCTCCACAATAAACTTGTCCGAGAACAGCTCCACCGGAGGCACCTTAGGGTTAATACCCAAGCTGATTAAGTGCTCATTCACCAGCTTGCGCACCTTCTCACCGGCGCCCGCTATATTGATTGAGTCGTCCTTGTAGCGCTCACGGGCCTTGGCCTGTAGGTGGCTAAATTGATACATGGGGATCTTGTAAGTGTCGGCCAGTTTGTTGGGCAGGATAATATCCATGCTCTGCATAAACTTCTTCAGGTACACATTAAAGCTGTCTCGGGTCTTAACATCTTCCAGTGCCTGTATCGCCGCCTCGGTCACCTCATAACGCTCGCGGGCACTGCCAATCTGCTGCCTTACCAAGGCCTCTATCTGTGCGATGCCCTTGTCCTCGAACAACTGAATCAGCTGATTGAAGCGGCTATCCAACACCGGCTTTTCCGACTCCACCGACTTAAACGTATCCAGAATATCCTGCCGATCCTTGCCGGAATAGAGCGATAGCGCATCCTTCAGGTTTTCCGTCAGGCCAATATAATCGACCACATAACCCACCGTTTTTCCTGGGTAGGTACGGTTAACACGGGCAATGGCTTGTAGCAGGTTATGCTCTTTCAGCCTCTTGTCGATATACATCACCTGCTCAATCGGCGCATCAAAGCCGGTTAACAGCATATCGCACACAACCAACAGGGCTACACCTGTCTCCGGCTTCTCTGAGTCAAACTTCTTCTTAAAATTCTCTACCGCACCCTTGGCTTTGGCTTCATTACGGGCGGCCACAAACGCGGCTTTTTCATTGGTGCCATCCGATGAAATAATCACCTGTACATCAATAAATTCAACCTGCGCCAACAGCTCCTGATCACGTTCGGCTTCAGGCTTAGCCAGTTCATCGGCCACCCATCGCTTAATGGCTTTGCGGATATAGGTTTGGTAATGCAACGCCGCCTGCTTTGAGGAGCACACCACCTGGGCTTTATAACCACTGGGCAGAATCTTCTCGGCATAGTGTTTGACTAAATCAGTAGCGATCTCTTCAATGCGCTCTTCCGCCTCCAGTATGTCGCCCGTGGCACCGTATTTCTTGCGAATTGCGGCTAGCTCATTATCGCTTCGGTCTTTAAACAGGTCTTCAAACTTGGTGTCAAAGCCATGTTTATCGTAGATGGCGGTATCGGCGGTTTTACCCTCATACAAAATCTGCAAGGTGGCCCCGTCATCCACGGCATCCTGCAGTTTGTATTCATCTATATACAAGCCATCAGGCCCATTTTTTGAAGAGCCGCCGAAACGCTTCCAGGTAGGGTCATCATGGTGATCAGCGATTAATGGCGTACCGGTAAAAGCCAGGCGCGTCGCATTGGGGAAGGCATCAAACATATTATCCGATAGGCTGGTCTTATCCTGACCGCTGCTCTGGGTACGGTGTGCCTCATCAATCATGATTAAGATCTTGTCAGAAGCATTCACCTCACCAAAACTTTCAAACAGCACCGCTACATTCTTACTACCGTAATGGGCTTTAGGCTCGGCAACCGCCCTCAGCTCCGTCACTTCATTCGCCAATGCATCAGCCAAATAATCAGGCGTATTGCGGTCATCGGCCTCGCGGAACTTATGAATCATCACCATATTCAGGTTGGATGAGTCATCACAGAGCTGGGTCTTCACCTCATCACTGCTGTTAATACGGTAGACCGTCTCACCTGTCAGTGCGACTGTCTCACCCAACTGTTTATCCAGATCTTTGCGGTCATTGACCATCAAGACTTTAAAATCTTTTAAGCCCTCAAGGGTGCGCATCTTGCGCACCAAAAACACCATCGTCAGCGACTTACCACTGCCCTGGGTATGCCACACCACACCTGATCGATCCTCCGCCGTATCTCCCTGCTCAATACGCTTGATGATCTTATCTACCGCGCGGTATTGCTGGTAACGGCTGATCACCTTAATGCGTTGCTTACCGGCATCCATAAACAGGGTGAACGAGCGGGTAATATCCAGCAGTCGCTCAGGGCGTAACATGCCCTGCACCAACTGCTCTTGCTTGCGATGCTCACGAATCACCGTATCGGGTGCTTCATCCACATAGGGCAACACATCTGGGTAGATGGTCTTCCAGTTGAAGTAGTACTCCTCGGTCGAGGTAATGCTGCCAAACTTACAATCATCCCCAAAAGTCGCCACCATCAGCTGATTGGTATAAAACAGCTTGGGTTCACCCTCCTTCAGGGTTGAGCCTTCCGGTTCACGCAAATCGGCATAGCGGCGCAACTGCTCCACCGCCTGATGCATCGGCTCGGAGGTAAAGCTGTTCACATCCTTACACTCAATCACCACCAGCGGCAGGCCATTCACCAGCAACACCACATCCGGGATAATGCACTGCTTCACACTCTCAGCGCCCGGCGTATCAACACGGTACTGGTTAATGGCAATAAAGCGATTGGCCTGCCAATTGTCAAAATCGATGACCTTCACCACCGGGTTCTGCTCCCTGGTGATCACATTCTCATCCACCTGCCACTTATTCAGACGTTCAATAAAGACCTGATTGCTCGCCAGAAGATCACGCTCACCGAAGTCAGTAAAATCCTCATACAGGCCTTCAAGCTGCTCATCGGTTAACCAGGGCACGCCTTGATGTAAATTAATCGCACGCACGGCCTGTACAAAGCAGTCTTTAATCACCACCTCACGGAAGCTAGTACGCAGGCTTTTGGCTGGGTCTTTTGGAATGCCAGATGCTTGCTCAATCACCTGCCAGCCCATGCTGGCAAGTTGGTTGAGCAGCGGCTTCTCTACAAATTGATATTCAGACATTAATCCCTAATCCTTTTCTTCACTTCCTTGTAATCGAAGTCAGGCGGTGTTGGTTTGAAATAGCTATGAGCTTTCTGCCCATGATAATCTTTAACTTGAAACTCCCTTAAGCTGGCAAGATCCAAGTCACCGGCTATTACAAACGGGTTTACACCACCTTTTAGCTTCAACAAGTCTTTGTAAACAGTACTTGCAGGCTGCGCTACCCTGCTATCACCAAACCTAGAGTCGTTTGACTGAACAACATAGCAGTGCAAATCTCGTGCTGTAGACTCTACAATATTAGAAAAATGGCTTATATCTTTATTAAATTCACTAGCAAAAAGCACGTCAACTTTTGAACGAAAATGAGAACGATGCTCTACGTTACATAATTCATAGCAATTAAATACGGTAAACTTCATCCCTTTCCAGGTTATAAGGTCATAGTAAGTTTTTTCATTTTTAGGGATCTCATAATGATAGCTTTTAAGAACAGCCTCTTCTTCTGGAGAATAGTGATTCTTAAGCCTAAGGTTCATCACTAAAGAAGAATGCCCATTAACTTTCAAAGGCAATAATGTCACAACAAAATTCAATGCTTTATTGCCAACAACCCAGTGCTCAAGCCCAAAAATCATGGCTCGCTGTTTATTTCTAGCGTATTCCGCGATCCAAAACAGAGAAGATACTGGTATCGAGATCTCTGGAAATACTAATAGATCGACCTCTTCTTGCTCAGCATGATCCAGCACCGTCCTTAAGCGTGTCATCCTATCAGCAGTGACTTTAGGCTTTCTCATATACTTATGTGTTAACACATCGTCTGGTATATGCATACTAACCAGCCCAACCTTCAAACCCCCCAGGCATTCATGATCTTTAATTTCTAGATCATGAATTTGGAACTCCTTCCCTTTGGGTTCATCTATACGAGAATCGAATAATGAAGTGACACCTTCATCTTCAAAATTGGCAAACACAGCAGCATTAATACTTTTATAATTCTTGTAAGCTTTATTTATATAATTATCTTCGCTTAACCTTGGAAGCTCACCATCATCGGCAACCTGTTTAATCCTATTAAGCAAATCAAAACCGGTAACTTCATCGAAACTAACAAATCTAGGCGAAAACTTTTTCTTATATTTAGACAGTATTAAATCTGATTTTATATTATTGAAATAAGCATCATGATGTACAAGATCAACTCCTTCATCATCCAGGTAATTCAATAATGGAGCCTGAACATATTTATGTCTGAGCATATTAGAGTTCCTTATGGAGCCCACCAATACTTTAAATTCATGTACGTCCAAGGGATTTCTCCAGTTTCTTGACCCCGGAAGGCTTATCCAGCAACGATGGTTTTAACGCATAAGCCATACCCATAGCCATTAAGAAATTATCAGTATAAAAAGACCTTAATCTATCAGAGCTATCCCCTGGGTTAGCCTCTACCAGATCCTCAATCGTCACAATCAATTGTCGGTGTAATTCATGAAAAGACTTCATATCCTTACTAATCAGAAGATAGGTGAAAAGCTTTTCCCATAGACGATATAGCTCAATAGCCATAGGTCCCTTAAACAACCGAAGAAGCTTAATATTAGCTTCAGTCTCATCAACGTTCTCACCCTGTAATGCCAGCGTTATCTTTTTAGCTAAAAATCCTGATACACCATACTTCGAATCTGAAAACCCCTTAATCTCTGTTAAACCGCGCCCTTCACCAGAATATTCCAAATTAAATGCGCACTGATCAAAGTCTGAACTAATCGCCTCTTCATCTGGCAAAAGCCTGTACTCACTACTTTTCTTCTTTGCATCGTTGATGTACTTATCTAACAAGCTGGTTAGCTCATCTGAGACAAAGTGTATTATTTGAAACTTTTTAGCTTGCACCTTCAAACAAGTTAAGCCATCTACTGCAACCTGGTAACCGTCACTACCCTCTAACAACAAGTCTCTATCGCAGAAAATGCTATTTATCAATTTATTTTTAGCCGGCAATTCACTTCCATTTTTAAGTGGCAGAACAATGAGGATATCATCCACATAACGTCCAAAATAATCTGGCGAGATCTCATCTTGAATCTTCTTGTCGAGCGGATCTAGATACCAGTTTGCAATAACTCCAGAGGTTATCAACCCGATAGGAAGTAGGTATTTGTTACCCACTAGATCATGCCCACAACATTCCATATATTTTCTATGGATCTCCTTAACCACGTTAAAGACGAATTTTTTTTCAGGTTCAAAAATGAAATCACCAAAATCAAATCCATCGAACTCAAAGTGCTTAGACAGAAAATCTTCCAGCTTATCAAAATCGACTCTTGACGAATGGTAGAAATCCTGCAAATCCATGCTCACAAGGATTGAGTTTTTGCCGCGTTCATTCAAGTTCTTTACGGCTTCTACAGCGTTATTACGCCAGTCTTGATATTTGTAAAAGTAAGGTTCATATAGCTTCAAACCTGGCGTTAAAGAGACGCCATCAAAGTGCTCAAATCCATCCAACTTATGTCCGTACGGAGCGGTAGTTAAAGACTTCTCTATTTTGCAACCAAACATCTCGACAAAAATAGTGGCAATAACTTGCAATTCAACAGGCATTTCTGCGAAATGCACTTCACGATCTGATTTAAAGCTCTTATTCTTAAATTGGCTATGAATTATGTCATCATCAATATCTTCTGCCTTTTCAAACTTTTTCACTGCTAAAGAATAGTCGATTTCATCAAATAGATCAGCCCAGTAATCAGATGTTATATCACCTTCAAGCACCTCACTAGAAAGTCTCTTTAATTTTATTTTTAGATTCGCCTCTGAGCTTTCAAATGCTGCAACTTTCTTTCTAATATTCAGACTGCTTGAGTCATAATAAACAAAGCTTTTAAAACGAAGATACGCGCCTTTAACTGTTTTTAAATCCATTTAGTCTACCTTTACCTTTCCCGTCAGAAGATCCTGCATAAGCCCTTTTTTCATAAGACTATATTTAGACAGTGTTTCTTTTTCAATTTCAATCTTCGTATTAATTCCATTCGCTTTAGTAAAAATTGCCACCTGCTCGCCTTCATCAGTCGGCATTCCTATAAGCATTTTATCTACGATGGTTATATAGATATGCTTAATCGCTGAGCCACCGGCATCATCAAGCATTTTCTGGTAATACGTCTCTGTTTCAAGCATTAACTTTATGAATTCAGGTTTTTCTTTATCATTACACCGAAGTAGCGCAACGGATTGGTTAATACATAGATATTCGTTATCAACAATAGCTAGACGGCCAAGTGTTCCGTCTTTTGTTAGTAAGATGTCACCAAACTTAGGTTTACTCTTTTGAGTTAAGAGCCTATCAAACGCATCCAATGAAGTTTTTCTTGTTTTTTTGTAGTCGATCGTACCGCCAATGACATTCGCGGCTGTAACCATCCAAGGGCCATCTTCTGTTTCAGGCATGGGATTAGTAAAACCGTAGGTGATCATTGAAAGGTAATCCCCCAGCGGCTGCACTGCCCACTCCCTAGGCACCCAGCCCAGTTCGGTTTCTTTATAAAGCTCAGGCGCGTCTTCTACAGAGGGGCGGAGTTGGCCGTAGTTTTTGTTGCTGACAGGCGTGCCATCGGGGCCAGGCGCCAGATCGATACCACGGGTGAACAGGTCGGCCATCATGCCTTGTTTGATGGCGGTGTATTTGTCGATCAAGGCCTGGGTGTTTTCGATCAGATCATCGACAGTACTTAGGATTTTGGCTATTTTTCGTTGTTGCGCAAACGGCGGAAACTCAATTTCAAATGAATCCGTATCCTTTTTGTTTACCTCTAAAAATGTACTACCAATTCCTAATGCTTCATAATCTGGTTTCTTCCTCATCATTTGATAATAAAGAAACCAAACATCCGTATCAGGCTTGGGGATCAGTGATTTAAAACCCTGATTAGTGCAACATTCAACACCTGACACTTTCATCTCACCCAAAGTAGCCCGTGATGTCATTAATACGGTATTAATCGGCAATAATTTTGTAGAGCTGCTATTGAGTCCATTAGTAGATATTTTTTCTTTTGATGAGTATAAGACGCGTGACTTACCTTTAGTTATATCCGTGGGTGTCACCCACTCAACCTCAGCCGGACTCCAGAAGTCAGCAACATCACGGCTAGGTGTTCCCCCGCTAACAATATCAGCCACTTCAGAAAGTGTCTTCAACGCCCAAGATGACGGCAATTCATTATTCATAACCCAACTCCAACAAGAAGCCATCCAGCAAGGCTGCCTGCTCACCTCTCTCGGTCAGAATATCTTTCACGGTGACCGCATATTTACTGTGCAGATTTTCTATTGCCTTGACCAACTGACTGATGAGTTGACGCAGGTATTGATCGAAACATTCCTGCAGATGCAACTTAAAGCGGGCTTCGATCAGCGCCTTGGCAGCCTCGGGGGTTATTTTATCGCGGGCGGCTTGTACCAGATCGTCCTTTTTCTTTTCGGCTTCTTTAATACCGGCCTTGAGCTCTTTCAGCTCTTTCTCTAGCGCTGTGTGCTGGGCCAGCTTTTCATCGATGTGATTGTTCGCCTCAAGCAAGCTTGCGATTTGTGCCTCTAGCTCGCTGGCGCGGGCTGGATCTTCCTTCTTGGCGAACTTTAGTGCTTTCTTTAAGTCTCGCAGCTGACCGTTATTTTCTTTTTGGCTGGCCTTGATCACTTTCACCTGGGCTTTGGGCAGTACGCCCCCCTCTTGCTCATCTTCGCTAGATTCATCTTCGTTATCTTTCACTTCATTGGCCGCAGTGAACAATACCTCCAGCTCGTTAATACGGGTTTGGTCGTCTTTAAGGTTTTGCAAAATATCAGGGAACTCGGACTGAAGAATCTCTTCGTCGCCAATCAACTCTGCATTCCAACCGGAGTTAGCGATGGATTTTAAATCGGCCTCCTGCTGTTTAAAGTAACCAGCCGTGGCGCCGCGTAGTTTGTAAATATCCAGCAAGCCCTGTGGTAACAAGGCATCAACCAAGCTATTTAATGCATTGCCGCGCAAACTGATTACACCTGCCGCACCTTGTTTATCTTCATCCGCCTTATTCGCGCCGCTATCGCCCAGGGCATAAAAACTGGGTATAAAATCTGTTGCCCACCAACCATCAAGTGCATCGTTAAAGGCTTGGTGTTTAGCCTGTAATGCAGGGTGTGACTCTACGATGGTTTTAATGGCGGCTTTATCGCTAATGACGTCATTAAAAGCTTGGTAACCGGCCTTGGAGCTATGCTCGCCAAACAGCGCCGTTTTTAAACCGGTGTAGTTATCCCAATAGTGCGCAAGTGCGTTAACCTCAACCGTAGGGATACCACCACTTAAATGGGCGCTTACATCGTGTGGCTCGGGCGCTGGGCTGTTGTCCACATAGCGGCGGATATTGAGGTTGTAAGCCTCATCATTAAGTTCATCAAGACCCACCGCGCGAGCGTACTTTGCAATGCTACCGACTTCACCGTCTTGAGCTTGGCCGGTCAGTGCCTTGTATACATGGGTGATTTTTTCAAGATCTTCTGGGCGCAGGCTGTTTTGGTTTTTACCTTCGTTGTATTCACGGTCGGCATTGATGAAGACCACGTGTTTGCGGCTTGCGGCGTTAGCCTTGTTGATCACCAGTACACAGGCAGGGATACCCGTGCCGTAGAACAGGCCTTGGGGTAAACCGATCACCGCTTCCAGCACACCCTGCTCGATCAGCTTTTGACGGCAAAGTTTTTCCTCTCCGCCACGGAATAACACACCGTGGGGCATGACCACCGCCATCTTGCCGTTTTGTTTGAGTGAGGCGACCATGTGCTGCACAAACATAAAGTCGGCTTTTTTGCCGCCTTCGGGCAGCCAGGTGTGGAAGCGGCTTTGGTGCTCCATACCGGTACGGCTGTAGTTTTGAGAAAACGGCGGATTGGCGATCACCCGGTCAAAACTGCGAATTTCGCCATTAGCGCTCAGGTGCTGTGGTTTGGCCAGGGTATCTTCGTTTTGAATATTGGCACCACCCGCACCGTGTAGGATCATATTCATTTTACAGATGGACCAAGTCGTACCTGAGTCCTCTTGGCCGAAGAGGTCGATCTTACTGACATCACCACCGGATTCTTCCACATACTGCTTGCTTTGAATCAGCATACCGCCAGAACCACAGGTAGGGTCATAGATCTCCATACCTTCTTCTGGCTGCAGTAACTCGACCAACAAACGCACCACTTCACTGGGTGTGTAGAACTCGCCGCCTTTTTTACCGGCGCTGTCGGCAAAGTATTTGATCAGATATTCGTAGGCCGCACCTAACAGATCGGGGAATTCAAAGTCGTCATTGGTTAGCGGGATGGTGTTGAAGTGTGTAATAAACTCCACCAACACAGCGTCCTTCATCGGGTTTTTACCGACTTTTTTGTTGAAGTTAATGTGCTTGAGGACGTCTTCAAGACCCTTGGTGGTATTGGCATCTTCCAATGCCGCCAGCGCCTTGTTTAGCTCGGTGCCGACGTTAGCCTTAATGTGCTTGATGGTGGTCCAGGAAGCGGCCTCGGGCACGAAATAATCAAACTGGCTGGGATCATCCAACAGCAGCTGAATTGTTTCAGCGTCGTGCCCCTCTTTTTCGTATTCCGCCTGGATAGCCGAGCGGTCAGCATCGAACTGATCCGACATGCGCTTTAAGAAGAGCATGCCGAAGATGTATTCCTTGTATTCCGAGGCATCCATCTTGCCACGCAAGATGTCACAGGCTTGGAATAGCTTAGTTTCGAGTTTGTTAAGAGTTAATTTGTGTTGCTGACTCATAGGTATCCTTCCAATACTGCGTATTCGTATTAATCACGGTTTTCAGTAAGCTCGAGTAATTCATCAATCTCACATGAGAAATATCGACACAGCTTTTCCATCACCTCAAAGTCGACCCTCACGGCCGTCTCTTGATACAGGCGAGTAATGGTCCCACGGTTGATCCCCGTGTCCCTCGCAACATCCGCAATCTTCAATTTTTTCTCGCCCATCAGGCGTGATAAATGGCACTTAATCATCTTCAATAGATTCTTTTGGTCTCTAGGAGATTAAAAAGACTTTCAATAGGTCTTTTTTGGGTTATTATGATCTCTAGGAGATCATTTTCACTTCTATTAACAGTTTTTATACTACTGAAGGAAGCTCACTATGTCACAGACTTATCTTACGACTAACGAACTCGCGGCACGTATCAAATACAACCCCCGCACCATCCGTGAGCAATTGAAAGACTCTGTACTCCTGGAGGGTATTCACCCTTATCGAAGGGCTGTTGATCGCGCACCTAGGAGCACACACAACCCAACGTTTACATCTGTAAACGCCTGTATTAAGATCAGCCCTACACACTCTGTATCGGAGGCGCTTTGAAGAAACACCCCAATAAGGAAATTGAGGCCGCAATTCAAGACGCGGTAACAGCGGGGTGGAAGTGGATACCACCAGGCAAGTCGAGCCACTGCTTCTGCAAACTGAGATGCGGTAAAGGCCACAGAGAGCATTCGATGAGCGTGTGGAGTACCCCATCAAGCACCCAAGACCACGCAAAGCAAATACAGAGAAAGGTTAAGCAGTGTCAGTATTAACTACCCTCCGACTTAACCAAGTGCCACTTAACAGAGAGAGTAAAAGGCTATGAACAAATACCAATTCACCTTGGTGCTAGGCGACGCAACCTCAGACACAATGGATCTAGAGGATCGTCTGTACGAAGCAGGCTGTGACGACGCTTTGATGTGTTCATACAACCAGACCGTCTACCTTGAATTCGACCGACTCGCTGGAAACGTCGCTCGTGCAATTCTTAGCGCTCGCAACGACATACAACGCGCAGGCTTTCGAGTTGCTTCAATTCAAGAAGGCGGATACGCGTCAATGGCGGAGATGGCCGAGCGAGCGGGCCTTAGTCGTGCTGCACTGAACAATTACGCAAAAGGCACTCGGGGAGATGGCGATTTTCCAGCCCCCGTTTATGGTATCGCCTCAAGTTCACCGCTGTTTAGCTGGCCAGAGGTCGCCACATGGCTACACAGTAAAAAGAAGCTGGCCGCCACTGCCTTTGAAGTAGCTTCCGTTGCCACAAAGGTGCAAGCGAACCACATCAATAGACACAGTCCGGTAATGGATAGTCGCATCGCGCACTAGAAACGTATAACGCCGCTGACACCGTTCATCTCTTCACTGAAGACCGCAAAGAAGTCATCATACATATCAAGAAAGGACGGAGTCTCGGAGCGATTAGCCTTGCTGTAGTGCTGGCGAAAGCATCTAGATAGTCAGAGATTAATTGCTAAAGGAGGAACTTGCTGAGAACCACATCGAGACACCCATAGCCTCTTAGCTGCTGCCCCCTGAACTTACCAACCCCAAGGAGACACTGGGTGGGCCGAGTGCCCGCCGTTCATATGTCCCATATGGTCATGCAAGCCCGTTGACCGTACACACAATTGGTACACACGATCATTCACCGTGTACCAACGCTAGAGTTTATGCGGGGTGCGTGAGAATTGGTTCAAGTCCTCTTTTGGGCACTAATTCAAAAAAAGCTGATTCGAAAGAATCGGCCTTTTTTCGTTCTATATCGACAATAAATCCTAGCGCAAAATGCGGTGGCGAGATGGCCAGTCCGGTCCGTCGCGCAACAGCGGTCGTAAACCTCGAAGCAACGTAAATATCGTCAACGTTCGAGAATTTTCCCTGTATTCGTAACAGATGGATTGAGAGTAGTTAGCAGCGATTGATCCATTTTCTGCTCTCAACTTTCTGGCGGTTCAACATCAACGCAAACAGCCCACAATGAATCAAACGCCTTAATGTGGATCTGATAATCATTAGCCGAACTCCTCAGTTCAGTGGTAAAACTAGAGTTGCGAAACTTTAATGACCACCTCAGATTGGAGAAGGCTAATGACCGTACCACTATATTGCGGAATTGATCTACATTCAAACAACAGCGTCATTTCGGTACAAGATAAAAACAGTAAACAAGCCTACGAAAAGCGGCTTCCGAATGAACTGCCCATCATATTGCAGGCGCTTGAGCCATTCTGGCAGGATATACAAGGCTGCGTTGTAGAATCGACCTACAATTGGTATTGGTTGGTCGATGGCCTCATGGAGGCTGGGCTCTTTGTCCATTTGGCTAATCCAGCGGCAATTGAACAATACAATGGCATTAAATATACCAATGATTTTACTGATGCCCGTTTTCTAGCCCATTTACTCAGTTTAAATATCCTACCCACTGGTTATATTTATCCTAAAGAAACCCGAGGTATTAGGGACATATTGAGGCGACGGCTCTTGCTGGTGGAACAGCGAGCCAGCCAGAGAATCAGCTTGCAGAGTTTACTGGCACGACACACTGGCAAACGACTCAGTGAGCGACAGTTAAAGAAATTAAGCGCAGAAGATCTTCGCCAGCTATTACCTATCCCTTGTGCGAGCTTGATGGCAGAAGCATTGATGTCAATCATTCAGTCCTTAACCGAGGTGATTACCCAGTTAGAGTGCGCTGTATCCATGCACTGCATCAAACAAAAAAACTATCACCTGTTAACTGAAATCGGTGGCATAGGTAATATTTTGGGCGCCACCATCACTTTGGAAACAGGCGACATTAAACGCTTTCCCGATGCTGGCCACTATCTGTCTTATGCCCGCTGTGTGAGCACACAAAAAATCAGTAATGGAAAAAGAAAAGGTCGTGGAAATCGAAAAAACGGGAATCGATATTTGGCACTAGCGTATATGCAAGCATCTCACTTAGCGTCTATTTGGGAGCCGCAGATAAAACGTTTTTATCAAAAGAAACAGGCAAAATCTCACATCATGATCGCCAAGAAAGCAGTAGCCGGCAAATTGGCAAGAGCGATTTATCATATGCTGAAGAACCAGGAGGTGTTTGATGTAAATCGCGCGTTTGGTTAGCGGTTGCGCCGTGCTAGCAGATAGAATTGGGGTTGGCTTCGAACCATGTCCATCTGAGTGTCGCTGGCACGGCACATTCATCACACCGCACTAACACTGAGTATTGTAAGCGCCTCGAGAGTGAGCCCTAACGTGGTTGGAGTCACATAGTGACAGCCATAACTCTGTCTTTGGACTGTTGGACACATCTCGGGCACCGATAATTTTCTGGGGTAGATAGCTACTAAGGGCGGCAATTATCATTGAATAATGCTGATCGCCAAGGCCTTGATCCAGATGGGTGACTGTTGCGCTTCCTTATGAAGCAGCACGCTGATTGAAAATTCGGACGCGAGTACGATATTTAGGTTAATTACAAGGTATCGATCAGGGTTTGGAGCTCAGAAAACTCTGCGCCCTGTTGACCGGAGTTGGCTAATGGGTGACCCCATTTATTCCTTTGTTGTTCTCAGAGACTATATTGTTAACTACTGAAAGAAATTCTCGCTGACTCCAATAATCTATACTATTTGAAAGGTGAAAACCCGAGAAAATATTGACATCATGACAAGAATACCCGTTTGTTGACTTTCCAGTGAAATTTAATAATTTTGCTAGCCTTCCTCGAAGATAATATGCTCTTTTTCCGGATATTTTTTTATTATCACTAATACGGTAGAGGTAGGATTCACTGCCAGCAATCCCACGATGCTTTTCGTGAAGTTTGAATCTTCGATAACCTTTGGAATACTTGGACAACGCCTCAGAAGGGTCAAGTATCTCATGAATTATCTCGCCCTTTTTTGAGTATCGAAACCTAACAACCTTCTTATTGTCCCATGACATGTACTCTACGAATAAAAAACCCAACTCCAATAAAAGCTCTGCATCTTTGGCTTCGTTCTTTAGGTTTTTCAATCTTATTTTACGATCAGTTAAAAAACCGGACACAACTTCACTTGAGTTAAGATAAAGACCACCGGACTCCTTACAAATTTCGTCCAAAGCATCTTTACCAGTAATTTCATACCACGTCATATGCGTCAACAACCCTAAGGCTATAGGAACACACAGAAACACTCGCCACTTTACTAGCATACCTAATACAAAGAATATTGGCAGATACAGTATCCACCAAAAAAATAGCTCTCCCCATTGCATATACATGAATGGAACATGTGAAAAACCGTTCATTATCCCCTCTCATATTTTCATTGGATTATTTAGGAAAAACGGGGTCAGAGACACTTCTCTTTCCTCGGCCGCCCCATGGATTCTCGATTGAGCTTGAGGAAAAACGGGGTCAGAGACACTTTCCTTTCCTCGGTCGCCCTATGGATTCTCTATTGCGGAAAACGGGGTCAGAGACACTTTCCTTTCCTCGGCCGCCCCATGGATTCTCGATTGAGTTTTATATTTAACATACCCTCAACCTCCTTTTTGAACCTATCACTGCCAATCGGCTGCTCTCTTATCGTTTTCCTTGTAAGCCAATCATCAGAAATACCCTGTTCTTCAAATAGCCCCTGATAAATAATCGCCTGCTGCTCTTGGGATTCGGCCAAAGCCAAATAGGCAGGGTGATACTCTAGCCACAGATCC
>Ga0209826_1001470_pt1 | contig 16408 bp, 13 predicted proteins | sample GOMGulsemesocosm_5_FD_184637 | JGI IMG/M metagenome (GOLD analysis project Ga0209826, IMG submission 184637) | Methane-oxidizing microbial communities from mesocosms in the Gulf of Mexico - GOM15C Gulf of Mexico (SPAdes) (version 2) | ecosystem: Environmental > Aquatic > Marine > Cold seeps... | reverse complement strand
CCGCAGCCTCTACCGAAGATTCATCGGCAACGTTTACATTTTGATAAATCACCGCATCACCCAGCTCTTCTGCCAATTGATTGCCGCGTTCATCGTTCATATCAAAGATGGCAACCTTCGCGCCCTGTTCCACGTACAGGCGCACGGTCGCTTCACCCAAACCTGATGCGCCACCGGTTACAACGGCAACTTTACCTTGAATATCCATAACTCATTCCAATAATTTTTTTGTCAATAATAAAAATACATATTGGCAAGGCACTGGGTGCCTTGCCCTGCTCATCAATCCAGATTACTGCTGTACTTGTCCGAAAACACCTCGCGGCTGATGATCAACTTCATGATCTCAGAACTGCCCGCCAAAATGCGGTTAATGCGCGCATCGGTGAACATGCTGCAGATCGGGTACTCTTTCATGTAACCCGCACCGCCGTGTAGCTGAACGCCAAGATCAAGCATGCGCCCTTCTATCTCGGTAGACTGCAACTTAGCCTTGGCCGCCATATTAACGGTTAGCTTGCCATTATTGTGCAGTGCCACCAGGTGATCAACATACACCTCAAGCACGGCAATCTCTGCGTCCATTTCCGCCATCTTGAATTGCGTGTTCTGCATGGCCGATAGCGGCTTGCCAAACACCTTGCGCTCCATGACAAACTCACGGGTCAGGTTAAACGCACGACGGGCATTGGCAATGGATCCCGTGGCGGAGATCAAACGCTCTTCAGCGAGACCCTGCATCAGGTAGAAGAAACCTTTACCTGGCTCACCGAGAATATTTTCTTTCGGCACTTTCACGTTGGAGAAAAATAACTCAGCCGTGTCCTGCGCTTTCATGCCCATCTTGTCGAGGTTTCGACCTCGCTCAAAACCTTCCATGCCCCGCTCAACCACACACAGGGTCATGGCGTGGGGGTTGTTATCCGGGTCAGATTTACCCGCGACAATCACGTAATCGGCGTTAATACCATTAGAGATGAAGGTTTTAGAGCCATTCAGCAAGAAGTGATCGCCTTCCTCTTTCAAGGTGCTACGCATACCGGCCAGGTCACTGCCGGCATCCGGTTCGGTCATGGCGATCGCAAGAATTTTATCGCCGCTGACACAACCCGGTAAGAAACGCTGTTTCTGCTCATCATTGCCAAAGTGATCGATATAAGGGCCAACCAAACGGCTGTGAAGGGTGTTAAACCATTCACCACAACCTTGCCTGACCGTCTCTTCGATGATGACCTGCTCGAAGCGAAAATCACGATCGCCCATGCCGCCGTACTGCTCGTCCGGCCAGATCATCAGAAAGCCTTGATCACCGGCTTTTTTAAACACTTCACGGTCAACAATGCCCTGCTCACGAAAGCGCTCCATATGTGGCGCGACTTCGGTTTCGAGAAACTTTCGGTAAGCCTCACGCAGCATGTTTTGTTCTTCAGTAAAATTGCGCATTACTATTTACCTTTTAAAAAGCCACAGGAAACCTGTGACTTGATAAGTATGTATTACTGGAAGGTTTCACCCGCCGCTATCTTGTCTGCCACAATCTGCGGGCAGTCGAAACGCTCACCATACTGAGCCGCCAGCTCACCACAGCGTGCTTGGAATTTCTCAAGTCCGTAGGTGTTCACAAACTGCAGGAAACCGCCCGTCCAGATAGGTGCACCAATGCCCATGATAGAACCGATGTTGCCATCGGCCACCGTGCGCAATACGTTTGTTTGCAAACACTTAAGCGTTTCGATGACTTGACGGAACAGCAGACGGTCTTTGATATCCTCATCGGATATCTCCACGTCAGCTTTATAGAACTGCTCAAGCAGTGGCGGCCAGATGGTCTTGCCACCTTCAGCGCTGTATTCATAATAACCACCATTGTGATGACGACCACCTCGGCCGTTCTCAACGGTCAGGAAGTTAACCACCTCGCGCAGCGCAGCTTGCTCGCCCCACTTATCCGCCACACCCATTTCGGCCCAGGTTGCAGCCGCTTTGCGCGACAGTTCCTGGCTTACTTCATCGTGTACGGTCAAGGGGCCTACTGGCATACCAATGGCTTTACCCAGGTTATCAACTCGAACAGGGTAGGCACCTTCTGTCACCATGCGTGCGCCTTCATCAAAGTAGGTGCCAAAGGTGCGCGAGGTGAAGAAACCCAGTGAGTCGTTCACCACGATAGGTGTCTTCTTAATTTGTTTGGTGTAATCAAAGGCTTTGGCCAGTGTCGTATCACTGGTGTTGTCGCCACAGATGATTTCAACCAGCGGCATCTTATCGACCGGCGAGAAGAAGTGAATACCGATGAAGTTTTCGGCCTTGCTGGACACTTCTGCCAACTGGGTAATCGGCAAGGTCGAGGTGTTGGAACCCCATACGCCATCTTCGGCCAAGTATTTCTCGGTAGACTGAGTAATCTTATTCTTCAGTTCGATATTCTCGAAGACCGCTTCAATGATCAGGTCACAACCCTGCAGGTCATTATCGTCAGCGGTTGGTTTGATCAGCGCCAGTACGGCCGCCTTCTTCTCTTCTGTCATGCGGCCTTTAGACACACGTTTGGCTAACAACTTCTCAGAGTAGGCCTTACCCTTCGCGGCCGACTCTGCTGAGATGTCCTTGAGGATGACTTCAATGCCCGCCATCGCGGACACATAGGCAATGCCTTGGCCCATCATGCCGGCACCCAATACGCCCACTTTTTTGGTCAGCTGAGGTTCAATGCCTTGAGGGCGAGAAGCGCCGCCGTTTACCTTGTTCATCTGGAAGAAAAAGGTGCTGATCATGTTCTTGGCTTCAGGTGTAATCGCCAAATAAGCCAGACCACGGCTCTCAATGGTCATGGCGGTATCGAAGTTCAAGCGTGCCGCTTCAACCGCGCAGTCCAGGATTTGCTCAGGGGCAGGCAGCAGTCCGCGGGTCTTCTGAGCCAGCATAGCGGGAGCGCCCATCAGCATCTGAGCCAACTTCGGCGAGTTGGCATTGCCGCCAGGGATCTTAAAGCCTTTTTGATCCCAAGGCTGAACCGCAGCCGCATCACGGCCTTCTTGCTTCAGGCTCTTGGTTTCCAGAATATAGGCCTTGGCACGTGGCAGCAGCTCATCCAATGACTCAACTGTCTCGTGGATCATGCCAGCTTTTAACGCTTTCGCTGGCACCACTTTTTTGCCTTCCAGCAGGAACGGCAGCGCATTTTGCAAACCCAGCAGGTTTACCATGCGCACCACACCACCGCCGCCGGGCAGCAGACCCAGACTTACTTCCGGCAGGCCCAGTTGTACTGATTTATGGTTGTAAGCAATGCGGTAGTTGGTCGCCAGACAAATCTCAAAACCGCCACCCAGCGCTGCGCCATTTATCGCAGCGACAACAGGGACGGGCAATTTTTCCAGACGGCGGAAGTCGGCTTTCATATCCTCAAGGGTATTGAAGAAGGCTTCAGTCTCATCCGGTGTGGTTGCCAACAGGCTGTTGAGGTCACCGCCAGCAAAGAAGGTTTTCTTGGCTGAAGCAAACACAACACCCGTTAAACCTGGTTCTTTTTCCAGCTTCTCAACCGTCTCTTTCATCACCGGGTTAAACTCGGCGCTCATGGAGTTAACCGGCCCCGTCATATCCATGGTGACGGTTACTATGCCGTCAGCGTCTTTTTCGTACTTGAATACACTCATGTTGTTTTCCTAAATTCTGTCGTTAATCTCGATCACCTGTGACGGGTGAGAGCACTTCAATAAGAGCTACTTTAATGAGAGCTACTGGGCTTACACACGCTCAATGATGGTAGAGATGCCCATACCGCCGCCCACACACAGTGACAGCATGGCGCGCTTGAGACCGCGGCGCTCCAGCTCATCCAACATGATGCTGACCAGCATGGCACCGGTAGCACCCAGTGGGTGACCCATGGCGATAGAGCCGCCGTTAACGTTGGTCACTTCGTGACTGATTCCGAGATCTTTCATGTAACGCATGGCAACCGAAGCAAAGGCTTCGTTGATTTCCCAGAGATCAATATCTGAGGCTTTCAGCCCCGCTTTATCGAGGGCTTTCTTGGCAGCAGGACCAGGGCCTGTCAGCATGATGATGGGGCAGTTGGCCAGTACAGCGGTCGACACTATGCGCCCGCGAGGTGTCAGGCCCAGATCTTTACCGGCTTTTTCGCTGCCAATGAGTACCGCAGAGGCGCCGTCGACAATGCCTGATGAGTTGCCCGGAGTATGCACGTGGGTGACTTTTTCAAGTGTGTTGTACTTGCGCAGGATAACGTCGTCAAAACCAAAACTGCCCATCATTTCGAAAGAGGCTTTGAGGTTACCCAGACCTTCCATGGAGGTATTGGGCTTGATGAAGTCGTCCCGCTCAAGAATCGTCAAACCATTCTTGTCCAGTACGGGCAAAACTGACTTATCAAAGTAACCATTATCACGGGCGTGGGCGGCACGCCTTTGTGATTCCATGGCAAAGGCATCGACATCTTCACGGCTGTAGCCATCGAGGTTGGCGATCACATCGGCGCCAATACCCTGAGGTACGAAACCGGTTTTCAGTTGGAAGGCCGCATCAGCTCCCATGGCGCCACCGTTGGAGCCCATGGGGATCCGGGACATACACTCAACACCACCAGCCACAACCAGATCTTCCCAGCCAGAAGCCACTTTTTGCGCGGCAATGTTGACCGCCTCAAGACCCGAAGCACAAAAACGATCCAATTGAACACCCGCAACCGACTCATGCCAATCGGCATTTTGCACGATCATCTTGGCCACGTCCGAACCCTGCTCACCGACCGGCGTCACACAGCCCATTACCACGTCATCGACGTAGGAGGTGTCCAAATCATGGCGGGACTGCAGACCTCTCAGCAAGCCAGCGCCCAGATCGATAGGTTTAACCTCGTGCAAGCTGCCGTCTTTTTTACCCTTGCTGCGGGGGGTGCGCACGGCGTCGTAGATATAAGCGTGATGGGTCATGGTCTGTCTCTTCTGTAATGAATAGTCCAAGGCCTGCTCAAAAAAGCCTCAGCCGAGCCTAATGTGAAAGCCAGTTTGCACCTTAATAGCCTGGCCAACCATGGCATAGACAATTACAAAAATAGGCATTATCTTACATTCCAATATCATCAAGTGGCGAGCACAGAGCTGGGAAGGTAGTTATGAAGGTGGTCACCATCGCCCCTATATACGTCAAACAACTGCTGGAAGGCGCGGCACTAAAGGGTTACGACCCTGAAGAGATACTGCGTGCACAGGGTCTTCCGGCGCAGATGTTAACCAACCCCAAGCTCAGAATATCGACCATTGCATTCGCCGAGCTCTGTCATACCATCACCCTGCTATTACGCGATGAAGCCTTTGGCCTACTGGCTAGACCGCAAAAACTGGGCAGCTTCAAACTCATGGTCCGAGCCTGTCTCAGCAGTGAAAATGTCCGGGAATCCTTGACCATATTCCGCGACAGCTTCAACCTGCTCGACTGCAGTATCAGCGCTTATACCAGCTTTTCGGAGAAGGGGGGGTACCTAGCCTTCAACTCTGAAAGGCACGAGGCTATCAGCAGTAACTTTTATATCGAAACATTGTTAATTAGCGCTCATAGAACCCAGTGCTGGCTAGCCAATGAGTTTCTGCCCATTGAAAGGGTCGAGTTATCCTACCCGGAACCTGTGTATAGTGAAGAACACCGTTTTCTTTTCTATGGTGTACCCGTCACATTTAATCAAAAGCGCAACGCCATCCATTTTAGCCGCAAGACACTTGAAATCACTTGCCACAGAGACAAGAGCGATCTGAAAGCGTTATATAAAAACACCCACATCCTCCTGCTCACACAACCGAAAAAAAGTAGGTCGGCGTCCATACGCCTGCGCTTGTGGATGGAGAGCTTGTTTCGTGAGGGGCACAGTAACCCGCAGATCGAACAGGCCGCAGAACACGTCGGGTTAACCGAACAAACCCTAAGGCGACACCTAAAAAAGGACGGTTATTCCTTTCAAAGGCTCAAGGACGATACGCGCCGGGACATGGCCATATTCTTTATTAATAGCAAAGAACAGAGCATCGAAGAGATTGGCTTTCGGCTGGGGTTTTCTGAAGCCAGCACATTTATACGCGCTTTTAAAAAATGGACAGGGTTGACACCACTGGCTTATCGGAAGCTGTCGTAATCGCGAACATTATTATCTACAAGCATAAGAGCACGAACCATTACTCAGAGGACAATCGCAAACCCCGGGCTGAATAAGCAGACATAAAAAAGCCTCGCACGGGCGGGGCATCAAGCAACTCAAGAGAACACTGGGCGCAGACTATGACGACGGCTATGCCTAGGGCAACTCTGAAAAGCTCTCAGATTCTGTCAAAATAGCCCGACTACTACTTTCGGGTGCCGAATCATGAGCCAACTGACCTTTGCCGAATCTGAATACAACGTAAAAAAGCGGAAAACTCGGTGAGAGCTATTCCTTGAGAGAATCGAGGGGTTCATTCCCTGGCAGAAATTTGAACAACAGCTGGCGAAGAAGTATTCAAAAGGGACTGTCGGGCGCAAGCCCTACCCACTGAGCGTCATGTTCGGGTTCATATTATGCAGCTCATCTACAACCTGAGCAATCCGGCGATGGAGGATTCGCTCTACGAAATCGAGTCAATGCGCCGGTTTTCTGGGCTGCGACTGTCTGAGAACATTCCCGACGAAACAACGATTCTTAATTTCCGTCACTTTATTGAAAGGCACAAGTTTGGAAAGCGCCTTTTCGAATCGGTCTTGGACCATCTTGACCAACAGGGTTTAAAGCTTCAGGAAGGCAGTATTGTTGACGCCAGTATTATCTCGGCGCCGACCTCGACAAAGAATAAGAGCGGTACACGAGATCCCGAGATGCACCAGACGAAGAAGGGGAATGAGTGGCACTTCGGGATAAAAATGCATATCGGTGTCGATGAGTCCTTGGGATTAATCCATAGTATTTCTGCGACGGCGGCCAATGCGCATGACATTACCGAAACGCACAACCTGCTACACGGTAAAGAAAAGCGTGTCTGGGGCGACGCTGGGTACACAGGCGTAGAGAAACGCGAAGAACATGAAGCGCGCGAAGTGGATTGGCTCATTGCTATGCGACCGGGTAAAAGGTCCACACTGCCAAAACGATCGCCACTGGCCGCGGCCGAGAAAGCCAAGGCCAGTGTTCGGGCAAAAGTGGAGCATGTATTCTTTTTTGTAAAGCAGATGTTCGGTTACAGCAACGTCCGTTATCGCGGTCTCGCGAAGAACACGAACCGCCTGTATTTACTAGCTGGGTTTACCAACCTGTTACGCGCGGAGAAATATATGACCGCGTAAGCGGGATAGCTCCGCCTGCAATGTGCAGAAATGCAGATTGCAGGCGGGGAAAACCCCAAAACAAGAGCTAATATCGTGTTTTTTATTATCACTACAGCTGCGGGCCTAAATTCCGCGAATAAAAACACTTAATCAGAGTTGCCCTAGATGTGAAAACTCTCTAAAAACCATAGTACTGCCTCATGACACAACATATTTCTCTTCCTTTATTTATAACAATTGATCATTCAGGCCACAGGAAATACTCAAGTTTACTGTGATTTTCAACAATGGATTTGATCGCCCCTGAATCTGATAGCGCCTGCAGTTTTTTTTCAAGCTCCAAAATAAGAGGGTAAGCCCGCTCCTGTAAGATTTTTGTATAAACCCCTATGCGAAACTCTAATGGGGTCTCCTCGTGCACCATGACTAAGTCAGGTTTAACATTAAGCGCTTCATACTCTGACAATGAAAACTCCGCGGCCAGATATAAATCTATCCTGCCGGAAGCCACAGATTTCAAACCCTGAATAGGCCTGGCAAAGCCCTTCGGCGGGACGGGTAAACCGTATATCTGCTTCCAAAATTCGGCAGTTGCTTGTGGTAAATGAACGGCACCAAAACGCCACCTGGCATAGTCCTGTTCCGACGCCAGTCGAATCCCCTCTCCTAGACGCCCAATAAACCCATTCCGCACAATCAAAAAGGGTTGACGGGTTATCAAATGAGCAGGCATCTCTTCTAACCCTGCATTATTTTTATCTTTTGCGCCGCGAACATACCTAGACAGGTCTTCAGGCCGATTACCAGAGATAGGTAAGGCCAATGAGATGCCCACCTCCACTCGCCCCGCCAACCCCTCGCGCTCAACTCTGGAGTATGGCAATAAAACCAGCTTGAAATGGCAATCCATGTCAGAGGATAGTAATGCGAACAAATCAACTACGATGCCGACCTGTTGACCCTCTTTCTCGTAAAAAAATGGGGGGGCTATTGTGCCTAATGCCACTCTCAAGTGGCAGTTTTCTGTCCCGAGAGAAGCCGGCGCATAAAGGACAACGGAGTTTAGAATCATTAGAGATAAGAAAGCTCTAAATTGCATAAAACCCCCAGTTTTTGAAATCATTGATCGAGCACATATAGCCAATTCATTTAAATAAGCTTAGGGCGTATTTTTAGCTTACTCAACGGTATTGGCAACTTAACTTCTGTTTGTGTCAATACTTCAATTCCTACATTCAAATCACTGCCCTACTCCATTCTCTGAATGCAGTTCTCCTGAGATTTCGATAGTGTTCTGCTGAAACCAAATGACGCTCTAGATTAAACAAGTTATGGACTGCTGCGTGCGCAGTCACGAATCGCTGTACCTGCTTAACTGACTTGAACCGTCGCATCCCTCGCTCTCGTAATCTAGTCGTTTCATGCGATTGTTCCACCCGGTTATTCTCATACTGCTTAGTGCTGTTAATCGTCTCTGGAATTAGCTCACGATCCGCTACACCGTAGCTGCGTACCTTATCTGTCACGATCTTTCTGGGTTCTTGACCACCAGCCTTCATCAGCCTACGAAAGAAGCGTTTGCAGCAGTGCCATCACGCTTGGCCTGCAGATATACATCAACAACCTCGCCACCCTGATCTACCACACGCCAGAGGTAATGTTGTTTGCCGTTGATTTTTACGAATACTTCATCGCTGTAGAAAGTATCGCCATACCCACGATGCTTTCGTTTAAGCCGGCGAGAGTAAAGAGCTCCGAACTTGATATACCACAGGCGAATTGCTTCATGGCTGACGATGATACCTCTCTCTGCTAGTAAGTCTTCAAGATCCCGATGGCTGAGATTGAAGCGATAGTAGAGCCAGACGGCGTAGGAGATGATCTCAGGTGGGAATCTGTGGCGTTTGTAGGTATTCATCGCCCGATTCTAGCATTTCACAGCTCCTAACTTCCCCACCCATCTTGCCAAGTTACGACATCACCAACCTCACCGTTGGCCTGCGTACCGACAGCTGGTATGTCACTGGTTATGTTAAAAACCTGTTCGATGAGCGTCACGTAGTTTCCTACGGCTACGCACAATCATTTGCATCAGAAGGTGCTAATCCAACACTGAACTCAGTGGGCACACCAAGAACCAAGGGATTAACCGTCGGAACATTCTTCTAACGTTCACCCCAGAAAACGGGCAGTGTTATCCGCTGCCATGGTTCCCTCAAGGGAAACCAGAGAAAGGCTGGCCTTTTTCCTTTCTAGTTACTAGATGCCCCATTAGATAACTTAAAAGATCTAATTAGTAATTATATTTTTTAAATCCAACAACATCCCTTTCAAATAATTTAATAATCCTTAATTGACTACGCCAATGCTCCATTTTTGTCAGATTTTAAATTCGATAAGTGAGGTAAATTCGATTATTCCCACAGGACAATCACCAACAGAAATTTTGTAAGGGTATAACTTATTTACAGGAGACCAGCATTCTTTATTAGTCAGTTAGAAAGCTAATTCTTTACATAGATAAAATCCTCTATAACTGACCTAACATATGGATTACTCGTCAAATAAGAAAGTACAGAAAAATTAACACCGGCCGGAAAGGAAGATTTTATTTCTGATTCGGTAAAGGCCTACAGGTTTTAACTTCCATTACTATTCAGGATTATTCCCTGCTGAAGCGATCAGTACATACAGCCGAGGTTGATTTCATGCCAGCTCCCCGTTCCCGACAAGCCGCTCCCCGATAAAGCAGAAGACTGGTATGCCACAAAGAAGAGCACAGGACTCTCATATTGATCTTTCAACATGTCTATTAGGAACCAAACTCTATACCTGTTAGTATACAGATACGAAATTATAGGAGGGTAAGTTAGATGGCTAAGGGGTCAAAGAGTTTTGCTCGGCGTATAGGCGTAGAGACTAATGCTGATTTTAACGAGCGAAAGCATATGGTTTTACGCGAGGCGGCACGCGCCTTTGTTGAAAATGGTTTCGTCAAAACCTCAATTGATGAAATTGCCCGCCGCTTGGGAGTCACCAAGCCCACCATCTATCACTATGTGGGTAACAAGGAAGCCATCATCTTAGAGTGTCTCAAGTATGGAGCCAAGGGCCTCGATGTCCTGCTGGATGCTCTGGACGAACAACCCATGTCGGGGCTTGAGCGTCTGCGAGAATTTTTTAAAGCCTATAGCGAAGGCGTGGCCAATGATTTTTCCCAATGCCTGGTGGCCATTGATGTTAAACAACTGAAGCCAGAAACCAAAAAATACTACGGGCAAGCCAGGAAACGGTTGATTAACCTGGTCCAAGAGATGGTGCAATCGGGAATCGATGATGGCTCGATTCGCCCCCAAAACCCAACTATCACGGCCTATGCCATTATTGGTGCATTTAATTTTATTCCCCAGTGGTTTTCCCAAGAAGGGCTGTCGAGCGACGAGATCTTTGAGGGCTTTGATAACTTCATCAGTCAAGGGCTTGCCCCCTAGAAGCCCTCCTGGCCAGCCGAGACATCGCTTGGCCTCCTCTACTACTGTCACAGAAGAAATCCCTTCACCAGTTGCCACACAGTAATTACCATGGGTAGCCATGGCTTTTTTTTTGTTTATACCTTAAGGTATAAACAAAGTTGCAGCATCAGCTGTATTTACAAAAAAGTGAGAGGGTTTTTCGATGTCAAATCATGCACATGATGACTGTTTACGGGTTTATGAACTTTTACAGCGCAACGTTCTACGCTGGCCTGATCGTGAGGCTGTCATCGACGGGGACACCCGCCTCACCTACCAGCAATTGCAGGAGAGTGTCGATCAATACGCAAAGGCGCTTATAGCTGCCGGTGTGCAACGGGGCGATCGGGTCGCAACCCTGTCCCCCCCCAGTCAGCTTTTCTTTGTCAGCTATCTAGCCTCTGTTTCGATTGGTGCTATTTGGCACGGCCTCAATCCACGCTATAAACGTCGTGATTATCAGTACCTGCTAGAGGATGCTCAACCAAGCTTAGTCTTCACTATGTCACCCTACGACGGCCGAGTTTACGACCAGGAGCTACAAGAGCTAAGCGCTCAGAACACACGTTATATTACCCTCGGGGAAGCCCAGGATCGGGCGCAGTCGCTGAACGACTTCCTGCAAGGCGCAAGCGAGATCAATGATGAGCAACTGGCTGATCGGCGCAATAGCATACAAGCAGAAGATATTGCGGTTATTGTCTATACCTCCGGCACCACTGGTAGCCCCAAGGGTGCCATGCTCTCTCACCGGGCGATCTGTAAGTCGGCACAAATCAACGCCCGCTGGATGGGCGACGGACTGCGCAAAGCAGTATGCCCAGCCCCTATTAACCATGTCGGCGGACTCAATAATATCTGCATGAATGTATTTGCCTGGGGCGGCACGATCATTTTCTTCCACCGGGTTGATCCCATCGCCCTCTATGACATCAACCGAACAGAGCGCCCGCCCTATCTGGTCACCAGCCCCACTGGATTCAATATGATGCTTGCCAGCCCAGGATTTGATGTACAGCTGATCGACTTTGTCGAACTGATTGTCTTTGGAGGCGCAACAACACCCCAGAGCACCCTAGAACCGTTTACAACACTTGGCGCCAAGATGTCATCGGTATATGGGCAGACTGAAACCTGTGGAATAATCACGGCTACAGACCTTGATGCACCTATTAATGTGCAAGCCGAGACCATTGGCAAGGGGCTTGAAGACGTTGAAGTTAAGATTGTCGGCAACGACGGCCTCGAGCTACCGGTGGGCGAGGCCGGTGAACTGCTCGTGCGCGCCCCCTTCATAATGAGCGGCTACTACAATCGCCCAGAGGCCACCGCAGAAACCTTAACCGAGGACGGTTTCTTACACACAGGGGACATATGCAAGCTGAGGGAAGACGGCAATATTGCCTTTGTCGGGCGCATTAAAGAGATGTTCAAGTCTGGGGGTTACAATATCTACCCAGTCGAAATTGAGCAGGCAATTTGTGAGCACCCCGACGTTTCCCAGGCGGCCGTTTTGAGCATTGCCGATGATAAGTTCCAAGAGGTAGGTTTTGCATTTGTGGAACTGATCGCCGGCAAGCAATTGGCTGCCGCCGAACTCAAAGAGTTTCTCGACCAGCGCATCGCCAATTTTAAAATCCCCAAAACCTTTGAGTTTCTCGCCAAGCTGCCCCTGCTGCCCAACGCCAAGGTGGACAAGCAAAATCTTCGTAAAGAGCTGGACAATCGCTTTCCATAATCAACGCAACACAACTGGGCGAGTAGTGACTCGCCCAGCTCCCACCTCTTAGTTATTTTCAGATAAGAACTCGATCAGTAACCGATTGACCTCGTGCGGCTGCTCTAATTGCAAGAAGTGACCCGCGCTATCGATGGTCTCCAGCCTCAGCCCCCGCTTGAAGTCCTCAACCTGCATGCAGCGTAAAAATACAGAGTGATCGATACAACCATCATTAACACCCGAAAGACCTAAGGTGGGGATATCGACCACTTTGTTCAATAATAGCTGACTCTGACGGCCTTTAGCGGATCGAAAATCCACCGCCCGACGGTAGTAACAAAGACTCGCTTCCAGCACACCCGCCTGTCGAAATCGCTGCTTCAGAGCTGGCATCTCCCCGTCGACCCCCATCCAGTTGGGCGACCACTTACGCCAAAGGTATTCAAGCAGCGCGTAATCCTTGCGCCTGACCATCCATTCGGCCAGCCCCCGCAATTGAAATAAAAAGAGGTACCATGAATTCAATAGCTGCCTGGGGGATTTTGCCCCCAGCGATTGGAAGCGCCCAGGATGAGGCACCGCCAACATACTGAGTGAAAGCCATCTCTGCGGAGCCAAATTCGCAGCGGCGCAGGCGATACTTGCACCCCAGTCGTGCCCCACCAGATGTGCTTTTTCGACCTTCAGTTCATCCAGCCAGGCGATGGTATCCGCTGCCATATCCACTGCGTAATATTGCTCTTGTGGTGACAGTGAAGAGCGCTCATAACCCCTGAGCGTTGGTGCAACCGCTCGGAAACCTGCCGCCGCCAATGCCTGTAACTGATATCTATAACTCAGTGGCCCATCGGGAAAGCCGTGCAACAGCAGCACCAAAGGCCCCTCCCCCAAAGCATAGGCGGAGAACTCCACCCCATCTTTTATTAAGCGAATGATCTCTGGGGTCTTGGCCTCCCCAGTGGTCGAGGACGAATTACTCAGCTCACAGCTCATCATTAGTTTACGCCTCAGCGGTGAAGGGAATAAATAGATCAATGGTTTGTTCCATGGCTATCATGCTCTCTTCAACACTCACCACCCCAGCCTTAACACTGTACTGCCCCATCACCGCCAACCCCAACGCCATGGATAAATTTAACAGCGTTAACTGATCGCTGTCGTCTTCAGAACGCCAGCCTGTCTGCTGAGCCTCGAGAGTGAAGCTATGCACAAATGCCACGTAATCCCGATGAGATTGAGTGAATTCATCCCCTGCGGTTTTGGGCAGATCCGGGTGGGTTAACACCATAAAATGTGCCGGATTCCTGGCCGCATGCAGTACATAACGCTTCAGCAGTGTGTTTAACCTCACACTCGCATTAGCGCTGTTAATGCCCTCGGCGTCAGCGACAAACGCCTTCAAACTATCGAGCGCCCTGGTTGCCAGGGCACTGATCAGCCCGTTGCGATCTTTAAAATGACGGGAAGGCGCATTGTGGGAAACCCCCAAATCCTTGGCCAACGCGCTCAACTTGACGACATCTATCCCCCTCTCCTCGATAACCTCTTCCGCCCTTATAAGCAAAGACTCTCTTAAATTCCCGTGATGATAACCCATATGTATATACCCGCCAGTAGATAAATATTGACAGCTTCGCCAGTCGCTGTATATCCTAATGTTGAATACTACAACATTGGCAGATTTGGTCAATGAGATAAGCGGATGGGTTACTCATACCTGCCGCCAAACCAATCCGTGTGTTTAACGAAATAAGGACTGCGCGATGGATTCAATTACGGTTCGTCAGATGAATTTTGAATTTGATGAGGACATGGAGCTGGTATTTATAGATCAGGACCCAGCCATGTCTTACATCTTTCTCGGCAGCTGGATGCTGTTGCCCTACTTAGAGCCATACCTGATTCGCTCGGTACGCAAGGCCACTCAGCAAGTCAGCGATGCCGAGCTAAAAGAAGAAATGCAACGTTTCTGTTCTCAAGAGGGTAATCACTACCAGGAACACAGTAAGGCCAATGAGGTAGTGCGCCGCCGCAGCGGTGTGGCCGATAAACTACAGGCATTGGAAGATATTATTGCCTCAGAATACAAACGCCTAAGCAAGGAAAAGTCACTGCGTTTTAATCTGGCTTACGCCGAAGGCTTTGAGGCCATGACCTCGGCAACTTCCCGAGCTCAATTCGAAGTGGGTCTTTTCAATAACATGCACAGCCCCATTCGCGAATTAATTGAATGGCACGTGCTAGAAGAACTGGAACACCGCAACGTTGCCTTCGATGCCTATGAAGCGGTGGCGGGCGGTTACTTCTACCGTCTGTTTGTCGGCCTGTGGGCACAGTGGCACTTTATTTCCCTAAGCTTAAAACTCGCCAAGATTCTGCGTGAGGCCGCCCCGCAAACTCAATCCAGCTATAACCGCTGGTCTCAGCGCTGGTTGCGCAGCAAGCGAAACTGCCGCTACCTGCTCTGCGCCCTGCCCAAGGTCATCAATATATACATGCCCTGGTACTCACCGAGAAAATTCAAACTGCCCGACGGTTTTGAGAATGTGCAGCAACGCTACAACGACATGGCAAGCAGTACACGCTGAAAAATAATTGCCTACAGTTTTAAAAACTTTTAATCCCCTGCGCGAGTATTCCCATGACAAATCCAAAAGCCGAAACAAAAAACATTTCAGACACTAACGAAGCAGTACAAAGCCAGCCGTTAATTCCTGATCACGGGGTTGCCGACACCCTGCACGTCGGGGTTGATGACTTGCCCTGGGTCGACCTTGGCAACGGCGCCGAAGTGCAATTGCTGCACGTCGATCTGGCCCAGGGCCTGTGGATCACCCGCAACCGCATGCAACCCGGCGTCGAGGTTGAGAAGCACTACCACACAGGCATTGTTTACGCCGTCACCCAGAAAGGTCGCTGGTGGTACAAGGAAACACCGGAGCAGGTCAACAGCGCCGGCTCCTATCTGTTTGAACCAGCCATGTCGGTACACAGTTTAATGGTGCCCAAAGACCAGGAGGGGCCAACCGAGGTGTGGTTCGCCGTCTACGGGGCCAACATCAATCTTGATGAAGACAACAATATCACCTCCATAGTGGATGCCAATACAGTGCTGCAGGCCTATCGCGCCTATTGCGCCAGTATGAAAATCAACTGTGAAAAACTCATTGTGGTCGGTGAAAACCTGTCCGAGGCTTAACTCATGAAAGTAGTAATTGTGCGCGACCGCGCCCTTGTGGTCGAAGAGATACCTACCCCCACTCCTGGCTCAGGCCAGGTATTAGTGAAAGTTCGAAGCTGCGGTATTTGTGGTTCGGACCTGCACCTATTCAAACACGGCCCCGAACTGGTGGCCCAAGCCAAGGCGGCCGGCTTACCCCACGAGGCGATCGATCATGATCTGGTCATGGGGCATGAGTTTGTGGCAGAGATCGTCGAATTTGGCCCCGGCTGCCAACAAACGTTATCGATTGGTGATCGAGTCTGTAGCATGCCGTTTTTACAGCAGGGCGATCATATTGCTCCCATAGGCGCCACCAAAACCACCACCGGTGCCTATGCGGAATACATGCTGCTCACCGAGGCTATCTTACTGCCCGTGCCAGACGGCATGAGCGATGATGCGGCCGCACTGGCAGAACCTCTGGCGATTGGTATACACGCGGTAGCCAAAGCGCAGATAACAGAGGCGGATGTCGCGCTGGTGATTGGCTGTGGCCCCATTGGTCTGGCAGTAATTGCGGCGTTAAAAATGCAGGGGGTCACCACCATTATTGCCTCCGATTATTCCGCGCGCCGCCGCGAACTGGCAGAACAGATGGGAGCGACGCAGGTCATTAATCCAGCCACCGCCTCCCCCTACCAA
>Ga0209826_1001469_pt1 | contig 16410 bp, 12 predicted proteins | sample GOMGulsemesocosm_5_FD_184637 | JGI IMG/M metagenome (GOLD analysis project Ga0209826, IMG submission 184637) | Methane-oxidizing microbial communities from mesocosms in the Gulf of Mexico - GOM15C Gulf of Mexico (SPAdes) (version 2) | ecosystem: Environmental > Aquatic > Marine > Cold seeps... | reverse complement strand
TGTATAAAATACCAATAGCTACTTTTATTTTATAGAAATAGTTAAAGTTATTCTCGTTTTAGGCGATATACTCTATGTCGCTAATCTCTTTGTTGATAATGTATGAAAAAAAAAATAAGAGCTATCAAAAACAATCCATCTACAGCACCTTTTTTAACCGTGAGTGTTATTTTATGTGTTTTTATTGCTACTTTTGTCAACAATGCGCAAGCGGGCATTCGTCAATATAGTGCTGATATAGGTAATTCACAATGGACATTACCAGATAATTCTCGTTTGCAATGCACGTTAGCACATCAAATCCCTCATTATGGTCAAGCGCGTTTTTATGCTAAAGCAAGTCGTGATTTAAATATGGAATTCGAGCTTGATATGATGCTATTACCTGATAGTTATTCCCTTGCCCAAATTCGAAGTGAATCACCAAAATGGAGACCTGGTTATGGTGGTCATCTTTTGGCAAATATGAAACTACACAAGCAATTTAACCCTAGCTTACCCAAAAAAGTTGCTTGGAGCATGTTAAATGAATTAGAACAGGGTATGAGCCCAACTTTTTATTATAATGATTGGCACAGTAACCAAAATAAAATTTCAGTAGGGCTATCAACAGCACGCTTTAAACGTGCTTATCAAAATTTTGTTGTGTGTGTTGGTAATCTATTAAATTATAGTTTCGATGATATTTCTTATACTGTATTAAATTATCAATCGAACAGTGATAAATTCACCAAAGCATCGCAACGTCGTGTTGATATGATTCGTGAATATTTAAGCTTAGATCCAAATTTAGAATTAGTTTTAGTTGATGCTTATTCAGACAGCTACGGTGGTCGTTGGCCTAACTTAAAACTATCAGAACGTAGAGCTAACCAAGTGCGAGATTACTTTGTACAAAATGGTATTGATGCTGATCGAATTGAAGCAAATGGATATGGCGAAAAACGTCATGTAGCTTCTAATAATACAACGCTTGGACGTGGCAAAAACCGCCGAGTTGTCATTCAAATGCAACATATGTAAAAGCTTTATTAACCTTACGCACGAAATAAAAAACTATTTCATTTCACAAATCATAGAATTAGTAAATAGATATTAACTGTTTATTTAAATTATCAGTTAATATCTAGATTTAAAGTAATTTATCATCGAATAATAAATAAATACTCTTGCTATTTAAGTTAAATAATAACAGGATGATATTTATGAATATCTACCTAACTTAGATTAGGAGTGATATTTTACTATTTTATTATTTTAAGATAGTCGTAAAAAATACAACTTTCACAAACCAAGCCCCTGCAATTTATATTGTAAAGGGTGCCGAATATTACAGGATTATAATTATGGGACGTATTGCATTAGTAACAGGTGGAACCCGCGGAATAGGTGAGTCTATTTGCGTTATGTTGAAAGATCATGGCTACACTGTTATCGCAAATTATGCTAGTAATGATCAAGCAGCTCAAGATTTTACAGAGCGCACAGGAATTCAAACATCGAAATTTGATGTTGGTAATTTTGAAAGAGTAAGTGAATGCATTAAAAAAATAGAGTCTGAAGTTGGATCAATTGATATTCTTGTTAATAATGCTGGAATTACTAGAGATGGCACTATGCACAGAATGAGTTTTGAAAAGTGGAATGCTGTTATTCAGACCAATTTATCATCTTGTTTCAATACTTCTCGTGCCGTTATTGAGGGAATGAGAAAAAGAAAATTTGGACGCATTGTTAATATAGGTTCTGTAAATGGTCAAGCAGGTCAATATGGTCAAGTAAATTATGCTGCTGCTAAGTCTGGTATTCATGGTTTTACTAAGGCGTTAGCACAAGAAGGCGCGGGAGTAGGCATTACCGTTAATGCTATTGCACCAGGTTATGTTGAAACAGACATGGTTCGCGCAGTACCTGAAGATGTTTTGGCCAAAATAATTAAAACTATACCAGTAGGGCGTTTAGGCCAACCAGAAGATATAGCTCGCTCAGTATTATTTTTAATAGCGGATGAGGCTAGCTTTGTTACGGGGTCAACTTTATCTATTAACGGTGGTCAACACATGTATTAAATATTACATGGATGTAAATAGGTGAATTCATAGCTTTATTAAATCTATTTTTATAAGTAAACCAATTAATAGCCGAATATATTCATATGTTCGGCTATTTTTTTAGAGAAAAAACTATGAAGTCTATCTATTTATGTCAGTTTGTTTTGACAGTTAAAATCTAATAAATAGTTGAATAAGCCTGTCGATTTAAAGTAATCTTCAGGCTTATTTTTTTATTTGTGTTTATCTACTAATATAATACTTGACCACTTCAACTCTTGGATTCAGATCTTAAAAAGGAAACTAAATGAAAATTTTTATCAGACTGATATCACTTGTGGTTTTATCCTTGTTTTCTTTTCTATCAACTACAGTTCCAGCAAAATCATTAATACTTACCGATACTTATACTTTTTCTAACTATGATCAAGTTGTTACTACACACTTGTATCTAGATCTTAATGTCAACTTTAATAAAAAAATCCTATCAGGTTTCGCTGAACTTTCATTAAAATGGTTAGATTCTAGCGCCAATGAGGTTATTTTAGATACACGCGATCTTGTAATCAATAAAGTATTAGCGCAAAACAGTGCAGGGCAATGGCAACAAGTAAGTTTTAATTTAGCCAAACGTGATGATGTGTTGGGATCTAAGTTAGTTATTAATACTTCACCTAATATTAAAAAGTTACGAATATATTATCATTCAATGCCTGAGGCATCGGGTTTACAATGGTTGTCGCCTGAACAAACTGCTGGAAAAGAAAAGCCTTTTTTGTTTAGTCAAAACCAAGCGATTCATGCGCGTTCATGGATACCTATTCAAGATACGCCAAGCGTTCGTGTAACTTACACTGCACGTATCACCACAAACAAAGATTTATTAGTGGTAATGAGTGCGAATAATGAGCCTGATACAAAACGTGATGGTGATTACTTCTTTTCAATGCCACAAGCAATACCAGCTTATTTAATTGCGATAGGTGTAGGTGATTTACATTTTAAAGCCATGAGTCATCAAACCGGTATTTATGCTGAAAAGTATATTTTAAATGCTGCCATTGCAGAATTTGATGATACTCAAGCGATGATTAATAAAGCTGAAGAAATGTATGGAAAGTATCGCTGGGGGCGTTATGACTTACTGATTTTACCGCCAAGCTTTCCTTTTGGTGGCATGGAAAACCCTCGTTTATCATTTATTACTCCAACGGTAATTGCTGGCGATAAAAGCTTAGTTAACTTAATTGCCCATGAACTTGCTCATTCTTGGTCAGGTAATTTAGTCACAAATGAAAGCTGGCGTGATCTTTGGTTAAACGAAGGTTTTACTAGTTATGTTGAAAACCGTATTATGGAAGCGGTATTTGGTAAAGATAGAGCTATTATGGAGCAAGCGCTTGATGTACAAAACCTAACTATTGATATTGCCGAATTAACGCCGGCTGACACTCAGCTTTATATTGATTTAAAAGGGCGAGATCCTGATTATGCTTTTTCTAGCGTACCGTATACTAAAGGACAGTTGTTTTTAATTTATTTAGAAAATAAGTTTGGCAGGGAGCATTTTGATGCTTTTGTACTTGAATATTTTGATAGCCATACCTTTAAAAGCATAGGTACCGCTAAATTTGTTGAATATTTAAAAGCTAACTTGACCCATAAATACCCTAATGTTGTTAGCGACAAAGAAGTTCATGAATGGATTTATGAGCAAGGCTTACCTAGTTATGCACCACAACCAACATCAACAGCTTTTAGTACTATTGATAGTGAAAGCTCTGCTTGGCTAAGCGATGACACTAAATTAAGCCAATTACCTACAAAGCGTTGGACTTTACATGAGTGGCTTCATTTTATTAATAATTTACCGTTAGATATCAATACTGACAAAATGGTAATGCTAGATAATAAATTTGATTTAACGCGTAGTAAAAATGCTGAAATTGCTCATGCATGGTATTTGTTATCAGTGCGTGTTGGCTATGATGTTGTTTATCCTGCAATATCTGAGTACTTAATGGCTATTGGTCGACGTAAATTAATAGTGCCTTTATATAAAGAATTAGCGAAAACTGAAGAAGGTAAAGCATGGGCGTTAAATATTTATAAAAAAGCACGGCCTGGCTATCACAGCTTAGCCCAAGGAACTATTGATGCGGTTTTTAATAAATAATCTAAACTTGTTATAAATTATTAGCCATTGTTAGTGATTTTTCTTAAAAAGGCTCATTAGAGCCTTTTTTGTTGATATTTTGTTGATATAATGTGACTAATTAAATTATTTATATTCAATTTTAGAGGCTCTGTAAATGTCGGAAGCTGAAAACCGCCCAACTAATTTTATTCGTCAAATCATTGATGCTGATCTTGCTAGTGGCAAACACACCAGTATTCAAACACGTTTTCCACCTGAGCCTAATGGCTTTTTACATATTGGCCATGCTAAGGCTATTTGTTTAAGTTTTGGTATTGCGCAAGATTATAACGGCTTATGTAACTTGCGTTTCGATGATACTAATCCCGAAAAAGAAGATATTGATTACGTTCATGCTATTGAAAAAGACGTGAAGTGGTTAGGTTTTGAGTGGGCAGGGGATGTTCGTTATTCGTCAAATTATTTTGATCAATTACATGATTTTGCGATTGAGTTAATTAAAAAAGGTTTAGCTTTTGTTTGCTTTTTAAATGGCGATGAAATGCGCGAATACCGCGGTACTTTAAACAAACCAGGTAAAAATAGTCCATATCGAGATACCGCTGTAGATGAAAATTTAGCTTTATTTGAAAAAATGCGCAAAGGTGAATTTAAAGAAGGAGAGTGTTCTCTACGCGCTAAAATAGATATGACCTCTAGCTTTATGTGCATGCGCGACCCTATTATTTATCGCGTACGTTTTGCACACCATCATCAAACAGGTGATAAGTGGTGCATATACCCCATGTATGATTTTACCCACTGTTTATCTGATGCTATTGAAGGGATTACCCACTCAATTTGTACCTTAGAGTTTCAAGACAATCGCCGTTTATATGACTGGGTTATTGATAATGTATCGGTAAAATCAAAACCACATCAATATGAATTTTCACGGTTAAACCTTGAATACACTTTAATGAGTAAACGAAAACTTAATACCTTGGTTGATGAAAAATTAGTTGATGGTTGGGATGACCCGCGTATGCCAACCATTGCTGGTTTTCGTCGTCGTGGTTATACCCCCGCATCAATGCGGGAGTTTGCTAAACGCATTGGTGTAACTAAAATGGAAAACACCGTTGAAATGGGTGTGTTAGAAGCGTGTATTCGTGAAGATTTAAATGATAATGCGCCTCGTGCTATGGCAGTGCTTGATCCTATTAAATTAGTCATTGAAAACTATCCAGCAGATAAAACTGAAAACTTAACGGTAAAAAACCACCCAAATGATGAAAGCCAAGGCACACGTATTGTTCCTTTTAGTCGCGAGCTTTACATAGAAGCAGAAGATTTTAGAGAAGAAGCTAACAAAAAATATAAACGCTTGGTTATTGATAAAGCAGTACGTTTACGTGGCGCTTATGTCGTTACAGCAACACGTTGTGACAAAGATGAGCAAGGCAAGGTAACCACTGTTTATTGTAACTATCTTGATGATACTTTAGGTAAAAATCCAACTGATGGCACTAAACCAAAAGGTGTCATTCATTGGGTTGATGCGGATAAGTCACTTAATGCGACTGTGCGCTTGTATGATCGCTTGTTTACTGTGGCAAATCCAGCAGCAGAAGACGATTTTCACCGTGTTATGAACCCAGAATCATTAATCAGCTTAACCAAGGTTAAAGTAGAACCTTCATTGGTAAATGCTAAACCCGAAGTGGCTTTTCAGTTTGAACGTCAAGGTTACTTTTGTTTAGACAATGATATTAAAACAGCAGGTGAATTAGTATTTAACCGCACGGTTGGTTTACGTGATACATGGGCGAAAATAGCTAAGTAGTTAGTAATTAAGTCTAAACAAAATATAAAGTATAATATTAAAAAGCCAATAATTTATGATTATTGGCTTTTTTGTTCTAAAATTCTTACCTGAATTCAAGCGTTAAATGCTTATATTAAAAACCGCATTGTTTACCCTGATTTTTATCTTTTAACCAAATATGGAGCGGCGCAAAGTAGTCTAAAATAGCTCCCGCATCCATTTGTTCGTTACCCGTTAATATTTTATAGGCTTGTTGCCATGGTTGGCTAGAACCCATTTCTAACATGGTATTAAGCGCTGTGCCAGCATCTTTGCTGTTGTAAATTGAACAACGATGAATGGGGTCTGTGTTACCTGAAATTTCACAAAGAGCACGATGAAATTCAAATTGTTGAATGTGTGCTAAGAAATAGCGACTATATGGAACGCCCCCTGGTACGTGATATTTAGCACCTGGATCAAAAGCATCAGCATTACGTGCAATAGGTGCGGTAACACCTTGATATTTCTCACGTAGCTCCCACCAAGTATTATTGTAGTTTTCAGGTGTTATTTCACCTGAATATACTTTCCAACGCCATTGATCAACCAGTAAGCCAAAAGGAATGAAAGCGACTTTATCTAAAGCCATCTTCATTAATAAACCAATATCTTTTGATTCATCTGGAATACTATCAATTAAGCCAATTTCTTTTAAATATTTTGGGGTAACCGAAAGCGCAATTGTATCGCCAATGGCTTCATGAAAACCATCGTTAGCACTGTTTTGAAAAAATAAAGGCTGATCTTTATAGGCACGTTGGTAGAAGTTATGTCCTAATTCGTGATGAATAACTGAAAAGTCTTCACCCGTTTTTTGAATACACATTTTTATGCGCAAATCATCTTTTGAATCTAAATCCCATGCCGAAGCATGACAAACTACGTCTCTATCAGCAGGTTTGATAAATAATGATCGAGTCCAAAAAGTTTCAGGTAAGGCATCAAAACCAAGTGATGTAAAAAACTTTTCAGCTGCTTTTACCATTTTAATTTCGTCATAATGATTAGCAGCAAGCTGCTTGGTAACATTATAACCAGGATCTGCATTTTCAGGCGCAACTATATCGTATATATTCCCCCAAGACTGTGCCCACATATTACCAAGTAAATGCGCTGGGATAGGTTGGTTTTGTGGTACTTTATCTGTGCCATAGTGCTTACCCAATTCGCTACGAACATAACAATGTAAGTCGTCATATAACGGCTTTACTTGCAGCCATAGTCTATCCAGTTCTTTAGCAAAGTCATCAGCTGGCATATCATAATTGGAACGCCACATGGCACCTAAATCTTTATAACCTAAGCCTTGAGCACCTTCATTAGCTAGTTCAGCTTGTCGAACATATAACGGTTTCATTTTAGGGCTAATTTCACGCCAACCTTGCCACATTTCTAATAATTCATCATCATCACGAGAGGTTGCCATAATTGAGGTCATGTCACCTAAACTTAGTTTTTTACCTGCTTTTGTGGTGTAACTTCCTTTACCATACATGCTACCTAATTTAGCACCTATTTTTGCTAACTCTGCTGAGAGTATTGAGTCTTGTGGTGCAGGTAGTACTAATGATTGTTTTAGAATGTTTAGCTGCCGGCGTTGAGTAGGAGTAACATCAGCGTTATCAAAAGTAGCGGCTTGCATCGCAAAACGCACCCCAGTTTCTGTTGATTTTTGATCTGCTTCTGCGGCAAGTGCAGCGGTATCTTCAGTAATGAAATTAGCATAAATCCAAGCCGCACGTGCACTAGAGGTATTTAAAATAAGCATTTCTTTGGCTGCATTATCAAGAAAGACTTGTACGTCTTGCTTGTTTAATTCTTTTTCTGATATTTTACTTTCGTATACTGTTATATTTTGCTCTGTTTTATTTGCAGTGTGATCAAAGTCTTGGTTACATGCAACTAAAGAACTAGCAAAAACTAAGGCAATGCTGCTTAATTTAAAGGATGTAGTTGTTACTTTCATTTTAGTTATACTCTTTAAAATTTGAATTTAAGTTTTAAGTGCAATCGTTATGCAGTTAATAAAATCTCTGGCTGCCCCGTAAATAATTCATGAGGTGTTTTATATTCTTGTGTTTTTATTGGTCGGTGATTTAGCTTAGCAACATCAAGAGTGTTTTTTCCATAAATCTTCTCCCCAATGATATATAGCCAACCCTAAAATCACTAAAAGTGCACCGAATATCAATTTACTATTAATTACTTCATTATTTAACTTTGCACCTAATGTTAACGCAATGATAGGGGTAACCAAGGTTATTAAGGCGACAGTGCTAGCTGTTAATCGCTGTAGAATAAAAAAATAAGCAAAAAAACCTATTAACGAACCAAAGATACCTAAATAGATCGTTGCCCAAATTGATCTTGATTGCCACTGACTAATATCTAAAGAGCCATCAAGCAATAGCCAATTGATTAAAAATAAAGGTAGGGCAACGAGTAATGCGCCGACCGTTGTTGCCATAGGGTGTATGGCTAACGATATACTTTTAACTAAAACACCACTAAGGCTAAATAAAAATACTGCAATCAGTATATAAACCAAGCCATAGATGCTCTCACCATCAAATGAAAAATTATCAGCACAAACAAAAGCTAAACCAACAAAAGACAGCAACATAGCTATTTTTTTAACGATTGAAATTTTAGGTTCTGCTAGGATTCGTCTAGCCAAAATAGCTGAAAATACTGGCGCTAAACCAAAAATAAGTGATAATACCCCAGAGGTTATATATTCTGCGGCTAAATATGAAAAAGACATGCCGCCAAATATACCTAACGCAGAGTAACTATATAAGCGGATAGCTTGTTTATGCCATGGTAGCTCTATATTTCGAATGAAGATAATCATGCTACCAAGAACAACAGCAATTAACATTCTCAATAATACCGCCATTGTTGGATTAATAGACTCGCTGCTCCAAATAATTCCTAGTGGTGTGGTAGCCCAAATTAATAACACCGCTAAATAGGCAATAGGTACTTGCATTGAACCTCGAACCTCTAAAGAATTAAATAAAAAGCATTGTACCAATCCATGTCAACTAACGATACAATTGATAAAAACTAGCCTATGAGAAATACCATGACAGCGATAGAACTACTTTTACAAAGACAGTCAACCCCGCTATTAACCCAACCGGCACCAAATCAGCAGGTAGTTGAGCAAATTTTAGCTGCGGGTATGCGAGTTCCGGATCATGCTGGCTTACAACCTTTTCATTTTACTGTAATAACAAACAATGGGTTGCAACGCTTTAGTGAATTACTGGTTAATAGTAGTGATGCTAAAACAGCTAATTTAGAAAAAATTGCTAAAATGCCATTTCGTGCGCCAATGATTATTGTTATTAGCACTAATTTTATTTTTCATGAAAAAGTACCTAAACAAGAGCAATTAATAACAGCAGGTTGCTGTGCTCATGCTATGCAAATGGCAGCGGTGGCGTTAGGTTATGGTGCTATGTGGCGAACTGGAGCCTTAGCTTATAATGAACAAGTTAAAAAAGGTTTAGGGGTTAATAAAGAAAATGAAATAGTTAGTTTTTTATACGTGGGTACGCTATGTAAAGAGCAAGTATTAAAATCAAGCAAGCGTTTTGAAAATAAAGTGAGCTATTGGCAGTAAAATGTAGGTCGACCAGAGCGATGCGATGCTCGACAATGATTAATAACAAAAAGGGTGAACAGAAAAAATGTTCACCCTTTTATGCTAATATACGGACTATATTTAAAACGCAGCGTTATTTGGTGTTCTTGGGAATGGGATAACATCACGTACGTTTTGCATACCTGTAGCATAAGCAACTAATCGCTCAAAACCTAAACCAAAACCAGCATGAGGTACAGTGCCGTAACGGCGTAAATCACGGTACCAACTATAGTCTGCGGTATCTAAGCCCATTTCTTCTAAACGGCTATCAAGCACATCAAGACGTTCTTCACGTTGACTACCACCAATTATTTCGCCAATACCTGGTGCTAGAATATCCATAGCAGCAACCGTTTTTCCATCGTCATTTAAGCGCATATAGAAAGACTTAATATCTTTCGGGTAGTTTTGTAAAACAACCGGGCCATTAAAGTGTTCTTCAGCTAAATAACGTTCATGTTCCGAATTTAAATCAACACCCCAAGACACTGGGTTTTCAAACTTCTTGCCGCAATTTTCTAAAATAGTAATAGCGTCAGTGTAATCTAAACGAACAAAGTCGGTATTAATAACGGCTGTTAAACGTTCAATAACTGTTTTGTCAACACGTTGTTGGAAGAAGGCAATATCATCAGGTCTTTCATCTAAAACAGCTTTTAACACATACTTAAGCATTTCTTCTGCTAAATCAGCTGCATCACTTAGGTTAGCAAAAGCTATTTCAGGCTCTATCATCCAAAATTCAGCTAAGTGACGAGAAGTATTAGAGTTTTCGGCTCTAAAGGTAGGGCCAAAAGTATAAACTTTTGATAACGCGTTACAATAAGTTTCAACATTTAACTGCCCAGAGACGGTTAAAAAGGTTTCTTTACCAAAAAAGTCTTTGCTGTAATCAACTGCGCCTTTATCGTCACGTGGTAGGTTTTCCATGTCTAAAGTACTCACACGGAACATCTCACCCGCACCTTCACAGTCACTACCGGTAATAAGTGGTGTGCTGATCCAAAAATAACCTTTTGAATGTAAGAAGCGATGAATAGCTTGAGCCAAACAGTTGCGAACACGAGTAACGGCACCGCCAATATTAGTACGAGCACGTAAATGTGCTTGTTCACGTAAAAACTCAATACTGTGACGTTTAGCCGCCATTGGGTAAGTATCAGGATCTTCAACAAAGCCAAGTACTTCAACAGTTGTTGCTTGAATTTCGAATGATTGCCCTTTACCTGGAGATTCAACCAAAATGCCAGTTACTTTTACCGAGCAACCAGTGGTGAGCTTAAGTACATCTTCTTGATAATTATTAAGTTCACTAGGTACAATAGCTTGAATAGCATCAAAGCATGAGCCATCGTGTATCGCTAAAAAAGAAATGCCCGCTTTTGAGTCACGGCGTGTTCTGATCCAACCATGTACGGTGATAGTTTCATCAACAGGGTATTTGCCTGCTAATACATCAGTGATTGCAATAACTGACATGTAATAACCTCTTATATAGTATCTAATTTTTTAAAATTTGCTTTTACGCAGAAAACGAACGGATATGTTACCGTGACTATTGCGTATAACAAGTAAAACTTGTTATATATCGCTATAATTAGAATAAAAATATAATAAAAAGGCAAAAAGTATGAATTCAGCGCAAGCTAAGCCTATTACCGAGCGCAGGGGAGCCACCGATACATGGTTTTATCTAGTTAAAATTTTATCTATTACCGCTTGGGTAATGTTCTTATTTGCGTTAATGATGTCTTTTTATGCTGCCCCAGATAAAAGCTACGGCGTAGTACGGTTTCATGATATTGAAATCAGGCGTTTTTGGCTAACACCATTAACAGGATATTTATACTTAGTCTTATGGTTTAGTGCGCTGGCTAGCTATTTTTCTTTGATGATAGATAAATACCGCAGTCGCCGCCGCATTGATAATTCTCAATTTCATTTATATTTCCTACTGACTGTTAATTTGCTCTGGTTGGTGGTGATTTTGAAATACATTAATGATTAACTTCGACCATTGGCATTAATTAAAGCAGTCATCTTCATCAAGCACAGTAGCAATGGCACTAATTAAAGTGTTTAGTTGTTCAGCGGTAATAATTAATGGTGGAATAATGTAAATAAGCGTGCCAAAAGGGCGGATCCATACACCTAATTCAACAAAGCGTTTTTGTATTTTGGCAACATTAACACTTTGCAGACACTCTACCGCGCCAATAGAACCAAGTACTCTAGCATCTTTTACTCTGACATGATTTTTCAAGGGTAAAATCAATTGGGATAACTGCTTTTCAATCGTTGCTACTTGTCGCTGCCAATCATTTTCAAATAACAGATCAATACTCGCGTTCGCTACGGCACAGGCTAAAGCATTCCCCATAAAAGTAGGGCCATGCATAAAACAACCAGCTTCACCGTTACTGATAGTATTAGCAATGTTTTCTGAACATAATGTGGCTGCTAAGGTAATATAACCACCAGTTAATGTTTTACCTAAGCACATAATATCTGGGCTAATATCTGCCCATTCACAGGCAAAAAGCTTTCCTGTTCGGCCAAACCCCGTGGCAATTTCATCAACAATAAGTAGCACGTCATATTGATCACAGAGTTGTCGGCAAACCTTCAAGTATTCTGGGTGATAAAATCGCATACCACCCGTGCCTTGTACTATTGGCTCAATAATAAAAGCAGCAAGTTCATGATGGTGTTGCTCAAACAATTCAGTTAACGCTTTAATATCCTCTACCTGCCATTCATCATCAAATTTACACGTAGGCGCAGGGGCAAAAACACTTTTCATTAATACTTTGTCAAATATTTGATGCATACCCGTAACAGGATCGCATACCGACATAGCAGCAAAGGTGTCACCATGATACCCATTGCGTACTGTCAATAATTTACATTTTTGCTTATAGTCTTTAGCAAATTCATTTTTGCTCTGTTCCTTTTTATCCTGGCCATCTTTACTTTGCCAATATTGTAATGCCATTTTTATGGCTACTTCTACCGCAACCGAACCTGAATCTGAAAGGAAAACTTTATCAAGCCCTTGTGGCGTTAAACGGATAAGCTTTTCACATAAAGTAATAGCACTTTTATGCGTTAAACCGCCAAACATAACATGAGACATTTTTGTAGATTGTTCAATTAATGCGGCGTTCAGCTTAGGATGGTTATAGCCATGCAATACTGACCACCAAGACGACATACCATCAATCAAGGATTCTCCACTGGCTAAATTTATATAAACGCCATGTGCACTTTCAACTAAATAAGAAGGTAAGGGCGCTGACATTGACGTGTATGGATGCCAAACATGTGCTTTATCAAATTCAAGTAATGCGGCTGTATTTTTACTGTTTGGTTGTTTATTGTTCATATGTAAACTATTTGGTTTGTTTTTGGTTGACATCTTAGCGATGAACGCTAGACTACCTGTTAATTTAATTAGATGCAAACGAGTGCCTATGTCTCAAACTCAAGCAAAAGTGTCACAAGCTATTCTTTCTCCGGTTACTGCTTTAAATACAGAACAAGGAAACACACACACACAAAATATTCGTAACAATTGGAGTTTAGCCGAAGTGCAGGCGCTATTTGCTTTGCCGTTTAACGATTTAATGTTTCAAGCTCAAACCGTGCACCGTCAACATTTTAATCCCAACGAAGTACAAGTTAGTACCTTACTTTCTATTAAAACGGGCGCTTGCCCAGAAGATTGTAAATATTGTTCGCAAAGTGCTCGTAACAAAACGGGTCTTGAAAAAGAGCAATTATTAGAAGTTGAAAAAGTGCTTGAAGCAGCGCAAAAAGCCAAAGCGATGGGATCTACCCGTTTTTGTATGGGTGCGGCATGGCGTAATCCGAATGCACGTGATATGCCAGTAGTACTTGATATGATTAAAGGCGTGAAAGCATTAGGAATGGAATCTTGCATGACTCTTGGCATGTTAGATGAAGACCAAGCCATACAATTACAAGATGCCGGTTTAGACTACTATAATCATAATCTTGATACCTCACCAGAACATTATAATCAAATAATTACTACCAGAACCTTTCAAGATAGGCTGGATACGTTGGATAATGTACGCAATGCTGGCATGAAAGTATGCAGTGGCGGTATTGTTGGTTTAGGTGAGCAAGCGATTGATAGAGCATCATTGTTAGTTCAGCTTGCTAATTTACCTAAACAACCAGACAGTGTACCTATTAATATGTTGGTGAAAGTTGAAGGCACACCGTTGGCCGACGTTGACGATTTAGAAAACTTTGACTTTATTCGCTGTATTGCAGTGGCACGCATTATGATGCCTAAATCTCACGTACGTTTATCGGCAGGGCGTTCCGCAATGAATGAGCAAATGCAAGCATTATGCTTTTTAGCAGGTGCTAACTCAATTTTCTATGGTTGTAAGTTACTTACCGCTGAAAACCCAGAAACAGATCAAGATACTATGCTATTCAAAAAACTTGGTATCAATACCGAAACTATTCACGATGAAAGTGCAGTGCAAGATAATGTAATAAAAACAGCCTTAGTGAATGAACAGCACAAAGACTTGTTTTACGATGCAACACATTAAAGCAACTTAAGTTACGAGTAGATAAGTATTTAGTTACGAAAAATCAAGTTAACGAATTGGTATTCAAAACTAATAACTCGATACTCGCAACTTTTGGAATTTAAAATATGCCTTTTGATTTTATACCTCAACAACTCGCTCAGCAAAAATCTCTTGCTCGTTATCGCAAGCGGGTTTGTGTGCAGGAAAGTGGTAGTGAAATTATTGTTGATGGTAAAAGCTATATTAATTTTTCTTCCAATGATTATTTAGGTTTAAATAATCATGCTGAAATAAACAAAGCGATGCAAGAAGGTATTGATAAGTTTGGCTTGTGCGCAAGTTCATCTAGTTTAGTTACGGGCTTTCATTATGCACATCAAGCGCTTGAAGATACCATTTGCCAATGGTTAAACAAGCCTAAATGCTTACTTTTTTCCAGTGGTTTTGCCGCTAACCTGGCTTTATTTCAAACTTTAGGTAAAAACACTGAGCAAGCAACAAAAACAGAAAAAGCCATTACCAGCCATTTTTTTCTTGATAAACTTTCACATGCCTCAATGCTTGACGGTGCTTTTACTAGTAAAGCCAAGGTAAATCGTTTTGCTCATAACAACACAGAACAACTTTCACAACTATTATCTAATTCAAATGCGGATAATAAGTTAATTGCCTCGGAAGGTGTTTTTAGTATGGATGGTGATCGAGCAAAAGTGAATGAACTCGCAACTTTAGCAAAACAACATGATGCTTGGCTTTATTTAGATGATGCACACAGTATTGGCGTTGTCGGTAAGCAAGGGCAAGGTAGCGCCAGTTTATTAGAAAATGAAAATAAAACAGATATAACCATGGCTACTTTTGGTAAGGCTATTGCTACCAGTGGAGCTTTTTTAGCTTGTGATGAACAAGTTCATGATTATTTAATAAACTTTGCTCGACATTATATTTATTCTACGGCTATTTCGCCTGCGCTTGCTTGGGCGACAATTAAGAGTATTGAGCTTATTCAGCAAGAACAATGGCGCCGAGATAAAATAATTGAGCTGAGTCATTTGTTATCTGAATTACTCGCACCTGATATTAATATTATCAAATCAGAATCATCTATTCATGCGATCATAGTTGGTGATGAACAAAAAACATTAAATATAAGTGAAAAATTAAAACAGCAAGGAATTTGGCTTAGTGCTATACGCCCTCCAACTGTTGCTGTAGGTACATCGAGGTTACGCGTAACCATATGCGCAAATCATAATCATAACAATATCAAACAATTAGCTAATTGTTTGAATCAGGCCTGTTTATAGGTAGTAGGATTTTGCTTTAATGATTTCAGCAGAAAATTATCAAAAAAACAAAGTTAAAATCGCGAAAAGTTTTGGCTCCGCTAGTAAATCTTATGATATATCAGCGCGATTACAGCGATTTTCAGGTAAACACTTAATGCCTTGGTTGCCTAAAGAAAGTGATTTAACCGTGTTAGATCTTGGCTCAGGCACTGGTTTTTTTACTGACTTATTAGCAGGTGCATATCAGCAAGTTATTGGCTTAGATCTTTCTAAAAAGATGTTACATTTTTCTGCCCAAACTCGTAATAAAAATATAGCATGGGTTGAAGCAGATGCCCATAAAATTCCTTTACAAGATGCTAGCGTTGATTTTATTTACTCAAATTTAGTGATTCAATGGTGCGATCCGCTTGAACTCGCCATTAAAGAAATGTTACGTATATTAAAACCAGGTGGTTTCATTATTTTTACCACTTTAGTTGAAGGTACGTTACATGAATTAAAGTCGTCATGGAAACAGGTAGATGATGATCAACACGTTATCGATTTTAAAAATGAAAATGAGTTAAGCCATTTTTTTAATACAAAAAATTCAAAAGTTTTGGAGCATAAGTGCCAAGATATAGTGCTTGAATATGAAAATGTGATCCATTTAGCGCGTGAGTTAAAAGGCTTAGGCGCCAATCATTTACCGAAGAAACAAAATAGGGGTTTATCAGGCAAAGATAAATGGTTTGCCATGACTAAACATTATCAAGACTTTCTTGAACCAAGCGGTATTTACCCAGCAACTTATCGGTTGTATTCAGGAAAAGTAGTTAAATTAAATAATTA
>Ga0209826_1001468_pt1 | contig 16416 bp, 16 predicted proteins | sample GOMGulsemesocosm_5_FD_184637 | JGI IMG/M metagenome (GOLD analysis project Ga0209826, IMG submission 184637) | Methane-oxidizing microbial communities from mesocosms in the Gulf of Mexico - GOM15C Gulf of Mexico (SPAdes) (version 2) | ecosystem: Environmental > Aquatic > Marine > Cold seeps... | reverse complement strand
CCACTTTTTTGCACTATAGAGATGAAAATACCACTCTGTCAAGCACCTCTTTCCTTAAATACTTTCTTTACGAACAAACACTTAGCCGTTATTTATAAGCACCAAGCCATTCGGCTTTAAAATAGAACATAAAGCCAATAAAAATCATAAGGTTGGCGCTTTTTCTTAAAGAAAAAACTGAAAATAGAGGGTTTGAAGTTTTTTTGATAAGAAATTTTCAGATATTGGAAAAACACCGGCAAGCATTGCCTAAAAACACTTAACTGATTGATAAATAAGATTATTTATACATAAAGGACTGCCGTTGTAATGCAACCTTTCTATTCAAGGCATAAAGCATCAAATAAACAATCAATAGACTTAAAACTTTCCAGTAGCAGTGATAAGTAAAAACAAGAGAATACACAAAGGGCTATCACTATGGATGGGCCTCCTCTGAGAGGAAGCCAACATCAGAATATTGGCTCTAGAGGTATTATTGATGTGTTGCAATGAGCAATTAAACCCATCGACGTTATAAGTAAATGTTAAGCACCTTCCATAATTAGCAGCACTCCACCAATTACTGGCTACTCGGTTAAATAGATTGCCAAGCAAAAAGCTCGTTTTACCCTCCATCCTTTAGAGCACTTAGCACTTTAAGGAGATTAATTTCACCACACGCATACGACTTAACTAAGTTGAGCGGAATAGCGTAACGATTTATTTTCTTCACCACTATATCCATGTCTTCTTCTGCCACCTTAACACCCAATAAACTTTCAAGCCCACCCAACGTGAGCTTTCTCAATAACTTAGTATCTGTAACATACCCCAGCTCTGGAAGGTTACAATCTACGTCCATTAAATGGGCATTAAATTTATTCTGAAATGCTAGCAAAATAAAACGCGCCGGAAGATGTTTAGACGTGTGATCAAAAATTAATTCATATAATTCTTTACGCTTATCAGCGGCATCCTTCGCACCATCATATCTGCCAAAGTTTATTTTATTAACAATATCAAATATTCCTCTTGCAGAAACATGAAACACCCACTGACAACAGGGTCATATTTTATTGTTTTACTAGCCCCAAAAAAAACAAAACAATGAGACTTTATTTTGACTACATTTTTTACACGAGCTAGACTTTTTGAATCTTTAGACGGGAAAAACTTTCTTTTTCCTAAAATTGAGAAAATTGATGGCGCATACAACTCGTCACACAAAGGAGACATCACCCACTTAAAATGGCATTCTAAAGCATCCCTATTACCTCCACTTAGCCCTTCTTGACTAATGAATTCTGGCAGGCTCAAGCCATTCAAGTAAAGAAATTCATCCATATCCACATTAAGCAGGAAAGCCTCCCCTACCTTTGGTAAAACACAATTAAGAGAGCTATTTAGATTATCTTTTGCCTTTTTATTAATCACCTCCACCTTACTCTTAAACTCCGAGGGGATCGCCAACTGAATGCTCTCTTTATTATCTGGTTCTGTATTAATTAAATAAAATTTATCAACCCCAAGACGAACATAATAGTCCAAAAACTCATTTAGAAATGGCAGCTCCGTTATTTGTAATCGTGCAACTAACCCAACACTATTAGGCCCGCGACCTTTCGGCCTTAAAAAACTATTTACACCATGCCTATATAGTTTATTTATTTTATTCATTGAATGACAGAACCTCCCTTGTAGCACTCATTATTCCCAGAGAAAGCACAACCTTCGCTCAAAAAAATCCGGCTACACATCAAACTTTGATTATGATTTTAATGTTGCAATGACCAGTTGAAATCCATCGACGTTATAAGTAAATGTTACGCACCATCAGTAATTATCCTGATGACATTTTCAAATGAATGCTAATGACTTGAAAGCTTATCAGCCATGTAAGTCTCTGTAGCATATGGCTCGGAACAATTAATCACGTAGTGGTTATCAACTGATAATTGGCTTATGTAAGTCAGCCACCTATCGTCACGTTGATGGCTAATACCTTTTTTGTAAGCTCTGACTTTTTTTAATATCCTGAAAATTTCCGAAACTGTTACTTTTTTATAGAGCTCTTCATCTGAAGATTTAAATAGGTATTTGAAATACAAAGCTATCTTTCTGTACAACCTTCCTTTCTGACGCTCTACTAATACTTCCTGCGAGGCTATTAACGTAACAACATTTATGCACTCAAAATTACAAAACAATTCCTCACAATAATCAAACATCCTAGTCCTTTCTGAGAAACGGGCATGTATATCATAATGAACAATTAAGTTGCCTACATTTGATAGATCCATATTCACGGCCTGATAAGCCTGATGATCTGACCATGATGACGTATCGCACATCCCCAGCTGATCAGATAAAACAGGATATTCACCTTGTTTTATTTTTTCAATTAAAGTGGTTTTTCCAACTCCAGACATTCCTGCTATAAGAATTAAATTACTCATTTCAAAGTTTCTTTTAATATTCACCTGCCCCCCCCTCAATAACCATAATATATATTTAGGTTAGATTACCTAACCCTTGCCTCTCTACATTTTTTCTAAATCTAACCACTCCGCGCAATCCCAGCCCAGTAAACCTTCGAGTTCCCTAATTTCATTCGTGTATATGTTAATTAGCCGCTTCCTTTCATCCGTGGTCATTTTTGAAATATATGGCCGCGCGTGAACCGTCTCTTTTTTGCATTTATTAAAGGGGCGTATATTTAAAAATATGCATATTTTTCTCAAAAGATCATCAGGTTGTTTTTTAAAGTCATCATATTTTAAAACCAACACTTGCTCTCTAGGGAAGTATTGCAGCATTCTTTTTAACTGATTTGTATAGAATCCTCTATCCACATATGAATACTTCCTATCTTGAAGAGGAGAGGAGTCCCTGCAACGCCCTTCCTCTGCATAAACCCCCTCTAAAAAAGAAAGATCCTCTCTACCTTTGCTACGCTCCATATTCCAATGTGAATACGCTCTATCTATCGGGTTCCTAAGAACCATTATTATTTTCATTTTGGGGTTATACTCCCAAATCCGCCTTGGTGCTTGCTCCCAATACATATAAATAGGCGTCGCCTCACCCAGCTGTTTACCCTGAGTGTTCTGAGAAAAAAATGAATGGTACTCTTGGTAGTCGGGCTCTCCTGTAAAAAACTCATCACGATCAAAATAATGAACTTCTTTTTTATCTGCCATGCAGATACTTCGGTGTGCTGCTAAATATTTATTCAAAGCAGACGTGCCACTCTTTTGTGCGCCACATATCAAAAAATCAATTTTTGGGCCATCAGCCAAACCCTGTATTTGAAAACCCAAACGATTCTTTATCCAGCTCAACATGAATTTATCTCTTTAAAAAATATACTTACTAAAATGAATAGCCAAATATTTGGCAATCTTTTTTGTATAACTCATGAACTCTTTCTACATCTTTCGCAGAATAATACTCTTTATAACCAACTCTAGACTTCGTAACATTTCTGCTTTCAAGTGACGGCACCTCTACCCCTATAATTTCAAATACCTCTGCCGCATCTGCCGAAAAGCTCTCCATCCTGCCAATATAGTCAACGGCTGATAAATCGATCATGCTACTTTGAAGTCTCAAATGTTCATCACAAGTCGTTAAATCTAACCCTTCAATGAAACTAATAAACCCCGCAAACTCCTGCATTTCTTCCCAAGCTTTTTTATTCACCCCGAAGCGGGGCATTTTACGCCCACGCACTTTATTCAACCAGCATGAGACCAAACGATCAAATGGATTACGTACAAATGCAAACTTAAAATAGTCATCAAAATGTCCAGTCGGAATACAAACATCGTGTGCATGCTTTACAGACAGCACTGCTTTTGTTTGTTTCAGGGCATTAAAAATAGTCCTCGTACCGACTTTAGCTACTCGATACCAAACAAATTTTTGTGTATCGCTGATTGTAACGCAATACTTTTGAGACCTTGTAAGGAAAGGTAAGCGGTTTAATCCTCTATAAAGATTCTGCGCCAGCTTACTCTTTCGAGTTAATTTCTGAGAATAATTTCCACGAGTTTTCAATTTACAAACATGGAGCTAAGTTTATTTAAAACGTTTTTCGACTGGCCATAGCTGTGCGGCTTAGCCAGCACTCTATCAATCCGTTTTTCATCGTATTTAGCACCTATAAAGTCATGAAGCTCTTCTAGGGCTTTAGTTTTATTAACAACATCTGCATATGAAATAGCAAAGCAATTATTATTCATCGAGCTATACTCTCTAAAACCAACTTCAACCGTCCTTAAAAGGCTCTTTATTTCTTTACTTTTCCTTGTTTTCCACCAACCACTCTTTACTACCTCGTCGTGATTTCGAGTATTGAAAATAATCCCAAGATTGGGGAAAATATCCATCAAGAAATCCAAGTAGTCTAATAGCTCTGTCTCTGGTATTTTTGTATAACGTATTTCTTTAAAACCGTAGCAACAAATTCCTGCGGAATCCCCAATAAGCACATTCTCAACTACCTTCCCCAGTCCTCGCTTATACTCATCCAAATCATAATTATGCGCACCAAACCAAGAATCGGTTGACCTGCCGGTGTCACTCTTTGACTTCTGGGCTTTTAATTTAGCACTAGCTAACGATTGATATGACTCATAAAGATTAAAACAGAAATTAAAGTTTTCTCCTTTAATTAAAACACCATCAATATCATTCAAGACCCCCTGAAGTAAGGTTGAGCCTGATCGCCCATAGGTCACTATCAGCAAAGATTTATAATTCAAATCATTCATTTAGCAATCGCCTTTAACTTGTCGTATTCATTTTTATAACCGAACTGCTCAATGTCTTCTGCATACCTTGTCGCTACTAAATCCAGTGTTTTTTGCGTGTAAAGGTCTCTTAAATTATATGACGCAGATTGATTAATCACATTTAACTCCCTTAGCCCAAAGCGCTCTCTTAAGACAGTATAATCTTCATTAGAATTTTCAAACTTTCCAACAAAATCAATCTTCACTGCCTCCTGTTTAACGAGGTAAACTTGGGGCTTGAAGTGCCGGTCACATAGTACATCTGGGATTCTAGATATTTTCGTCAAAAACCTTTCAAAACTATCATTTCGGTCGAAGATACCACCAAGATATTCTTTATATTCAAACCCTTTTTCAGAAATATTCTTTTGGTCACAAAACTTATTCAAATATAATGACGCCAACCTTGTGAAGGGACTTCTGACAAAAGTAAAAAAATAATACCTTTTCTCTTCCTCCGATAGTTTGTTTTTAACATAGCCTCTATCCGCAGCAACTCTGTGAATATCCCAATAATCTTCACCGTTCACGTTACACCCCGACAATGACAGCATTGATTGCTTAATTGATGAACAGGCGGCCTTTGAATTAACAATATATACCAGTTTATTTTTATTGCAGACACAATAGGATATAGGATCAAGCGCCTCTCCTCTTAAAGCAGAAAAAACCGCTTTATAGCCACTCCATAAAATTGAGCGGTTATCTCGCTTTCTTCTACGGTATGTTTTTGTTGTTATGCGAAAATAACTTCGGACTGTTTTTATGTTATGCATTACTCCCCCCCCCTTCTATAACAAAGATGAATCATCGCTTAAAAAAGCAACTAGTCTCTTTCTTGGCTTCCATACTCCCCAAAAAAAACCATTGGTTAATACCACATCAAACATTTCGGTCCTTTCTTTCATATCACTCCGCATCCCCCATGTTTGAGAGTGTACCTTCCGATCCTTTCGCTTGTACAAATTTATACAATAACGACAAACAGAGGGGATCATTACGGCAAAGTGGATTTTTACTTTAAAAATTTCTGATAATAGCTTGTAAAAATTATCTTTTTTCGTGCGATCTAACACATTAATTATTAGAGCATTTTGTCTTCTGGCTAAAAGCATGATTGTCTGTACCTTCACTATTTTTTCCCAAGGCTCCGACTCTTGAATATTACGTTTCATTTTGTCCGCTATTTTTCCAACACCGAGACTTTCTACTATAACATCTACAGACTCTAGCTCTTGTTCTACAGCCTCACCCGTCCAATACTCCAATGCATCCATGTCATATATTGTCACCGCCGAATCTCTTAAATCTTTTTTTACTTTTTTCAATAGGTAGCTTTTTCCAGACTTGCAGGCACCGCTCAAAATAACAACTTTCATCCCTCCCCCAAAAAACTAAGATTTAACTACTCTCAAACTGAAACTTATGAAATAAACTATAAGCACCGCCTTTGGTAAGCAACTCTTCGTGGCTACCTTCTTCAACAACTCGCCCTTGCTCAAGGACAATAATCTTATCGACATTTTTAATCGTTGAAAGTCTATGTGCTATCACAAGTGTTGTCCGGCCTTTCATTACTACATCTAATGCCTGTTGAATCTTTCTTTCCGACTCTGTATCTAAAGCCGACGTAGCTTCATCCAAAATAAGGATAGGGGCGTCTTTTAAGATCGCACGAGCAATTGATAAACGCTGCCTTTGCCCACCAGAGAGCTTTATTCCATTTTCACCAATCTCCGTATCAAAACCATTCGGTAGTTTTAAAATGAACTCCTTCGCATGTGATAACTCAGCCGCCTTTTCAATGTCAGCCCTTGAATAGCCACTGAGATTACCGTAGGCAATATTGTTAGCAATAGTGTCATTAAACAACGTGACATTTTGAGTAACTAAAGAGATCTGCTTACGAAGGTTTTTTAATTGATAAGCATCAATATCAACACCATCAATTTTTATGACTCCTTTGTCATAATCATAAAAACGGGGAATAAGGCTTGCTAGCGTTGATTTGCCACTACCCGACTGTCCAACCAAACCAATACTTTCACCTGCTTTAATTTTTAAATTTATGTTCTCTAGGGCATTTCCGCTGGCCTCTCCGTAGCTAAAAGAAAGGTCCTCAATTGCTATATCCCCATCAACCCTTTCTTTTTGTACAACACCCTCATCTTTTTCGATGCATTCATCGAGGTGTGCAAATATTCTTTCGCAAGCAGCAAGTGCTTTCTGCACTGTAGAGTAGACTTCACTCAACTGCCTCATTGGTTTAGGAATAAGGCCGGCAGCAACAACATATGCTAACAAAGTCCCCACATCCTGCCCTTCCCTTAAGGATAGAACTAAATACATGATAACCGCAAGGGAGCTCACTACTACAAGCTGTATTAGCGGTGTAGAAATACCAGTTGTCCGCTGTATTTTCATCCCTTGCCGAAGCGCTTCCTTACTTGCCTGCTGAAAGCGTTTCTTTTCATACTCTTCCCCGCCATAGCTTCTCATGACACGGTAGCCATTAATTGACTCACCTAGGATATGTGTAATCTCCCCCGCCGCCTCTTGCGAGCGATGACTTAATCCCCTTAACCTTTTCCCAACTTTGACAACAATAAACGCGAGAAAAGGCGCTGTAATTAAAAAAACCAACGTTAACGTCCAATTAATCCAAAAGAGATACCCCATTAAGAAAACAATGGTCATACCCTCACGCACTATAACGGTTATAGCCCCAGTAACAGCTCCCGTCACTCGGCTTACATTCCCCGTTAGCTTATTGACTAAATGTCCGGTTTTATTGTTATCAAAAATCGAGCAAGGAAAACTAAGCATTCGATCAAACATTTCACAACGTATCGTATGAACAACATGCTGCCCAACTTTTGACATGTAGTACCCACCTACAAAAGAACCTACCGCTCTCACTAAAGCAATAATTACTGCGCCTGCAGGAACCAAGTAAATCAAACCATCATCGTCACCTTGCAAGGCATCAACAAAATACTTCATTAAGTGCGCATAGCCTGCTTGTGTTGCAGCAAAAAGCAGGTAGCCAAAAAAACTTAAAATAAAATAAAACCAAAGGGGCTTTGCATACTCAAGCAACCTAAGGTAAAGCTTCAAGCTGCTTTGTTTATTTTCCATCGATACTTTTTACTTTATTTCGATTAAAATCATATGTTTCCACAAGCTCTTCTGCACCTATAAACTTCAGCCTTGACAACAGTTCTTTTGCCATCCATCTTTTATTTTTAGGACGGTTCTTTCGTTTGAATCTTAAATAAATAATAACTAAAAAAAATCTCGTCGCATGCAGGGATAGTTTTCCTGATTGAAAAAGCTTATCTATATACTCTAGTGCTAATTCTCTGTTACCCAGGGACATGTATCTGCTTTTTGCTCTGATCAAGCCTTCAAACGCATTTAAGTTACTTTCAGAAATTTCGGGGACCGTACTGCATACAACGAGCCTCATTATTTCCAATTGATTTTCTAAATGCCAATATTTATCTTTTCCAGTTTGGGTTACCTGCTCCTCATGTACTCGGTATTTAATAACAGCCTCTTCAATATTTCCCAGTTTTAAATTTGGGTCGAGGGCTAATCTTATCCATAATAAAAAATCTTCTATTCCGGGGAATTCTTCATACGGGTATTTTTTATATACAGACTTCCTAACTAACACCGCTGGGTGGCAAAAGTTCCTACCCCAAGTCAGTATTGACGCTTTAATATCATCACTTTCTTCTCGATATATCTGCCTCCCTGTAATTAAATCATTTTCAAGAAAATCAATCGCACCACCAACTATGTCTAAATTATCATTTAGCATCCGTTTTAATTGCAGCTCGATTCTTTCTGGATAACAAATATCATCCGCATCCATTCTGACAATAAAGTCCGAATCAGCCAATACTATTGCTTCATTTAATGTCGCAACCAGCCCTTTATTCGCCCGTGTATAGACCTTAACCCTGTCATCAGCTTCTTCATAACCACGCGCAATAACAAGGCTTTGGTCTGTAGAGCCATCATCAAAAACAATCAACTCCAAATTTTCATGTGTTTGCTCAAGTACTGAGCCTATTGCTTTTTCTAAGTATTTTTCACCATTAAAAACCGGCAAAACCACTGTGACTTTTATCTCATTCAAAACGTTCCCACCTTCCTCTATTTTTCCTCAACACCCATTTCCAAGTGCCTCGTCTATATTGTCGAAGCAAACATTATTCGGCCAAGCCCAATAAAGCCAAAAGGAACTGCTTTTTTATACACCTTTTTTAACAGCTTCTTTTTTAGCTGTTTTTTGGTTTCCAAATCAAAACAATTTAAATCACCTATTTTTTTCATATATTCCACAACAAAATCTGCCGTTTTCAATGTCAATACACCATGCTTTTGTAGAAGCAGATACAAGCCCTCAACCTCTTCTTTAGAAAATTCGACACCTGCTTCATTCAAAACTTGATGCATCGCAAGAACCTTCTTTTCTACAAACCAGCATTTGTTTTTCTGTTTTGTTACTTGCTTACTGTGCCGACGATAATCTAATACTATATTGGGTACATTACCCATTCTGACACTAGGATCTAAAGCCAGGCACATCCACAAGTGCATATCTTCAACGCCATTAAAAAAGTCTATGTATTTATATTTTTGCAGTAAAGACTTGCTAATTAACACGGCAGGGTGGGCAAAGGAGTCTTCCCAAACTAGAATTGAAGACTTTATTTCTGCATTACCCAATGGGTAGTTTTTTAGCTTATTTTGATTCTCATCAAAACGGTTGACCCCACCACCTACAACATGAAGTTTGTTTTTCAGCAGAAAGTCTATTTGTATTTTTAACCGTTCTGGGCGAGACAGGTCATCTGCATCCATCCTAGCAATATAGTCACCCGTCGAAAGCTTGACGCCTTTATTCAATGCGCTAGCAATCCCGGCATTCTCCTGAAAATAGGCTTTAACCCTCTTGTCACTCTTTTCATACCGACAGAGAATCTCTTTAGTGCCATCAACAGAGCCATCGTCAACGACGACCAATTCAATATTTTTATACGTTTGATTTAAAATAGAGTCTAACGCTGAAGCTAAGTACCGTTGCTCATTATAGACAGGCATTACAACGGAAATAAGCAAATTACTCATCTATAGCCCTGTTAGTCGCCAAGCTTTGCTGGCAAAACGAACTGCTGGTAGCTTTTTTGGAACGTTTCAATATCATGGTGCTTATGCACATATTTATTTACAGATTTCGCTTTAAAATCGAGAGTTTCTTTTGGCATATCCAGGTACATTTTCATTACTAAAGCTAAACCATCAGCTCTTTTTGGTTCAAAACAAGTCCCACCTGAACCATTAATTATAGATTCTAATGCCGGTATTTTAGAGCCCATAACAGGAACAGAGCCACACATTGCCTCCAATATAGCTAAAGGAGTCCCCTCACTCAACGACGGCATCACGTATACATCAAAGGCTTTTACGTATTTGGATGCATCATCTTTCCAGCCAGAAAAAACCACTTTCCCTTCGATCCTTAACTCTTTTACCAAACTTTTGAGTTTCTTTTCCAAGCGCCCCTGACCAATCATTACCACCTTAGCTTGGGGGTGGCTTTCGAATATAGTCGCTAACGCCTTAAGCACGTATTCATGACCTTTCACAGGGACGAGACGCGCAACCATACCAAAAACAAAAGCATCTTGTGAAATACCTAGCTCCTGCCTAGCAAGGTCCTTTGAAAGTTGCTGTTCATCAACTTGCTTTAAATCAATCGCATTTTTAATAACCGTCGTGTTTTCCTCTGAAAACCCACATGGCAAACCAAGCATATAACTTTTAACATCTTCAGAAACAGCCACAAACTTACATCTATCCGTTATTAATCTCTTAATCATTCGCTGACGATGCTTACGGTCATAATCACCTATCCCGTGCACAACCCCAACCATTGGAATCTTAAACCATTGGCTTATTCTCAACATTATATGTATTGATTTGAAACGGTGAGCAATAATTAAATCAAATTTATTTTTGCGGACATACTGACAAAGAATAGCTGTTGCAAATAAACGCCACCCTCTAAGAGTTTTTCTTGAGAAATTAAAGTTTTTTACACTAAATTCCTTATTTTCAGGACGGTCTCCAACTAAAGTGCCTGACGTTATATCGCAACAATCTTTCAATGAAGACTCTATTTGAGTTGCAACATACAAGGTTGCAGCATCTACATTCGCCAGCAAGTGCAATACTTTTATTTTACGACTACGCATCAATCCAAAATCACCTTAAATCATAAATCCCTAACAAAGCTTAAAAAGCAAACCAAAAATTTTTACATATTATCTCAGACCCACCTAAATTTCACCATTAAAAGGACTTAAATCACACGGGGGAATACGCTAAATCTCCAAGCCTAGTTGAACACCTGTTATTTATGTTATGGTTATCTCTCCAAACTAACACGAAAGGCTCTACGTTGTGGCTTCTCGTGCTATGGACGCTAGGCAATTAAAGTAACAAGGCACCGCCAACTCAAAATAAGAACTTGATGACAAATGAGATTTAAAGATAAATTAAGGTATTTTATCGCAAAAACTTTATTAAAAAAAACAATTCTCTTTTCAAGAAAGGATGGTTGGGAAAGGTCAATAAAAAACAAAATCAAAGGGTATGTTCCCTTTTTCTATGAGCTAAATGAAATCAACCCAAATAGTTTTGATGTAGTCGTTCCGCTGACATTACATGCGCAGCAACATTTAAATGCACACCCTGAATTATTAATACTACACAAATCCATTATTCCATCAAACTTTTGCATTGATTTATGTAATGACAAAGAGCGATTCAACAATTATTTAGTGGAAAACGGTTTTGGCTTATTTGCACCGAAAATAAAACAAGAATTTACATATCCATATATTTTAAAAAAGAAAGTCGGCGCATGGGGAGATGGAATAACAGTCATTACCGATTCAGGAAGTGAACTTATACATATGAATAACATGGAATCAGAAGACTTCTTTAAGCAAGAATACATAGACGGCCAAGAAGAGTATACCTCTCATGTAATTGTTTTTGAAAAACAATTAGTATTCTTAAAAACACTAAAGTTCACATTTAAGGATAAGTATTTTGTTAAAGGAGAAAACTTCAAATACACCTCTATAGAAGAGGTGAATCATGATCGCTTTAAAAATATTTTTGAGGATGTTTTAGTTAAAATGAATTATCAAGGTATATGTTGTTTCAATTACAAAATTAAAAATAATAACTTAATGATATTTGAAATAAACCCAAGGTATGGAGGAACTTTGACTCGTTTTATAAACGAGATGCTGATTTCGTACACAGGCAGTCTAAAGGCTATACCCTAGAGAGCTGGTGCACGCTCCAAAAGCCTGAAGCGCAACGAAGAGGCTTCTTGCTCCATTTCAACAAACTATAGAATAAAATGGAGTTGGCCGATAAGCCGGGTTCTGTCGTGGACAGTCATTCATCTGGGATGCACGTCACCATGCACCTCGAGCGACCTACCCAGAAGCCGTGTGGGCCACACGTTGTAACTTACGTTACCACTTCTCTATTTGGTCTTGCTTCAAGTGAGGTTTACCATCGCCGTGATACGTTACCGCACACGCGGTGCGCTCTTACCGCACCGTTTCACCCTTACCGGTCTCGAGAGACTTAGGCGGTTTTCTTTCTGCTGCACTATCTGTAGGCTCTCGCCCCCCAGGCGTTACCTGGCACTTTGCCCTATGAAGCCCGGACTTTCCTCCCTGCTTGCGCAGAGCGACTGTCTAGCCAACTCCGCGTGCAGTTTACAAAACTGTGCGGCGCTGAGCAATTATTATTGTTCAATCCTCACTATTTAATTCTAATGCTTTTTTATACAGTTCTTTTTTTGATTGCCCTGTTAACTGCACTGCCAGTTTAACCGCTGTTTTTACAGAGCACTCTGCTAGCAGTGTTTTTAAAACGCCTATATCTTCTTCTAACAAACCTTCTGCTTTTTGTTGCTTCTTATTTACCCCTTCAATGAGTACAACAAATTCACCGCGCTGCATGTTCTTATCTGCATTGAAGTGCTCATAAACCTCTTCAACCGTTCCTGTCACGATGGTTTCGTACGTTTTAGTGAGCTCTCTTGCAATGGACATATTTCTCTCAGGCTCATAAACAGCCAGAACGTCTTCCATACATTTGGCAATACGGTGGCTAGATTCATAAAAAACCAATGTCCCTTGACGTTTTTGATACGACTCGAATACAGTTTTACGTGCACCCGATGTTCTGGGTAGAAAACCCTCAAAACTGAAACGATCTGTTGCGATACCCGACGCACATAATGCTGTAGTAATAGCGCAAGCACCAGGAATAGGCACAACACTAAAGCCTGCCCGTTTCACTTGTTCAACCAACGAATAACCAGGATCGTTAATTAACGGCGTCCCCGCATCAGATATCAGCGCAATTGACTCCCCTGCACCCAGCTTCTCCAACAGGAACTTGCTTTTCCTGTCTTCATTATGCTCGTGATAAGCGGTCATGGAAGTTGTTATGGAATGATGATTCAACAACACTTTACTATTACGCGTATCTTCCGCAGCAATAACATCCACCGTTTCTAATACCTCTAAAGCACGCAAACTAATATCAGATAAATTACCAATCGGCGTGGCAACTATATAAAGTATGCCATTACTGTTTGACATCATTCACCTCGGAAAATAGATTGAGGGATTTGAAGTGTCACCCTTTTAATTTTGCTGTTTAATTTGTTCATTTATGCGCCTTTATAAAAACCATTTTCGCCGTCTCTTGAAGCTAATATTTATTGCAAGCATTAGCTTTATTTTGTTAAATTGCGCCAGCCATTCGCCAGCTCCCATCACGCAGGGCAGCCAGTCTACTCCATTGCTACAGCAAGCCCAAGCGGCTTTAAGTAATCAACAGTTTTTAAGGGCTGCAAACCTTTTTGTGCAACTAGCTAATACAAAAACAGCCCCTCTAAAAAATCAGCATTTAATCTCTGCTGCCCATGCTTACATAAGCGCAGGCGATTTAGGGAAAGCCAATAATTTAATCAATGCACGCCTTCAACATACAGCCCTCGTTTCTCCTTCAAATAAGCTAGCCCTATCTAGTCTTCTTCTTGATCAAGGTAAAACGAACCAAGCTCTCCGCATTCTTATGGATGTTAATCAAAGTAGGTTAAGCACTGATCAACGCATTAGCTTGCACACGTTAAGCAGCTCCGCTTTTTCACAAGCTGGGAATTTAATTGAAAGTGTTCATGAACGCATTGCCTTAGACAGGCTTTTAACCGAACCGTATAAAAAACTCGATAACCAAAGAAAATTGATAGGCACTTTAGGCCTATTCTCCCAACAAGCTTTGGACTTTTTACGCCCCACAGCCGATAGTAGCATGGCAGGCTGGATTGACCTTTCAGCCATTATAAAACAACAGACAGTTTTTGACGCTAGCAGTACACCCATTGGTATTTGGAAGGAGCAACACCCAACGCATACGGCCAACAATGGCTTTCTTACCCGTTATTCTCAGCAAGCATTAGAGGAGTTTAATGCGCCAAATAAAGTGGCTGTCTTTTTACCTTCACAAGGCAGCTTTGCTCAAGCAGCTGACAGCATCAGAAAAGGAATTTCAGTTTCCTCCCTCTCCATGCAAAATCAGTGGCCTATTAACATTCATTACTACGATACTTCATCAGCACCTATCGAAACGTTATACAACCAAGCAATAAATGATGGCGTCGACTTCATTATTGGTCCATTAGAAAAAGCAAACGTTGCAAGAATCGCGGCTTTACCCGCTTTACCTATCCCCGTTATAACACTGAACAAAAGCAGCGCCCCTCAAAAAGAAAATTATTACGAGTTCTCTTTATCGCCAGAGGAAGATGTCACTCAAGTATTGAGTTTAGCATGGTTAAAAGGTTATGAGAAAGCGCTAATACTTGCGCCTCAATCAGCTTATGGCACACGTCTAGCTAATCACTTCTCAAACATTTGGGAGCAACTCGGCGGGCAAGTTTTGGCCGCTCAAGCTTACCCACTTAAACAAGCCGACTACTCTCCGTCTATCAAACGAGTGCTTCAACTAGATGAGAGTCAGAACCGTTTCAAACTACTGCGCCAACGACTCAACCTTAATATGAAATTTGAGGAAAGGCGTCGCCAAGATGCCGACTTTATTTTCTTAATAGCCTCACCCCGTGAAGGGCGCTTAATAAAGCCGCAATTACGCTTCCATCGCGCCTTAAAATTGCCTGTATTCAGCACCTCTAAAATTTACACTGGCTCTTTAAACAAGGTTTCTGACCGTGATTTAGACGGCACTTTCTTTTGTGATATGCCGTGGCTAATAGAACCTAAAAGTGATGTAAATACAGACTTTGATACCGCCTTAGAATTATCCCCTAGCACACGTGGACTCTATAGCCGCCTAATGGCTTTGGGTTACGATGCTCACCAAGTTATTCCGCACTTGAAGCGCCTAAAATCTAATGACTTTGCGCGCTTTAAAGGCAAGACAGGGATTCTTTCCGTAGAGCAAAACGGTCTTATCAGCCGGCAGCTGAATTGCGGACAATTCAAACGAGGCGAAATCAAATCACTAGGCCTTGCGCCACACCTTGAGCGTACATTTGACATGCCAATGGCGCAACCAAGCGCTAACGAAAAAGTTACTCCACTATAAATGGGGCTCTCTAACGCCTTAGGTGAGCAAGGTGAGAAACTGGCTTTAAATTTTTTGCAGCAAGAGGGCTTAACGCTCATATTAAAAAATTACCGCAATAAGTTTGGCGAAATTGATTTAATCATGGAAGACAAACAACACATCGTTTTTGTTGAAGTACGTCTACGCTCATCAAATGATTTTGGTGGCGCACTATCCTCTGTTGATCGCCGCAAGCAAACAAAACTTATAAACTGCGCCAATCAATATATTGCAAACGAATCCACGCACTTAGGCTTTCGGTTTGATGTTATTGCAATTTCACCCACCTCTGGTCAGCATAAGATACAATGGATAACCAACGCATTTGATGAGTTCTAACATGAGTTTACAAGAAAGAATCTATCAGCACTTTACCGATAGCATCCAAACAAAACACGAGGCTTTAGAACATTTAGCCGCCCCTATCGAGCTAGCCGCACAAACTATTGTTCAGAGCTTACTTAATGGCGGAAAAGTGCTTACTTGTGGCAATGGCGGATCGGCTGGAGACGCACAGCACTTCTCCTCCGAGATGCTAAATCGTTTTGAACGAGAACGTCCAAGCTTACCGGCAATAGCATTAAGTACAGATACATCCACAATTACATCTATTGCCAACGATTATTCGTACAACGAGATTTTCTCAAAGCAAATACGTGCACTAGGGCAAGCTGGTGATATTTTATTGGCCTACACAACCAGCGGTAATTCTGGCAATGTTGTAGAAGCTATTAAAGCCGCTCACGATAGAGAGATGGTTGCCATTATTGTGACTGGCAAAGACGGTGGCGAAATTGCGTCGCAAGAACTCCTTAACGAAACAGACATTGAATTAAGAGTCCCATCGAACTCTACTGCTCGCATACAAGAAGTTCACCTTGTCGTCACCCATTGTTTG
>Ga0209826_1001467_pt1 | contig 16426 bp, 18 predicted proteins | sample GOMGulsemesocosm_5_FD_184637 | JGI IMG/M metagenome (GOLD analysis project Ga0209826, IMG submission 184637) | Methane-oxidizing microbial communities from mesocosms in the Gulf of Mexico - GOM15C Gulf of Mexico (SPAdes) (version 2) | ecosystem: Environmental > Aquatic > Marine > Cold seeps... | reverse complement strand
CGGAATGACAAGCAAAAAAGTTATCTATACCTCAGGTAATGAGAAGTTACCAGCATAACGCATTATTTATATGAATCTAATGATTATCGTAATAGCGGTAATCCGCAAGCAGAGTGCCCGAACATTTATCTCTCTGCTTTATAAGCCAGCAAAGCCTTAGCAACACTTTCTGATGAAGCTGGATTTTGCCCAGTTATTAAATGTCCATCGGCAATAATATAAGACTGCCAGTCATCGGATTTGGAATAATCCGCGCCTTTAGCAATCAATTCATTTTCTAATAAAAAAGGAACAATGTCTGTGAGCTGTACTGTCTCCTCTTCACTATTGCTGAAACCTGTGACGGATTTACCTTTGACTAAACTAGATCCATTAACGGCTTTAGCATTAAGTAGAACACTCGGTGCATGACAAACAGCAGCGATAACTTTTCCTGCTGTATACATAGTTTCAATTAAAGTAAGAGAGTCAGTATCATCGACTAAATCCCATAAAGGCCCATGGCCTCCTGGGTAAAATAAGGCATCATAATCTTCAGCTACAATATCTGCTAACTTCAAAGTATTAGCTAACAACTCTTGCCCATCGGCATCTTTATTAAAGCGTTGAGTTGCCTCTGTTTGAAAATCAGGCGCTTCACTTTTAGGGTCTATAGGTGGCTGGCCGCCTTGTGGAGAAGCCAGAGTAATATCCGCTAGTGCGTCTTTAAATACATAATAAGGGCTGGCAAACTCTTCCAACCAAAAGCCTGTTTTCTGACCAGTATCACCCAACTGATCATGCGATGTCAGTACCATAAGAATTTTCATAACTGTACCTCTTTGACTAATGGTTTAAATTTTAACAATACCTGAAACGATATCGAACCGTATGGAGTAAGCGGGATACAGAGAAATGAATACGCGATTTTTCCTATATTGCGCAAGCTTCATAAAGGCTACAAGTTTTCTGGGAAACAAGAGGCGTTGAGTTAACTATTGGCATTCACCCAACGAATAATATCTGCTTTAGCCATTGCACCAGCTTGGCGAGCTACTTCCTTACCATTTTTAAACAGAACTAAGGTAGGAATACTACGAATATTATATTGCCCAGCTAATGTTTGCTCTATTTCTGTATTCACTTTAGCGAGACGAACCTGCGGTTCCAGTTGCTTGGCCGCTTGCACAAAAGCAGGAGCCATCATTTTGCAAGGACCACACCAAGGCGCCCAAAAATCAACCAACACAGGAATGTCATTACGACTAATTTGCCGGGTAAAAGTAGTGCTGGTTAACTCTGTAGGCTGCTGAGTGAATAAAGGCTTTTTACAGCGACCGCAAACGGGCTGATCACTCATACGTTGAATAAGAATACGATTTATAGACTGACAATGCGGGCAAACAATATGATATGACTCTGACATAAACTCTTACTCCAACATCCATTGCTGCACTACTCGATATTGAACACCTTCAGGCGTACTACAAGACTCGACTAAACAAAAAGAACCAGCATACCACTGTATAGCTGGAACATTAGCATTAACCAATACTTGTGCTTTTCTAACTAGAGTAATATGCGGCCGATAAGGCCGATCTTCTATTTTGATAGTACTCTGCTCTGCTATCTGCATTAAAGCACCGACCAGCACTAACAATTGCGGATCAACTAGCTGACTTAATAAACACAAAACGCGCGGCTTATGCCAAAATGCGAGTTGATTAAAATTCAATATAAAAGCCTGGGCTCTAATACTACTAGCCTTCTGCCTGATCACTCGCTCAGTTTGCGCATCCACATTACCTAAAAAAACCAAGGTCACATGTAAATTATCAGCCTTAACTATTTTTAAATCTCGAGCTTTAATCCTTTGACTAAACTGGCCTACTGACTTTCTAGTCGCATCACTAGGCCAAAGTGCAAAAAATAAACGCCTCACAAGCTGACTATGTAATTACATTTTCATGCTTTTGTTTCCCATCATTTTTTGGTGGCGCTTTTTCATCATTTTCTTTTTCATAGCCCGCTTTTTTTCTTCATGAACCTTAATTAGTTCCAATTGTTCAGCCATCAACGCTTGTTTCTTTTCCGCATTTTGTTCATCGCGTATTTGGTCTGATAGCTCATCTCGTTGCAATATGTACTTTTGAATTGCCTGTGCTTTCTTATCTTTCATTTCCTCAGACATGCCCATGCCCATGTCCATACTCTTATTCATCGGTTTAGCAGAGTCTTTACTAGCATTAATGTTCATCGGTTTGTATTGGGCATAAACAGACATACTAGCGGTCGCAGATAAAAGTAAAACGACGATTGATTTGTATACGTGTTGCATAATTTTAACCTCAGTTTGAATAAAATTAGAATGTTAGCGCATCTTTGATGTTTGATACGCTTCGTTAATCATAAACTATCTATACCCCGGTTCGCTAATTGATCGGCTTTTTCATTACCCACATTACCTGAATGACCTTTAACCCACGTCCAATTTATGGTGTGTTTTTGCATCTCCTCATCTAAGCGACGCCATAAATCTTCATTTTTAACTGGCTTTTTTGCAGCTGTTTTCCAGCCCCTTTTTTTCCAATTAGCCATCCACTCAGTTATGCCCTGTAAAACATACTTAGAATCACTATGCAATTTAATGCTACAGGGGTATTTTAAAATTTCTAAAGCTTGAATTGCCGCCATAAGTTCCATACGGTTATTAGTGGTTTCTTGCTCACCGCCATACAAAATTTTTTCAGCACCCTCATATTTCAACCAAGCACCCCAACCTCCAGGTCCGGGGTTACCACGACACGCGCCATCGGTATAAATTTCAACTATTTTTGTCATATTTTTTTTGTCTATAAGGCATATCAATGAGCCTTGCCATTGCTAATTTAGATTGATATTTTTTTACTGGCGTTAAAGGAATTATATGATAACGGCGCTTAATTGCTTTAATGGAATAAGCAGCTACTCTTATATCATTTTTTCGCTGCTCTGCGTCTGCCGTGCTCGTTCTTGAAGCATCAAAATCAAATCCCGCTGCCACTTCTACTTCAAAGTTTAATAAGCGTAACCAATCTTCTATTTTAGTGCGACTAACCAGACTAGGCAGCCAAGGAGCACCTTTTTCCTTATACCAAAGGTATTGTAGGTTAATATAAATATTCCAAGGGTTAAAACCGAGAATTATAAGTTTGCCTTCAGGCTTTAAAATACGCTCAACCTCACGTAATACTTGGTGTTTATTGGAATCAAACTCTAATAAGTGCGGTAAAATTATCATATCCACTGAGTCAGATTTCAATGGTAATGCAGTATTCGTCCCTCGTAATAGCTTGCTTGCAGACCATGAAAATTGCTCGTCGTCTAATACGTAAAACTGTTTATATAAAGAACAATCAATAAACTTATTTTCCCAACCTAAAGCTCCGATTTGTAAGATAACTTGTTTACAACTTGCAGTGATAGAGCGCGTCAAATAAGCTGCTTCTTGCTTTTTTAATACTTGGCCTTTCGCTGTAGTAAACCAATCGATTAGAACTTTGCGATGCATATTTTTCACTCATATATTCATTACTGCTTACAATAGCAGATTGCTGGTGTAAATAAAAAAGAAACGCAGCTCCCTTTTAGTCGTTTAGTAATCTAGGCAGTGAAGCTACTTTACGGTGAAGTGAATAGCAGCATAGTGCTCATTTTTACCTCTTAGAGTAAAAACAACTGCCTGTAAGCCCTCCAAAAATGATTGTAATTCTTCAGTACTTTTTAATGCGTTAAAATTCATGATGGCTTTCAGTCTTTCATCATAAACAGATTATTTAGTTTTGTCAGTTTAGACCCACCCTATATTTAGGATACGAGGTTACTTTCAGACTCATGCCGTATTGGAGAAAGCTATATCTTGAATATTTAACCATTATTATGTTAGCCTGACGGTATTGCTATTAAGCAGGTTTGGGGAAATTTATATGAAAAAATATATGGGTATATTTTATGCTGTATTACTTATTAGCTTTAGTACTTATGCAAACACAAACTCTGATACCAACCGTTTGTTTAATTGGGCTCAAGAGAATTATTCAAGTATTTTTTCAACCAATGAAATCACAAAAACTATACTATTACCTGAAAGCTCCCGTGAGCTAGCTGGCTCTTGGTTGTATCGTTTCTACCCAGAAACTAATGTCTATGCAGGTGTGCTTAATGAACAAGAGGTTTTTGTTTTGGGTGGTCCTTGGCCAGAGCTATTATATGTTGGGACTTTAAATGAGTTAATTTCAGTTTTACCGCCCCAAAGCACATTAGAATCGCAGGATTGCGTTAATCGCTTAACTCTAGTTGCGGTGGGGACACAATATAACACTCTCTCAACTAGCGCAGATGGTCTCAGCAGCTCTGAGTTTCATGTTACACATGATGAAGTCACTGGCGAGTTTATTCGAGTAACAAACACTCCAATTAACAATTCTTTTGGCTTAATAAGCACTGAAACTTTGTCTAAATATAGGCACGACAGTGGCTTTATTTATATATCTCAACTGGCAATAAATACGATATTTAACTCTACTGCTAGCAATACAAAAGTAAATTTTTCACCTGAAAGACAGTCCATAGGATCACCTGCGTGTATAGGTCAAACAGTTACTAGGAATTTTGTAAAAATAATCAACCAAACAACCGATGGAATGGCTTTACCTACTAGAACCGAATCTTTTGTAGGCTCTCACACAGTAGAGTCTATTAACGAAATTAAAACAGTTGCCGCCGGTACATTTAATACTGTTTTGTTTCGCGATACTAATAGCTCTGATGGAAGCTATTCGCTTCAATGGACTGATATTCTTACCGGTGTTCTTATAGCCAGTGAGGATTATGATGTAAACAACTCACGCCTTTCAACTTTTGAGATAACCACACTGACTATTCCTTAATCTTAATTAAAGAGTAAGGAATTTCTTTCTCAGTATTTTAAAAGCTAAAATTGATCTAGCCTCTAATTTTTAGCTCTTAATTCATATTTAAGCAGAGAACTAAAACACCTAGTCATTAGGTAATTTAAACACCCAATAAGCGACGGGGACTAATGTAAATTCCATTATTACATATACCAGCAAAAGCCCTGACGGCAAACCATCAGCGAATAGACTAATAATACGCCCAGAGACCAAACCACCCGAAAATAGCATGGTCGTTAATACGGCAACATTTCTATAAGATTCATTAAAAGCCGCATATAACCAAAATAAGCCTAATGCTAAATAAAGCCCCATGACAGCACGCAAAATATGCGCAATATCCAAACTATAGTCAGATATATCAAGAAAAGTCTGCATAAACCATTGCGGTGACACACCGTAGAGCAAGGCAATAACGGCAACCACCGTAAAAGCAAAAATCAGAAAGTATTTTTTTATTGGCATTGTTTTTTCCTTATGTGTAGGTTTGTTTCAACGCAACGCGCTTAATCTTTGCTGGTTACTTCAGAAATTTACGTAACCACTTAATTTTGTTTCCATATGGAGGGTAAATCAAAGGCATATCCATCCAGGTTGCACTTTTAAGTACGCCTTTCTTATGTGAGAAACACTCAAAACCATGTACTCCATGGTACGCCCCCATACCGCTCTCACCCACACCTCCAAAAGGAAGATGAGGGTTACCTGCATGAAAAACACAGTTGTTAATACACGCTCCACCGGATTGAATAGTGTTAATTATTTCTTGCTGAATGATATTGCTTTCGCTAAATATATAACAGGCTAAGGGGTGGTGCGGCAATTGATCCACGACCGCATAAACCTCATCCAAATGCTCATACTCTAGTACCGGCAAAACAGGCCCAAATATTTCCTCAGACATAGCTTTATCCGCTAGAGCAATATCACGTAAAACGGTGGGCGCAATAAAATGCGTAGCGGCATCTGTTTGACCACCAACCAATATTTTCTCAGGGTTAATTAATCCAGCAATCCGTTGAAAATGATTATCACTAACGATTCGTGCGAAATCAGGGCTATTTTTAGCCTCTTCACCGTACACTTTAATAATACGAGCCTTTAATTTAGCAAAAAACGATTCTTTAACAGATTTATGCACCATAACATAATCGGGAGCCACGCAAGTCTGCCCTGCATTAAGAAACTTACCGCTAATTATACGGTTAACAGCAATATCCAGCTTAGCATCCTCATGCACAATACAAGGGCTCTTACCACCTAGCTCTAAAGTCACGGGCGTTAAATACTTAGCCGCTGCACTCATGACAATTGAACCAATTCGAGGGCTTCCAGTAAAGAAAATATGGTCAAATTTTTGCTGCAAAAGAAGCGTGGTTTCTGGCACCTCTCCTTCGATATAAGCAATATATTCAGGTACAAAGGTTTCCGTGATTATTTTCCGAATAATGGCACTGCAAGCGGGAGTCATTTCGGAAGTTTTTATTACCGCAGTATTACCCGCAGCAATCGCTGCAATCAGCGGTGAAATAGTCAAATTAATTGGGTAATTATAGGGCGCAATAATGAGATTAACGCCCAATGGCGAATAATGAATTTTGCTCGATCCTGGTTGAGTCAATAAGGATGTCATGGTGCACTTTGGCTTCATCCAGCCCTTTAAGCACTTAATCGTACTGGAAAGGTCATGCAAACTAAATCCCGTTTCCGATAGGTAGGATTCAAATTCAGGCTTACCTAAATCTTGTTTTAAGGCATCATGCATTTCAGTTTCATATTTGATCAATACAGCTTTAAGTTTGTTTAGATTTTCAATACGACTCTGATAACTTTTCGTGGCACCTGTTTTAAAAAAATCATGTTGCTTGGCAACAATATCGATAATTTCTTGTTCTGTTGTTACCTGAGCTTTTTGTGTAGTCATTATCATATACCTTCTAAGTTACTGAGCTGGGTAAATCACTTTCCAGTCATTTTTCATATCTACTACTGTCCAGGCTTTTTGCTGTGCAATATCTAAGGCTTTATCTAATTTACCGATATGGGAATCTCTGTCATAAGCATATTCACGCACTTCATCGGTGTGATGAACCAATAACGCAAAACGCTTACCTGCACCCTCAACAGTCCATTGCAGCATTTGTAAATCTCCATCAGAATTACCGAAAGCAGCTATAGGGCGGCGGCCTATATGCTGGTTAATTCCCACAGGCTTGCCTTCTTTATCATCAATAAAATTAATTTCTGGCAATCTAAGCAATACAGGCTTGCCATCACGAATTTCAAGTTTGGTTTTGATACTACTACCGATCACTTGTTCCGGTGGAATACCATAAACTTGCTCAACCCACGGACGCATAAACTCAATACCACCACCTGAAACAATAAAGGTTTTAAATTCATTAGCACGTAGATAAGTTAATAATTCCAACATTGGCTGGTAAACCAACTCAGTGTACGGGCGATTGAATTTTGGATGTCTAGCTGTCGCTAACCACTCCTTAACAATTCCTGCAAATTCTTCGGTAGTATTACCCGCATGCGTTGCCATCACCAGCTTCAGTAAGCCATGCTCGCCAGAAGCCGCCAAGGCTTGCATATCATTTTCTAGTGCCGCCTGAAACGGTTGTGTCGTTATCCACTCTGGGTGCTGCGGTGCAAGAGCCTGTACTTGGTCTATGGTAAATAATAATTGAAAATAAACAGGGCGTTCTGACCATAATGTGCCATCGTTATCAAGGGTCGCAATACGTTCTGCTGGCGGCACATAAGCAAGATTTGATGGATTAGTTACCGTGCTGACAAATTCAATAATATTGCTTTTAGCTACGCCTTCATTCCACGAAGGCAAAGGGTCTTTGGGAACTAATGCTGAGCATCCCGTTAAAAAAATGGCGTAAATCGTTATAGATATAATGCCTATTACTTTTTTAATCATAATTAAGTCTCCTTTCTAATGGTAATAAATGACAGCTTGTTTAAAAACTTGTACGAGAGCATGGATTACAATCAATATCCCCCAAACTTCGTTCCCTCATGAATTCCCACGGAGAGCGTGGGAACTAGGGGAAAAAGGCGGGCTAAAGCCGCGCCCTACACGTTTCTATTTCGCTGGCGTATATTGCATCACTGCCTGTGCTTTTTTCTGATATTGACTAGCATTAAATTCATCGCCTAATTGATGATAATAACTCGCTAATGCGCCCAGCGTTTCTATATGCCCACTATGTTGCTGTACAGAAGCCTCTAATATAGCAATCGCTTGCTTAGGCTGTTTTTCACCAAGCGCCACCGCATACACATACTGGTAACGTGCATTATCTAAATCCATTTGCGCCGCTTGCTGTAATTTTTCTATGCCTTTAGCTTTATCCTGGTGACGTATATACCATAGCCCTAAAGCATGATAGATAACCGCATCATCCGTTACTTTTAAGCCACGCATTAATAATTTAAACCCTTCCTTTTCTTGATGGCTCTGTTGTAAAAAATCAGCATAATTAATATAGATTGGGACAAATTTTGGCTGTAAAACCAATGCTTGTTTAAAGGCCGCTTCAGCTTTCGCTCCCAGCCCTTGTTGACTATAAAGCTGTGCTAAAGCAACTTGTGATTCTGGCCTATCTGCTGAAAATAATAAACTTTGTCTATATTCTTCTATTACTTTAGCCAATAAATCCGATTGCTGTTTTTCCATAGCACCAGAAGGCACAGCCACTAATATCCGGGCAACTTCTAGGCGTACGCTTTTAACAGGATCATTAAGTAAAGGAAAAATTTGCGCAACAGTATGCTGCAAAGGAAAGTTTTGCAGTGCCACTAATGCCTGCCTGCGCATATCCGCATCTTTAGAACGTAGCATTTGTAAAGCTGTCATCAATGTTTGCCTTGATGGATAGTCACCCAAATAACCTAGTACAGTCGCTTTGGCTATTGAGGGTGATTCATCAAGTAATATAGCATAAGCCAGATTAAGTGCCTGTTCATCTTGCTGGTCTAACGCCTGCAAAGCCGCGCCAAATTTCTGATAACCGTGCGGAGCTTTACCTAGCCACTTCTTAATTGCACCTGCTGCCCAAGGACTTTTTTTATCTTTATGACATAGCGTACACGCATCGGGCATGGATAGCTGTTCTGCCAAATCAGGACGCGGTATGCGAAAACTGTGATCGTTACGCGCATCAACGCCCATATAAGTTTTAGCTGGCATATGGCAAGCTATACAACTTGCGCCTTCAGAGTCTTGTTGGTGAAAATGATGTTTGCTACTGGCATAGTCAGTTTCTAAATGACATTGCGCGCAGACTTTATCGCCAGTCGCTTTGCGCTCTAAACTATGTGGATTATGGCAATCACTACAAGTCACTCCTGCTTGATACATTTTGCTTTGGACAAAAGAGCCATAAACATAGACTTCATCTTTAATCTTTCCATCGGGATAGTACAAGGCATCCGCCAGTAAGGAGGGTAAATAATGATCTCTGAAATTATCTCCTGGTACAAAATCATCATCTAATTGCGAGCGACGCGAATGACATTTGGCGCAAAGCTCTATTTTTTGTTTGCCTGCTGCGGGGTCACTCAATAATTCCGGTTTGTGTGTTTGGCCATTAATCTGCCAATGGTTTTGTGTGGCACTAGATAAATCAATCGTGAAACCTTTATCTTTGCTGTTTTTTTCTGTTGTTTTAGTCCAGTCCAGATGTGCTGACGCTGGCCCATGACATGCTTCACATGAAACATTGATCACATCCCACTGTGTGTTATAGCTTTGCGTTGCTGCGTTATAATTTTTTTTCAAATTGGTGCTATGGCAATCAGCACACATATAATTCCAATTCAGATTCGGCCCTGTCCAATGCAGTACATCATCGGCCTTAATACTTTCATTCGGGTGCAAGCTAAACCAGCTCTGACCACCCTGCTCCTTCGTTCGGCTATCCCAAGCAATATCCAGCACTTGAATTTTACCTTGCGGAAATTTCACCATATATTGCTGTAACGGATACACACCAAAAGTGAAGCTAATTTCAAAATCTTGTAAGCTATTATCTGACCCTTCGGTATTGACCATAAAACGACCATCACGCTTAAAAAAGGTGCTGCTCACACCTAATTTAGTAAATTTAGCGCTATTAAAATCACCTAAAACTGTTTTCTCATTTGCCTCTTGCATGGCTAAATCATGATCTGAGCCTTGCCATTGCTTGTGCTCTTTTAGATGACAAGCTTGACAAGCTTGCTCACCTACATAATAAAGTGCTGCATAGGAGTCTGTATTGCCGAAAAAAAGAACAATAAATAAAAAAAATAGGTTCATCAGGTCTGTTTAATCTCGTTTTAATCTCGTCCCCACGCTCAGCGTGGGAATGTAGTTTGTAATGCTCTGCGTCACGGAACGCAGAGCATTCCCGTATAAACTACCACGGAGGCCGTGATGGGACTAGGAAAAAGAGTAATCAATAAAACAAGCCAAGCTGCATAAAACCACTTGGCCTTACTACTTTTTACCAGTTAATCCAGTTTAATGAGAGCCGCCTGCTTGGCTTTGTATCTTTTCTACCGCATCACCCAAGGTAAAACTACCCGGTTTCATGCGCGGTGGATACTCTTGAAACGTCGCCATAAATTTCCCTACATAATCAGCCGCTGGTAAAAGCAGATATACGCGATCTAACAGCCAATCATAATAAGTATTAGAGGTTTTTTGAGCTCGCTCATAAGGATCACGTCGTAGATTGAATAATAATGGTACACGCAAAGGAACAAAGGGTTCTGCCCAAGCCTGCAAAGTCCCCTCTACACGTTGCTCTAAAAATATTGCTTTCCAATCGCCATAGCGTATTGCCGTCAAATCACCATCATCTGAGAAATAAAAGATTTCTTTTCGAGGACTCTTATCTGTTTCACCTATCAACATAGGCAAAACATTATAGCCATCTAAATGAACCTTATATTTTCTACCATTTGCTTTATAGCCTTTAAGTAGTTTTTGCTTAACTTTAGTATTTCCAGCAGCGGCTAATAGCGTCGGCATCCAATCCATATGATGAACAATTTCATTAGAAACCGTATCGGCTTTAATCTTACCTGGCCAACGCACCATGGCAGGTACGCGCCATCCGCCTTCCCAGTTAGTATTTTTCTCACCACGGAAAGGTGTCATAGCTGCATCTGGCCAAGTATTCATATGCGGACCGTTATCCGTTGAATAAAAAACTAGCGTATTATCTGCAATTTTCAAATCATCCAGTTTTTTCAAGAATAAACCAATATGACGGTCATGCTCAACCATGCCATCACTGTATTCATCTTGTCCTGAAATACCGCGCAACTCAGGTTTAACATGAGTACGGAAATGCATTCGAGTACCACTCCACCAGACAAACCAAGGTTTTCCTGCTTTTGTTTTCTTCTCGATAAAACTCAGTGCTGCCGCAGAAGTCTCATCATCGACGGTTTCCATACGCTTTTTAGTAAGCGGTCCCGTGTCGATAATCTCGCCACCCGCATAAGAGTGAATGACACCGCGTGGCCCAAATTTTTTACGGAATTCAGGATCTTTAGGGTAATCCTCATTTTCAGGCTCTTCTTCCGCGTTTAAGTGATATAAGTTACCAAAGAACTCATCAAAGCCATGATTAGTTGGTAACATTTCATCACGGTCACCAAGATGATTTTTACCAAACTGCCCTGTCTCGTACCCTTCCTGCTTCAATAATCCGGCAATCGTCGGATCTTTTTTATTAATCCCTTCTTTAGCACCTGGCATCCCCACTTTACTTAAGCCAGTACGGAATACGCTTTGCCCCAAAATAAACGAAGCACGCCCTGCCGTACAGCTTTGCTCAGCATAGTAATCCGTAAACATCATGCCTTCTTTGGCAATACGATCAATATTGGGTGTTTGGTAACCCATCATGCCGCGCGTATAAGCGCTAATATTAGATTGACCAATATCATCGCCCCAAATTACCAAAATATTCGGTTTATTAGTGGCATTAGCAGGGTTAGCTAAAAGCATCCCCATACTTAGCACACTAAACGTGAGTGTTTTTATCAGTTTCATTCTATTTCCTTATTGATTTATGTGAAAAGCGCTACCAACTTAATGAGCAACAGTAGACTAAAGAAGTGTAGACCAGTTCTCATTATGTGTATAATTCATTTCATTCATTAAAACCATGTATTTTATGCATCATGATTGATTTAAAACGCTTACACCACGCTCGTGTCTTAGCAAGATGTCAAAATTTCGCTCTAGCAGCCAAAGAGCTTACACTTTCTCAGTCAGCACTGACCCGCAGCATTCAAGGATTAGAAGAGCAGTTAGGTGTGCAATTATTTAGCCGTGAGCGCAAAGGAACGACACCGACACCGTTTGGTATTAAATTATTGGAACATAGTGAAGTTATTGCTAATCAAATGATGCAATTAGAGCGTGATATGCAGGACCTTCAAGGTATGCGCACGGGCACGCTCAACTTAGGTGCTGGGCCTGCAGTAACTAGAGCATTTCTAGGCGCTGCCATTGGCCATTTTAATCAACAGCACCCGAATATTGACATCAATATCAAGCTCGGGAGCATTCCTGAACTCTATACTCAATTACTTGCCGGCCACATCGAATTTATCGTTGGTGATCCTTTGTTTTTGGATGCCCCACAAACCTTAGATATACAAACCTTTCCTCGTCACCCTATTTACTTTTTTTGCCGCCAAAATCATCCGGTTTTTCAACAAGAAAAGATTAGTTTGAATACTGTTTTTCAATACCCTTTTGCCGCCCCGTATATGGCTTCGCATTACAAACAAGCTTTAATCAAACGGTTTAATTTGGGAAGCATTAGAGCTGAACGCCTATCTGCTTGCAGTGATATAGAGTGCGATAATATGGATGCGTTGGAGTCTATCGTAAAATACAGCGATGCTATTTCGGTTACGATGCTTTCCAATCACCACAATTTCTCAGAATCACTCGCATTGATTCCACTGGATGTGCCAGATTTAAAAACAAATTATGCAGTGATTAAATTACCTGATAAGAAATTAAGCTCCCAAGCCGAAGCACTTATTAAGCAACTATTTATATCCGAAGTGGAAGAAACTCGAGGTGAAAAATAAGAGGGTTGTGGGAAGGGATTTTAGCTGTGACTTTATACAAGTCGCAGCTAAAATCCCTTCCCACTACGTAACATCAGTTAATAATGTGGTGGCCTTTCATCAGCCGCCGACATCCCATTAGCTGACTGTGATGCCGAATCAGATAAGTCTCTCACTCGCCCTAGCAATTGCTGCGTAAGACGCTCTAAAGCATCAATCTGGTTTTGTTGCTCACAGACAATATCGTTTAATTGTGTAATGGTATCTTCCTGATAAGCAATTTTTATTTCCATGCTAATAAGGCGTTCTTCATCCATAGCCATTATTTTATATACGAACAGCAGTAATCCGTTGGCGTTTTAATTTTAAGATCAAACTTTGAATTAGCAGGTACTTCAAATGATTCGCCCGCTTTAATTGTTAGCCACTGATCATTGCCTGGTAATAAAATGTCTAAATCACCCGCCATAATTTCCATAATTTCTTTAGCTTCTGTACCAAAGCTATATTCACCTGGCAACATTAAGCCCAGTGTTTTTGTTGATCCATCAGCAAACTGCACAATACGACTGCTCACTTGACCATCAAAATAAATATTCGCTTTTTTTACTACAGTAACGTTATTAAAGGTTGTCATTGTTTCCTATCTCTTTATTTTATAGTGTTGGTTTATAATTTTTTAAACGCAATTTTTGCTTCATTCCATAAAGCATCTAACTCTGATAATTCACACTTTTTAACTTCACGCCCTGATTGAGCTACTTTCTGCTCAATATATTCAAAACGCTTGGTGAATTTTTGCGTGCTTTTTTTCAAGGCTTGTTCTGGGTCTACATTCATATGTCGCGCCAGATTAACTGCGACTAATAATAAATCGCCAATTTCTTCTTCCGTATGCTCTTGATCACCCGATTCCCAAGCTTCTTTTACTTCATCTAATTCTTCTAAGACTTTATCATAAACTGGTTCGACTTCCGTCCAATCAAACCCATGGTTAGCCGCTCTATCTTGTATTTTCTTACACTGTACTAATGCCGGAAAATTCTTAGCTACGCCCGATAAAATCGTATGGTTTTCAACTTCTTTTTCTGCTCGCTCAGCTGCTTTTAATGTTTCCCAAGCTTGTTTTTGTTCGGCTTCATTAGCGTAAACAACATCAGAAAAAACATGTGGATGACGACGCGTTAATTTATCAGCAATACCGCCTGCTACTTGCTCAAAATCAAACAAGCCCTGCTCTTGGGCAAGTTGAGAATGAAAAACCACTTGAAACAGCAAGTCGCCTAATTCACCTTGTAAATCCTGCATATCATCGCGTTCAATAGCATCGACAACTTCGTAGGCTTCTTCAAGTGTATAAGGAATAAGGCTGGTGAAATCCTGTTTTTTATCCCATGAGCAACCAGACTTCGGATCTCGTAATTGCTGCATGACTTGTAATAATCGTTGAGTATTTTTCATAGTCATTACATATCAAAAGTATGCATTTTATCATCTAGCCGTGGCCAAGCAGAAATTACCGCCTTAACCAGTGTGGCTAATGGAATGGCAAAAAACACCCCCCAAAACCCCCATAATCCACCAAAAAATAAAATAGCCACAATAATAGCTGCAGGATGCAGGTTAACCGCTTCAGAAAAAAGTAAGGGCACTAAAACCACGCCATCAATGGCCTGTATAACTGAATAGGCAATGGCAACATACATAAATTCATCACCGCCAAAACCCCACTGAAAAAAGGCCACGGCTAATACTGGAAAAGTAACTAAGGTTGCGCCTACATAAGGAATAATGACTTGCAGCCCCATAAACACAGAAAGTAGCATCGCGTAATTCATTTCTAGTGCAGAAAAAGTCATATAACTAGCAAAACCTAAAATGATAACCTCAACAAATTTCCCGCGAACATAGTTTCCCAACTGCATATCAACTTCTTTCCAAACATTCAGCGATAACAATCGATCTCTCGGCAAAAATTGAGCAAACCAACTTAATAAAATACTTTTATCTTTCAAACAGAATAAGATCAAAACAGGCACAAGAATAAGGTAAACCAGCGCGCTAATAATACCGACGACAGAGGAAGCGGAAAGCGTCAATAAGTCCTGCCCATAGATCAATGCTTCTTCTTGAATAGCAAACATTAAGTCTTTTAATTTTTCAGCAGAAATAAATTGTGGGTACGCTTCAGGGAGCTTTAGAATTTCCGATTGTGAACGCTTAATAATTTCAGGCGTGTGTTGTAATAATTGCTTTAACTGCTGATACACCATCGGCATTAAACCAAATAACAAATAACAAAACGCACCCATAAAGGCAGAAAACACAATCAACACAGAGGGTAAGCGTTTTAATTTATGCTCTAATTTTCTAACCAAACCTTCGAGTAAATAAGCCAATACAATAGCAATAAAAACCGGCATTAATACAGTAGACAATGATGTTACTAAGAAAAAGCCAACAACCAGAATCAGGGCTAACGCAACCGCCTGAGAATTAGGAAAAATACGCGTGATACTATCTTTTAAAAACTGTACGTTGGAAAAGTTATTACTCGGCATAAATTTATTATTATTGTTATTATTTTAAGGCCGATAAACCGCATTGGTTTTCGGTGTTTCACTCACACTCACTGAGACCACTTCTGGCCACATAGCTTTGGCATGATCATAAAGATATTTAGCAATCGCTTCTGCTGTGGTAAATCCAGACAAGACATCATTCAGATGACGATGATCTAATGTATCATCAATGATTTTTTTAAAAACGCTCAGCTCGTTGTAGTCAACAACAAAACCCGTTTCATTTAATTCCTCTGAGGCCAAAGCGAGTTCAACGACATAATTATGACCATGCAACCGACTACAAGGATGTCCTTCAGGTAAACCCTCGATAATATGGCTGGCACTGAAATTAAACTGCTTAGAAATTGTATACACGCTTTTTTCCGCTTATGCTAAATACAAAAAAATCCGATTCGCAAACCGGATTCAAATTTTTTCTATTTTAGCATGATTTATATTCTTATCTCTCATAACAAAAAAATGCCAAGGAGACAAATAATAAACCACACACAATATGACAGAATTCAAGGCTATTTGTTTAGTAAACTAGCCCCGCTGATGAAATGAAAGTATTGTTACAGGTGAGGTTATAAAGGCCCAACTGTAGATTGTAAAAATCTGTTTTTTAGCTACAATCAATAGTTAAACTTTTGTTTTTTATATTATAAAGAGGCGCATGAAATTTTCTACTCTCTGTCTTCCTGCTATTATTTTTATTTTATTTCCAATGCCTTCCCGTGCCTCAGAACTATCTTTAGAGCACCTTGATTTAACACAGCATGCTGTTGGTTTTATTGCTTTATTTTTGTTTGTAGTTGCTTATATTTT
>Ga0209826_1001465_pt1 | contig 16448 bp, 11 predicted proteins | sample GOMGulsemesocosm_5_FD_184637 | JGI IMG/M metagenome (GOLD analysis project Ga0209826, IMG submission 184637) | Methane-oxidizing microbial communities from mesocosms in the Gulf of Mexico - GOM15C Gulf of Mexico (SPAdes) (version 2) | ecosystem: Environmental > Aquatic > Marine > Cold seeps... | reverse complement strand
TTAAGTCTTCCCTGTTTTTTGTATACCTTCGTAACTTTAACTATTGATGACTGATTTACCATCACTTCAGAAACGGTTTCAATAAGACTAAACCAGCCTTCTTGGCACTCAAGATCTATCAGCTGAAATAATTTTTGATCGGTTTGTTCTTCATATAAGGATGGAAAGTTTTTAAACAATAAGTTTTTAAATTCATCATTCATGTTTATTTCTTACATCTAAATTATGACAGTTAGCAGTATAAAAATATCCAGTGTTTTTCATTTAAAATGAGATATTGGGGATATTTATATACAGGATACACGATAATATCACAGTATGTCACATATATAGACCCCTATATACAATACACCATATATGACGTGGCTATAAATGGGTTGGTCATTTAGGATGGCTGTCTTTATATTAATAATCTGGTCTAAAAATGGAAGAAGATCCTCGTATCCTGTTTGGAAAGCGAATAACGCAATTAAGAAAGGATAGAGGCTTATCACAGGATAAATTAGCTTGGGGGGGAGATATGGCAAGAAGCTTTATAGGTGAAGTCGAGAGAGGACTTCGAAATCCAACATTAACTAATATTTGTAAATTAGCTGATGCACTTGGAGTTAAAAAATCAGAGTTATTTATATTGATTGATGATGATGAAAAACAATGATGAACCTTCTATTAAGCTTTAACGCATGGTGTGCCTGTAATATAACCATTTTTCTTAAACAACCTCTCTCTAAAATCAGCTTTTATAGTCGGGTCATGAGCGACAAAGTCATCAACGGCTGAAATATTCACCCATTTTTTACAATGCTACTATGATATTTATCATCTTCATGCTCTCTATCATCATATAAGTTTTTTCATACACCTAATTCACCCAATGGTAATCCAATATGAAATTAGGTTATTCTTAGCCATGATTTCTTGATATTCACTCATCGAAGAAAACTCCCACAGAATATCATAGGCAACAATACAACCTGTCAATCACCACTGAGACACCTTCATACGTGTGCAGATGCAGATTCAAAAAATCACTAATAATTCATCATATCTGCATTATCTAGCACCGCCACTGGAATTGTAAAATCATCATCTGATACCTACTTGATTGGGTATGATTCATTGTCAGATGGGCACTTGGGGGATTATTACAATTCTAATGTGAGACTGAAAATTATCTGTTAATAAAAAAGCTGTATAATTTAGATGCCAATCACTATTAAAAAATTAAATCACCTGAGTGATGAAGCTGCTTCTTTTTTTCGCAAGCAATTGACTCTACCTCTACTTGATTATCAATCATATTTTGATTCTTACCCACGTTCCACCTTTTGCTGAAGCTTGCCGATATGAAGGTAATTTATCAAATGATGGTTTCCTTCCACATTTCAGTTACAAAGCTATGGGAGAGGTCTTTGTTGATATTATGAGTAAGCATCCAAATAATAAGATGACTATTTTAAGTAGATATACCCATAGTGCCGGAACTACTCAAATCATATCAAACATCAGTGTTAGAATGGGATAGACATATTTATATGCAGCCAAACATTCATAATCCAACATGATCCAGTTCTTAATTAAAGCATAGTAGATAAGCGACCCGTAAAAGTTCGTATGTATCCGACTTTTGTCATCATGTACTACACCTAAAAGGACCGTTCATTGCTTTTAACTGTCATAATCCTTATTGTTAATTTCATGTAATAGCTCTAATAAACTATCAGAAAGATCATCACCTTTATCAATAGCCTCAATTATAGGTTTTAACTGACTATAATCCGACAATTTTTTCTTTTGTTTATTTATTTTTATATTCAAAGTCCTCGTACGTTCTTCAGCATTAATTCTTGATGCTATTCCCTCAGCTCTTGATCTAGCTAAATATGGCTGAAGTGATTTGTCATTTCTATGTCCAGCATCTTCTTTGGCTAAGAACAAAACATCTTCCTGCCTCATAGGGTTACCTTTTTTGTCGTACCCATCGTGAGAAGCGACAACATCTGTCAAAGCTTTTGCTCGGATTCTGTGACCCGTACCTTTTACCCCAGCTTTTTTCATTAGGTTTGATATGCGGTTAGATATATAATTTGGACTATGTTCTAAGCCAAAATTATAAGAAATAAATAACTTTCTAGGGTCTTTATAGGTTTTATCTTTCTTTTTTACCTTAGCAACAATATCTGCTCGATCATTATCAATATAGTCTCGAAGTTCTTCAGCTAATTCGGGAGTAATTTTAATCGTTCTTACCACCTTACCTTTCCCGAAAACCTCAATATAAAAAATCGAGTCACTATCAAAAGCATCTTCTATTTCCTCAAGTGAAGGGATTTGCTCAATATTCATTTGCAATGCATCCCCACGCCGAGCTGTTCTTTCATACAATGACATTAGCAAAGTATCTCGGACACCAACAAATTCTGAGTCCTCTATAGCTTGGATATGGACTTTTTCTAAATCATCGCTGGTTGGAACGGGTTGAAACTCATGTTCAGCTTTTGGAGTATATGGCCAAACCCAGTTTTTAGATTTATTTTGATGGGCAGATATAGAATATGTTAGATCCTCATAATACATAGCCACATGCTTTTTCAATAACCCATTTTCTTCGGCCCATCGATAGAACTGGAAAATAGTCATAATTATTTGACCGATGTACTTATCAGATGCAGGATTTTCTTGATCTCGTTTATGCCGAATAAATGAGAATAGATGTTTATCCGTTATATCAAACCAAGAGTATTTCTTTTTTTTAAATTCCGCAGAGGGCTTTAAAGTGTCGATATATCTGAAAAAAACTTGAAGATGGTCTGCGTATGTTTCTACTGAACTTAAAGCCACATCATCGCTTAATGCACAAAACATTAAATACCTGGAAGGTTCAATAAATATACCATCGTCGTTAAACATAACAGGTATATCAGACACAGAGATTTTTTTGAGGAAATCTGTAACCTTACATCTGGAATCTGTTTTAACGTAATTGATCATTGAAGTTTCCCTAAAAAATAACCTATATGAAAAGGCAACCCAATCGTTCTTTTATCTGCATCTGGCAGGGCTTGTACTGCATTTTTGATAACATCAAAATCACCAATAAACACAACCTGATCTATACTTCTGGTTAAAGCGCTATAAATCCACGTTCTATCAATATTCCTTTTATTGGTGATTGGGATTATTACGCTTTTGAACTGAGAACCCTGAGCTTTATGACAAGTAATTGCATAACCCCATTGCAAGCTACCAAGATCAATCTCATCAATTAAGACCCTTCCATGGTCAAATTCGACGTACATAATGGGGGTAGGGTGCTCATTGGTTTTGGCATATTCGACATCTTCAACACTTGCAACATCTACTATTTCACCTAAAGAGCCATTCATGACTTCCTTAGCCCAGTTGTTTTTTATTGCTATAACGGTGTCGCCCAAATGAAAACCTGTCTCCTTAGACCTACCGTTGATTTTACCAGCAAATACAAAAGGGGTGTGTCCTAAGTATTTTTTAGAAATCTCTCGATTTATCCCAAGAGTTCCCCAGGCTCTATCCACATTAGTAGGACAAATGATTTTGACATCAGAAATTGGATCAATACCACCCAATTCACCAAAAACCTGTTCAGTCATGCTGTAGACATTCTTTTTATCTGCATGAACGAAGGACACTCCTTTTTTCTTTCCTGCGTATCCACTCAGCCCTTTCCATTCACCGCTGCGAATAGATTGCGAAACCATGGGAATCCCCGTTGATTCGTCTTGTCTCCAAACTTTAGTTAGCTTGGTTATAGGGGCAATGGAGGAGTCACAAAGGTAATGAAACACATTTCCTGCACCTACAGGCGGTAGTTGTGCCGAATCACCTAGCAATACAACCTTATGTGAGAGTTCTAATTTTCTAAAAATGCGAACAAATGAATACAAGTCGACCATTGAACATTCATCAATAATGATATGAGAAACATCTTTTAGCTCCCCCTCATCAAAGGTGTGCAGAAAGTTAGCTATCACCATAGCATCGTGTCCTGTAGTCTCTTTCAGCCTCTTAGTCGCTCTCCCTGCCAAAGCCATTTGTATTGCTTTGCCACCTGTATCAGCGATTACATAATTGATAACTTCCAAAACACTCGTTTTTCCAACACCAGCACCACCAGTAATGACCGAAAGGCTTAACGTTAAAGCAAACTCAACTGCTTGATACTCCTCCTCTGTGAGTTTGTAGTTCAAGGATTGCCAATGATCAATGGATTGACCAATATCCGCAAAAGGAATTTCGGTTTGTCCGAAACTTCTCATAGCAATTTCACTTGCGAGATATTTCTCTTGAAGATAAGCCCCTCTACTCTGGAACCAATCATCGTCAATACGTCGAAAGCCGCCATCTCTATAAACATGAGTTAGTGCTTCTGGAATATCCTTTTCGTCTATGAATTTAGAAAGGCTTGGAATAAGAGTTTCAGAAGCTACAGCAGAATTACCTTCATTGATATACTGATTAAAAAGGGCCTCTGAGACTGCTGCATGTAGTCTACGTGGATCATCAGGCTCAACCTTAAAATGACTTTTGGCTAACGAATCCACTTTTTTCCATGATGTAAACGCGATCAACCGATAGGGATCAGCTTCAAGTTTCTGTATGGTTTTTTGACCATAGGCTTTAATTAACTTAAATCCAATCGAAACAGGCAGGGAATAAGCATCTAGCCACTCAACTACTTTTCCATTGTTATCTTCGTGCCAACCATCTATAACAGTAAGAAGCTTTTCTTCTGAAACGCCTTCTACGGCTTTCAAAAGATCAATGTTTTTATCATCCAGTATTTGGTATATATCAATATCGAAATGATCATACAATTTCTTAGCTATTTTCTCACCGATATTCGGAAACATATCGCTACTAGCAATATATTGAATAAAACTCCTTCCAAGTGGTCTACGTTCTACAATCTTCTCTGCTTTAACCTGCACTTCGATTTCGCCAGTCCACTTATTAATGTAGTCATGCCATTTACTGCCTGTTACCAAAAAACATTTACCTTCAACCAGATCAACTTGATCTTGAATTTTTCCAGGTACTAATACAATAAGAGATTCATCTGTAATATCGTTCTTTTCAGATAATACCTGACCTTTGAACACGCAACCATTTTCACTATTGTGTCTAACCTTTTTAAGAATCACATTTGCAACAGTTTCTACCAAGGCAGCTTTCCTTGTTGACTTTCTACTTCGTCTGAATCCAACCAACCGTTCTCATATAAAACTTTTTTATATTTATTGTTTTCATCAATAAGCTGTGCATTTTTTTGTTCGAGGCGATCAACACGAATCATACTTAGCCGCACCTCTTTATCCTTAAAGCCTATGGAGCTTTTTCTTGGCGCTTGTTTAACCTCAAGATGAAGTTTCTTTTCAAACTCTCTGATAAGCTTTGAAGCCTGTTTATTCTGATTAGGCCAGTTTTGACCGCAACCAATTTCATTACGAATCCATGTCCTGCTTATATTGCCATTTTCAAGTTCAATCGAACCTTCGGCATAGTATTTACCAAGAAGCTTCTGAAGTTCTTTAAAATAGTCTTTTCCCTTTGATTGATTATCTGTTTTCATTGTTTATCACCTCCAAAATCCACTTCAGTGATATTGGACTTTCTACCTGAATTCCTTAAGTCCACAAGCTCCTTCCTAAGATTCTTGATAATCTCTTCTTTTTCTTTGAGTTCCTCTGTTTGTTCTCTCTTAGATTCAATCAATCCTTGTTCACTAGATTGTGTGATTTGAAGCATGTCTCGCATTTCATCTAGCTCAGACTGCCATGCAATAAATTGATTCGCTGTTTTTGTAAGTCTGTCGTTAAGCTCTATATTTTCATTTTTTAAATTTTCAACAGTTTCTCTAAGAGGTTTGTAATTTCTCTTTGTAGGCTCTTTCAGCTTAATCAACAGTGTGTTGAGCCTTTTAATACTTTTGCCATGTGTTTCGTGAGTTGAGGTAAATGAAGTAGGGCTTCCAATTTTTTCCACACCTAAGCCTTCATCTTCCCAAACACGATTAGTACGAAGTGATGTGGGTACTGCTATGGCATTATGTTTTCCAACAAGCTTTTCCTGAGCAATGGAAATCCTTATAGCTATCTGGTTTTCAAGCCACTGTTCCTTTTCTTGATTGTTTTTTTTATCTGTCATGTCATTAAAAACAAGGGTTCTACTGAATCAGTATTTTTTAGAATATTCTGAAGCTTAACTACTTTAATTTCTGACCTTTCGCGCCATATACTCCCTTCTGGACTTACTTTAAGGTTTCCTTCTTCTTTCTCCAATGAAGCTTCAACAAATGGCTTAAATCTCTCCGTATAGCACGAAAATGGGCATCCACCACAAGTTTCTTCATTGGCATTGGCATAATCTGGCTGGTTGCCTGTGGTTGTACAGGCCGCATATTTTGACAACCCAGTATTTGTTGGGCAGGTGCAAATAGTTCCCCAGACTTGTTGAGTAAAGGTCGCTCCTAACCGATCCATATACCGGAGCATTTTATTCACAACTCTTTCTTTCTCTACCACATCAACCTTTGAGCTAAACTCTTCAACCCAATCTTTAAGCTTCTTCTTAATTTTAGTTCCAGATTTTCCACCTATTTCTCTTTTTCCACTGATAACTCCCCGTAAGAATGAAGCAGTCCATTCCCTTCCAACTTCACGCATTTCCTTTCCGAACTCATTATCCGTGATATACCTTCTCGTCATTTCAATATTGAAGTGCCTTAAGTGGTAAGACAGAATACCGATAGCAGAATCTTCCCAACGGTAGTAATAAAGTAGGGCAAATAACCGCCGAAATTGATGAGACATGAACTTCCATTCAATACCCACATCTTCTTTGATAGTTAGGTTATAAAATTTGGTGAGATAGGTGTCAGGGTCGTATTCAACTAATGCATTATCGTTATCAAGATAAACAAACAAAGAATCCACTGAGTGGATTTCCCTTGCGTTGTTGCTTATGATTTCCAAAACTTCAATAGCTTTTCCAACCAATGGTGGTACTGGCTGTTGATCGTATCGTTGTGAGGTCTTTTCTATCCAAACCTTCAGAAACCCTTGATCGTAACAATCCACGTTTAATTCAAGTAATTCTTCTTTTCTACGTGCTGTCAATGAAGCAATTACACTGTATGCAGCAGTTACCAACAGCCTTAGCAAACCTTCCTTTGAAGTCACTTGGAAAGACTCTGATACATACAAGCCCTGGGTTTCATTCATCTTGAACTTTAAACCAAGGCTTTTGATAATTTCATTAGCTTCTTCTACAGTGTAATCACCATGAACCAAATCTATAATTTGATCACTACAGTCATTGATCCAACGAGCACATTCTTGAAGATACGGAAAGCCGACTTTTGCTGGGATTGAAGGCGTTCTTTTTGACTTAACACCATATTTTTTTGCTACTTTATGGGCGCCATACGGGAACGGGTTAAATTTAAAACTATCTTCCTGAATAAAATACCGCCAATCATACAATTCTTCTATTGGCGTCAACATCCTAGCAATACTTTGGATGGTTTGTTTTTCAGGGTACAACTCAAGATGTTCTAAAAGCTCCTCATATCCTTTCGTTAAAACCTTATCAGCAGGTGTCTGTTTTACAATCAACTCCTCTTCTACATAGTCGAAGATTCGTTTTGTATACATACCTTTAATAAAACCACCCTCATGATTTGGCTTGAAAATTTTATTATCAATCATGAATTTTGATCGAGCGATTTTATCTCCTTTACCAGGAAGAAAAGGTAATGAATAATTGTTATTCAATGCAGACTTAATTGCTTTGTACAATTTACTCGGCATTTCAAGAACTACTTCTTTTCCATAAACTGATTCTTTAACAAATTGATTGAAATGTGCTTTAGTTACTCTACTTAACTTTTTTACGTTCTTGCTAGTAATAAAGTATAAAAACCTAAATAGCCCATCCATTCGCTGCCAAAACACAATAGTACTAGAATCAGGCGCATGTACTTTGTAAACCTCTGCATATCGAAAACAAAGCTCAAGCAAGCTTTTATTTACCTTATCTGTTAACAAAGTATCATCGCCTAAAAGTATGTCAAAATTGATCAACATAGGTTTTGATTTTTCGTTTGAAGGATCTATGACCTCCCATTGATAACCGTTATCACTAATATTTTTAAGCCATGGCAGTTTATTACTTGATAGAACATCTCTTGACGGAACATTGTTGTTTAAAACGTCTATTAAAACAGCTTCCATTACCAAGGCTCCGGCATTACAAAACCTTTATCTTTCATTTTTACATCTGCCATTTTAATAGCATCTTTTTTTATCTTGCTTAACTTTCCTCTAGCCATTTTTTCATTTAGAACCACATGAAAGAATGCTTTCCAAGGTATCCATATCTTTGCCCATCTATCTGGTTTTTCTAATTCCCATTTACTCTCGAATTCCTCTAAGGCTTTTTGCCAAATGACCATATCGCTTATCGAATCAGCCTCCGCAACGACCAACATCCTATTTTGTTTGCAACAAACACAATCTTGAACTTCGTTGCAATCGACTTTGTTATCTTCGATATTTCTGTTTCCGCAGAAAACTCCTAAGCCTGTCTTCTGCGCTCTCGCTAGTTGTGCCTCAGCCTCATCATCATCTTCTTTGTTTTTGTTACTTGAAGTCATTAACAAGACTGCCTCTAGCGAATCTTGAAATTTGCTAAGATGCTCTTCCATCTGGACTCTGTATGGCAGCTTGTTGGTGTATCCAACTGTAGTTGTTTCACTTTCGTGGCTTGCCATCATTTGAATCAGTCCAGCATTTGTCGGGTCTTCTAACTGCGCCTTCAGTAAAACCGTTGGACGTATCATTGATGGTGTTAATTTATACTTGCTTAGGTATTCTGATTCCTTAAAAATTCTTTTAAATTCAAGCCTTAAATTAAATTCCGTAATTCCATTATGAATAACACCTTTATTCGTATATGTGAAAATAGCTTGCTGGGATTGGTTAGCATTTCTGACTGTATAGTTCACAGCTTCAGCTATACACTTGATTGAGGCTGCACCCGTTACAACACCATCAATGCCAGACTTGTTTGGAATATCATCAAAGATATTTTTACCTTTAGCTCTATCTTTATTTCCTGTTATTTTTGTGTGATTAGGCACATTCGACTTTTCAATTCGATCTAGAGTTAACATCTGAGCAACCGCAACATTTACTCCCGAGTCACACAGATATAAAATCAGTGAGGCAGTTACAGCTTTTTGTGTTGGGTTTAAGTAACTATGAATAGTTTCAACACCACCCAATCTTCTATATTGCCTCCTCCAAAACTGTCCGTCTGAACTAGATATCGGTGGTATAGAGTTATTGTCATACTTTATTAGCAACAATAGGTTTATCAGGCTATTTTCTAGATTATCTTCAGGGAAATATTTATCTAAAAACCATTTATTTTTTGCTTTATTTTTAAGATAAACATCAAAATATTTGATTAATTCACCTTTATGCCCTTCGTTTAGACTTATTAATTGTCTCCCTTTTTGGTTAAGTTTTTGCCAATCTAAAAACACTTTTGACATAACTTTCTTCAGTTCAGTTAAACGCTCTCTAGATATTTCTAAAATACATTCCACTAAATCCTCTGGAAGATCATCTCTTGAATCACGCTCTGCTATTACATTTAAAGTAAATAACTTTGTATCCTTTGATTGTAGAGGCTGCTCAAGATCTCTTGCTTTAGCCGCATCTTCAATTGCATTCCCAATAAATTTTTCCTCATTTAGTTTTGCTTCAGCTAAACTTGGCTTTCTAGCTTTATCTTTGCTTCTTTTTGCCTGTCTTTTGTTTTGCTTGAAAGTATATATTGGAAAAAGCTTTGCATTACCACACTTTGTAATAACTGTATAACTGATTGAAGCTTCATTAACACCTTCAACCACCCCAAAAAAATTCACTTCAGCTCTAAATTTCAGGCATGTGAAGTCGAATTCATTTTGATCTATTTTTGACCCTGATTTAAGCTGATTGAATACATTAGATAATTCATCATCGTCGTATTTGTTTGATGCAATGAACTTTAAAAAAGTAACTAGTGTTGAAAAATATGGTTTATAACCAGACTTTAGTGGAGTAGTAATAGCTATAAAAGCTGTACCTATTTTCTCAGAAAACTCTAATCCATATATTTCAATTAATTCTTCAAAATCAAATACCCGCTCATGTTTTTTGCTATATGGGCATGCACCGATATTTAAATGAGGGCTGCCATATATATTGAAGAACTTCTTGGTTTTACCTTTCTTATACCCAGCAAATATCTTTTTTTCTTCTGCTTGAATAGCCTCATGAAGTGATTTGGTGATCTTAATAATATTATCTTTTATCCCTAATTTCACACACAAATCAACACGATTAATCATTAATTTGTCTTTATTTAAAACATAATCTCCATTTTTAAGTAGTTCTTTTAAATCATCTAAATAAGCATCACCCTGAAATGCTGTTACACCTCTTTCTTTCAAACGCTTATCATATTCTGAAAACATAGCTTTAAGTTTTGGCGCTCTACGACAAAGTATATCAACACTTATATTGTCTGCAATACCTGCATGTTCCTGCATAAAAACTGTCTTATTAATCATTCCTTTTTGGTTTACAGACAATTTTTTCTTTTTATCTAGCTCTTCAAGTATTATTTTATACCCTGGAACCTTTCGCTCCCAAGAAGTACCTAAAGCACCTTCTTCGTACATATCCTTGTTAAATTTCTCAAGAAGTCTTCTGTGCGCAGCCCATTTCTCACTTTTCAAAAATGTTTCTCTTGTTACATCAGCAACTTTACTGAACTCAAGAATATTAATGTGACCGAATGCACCTGAATGGCTTCCTTGATCTTTAACTGGTATCTTGTCCCAATTTTCAGGCTCTCTCCAATGGTCAAGTATTTCTTTAAATTTATCGAGGTTTCCATATCTGTAGTTGACTAATTCAATCGAACCTTCTTCTTTTATAAGCTTCTTTTCATATTCATCTATTGCATCCACCCAGTCTTTATAAGCAGGATTATTTGTCATACCTCGCAGCGCCCCATGTACAAAGCCCAAAACAATCTCTACTCTACCTTTTGAGATCGTATTTCCTGATAACGGTAGACAACCTTTTGTTATCAATTTATCCAGTGCCTCCTTCAACTCTTGAGGAGTGTTGATGTCGGGGTTTTTAGATGGACTTTTCATACTTATACTGCTACTGGTGCCTTAATCGCTGGGTGAGGGTCATACCCCTCTAAATCGAAATCATCAATCGTGTAATCAAATAAAGATTCACGTTTATTCTTGATAGTTAGCCTTGGAAAGGCTTTTGGTTCACGACAGAGCTGCTCTTTTACTTGCTCAAGGTGATTCAGGTAAACATGCACATCTAATCCGTACCAAACAATTTCGCCTGGTTTATAACCAGTCTGCTCTGCAAGTAAAGTCGTAATAAAAGCCAAATTGCAAACGTTAAACGCCACCCCCAAGAAAGTATCTGCACTACGTTGTACTACCGAACCACTTATGGTTCTCTTTAATGGATCGACAAAAAATTGATAGTGTTTGTGGCAGGGCGGCAAAGCCATCTGATCAAGCTCACCAACATTCCACCCATCGAAAATAATCCTTCTTGATGTTGGATTATTATTAATCTGATCTATAACTTCTGATACTTGATCAATTTCTCTACCATCTACGGTTTTCCAAGCCCGCCATTGCTTCCCGTAAACTGGCCCTAGGTCCCCCCATTTAGCCGCGAATTCATCATCAGCTAAAATTCGTTCTTCAAACTCCTTTAGCTCGATATCGTCATCAGTTAAATCCACGTATTTTTTATGAGGCCACTCACTCCAGATATGGACATTCTGCTCAAGTAAATCTCTGATGTTTGGATTACCTGAACCCCATGTTGACTTACCCTGAAGCATCCAAATCATTTCTTTAAATGCAGTTTTCCAAAATACACGTTTAGTTGTGAAAGCAGGAAAACCGTCGGCTAGATCAAACCGAAGTGTTTCACCAAACAAAGCCTTAGTTCCTACACCTGTGCGATCTACACGCTCACTACCTTCAGTAACGATTTTTTCTAACAAGTTTAAATATTGATATTCTGGGTGTGTATTTGTCATGATTAACCCGCGTTTAAATTTCTATATAAAGTATTTCTTCCAACCCCAAGCATTTCAGCTACACCTTTGACTGTTTGCTCTGGGTCTTTAAGTAGTTTTTTTGCCATCTTAATTTTTTCAGCACTTAGCTTTTTGGGTCTTCCACCTTTTCTGCCTCGCTTTCTTGCAGCTTCAAGTCCTTCTTTTGTTCGTTCACTGATCAAATTGCGCTCAAATTCTGCAAGAACATCAAAAACATCAAAAACATCAAACACCAGCTTTCCATCAGAGCTTGATGTATCAAGGTTCTCGATTAAGCTTTTAAACTCAACACCATTCTGATTCAACTCTTGAACTGTCTCAATCAAATTCTTTATAGACCTTCCAAGCCTATCTAGTTTCCATACAACCAATTCATCTCCTTCCCTTAATGCATTTAAGCACTCCTTGAGCTGCGATCTATTAAAACCTCTCCCCAATGATTTATCTTTATAAATGCGCTCACAGCCAGCATTTTTGAGGGCATCAACTTGCATATCTAATACTTGGTCAACGGTAGATACTCTTGCATATCCAATAATCATTTACCCAACCTTTTTTGGCGCATAGTTTTTAAAAAATAGTTTCGGGACAGAAACTAAGGGTGTAATCCTTCATTTTTTTACTTATTTCTTAAAGTGTTCCAAAAACGGTGGTTAATGGTTCTTTTTTTATGACTCGACTCAAAAAACGATCATTTTTCATGGTTTTCAGACTGTCTTTTATACTGTGCGTAACGCTATTAACGATAATTACAATTAAGTATAGGTTCTATTTCTTATTAAACCAATAATTTGAATCATTCATTCGTTCGTGTATAGCGTTTTTAATAGTATAAAAGAAATTTAAACCTAAAAACGTGTCACAGCTACGCTGATAGAGCTGACAAGAGAGCTTTCCATTCGCTACATAAAACTGAAAGAAGGCGTGACAGGCGGGTAATGCCATTTTATTGTTCTTTACATTCGCTTGTGGACTAATCGATTCATCAGGTAAATCAGCTACATTCCATGCCGATACAATTATTCTTCTGCTATTGGGGGTTTCTTTTAATTGCTGGATGATAGTCGCTATCTGATCGATTGATCCCCCTTCTGGTGTTGGCCATGATCTCCATTGATGTCCGTAGACAGGACCTAGCTCTCCCTCTTCATCTGCCCAGGCATCCCATATTTTTACCCCATGTTGTTTTAAGTAGGCAATATTAGTGTCACCTTTTAAAAACCAAAGCAGTTCATGAATAATAGATTTTAAATGTACTTTTTTGGTACTGACTAAGGGAAAGCCTTGTTGTAAATCAAAACGCATTTGGTGGCCAAAAAATGACAGGGTTCCACTGCCTGTTCTATCGCCTTTTTGAACCCCTTCTTTTAATAATTTATCCAGTAAATCTAAATATTGTTTCATGTGCTAATTTTCCTAATATCGAAACGACAATAATGCCAAATTTTCTGCTTTGGCTTTATCCGTAAATTTTAAATAAACCTATATGGTTTAAAAATGACTAGATAGGTAGGAAGAGTTAAAAATAATTCTCTTGATTTTGTTTCGGTCACAGCCAAAGGCCCCTCCTACCCGTTTTTATCTATGTAAACTATCAACTCTATGGTCGTGTTTAATTATGAATAGATTACCATGTAAAACTAGGAAAAAGGAAAGAGGTACTATTATCATTTTGATCAGTACTGGACTTTTTATTAGGCATAAAAAAAGGGTGGACTAAAAGTCCACCCTTTGTTGGTTTAGGTATTAACTATGTCAGCTTAATTAAACATCCAGATTAGTCACATCCAATGCATTTTTAACTATAAAATCACGGCGGGGCTCTACAATATCCCCCATTAGAGTCGTGAAAATTTCATCAGCTGCAATCATATCTTCAATTTTTACTTGTAACAATCGTCTGCTATTTGAATCAAGTGTTGTTTCCCATAACTGCTCTGGGTTCATTTCACCGAGTCCTTTGTAACGCTGAATATGTTGGCCTTTTTTAACTTCCCTCATCATCCACTCAAAGGCTTGTTTAAAGTTACTGACTTGCTGAGACCTTTCCCCCATTTTCATAACAGATTGATCAGTAAATAAGCCGACTGTATCTTTGGCATATTTAGCAATGGTTAAATAATCTTTACCTAGGAAGAAAGAAGTATGGAAAACAAATGTCTTGGTGATTCCATTTAGCTTTTTATCCACAAGCACATCAAAAATATCACTATCCGTGTAATTTAGTTGGACTGAATAAACCGCTTTTTTCTCGTTATCATTGACTCTTTGTTCTAGATGCTTAACCCACTGCTCAAAACTTTCTTTCGATTGCGTGATTTCTGCTGTTAAAGCGGGCACATAGGTCATTTCCTCTAAGAACATATCGTCATAGCGTCTAGTTAGACGGTTAATCACACCCATCACTTCAGCATATTCTGTCGCTAGCGTATCTAAACCTTGACCCTGGATAACGGGTGTGGATTCATCAGTCTGAAGTTGTGCTCTATCTAAAGCTAATTGAATTAAATACTCATTTAATTCTGTGTCATCTTTTACATAATGCTCTTGTTTACCTTTTTTGATTTTATACAAAGGCGGCTGAGCAATATAGACATAACCTTTTTCTATTAATTCGGGTAATTGTCTGTAGAAAAAAGTCAGTATCAAGGTGCGAATATGTGATCCATCAACATCAGCATCCGTCATGATGATGATACGGTGATAACGCAATTTTTCGATATTGTATTCTTCTTTACCAATGCCACAGCCTAAAGCAGTAATTAAGTTACCGACTTCATCAGATGAGATCATTTTATCGAAACGTGCTTTTTCTACATTAAGGATTTTCCCTTTAAGCGGTAAAATCGCTTGCGTGCGTCTGTCTCTGCCTTGTTTGGCAGAACCACCCGCTGAGTCCCCTTCCACGATGAACAGTTCTGATAGTGCTGGATCTTTCTCTTGGCAATCAGCTAACTTGCCAGGTAAACCCGCAATATCCAGCGTTGTTTTACGACGTGTCATTTCCCTTGCTTTACGCGCTGCATGACGTGCCCTTGCTGCATCTACAATTTTATGTGCAATATTTTTGGCTATGCTTGGGTTTTCTAACAAGAATTCTTGTAACTTCTCATTCATTGTTGATTCAACCAAAGGCTTTACTTCTGAAGAAACCAATTTATCTTTTGTTTGTGAAGAAAACTTAGGATCAGGTACTTTAACTGATAACACAGCGGTTAAACCTTCTCTAGCATCATCCCCCGTGGTTGCTACTTTTTCTTTTTTAGCAATACCACTGGATTCAATATATTGATTGATGGTTCTAGTTAATGCACCTCTAAAACCTGCTAAATGACTTCCGCCATCACGCTGAGGAATATTGTTGGTATAACAATAAATATTCTCTTGGTAAGAATCATTCCATTGCATAGCAACTTCTACCGTTACCCCTTCTTTTTCGGCTGTAAAATGAAACACATCTTCAAATAAAGGCGTTTTGTTTTTATTTAGGTTTTGAACAAAGGCACTAATGCCGCCTTCAAATTCAAAGACATCTTCTTTACCTGTGCGTTCATCTTTTAATGAAATTCTAACGCCTGAGTTTAAGAATGATAACTCTCTTAAGCGTTTAGCTAAAATATCGTAATGAAACTCTACATCTGAAAAGGTTTCTTTACTGGGTAAAAAATTAATCAGTGTTCCAGTATCATCTTCATCTACATCAGCTACAGCTTTTAATGGGGCAACTGGCTCACCCATTCTATATTTTTGTTTATGTAACTGGCCATGCTTACGTATTTCTAAGGTCATTTCTTCTGATAAGGCATTGACCACCGAAACACCTACTCCATGTAAACCACCTGATACTTTATAGGCATTATCATCAAACTTACCACCCGCATGCAGTACCGTCATAATCACTTCTGCTGCTGAGCGGCCTTCTTCTTCATGTATATCTACAGGGATACCACGACCATCATCTGATACTGATACTGAACCGTTTTCATGAATAACAACATCAACACCTTTACAAAAACCAGCTAAGGCCTCATCAATTGAGTTATCAACCACCTCAAATACCATGTGATGTAAACCTGAACCATCATCGGTATCACCAATGTACATACCCGGTCTTTTTCTTACGGCATCAAGTCCTTTTAGTACTTGAATATTCGAGCTATCGTATTCTTGATTGTTATCACTCATACCTTTTCCATTTTTGTGTGTTCCACGTGGAACATGACAATTAATTTGCTAAACATATATCACCA
>Ga0209826_1001462_pt1 | contig 16474 bp, 14 predicted proteins | sample GOMGulsemesocosm_5_FD_184637 | JGI IMG/M metagenome (GOLD analysis project Ga0209826, IMG submission 184637) | Methane-oxidizing microbial communities from mesocosms in the Gulf of Mexico - GOM15C Gulf of Mexico (SPAdes) (version 2) | ecosystem: Environmental > Aquatic > Marine > Cold seeps... | reverse complement strand
ACGCCCTTTATCGTCGTCGGCGTCCTGTCGCTGCTGATCTGCGCCATCACCGCCTGGAAGCTGCCAACCATGCGCGCGCATATTGAAGCCGCCGGGCAGCAGCCATTTCGCATCAAGAGCGCGGTGTCTCAACCGGCCATGCTGGTGGCTTGGGTGATCGCCGCTCTGTCGATGTTCAGCAGCTTCCTGCTGATCCCGCATTTTTCCAGTATCTTTCAGTTCAACTATGACTACCCGCGTGAGGGGATCTCCACGCTCTATATGGTCGGCGGCCTGATCGCGTTGGTCGGCACCAACCTTGCCGGGCGCTGCAGCGATCGCTTTGGTGCCCCCCTGGTCTCGGCCGTCACCAGTGTGCTGTTTGTCAGTGGTGTGGTTGCACTCTTTGTGCTCGAGTTGCCGGCACCGATCATGCTGGTGTTCATCTCCTTTATGGTCGGCAACACCAGCCGCAATGTCGCCGTACAAACCCTCGCCAGCCGGGTGCCAGCCGCTAACCAGCGCGCCGGTTTTAACTCGCTGGCCTCCGCTACCCGCCACATGGCCAGCGGCCTGGCGGCGGTGATATCCACCGCCATTCTCGTTACCCAGCCCGACGGCAGCCTCGACCATGTACTGGGCCTTACGATCCTGTCGATAACCAGCGCGATGCTGGTCCCGCCGTTGATGTACTGGCTGGCGCGGCTGATGAGTCGCCGCGAGCAGGCGTAGTGACACCAGCAGAATCACTGCTAAGTATTCGCACGCGGGTTTCAGCCGGTGTTGAAGGGCTTGGTGTTAGCGGTGGGCATGAGCAGCCAGCTGGGTGTCCGAATTTAAATGGCAACGGGGCAGGTCTTACCTCTGGTATGACGAGTTAAATACAAAACCTGACGCTCAATTCCTGACTCACCGGTTCTGCTTATTGATTTCAGAGGAGGGTTTCTGGAAAGATGATGCAAATAAAACGGATAGGCGATAACACATGCTCGAGATAATACTGGTTCTAAATGCCCTGTGGTTTGCTGGGGGTTATCACACATTCCATATGCGCGGCAGAGTTTTTGCCAAGATTGTGGTGCCTCGTGAAGAGCGTGACACACCTGTCTTCGAAACGCTGATTATGTCAGGCAAGTTTGTAGCCGGATTTAATCTCGCGTTTTTAGTGCTCAATGTTTTATTGCTGGTGAATACGGACCTATTTGATAAGGACCTGCAGTGGGCCATCCTTTTGTTCGCGATTGCCGTCGCACACGCGACGCAGTTCGCCTTTAATGTACCGGTTGCGCTGCAAAACCGCCGCGGCGAAGGCGTATGGCAAGTGAAAGGGCTGATGCTGTTTATATTTATTACCGATTTCACCATGATGGCGTTGAATTTTGGATTGGCAGCGAGCTTGGTTTTTTAGAATAACAATCTATAAATTATGTGAACAAGAGGCGGCAGACCCCTTTAAGCTTTTTTACGTCGCTGCACAGCCTTGTTCGTCTTTTGGCAGGTTAGGTCGGTTTTTCTTGCCTGACAAGTGTGTCCATGTATTTTTCAAATCGCCTCTGTCGGGTCTCGGGTTTCTTCGTGCTGGTCAACCCATACGCGATGACATAGCGACTCGAGTTGGTGAGTCTTTCAAAAAAATGTTTCGCCTTCGGCTTGTTCTCCAGTGCTGCCAGGAAATCCTCCGGTACGGTCATTTCACTGGCCGCATAGGCCTTCTCCCACCGGTCGTCTGCCTTGGCCGCACGAACGGCCGCGAGTCCAGACTCCGGCATTCGGCCCTCACGGATCAAACGCTGCACATGCTCTCTGTTCCTTTTTGACCCGTTGCTGCGCGCTTTTCTTGGCGTGACCCGCTGGAGGTTTGTCCATCGATTGATTTCTTAATGCCATCAATCCAGCCCCAGCACAGAGACTCCACCACGACATGGTCCTAGGTCACGCTTGCAACCCCGCTCTTTATCTTGAATCTCTTCACCCACCGTTCACGTTCGATGGCGTGATGTACCTTAAGCTACCGACCAAAATCGTTTTGCGATGCCACGGTCATGATTTTCGCTGGATCGGGTTCATACATAAAGCGTGACTCTCTTCGGTGTATCACATGCCTCAAGCACGTATCGCGTCAATTACACCTCGGCACTCGGCTTTTGTTAGAAACCTTGGCGATGGGTAGGTGCCGCCTTCTGATAAGGCTGCTTTGACTATGTCATCAATGTCTTCGGCTTTGATGGCATCGGTGGTGCGCGGGATGCCGATGGCGTCGTTGAGCGCCCAAACACGCTCAATCAATTTACCGGCCAGTGCCTGTGCGGATTCTTCACGGCTGCCCATGTCACAATACACCGCTATGTCGGCGAGCTTTTCGGTGGCGCTGGACTGCAATAACGCCAGCACGTGGGGCAGTACCATGGCATTGGCCAGCCCATGGGGTATGCCGCACTTGGCACCGAGGTTGTGTGAGATGGCATGGGTATAACCCACCAGTGCATTGGTGATGGCTAAGCCGCCGTAATAGGAAGCCAGCGCCATAGCTTCGCGGGCTTTTAGGTTGTCGCCGTTGTTACAGGCCTCGGTTAGGTTGTTAAACGCTAAGCGGCTGGCGGCCAAGCCATAATAATTGGTTTCATCGTTTTCCCACTTGCCGATATAGGATTCGATCGCATGGGTGAGGGCATCCATGCCCGTGGCCGCGGTGATGTGCCGGGGCAGGCCGCGCATCACTTCTGGGTCGAGAGCGGCCGCTTTCGGTATAAGGCTTGGGTCTATGGCAACGTCCTTTGCGTGGCTTTCATCGTCGGAGATCACGGCGATAAAGGTCGCTTCGGAACCCGTGCCGGCGGTGGAAGGAATGGCAAAAAAAGGCAGGGCGCTGTGTTTGCATTTGTTCACGCCGAGGCACTGCGCGGTAGTGAAACCATTGGCCGCGCCAAGGGCAATGACCTTGGCGGCGTCGATGGAGGAACCACCACCAAAGGCCAATACCGCGTCACAGCTTTCCTGCTGCAAGCGCGCAATGCCACGGTTGACCACCGCGTGGGTTGGGTCTGGCACCACACCGTCGTATACCACGCTGGCAACGCCAGCCTTGTTTAACGCATCGATCGTCGGGTTAATCACACCGAGATCGAGCAGCGGTTTGTCGGTCACGATTAATATTTTCTTAAAGCCAAGACTGGCAATGCAATCGCACAGTTGCGCGGCAGAACCCGGGCCGAGGAACATCGCCGGTTTCGGCTGCGGTTTCATCATCAGCAGACGCATGGGAACCTGCACAAGGCGGTAGAGAATTTTTTTGTGAAGGGCGGTCACGTTGTATACCTTTTATTATTATTTTGACTAATTTATTGGATTAACTTTTTTGGGGTCAGTCGCCAGACCACTGTGGTTTACGTTTTTCGAAGAAGGCTTGGGGGCCTTCGGTATAACCTTTGCTGCTCACGAGTGTGTCAATGGCATCGTATCGGTGTGTAACTGCCGTTTCTAAATCGGCAAAGTTCGCGCCCTGACGCTGCATGCTTTTGGTCACCTGCAGGGATACCGGCGAGCAGGAGAGCATAGCCTCGGCGATGTTTAAAGCTTCATCAAGCACGGAAGTGGATGTGCTTGTGTCAACGATGCGGTTAACAAACCCCATGCGTTGGCCTTCTTCGGCACCTACTTTGCGCGCCGTAAGCAGTAGGTCGTTGGCGTGCTTTTCACCTATCTGACGAGACAATCGGTGAATACCGCCGGCCAATGCCGCCAAACCAACCTTGGGTTCGGGCAGGGCAAATTGAGCTCTGCTGTCAGCGACAATCAGATCGCAGGCCAGGGCCACTTCAAAACCACCCCCCATGGCAAAACCGTTAACCGCGGCAATAACAGGTTTGTCTAGATCAAAGCGTGAGGTTAAACCGGCAAAGCCTGTTTTAGGAATGGTGATCTTGCCGCCCGCTGCTTGGAATTTTAAATCATGACCGACCGAAAACGCTTTATCGCCCGCGCCGGTTAAAATCGCGACCCATGCATTTTTATCGGCGGCATAGTTATTAAATATCGTTTCCAGTTCATAGTTAATAGGCGGGTGTAAGGCGTTAAGCGCTTCGGGGCGATTAATCGTGATAACCCAAACATGGTCTCTTTTTTCAAGCGTACAAAATTTATATTCGTTACTCATTATAAGATCACTCAGTTTGTCGCTGTTGATGAAAGGGCTTGGCGCTACAGGCAAAGGGCTATACACGTGCGATTAACGGTTGCCGTATTTCGCGATTATTTCATCGCGCAGGGTCGTTAGCGTATGGATTGCGGTTTGTATGTCGTCGGTGCCAATGGCATCGAGCGTATTTTCAGCCCATGCCAATTCACGTTCCTCAACGGTGGCCAGTGCGCTCTTGCCTTTGGTGGTAATCGACAATAACCGCGCGCGCTTGTGATCGGGGTTATCGTTGTAACGGATCATGTCGTTTTCAACCAGCGCTTCGGCAAAACGCTGCACAGTTTGCCTTTGCAGGTTCATGCGTCTGGCCACATCGGCCACCGTGAGCTCACCGTCGCTTTCGGATATGTGCACTAGGCACCACCAGCGCGAGCTGGTGAGGCCGGTATCTTGAGTCAACTTGTCGCCTTTAATCTGTAATTTGGGTGCGGTTTTAAGAATCTCCAGAACCAAATCCAGAATGGCCTTGCCATGGGGGGAGCTTGTCACGTGTACGCCTTTTCGTTACTCGACCATTATTGGCCTGCATATTAACACACATGACAGCATGTACACTTATTGTCAGCATGCTGTCATGCGTGTAGGGTAGATATCAAATAACGATGTCTGGAGTTGTAGGCTTTGGATGCAAACGCGCTAGTGGTAATAGCGTGCACCACACAGTGAGATAGAGGATATACGCAATGGCTGATTTGAAATTAGGTTTGGCGCAGGGCTACTGGGGCAGAGGCCCCCAAGAGAACTTTGTCGAGATGGCGCAAGAAGCTGAAACCCTTGGTTATGACTCGGTCTGGTCGGCAGAGTCTTGGGGTAATGATGCCTTTACGCCCCTGTGTTGGATTGGTGCGCAAACCAAAAAGATAAAACTCGGCACCGCGGTTGTGCAGTTGTCTGCGCGTACCCCCACGGCCTGTGCCATGCACGCCTTGAGCCTTGATCTCTTGTCAGCAGGGCGCTTTATACTGGGTCTCGGGGTTTCCGGTCCACAAGTAGTAGAGGGCTGGTACGGACAACCTTTCCCTAAGCCGTTAGCGCGCACCCGTGAGTACATCGATATTGTGCGACAGGTACTGGCCCGTGAAGCACCCGTCACCAACAGCGGCCCCCACTACCCATTGCCCTATAACGGCGATGATGGCATGGGCCAAGGTAAACCACTGAAGCCGATTGTGCATCCGCTGCGCAAAGACATTCCTATTTTTATGGGCGCAGAAGGCCCTAAGAATATTGCCTTGTCGACGGAGATTGCCGACGGGTGGCTGCCTCTCATCTACAACCCCTACGACGAAAGTATTTATGAGAAGTCGTTGGTGGACGCCAAGCCAGATTTCCAAATTAACCAGATGGTGATTGTAAATATCGACGACGACCTAGCCGCAGGTTTACTGCGTGTAAAAACCTTCTTAAGTTTTTACATTGGCGGCATGGGTTCTAAGACGAAGAATTTCCATAAAGATTTATTTATACGCATGGGTTATGAAGCCGAAGCCGAAAAAATCCAGCAGCTGTTTATGGAAGGCAAACGCGATGAAGCCATCGCCACCATCCCCGATGAGTTTGCCGACAACGTTTCGCTGGTGGGCTCTAAGGCGCGTATCAAGGATCGTTTACAGGCTTGGGAAGAATCACGTGTGACCAGCTTGCTGGTAGCCACCACAGATAAAGAACAACTGCGTGACATTGCTGAACTGGTGCTCTAATGAATGAACGTACGCCGGTTTTGATAGGCGCAGGTCAGTTTGTTCAGCGGCAAGCAACTGCGGACTCGCCCATGATGTTAGCGTCGCAGGCCAGTACTGCAGCCATAAACCATGCGCTGAGTAAGACGAGTATTGATGCCGAGGAGCTCGCGCAGCAGATTGATACCATCGCCGTTACGCGATTGTTTTCGGACATGGGCCACATGTGGCCCTGTGAGTGGGGGCGCAGTAACAACCCGCCGCAATCCATAGCTCAGGCCATTGGGGCTAAGCCTAAACACCGTATCTATTCTCCGGTGGGCGGAAATCAACCGCAATCCATGTTGATCGAGTTTGCCGCGGACATTGCCCGTGGCAAGCGTGACATGGTGTTGATAGCGGGCGCAGAGGCATTGAAAAATCAGCGTCACGCCGCTCGGCAACAGAAACAGTCAGCAGATTTTTCGCTCAACTGGGCTGAGAAATTTTCAGAATCATTAGACGATCGCGGTTTGGGCGATAGCTTGGCCACCGAGCAGGAGATCGCCAACGGCCTTACCAACGTTGCCCTCTACTATGCATTGATTGAACAAGCGCGACGCCAGCAATCCGGTCGTTCGGTTGCAGCCCATCAGTCCGCCATGGCGCAACTGATGGCGTCGTTCAGTGCGGTGGCCGCCAATAACCCCTACGCGCAATTCCCCGGTTTGCAAACGGCGCAAGACATACAGGGTGCAACCCCACTGAACCACCTGTATAGCAAACGCATGATCGCCCAAGACAGCGTTAATCAGTCCGCGGCGGTTTTGTTGTGCAGCCTTGCCAAAGCCCGTGAGTTAGGTATCCCAGAGTCGCACTATGTTTATCTACACGGCATGGCCGAAGGCACGGAGCACCCGCTGACTCAGCGAGTAGATCCAGCTCGGTCACCCGTTGCCAACCTAGTGACTGACCGAGTGCTCAAGATGGCGGAAATAACCGCGGCTGACATCGACTTGCTGGATATCTACAGCTGTTTCCCCTGTGCGGTTACCGCCATTGCTGAACACATGGCGTTACCGATTGATGGCAGCCGTGCGTTGACGCTCACCGGTGGCTTGCCTTATTTTGGTGGGCCCGGCAATAACTACAGCCTGCATGCCATGGCCGAAGCCGTTGCGCAATTGCGACCCAGCGCTGACGAGGTAAAAGCTCGCTACGCTATGGTCACGGCCAACGGCGGCATGCTGTCTAAGCACGCGAGTGTGATCTACTCGACCCGCGCCAGTGATATTGATTGGGCCAAGGCGGATACCCGCGTGCAAAACACCACGGCGGCTATGCCTATTTGTGAAGCACCAAGCGCCGGCGTTATTGTTTCTTATGTCCTGCACCCAGATGCAACGGGTCAGGTGGGGGCGATCATCATTGCTCGCACCGCGGAGCAGGAACACTTTGTTGCTAGCAGTGTGGATCGTTCAACCCTCGAGGTCATGACAAAGCATGACACCCAAGGCCAGTCTGTCACTGTAACGGTGACGGGCAATCAGCTGACGTTTGTTTTAACCCGTTTGTAATTCAGTCACCCGGCTAGACCATACATTCAATAATAATAATAAGTACGAGCAAAGGAAATAGCATGAGTTGGAACTACAGCGAAGCGGTCGATCGCATCGGGCTGGGCCCCATGGCCAATCGCACAGCCCTCATTCATGAGCAACAAACGTTTACGTTTGCTCAGTTGCGCGCCCGCACCCGTGGTATTGGCGCATTTTTACAGGCCCAAGGGTTAAAGAAGCACAGCCACGTTGGCCACTACCTACGTAACACACACGCCTACCTAGAAACCTTTATCGGCAGTGGCTTAATTGGTAGCGCGCACGTGAACATTAATTACCGCTACCAAAAGCAAGAGCTGGAAAGTCTCTGCAACTCATTGGACATTGAGGTTTTAGTTTACGCGGCTGAGTTTGCAGAGCAGGTGGCCGAAATTAAACCCCGACTGACAAAGACCGTCGCCTTTATAGAAGTCACAGAGGCGGGCGCTGCGCCGGTCAATGATTTCGCATTTTCGATGGGGGATGTCTACGACTACCCAGCCGAATATTTGGTAACCGATACGGCCAGCGACAATCAAATTATCATCGCGACTGGTGGCACCACCGGCATGCCGAAGGGAACCCAGTGGCAGCACACAGGCCTTTGGCATAAGATGAGGGTCTGGGGCATTGGCGCCATGGCGACGGCTGGTTTAACCGATGCGCCGCCGTCACTCGATGCCTACTTGGACATTCTACAAACCCAGCAACCCGCCAAGCCATTGTTACCCCTATGCCCACTGATGCACGGCACCGGTTTGATGATGGCCATTTGCGCGCTCGCCCAAGGTTCGCCGGTGGTCACCACCGCGAGCAAGCGCTTCGATGCCGAACATTGCCTTAACGTGATCGCCCAACACCAGGTGGGCTCGCTGGTCATTGTCGGCGATGCTTTTGCCTTGCCCTTGCTCGACGCTATAGAAGCGCGCAATGACGACTGTTTTAACAGCGTACAGTCGATCGTATCGTCCGGTGCAATTTTGAGTGACCAAAGCCGAGCGCGTTTTGTTCAGAAGAGCAGCGATTTAATTTTGCTGGATACACTGGGCTCAAGTGAGACCAGCGGCTTTGCGTTAACAACAGAACAAGCCGGCGTATTTTTACCCATGCCAACCACAAAAGTATTCGATGACCAGCTCAACGAAGTAGAGCCCGGCAGTGACACCATCGGTATTGCCTACGCAGGCGGCTTTATACCCATAGGTTACTATAACGAACCCGAAAAAACCGCGAGCACATTTATCATCATTGATGGCGACCGCTTTGTGAAAACAGGCGACCGCTGTACCGTCAGACACGATGGTTTGCTAGAGCTGCTGGGGCGAGACAACAGTGTCATCAACACCGGTGGTGAAAAGGTCTACACCATTGAGGTGGAGCAGTTTTTGATTCGCCACGAGTCTGTGACAGACGCACTTTTGGTGGGTTTGCCACACCCGCGTTTTGGCAAGATGGTGGTCGCTGTTGTTGAGGGCCCTAACCTGACGAATGACACCTTGGATGTAGCCGCTATACAGGCTTACTTAAAAGAAAACCTAGCGGACTATAAAGTGCCTAGGAAGATAGTCGCCATAGAATCGATGCAGCGTTTTGCCAATGGCAAGGTGGACTATAAGTTGATCACGGAATTTGCCGCCAGTCGTTTAGCCGCGGCCGGCCGGAGGGTGTTTAACCTCGGGGGATAAACCGGAGGTGGTAGGTATACCGCCGTTGGCGTTAGGTGTCAGTATTGCGGCCTTACCCAGATACACGGTCGGTTCTCTTTACTGAAAAACAACGGGTTTATGTCTTCGATTTATGGCTTTCACTCCTGCTGTGCTCATCATAAATCAAAGACCTTACCTTTCTGTCTTTTACCGCTTAGACCTGCCCAAAAAATCCAAAATGTAATTCAGTACCTGCTCTGGTTGTTCTTCGTGGGGCATTAACGATGAATTTTTAATACGACGCAATTCTGTTTTTAATGAGAATTGTTTTAGCATCTTTTCTGCTTCCCCAGTGGGGAATGTTTTGTCGTCCTCTCCCCAGAGCAACAGTATTTCTGAAATTATATCAGCGTGTGACTTGGCGAAGTCGACGACAACTGACCACTCAATGCCTTTTAGATAACAAGGCACCGCTGAATAATGTCGCTGCAGCTCAGGCCTTCAGGCGAGTTCGCAATCTAGACGCTGCTTTGAGGCAGGCTGGTTGCCTGTCGATAAGCGGCACCAAAAGTAGGCCCCCTTAGGGGACGACGAGTGCGGGTTCGCCTGAAGACCCCATAGGGCGGGTCCTCAAACAACCATCTGCTGCGTTACACCTCTTGCTAAGGACTAAGGCCATTAGTGGCGAAGTGCGCCTTGCATTTGGATGTTTGAGGCGCCGCTGAGCGCTACCGCCATTATCCCGAGGTGCCTTAGCATGCCCTGCATTTTTCTCTTGCTTGAAATCAATGGGTCTAAATAGGGGGAGAGGGGGTTCTCGTGCCTAAATCGCTTTTTATCAGAATAAAATTCTTTAAATCCCATCGATGATTGGATAAACATCTTGGACTTTAGCAGTGCTTTGAATGTGAACGCTGCTAGGGGAAGTCTTGCGCACAGTTGATAAAACGGTATCCACGGCGGGCGATGATGGGGTATCTCGGAGTTTATGATGACCAGCTTGTTAACGCGCTGAGGCTGCTGAATCACGGCCAGTCGGGCGATGGAAGCCCCTGTGTCATGGGCAATAATGGAAAAGTTGTGCAGCGCCAACGTATTGAATAACTGGTTTAGTCGGCGAGCTTGCGCCGTAAAGGTGAAGTCTGTGGTGCTGTCCCATTCGCTGTCGCCAAAACCAGGGAGGTCTATAACGTGGCACGTATAACAGGTTGCAAGTTCCGGTAATATTTTTCGCCTTGTATAGCCGTGCACAGGGTAGCCGTGGATGAAAACTAACGCAGGTCCGCTGCCATAAGTTCTGACGGCAATGCTTGCGTCGTCCTGCTTATACTTTTGTACAGTCGCGCTGGTATAGAATAAATGGTGTTTATTGTCTTCACTCGACATGGTCTTCAGCCTTTAACTGCAGATTCTTGATGCTGCTCTTTCACCCGCAGTGCGAGCAGCAACGCGGTGAAAACAGAAGGGCTAATAATAATTAGAACTTCCTTAGCCACATCTAGCGCGGTGGGTGCCATGCCCATTGCCAGCATCTGCACGTGAAAAACACCGTGTAAAATGATGAAAAGTGAGCCGCCAAGTGTCAGCGGAACAGACCACTTTGGTATCTTGATCGAAAGTAAAAGAAGACAACCGGCTGAGAAAAAGGCAATGCCCGCGTCTTTAACAAAGTGAAGATTAAAGGCACCGTAGTAATCACCCAGCAGTCCAAAAAAAGTCTCAGGGCAAGAAAATGCAAATAAGCCTGTAGCGGTGAACGCAAGACCGAGTATGGCCGCGAAAATATTGAGTTTCATGGATACACCCCTAATGGTTGCCGAACAGTTTCTGCTTCAGTTGTGAACCGGCTACCTGAACCGGGCTGCGAAGGCGAGTGGGGCGCTTGAGTAATTCCCCCTCGCAGTTAGGACAGATGTGTTGCATCGCACCTGTGCAGTCCTCACAGAAAGTACATTCAAAGGAGCAGATGTAAGCGCTGCCTGTTGGGGCTAGCGCCTCACTGCATTTCTCACACTTGGATTTCATTTTTAGCATGACGACCTCTTTAGTGATGTTGACATGCCGATGGTATGTGGAATACTGTCGGCCTGTCAATGTGTGTTTGTCGCTGGAAATTGGGTATGTCAAAGACTAATAAAAGAGTGGAAAGTGCGGCCGTTACACGCCAGCTGTTGGTGGATGAAGCGGCTCGGTTATTTTCACTGCAAGGGTTTTCCAAGACTTCGCTATCAGCAATAGTGACCAATGTTGGGGTGACAAAAGGCGCGTTTTATCACCATTTTCCTACTAAGGAGGATCTGTTCGCTACCTGCTACGAACAACAGGCGGCGAGAGTTGCTGCGGTTGTCCGCTCGGTCGAGTCGAGCGACGACCCCTGGCTGGATACCTTGACGCGGTGCCGAGCCTTTCTCAGTTGCGCAGGCATGCCCGAGCTAAAGGCGGTACCGATTCAGGAGGCGATCACAGTATTGGGCTGGCAGCGTTGGAGAGCGTTGGATTCTGCTCACACGATGGGGGAGTTAGAAAAATCACTTGAGTGTTTGTACCGTGCGGGCAAGCTGGGCGCCTTCGATAGACGACTGCTCGCGGACTCGATTTTTGCCATCTTGGTGAATGCGATGATGGCCTTATCGGTCTCTAAAGACCGAAAGGCGACAGAAACTGAATTGTTGCGACAACTAGAAGCCTTCTTATTGGGTGTCCTTATTTGATGGCTATTTCGGTCTGCCATGCACAAGGGCGGCGGAAGATTGCGCCGCTGTGGTGGCGTTCTTGTTATCGCATCAGCCAAGGCAACTACAGTAATCAAGGCAACTGAAAGAGGGCTGCCCCCCAAACCTTATTAACTAGGCCCGCAGCCGCTCCGAGACTAACGGACTGATCAGCTCGGCCTGTAGGTGTTCACGCCAGCGCATTGCCTGATCTTCGATATTGGGGTTGGCCACCACATCAAAGGCGGCAAAGCTGGGTAGGGCGCGCATGCCAATGTATTGTTGCGTCTTGTGCATCGCCAGCAGTAACTCCTCCAGTGAGCGGCCATCAAAGAACTGTTGTTGATTCGAAAATACCTGCTGCGGCGCGTTCCAAGTGGTCGACAACAGGTAGCGTCGGCCCTGCAATAAACCCCCCTCGCCGTAGTGGTCACTGCCCTCAAAAAACACCCCGTGTTCATAAACCGTATCGAGGTAGGCCTTTAGCACCGCGGGCACCCCAAACCAGAACACCGGGTATTGAAACAGCACCACATCGGCCTGGGTGAACTTGGCTTGCTCCTCGGCTACACGGTAGCCGCCCGCCACCTGGGTTTCGAGGATATTGTATTGCGCTTGCAGCTGCTCTTTGGCGATGTCGAACAGGGTTTTATTCAGCTGGCCTTGTGCCACGCCGCGGGTCTCGGCGCCATTGATTATTAACAGGGTTGGTTTAGTGATCATCGGGTTTTGCTCTCAGTGAGTTGGATGGTCGCTATTCTAGTGTCCCTTTATATTTGCGATAATAGGCAGGTTACGAATATATTATTCGATATTTGCAATAATTGAGGGTGGCCAGATGTACGACCTAAACGCGCTGCGGGCTTTTATGGCCGTGGTTGAGAGCGGCAGTTTTAGCCAGGCCGCGCAGTTGCTTAACTGCGCCAATTCATCTGTGTCGCGCCAAGTCAGCCAGTTGGAGCAGAAGCTTGGCCAGAGCTTGCTGACCCGCAGCACCCGCTCGGTAAAAACCACAGAGGCCGGCGCGGAGCTGTTCCAGCGGGTGCAGACGTTATTGCCGCAACTCGACGCCGCCTGCAGCAGTCTGCCGGCTGAGGCGGGGCGAGCCGCCGGTAAATTGCGGGTCAGCGTGCCCTGGTGGTTTAGCAAATGCCATATTGCGCCGTTGCTTGCGGCCTTTCACGCGGACTACCCAGATATTCAGTTAGAGCTGATCGCCAATGACGCGATAGTTGATGTACTGGCCGATGGTTTTGATGTGGTTATACGGCTCAGTTTTTTGAAGGACTCGGAGCTGATTGCCAAGCCGCTGGGCTCACACAATTTCACCATGGTCGCCAGCCCCGAGTATTTGGCGAGCCAGCCGCCGATTAACCACCCAGATGATCTGGCCGCACACCAGCTGATGAGTTTCGCCCTCACCAGCCCCTTTAAAACTTGGTTGCTGCGCAGAGATGAGCAGCAATTTCGCATCAGCGTCGAACACAGTTGGCTGCGCACCAACCACGCGGAATTGCTCTACCGGAGTGCACTCGATGGCGGCGGCATCATCATTCAACCCCAGTGGGGGCTGCAGCCGGCGCTGGCCAGCGGTGAGTTACAGCGGGTGCTGCCAGATTATGAGGTCACCCCGACCCGCTTCGATAACGGGCTCTACGCGGTCTACTCCAAACACCAGCGCCAGTCGCCGAAAATCAAAGCCTTTGTCAATTTTTTAGCCGCGCACTGGCAACTGCCAGAATAGGGGAGGTTTGGCGTGTTAGTTTCTATGACGAATTTAAAAATCGGGCGCATATAGAAAGTGAAAACCCCTTGTGACTTACCACCCACGGCTGCAAGCGGTTGCTCACAAAGTTGCTTTAAAACACGGCATCGTTGCGACAAACATCCAGTTGGCAAGCGGGCGTATCGGGTATCTGTTGAGCTCGGTGTTGCAGCGCCAGTCCCGTATCGGTAAGGGATATTCTCCGTACCCGCTGTCGTGCTCAGCGCGGCGTCGCAAGACCAAGCCTATTTCCTGCAAGTGTTTGAGCAGCGGGGTCAATGTGCCTGAGTTTAAGCACAGCGACTCACTCAACTGTTTCACCGTTAGTGGGCTCCGTTGCCACAGTGCCATCATGGCCATGTACCTTAAGTATGTTATGTCGAGTGGTGCCAACAGTGGCCGATAAGCCCGAGTCACGGTATTGCTCGCACTTTACAGGGAGATGCGCGCCTGACCTTCTAACTTTAATTCGTCCAGCATCGCCGCCTCTTTACTCTCCATCACAATCGTGGCGCTAGCAATCAACGTTGGCTTATTGGGCCCTAGGAAATAGAAAGTCTTACTATGACCTCGATAAAGGATTGCGCGCAATCTAGTTTACCTGTAGTGTGGACTTTACATTGTGCGCAATCTAATTTGGCGCGGAGGTTATACATAACCCCTCACGTTTATTGCTCGCTCAATGCGCCTTATTTATTTGGACTCTGCTGCCGATATTGCTTTTCTGTCAGTTGAGCGTCAAAGAGTTTTAGGGCGATTATGTGACGCCTTGTCCTTATATAGACAGTGACTGGGTGTTCATTTTTAGCGTTTTTAATGTCAAATATACGTATCAATTGAAGACGCGGTAAAAAGTAATTGTAAGCTTTTTTCTGTTTACAACTTAAACAGTTGTTCGAATAAAGATAATAATGAGATAACCGGAGAGTGCCCTATGTTTAAGCTTCACCCCTGTAGTCTGGCGGTAATGGCCGCTATCAGCGTCATGTTTCCCATGGCATCGAATGCCGATCTTCTAGAAGAAGTTGTGGTTACGGCAGCCAAAAGAGCACAAACCTTGCAAGAAATTCCCATTGCCGTATCGGTAACCTCTGCCGACACAATTGAAAAAGCGGCTATCCAAGACATTAGTGATCTACAGGCCGTGGTACCCACCTTACGTGTTAGCCAGTTACAGTCGTCGGCCAACACCGGTTTCGCCATACGCGGGTTTGGCAATGGTACAAACAATCAGGGCATTGAACCTTCGGTGGGTATTTTTATTGACGGTGTCTATCGATCACGTGCCGGTGCTGCCATTTCAGACTTACCGCGTTTAGAGCGAGTTGAAGTGTTAAGTGGTCCGCAAAGTACCCTGTTTGGCAAGAATGCCTCCGCGGGTGTGATCAGTGTTGTTACCCCTGCGCCTTCGGGCGAGACAGGCGGTTATATTGCCGGTGGCTTAGCGGATTACAACGGTAAGTCGTTTAAAGGGTTGTATGAAAGCGCGATATCAGACGACTTGAGCTTTGACATTTCTGGCAGTTGGAATCAGCGCGACGGTTATTTTGATAACTCATTTGATGGCAGTCAGCAAAATGAGCGTGATCGCTGGGGTATTCGTGGCCAAGTCTATTACACGCCAACCGAGGATGTCACCATACGCGTGATTGCCGATCACGACGAAATAGACGAAGTATGTTGTGGTACCACCAATTTATCTAACGGACTCACTGGCGGTATTATTGAGTCCCTTGGTGGACAATTGGTAGCTGACGCTCCCTTCTCACGTGATTCCTATATAAACGTTGAACCCTTCAATCAGATCGAAAACAGCGGCGTATCGGTTCAGGTTGATATTGATTACGAAAGCTTTACCCTGACTTCGATCACCTCCTACCGCAACAGCGAAACTGCGAAAAACGTCGATATTGATTACACTAGCCTCGACATGGTCGGTGGTGGTCTGCAAGACTTGTCACTGGATACCTTTACTCAGGAATTCCGACTGACCTCGAACACCGACGGCGATCTTGAATGGATGGTTGGCGGTTTCTTCTTTGATGAGAGCCTGGACTTTACCGATCAGGTTATCTGGGGTGATGACGCTCGAAATTATTTCGAAACCTTGGCACTTGCTTTAGGTTCACCTTTCGATTTTGCTACCGCCGAGGGTCTATTTGGTCAGCCAGTTGGCTCGTTCTTTGCCAGCGGTACCGGTGTGAACGAAAAAATCACCCAGGAAAATCAGGCGCTTTCCATTTTTGGTCAAACTGATTGGCATATTAATGATGCCGTAACCATGACCTTTGGTTTGAACTATACCCAAGACGAAAAAGACGTGACGTTTGAGCAGCAGAACACGGATGTATTTGCAGGCTTACCGAGCGCCCTTTTAGGCGGCTTGTCGGCATTACAAATATTGAAACCTAGGGTCGACTTCCCTAACGTTGTAGAAGACGGTAACACAGATGACAGTGATACTACCTACACACTGCGTTTAGCCTACGATCTGAGCGACAGTATTAATGTATATGCGAGTACGTCGACCGGCTTTAAAGCTTCCTCATGGAACCTGTCACGTGATTCTTCACCATTTGAGAATGACATAGCAGCACTAACAGCGGCGAGCTTAACGGTACCTAATTTGGTGGCGGGTACACGCTTTGCCAGCCCGGAAGAAGCTACCGTGTATGAGTTAGGTTTGAAGGCGAGCTTTGAACGCGGCTCATTAAACGTGGCTATTTTCGACCAGAGCATTGAGGGTTTTCAAGGGGCCATCTTTAACGGCACCGGCTTTGATTTATCCAATGCGGGCGAGCAGTCGACTCAGGGCCTAGAATTTGATGCCGTTTATTATCCAACCGACTCACTGAAACTGACATTGTCAGGCATGTTCTTGGATCCACTCTACGACTCTTATGTCGGCGGTAATAACGAGAA